>Ga0316217_10000033_pt1:5000-100000 | contig 208537 bp, 135 predicted proteins | sample 1anoAmetaG_FD_203633 | JGI IMG/M metagenome (GOLD analysis project Ga0316217, IMG submission 203633) | Freshwater microbial communities from Trout Bog Lake, Wisconsin, USA - 1anoA | ecosystem: Environmental > Aquatic > Freshwater > Lake > Hypolimnion/Profundal zone | place: USA... | reverse complement strand
CAAGGGGCGCGAGATAACTCTCTCTAAGGAACTCGGCAAAATGACCCCGTAACTTCGGGAGAAGGGGTGCCAAGTAACTCAAATTGCTTGGTCGCAGTGACCAGGCCCTGGCGACTGTTTATCAAAAACACAGGTCTCCGCAAAGTCGTAAGACAACATATGGGGGCTGACGCCTGCCCAGTGCCGGAAGGTTAAAGAAGTTGGTTATTCATTCGTGGAGAAGCTGACGACTGAAGCCCCGGTGAACGGCGGCCGTAACTATAACGGTCCTAAGGTAGCGAAATTCCTTGTCGGGTAAGTTCCGACCCGCACGAAAGGCGTAACGATCAGGGCACTGTCTCGGAGAGAGACTCGGTGAAATAGACATGTCTGTGAAGATGCGGACTACCTGCACCTGGACAGAAAGACCCTATGAAGCTTGACTGTAGCTTGGAATTGGGTTCGGGCTCTTCTTGCGCAGCCTAGGTGGGAGGCGTTGAAGGTTTTCTCTTGGGAAAACTGGAGCCAACAGTGAGAGACCACTCTGGAGGAGCTAGAATTCTAATGGCGTTCCGTGAAGCCGGACGCTTGACAGTTTCAGGTGGGCAGTTTGACTGGGGCGGTCACCTCCTAAAAGGTAACGGAGGTGTGCAAAGGTTCCCTCAGGCTGGACGGAAATCAGCCGTAGAGTGTAAAGGCAGAAGGGAGCTTGACTGCAAGACCTACAAGTCGAGCAGGGGCGAAAGCCGGCCTTAGTGATCCGACGGTTCCATGTGGAAGGGCCGTCGCTCAACGGATAAAAGTTACTCTAGGGATAACAGGCTGATCTTCCCCAAGAGTTCACATCGACGGGAAGGTTTGGCACCTCGATGTCGGCTCATCGCAACCTGGGGCGGTAGTACGTCCCAAGGGTTGGGCTGTTCGCCCATGAAAGCGGTACGTGAGCTGGGTTCAGAACGTCGTGAGACAGTTCGGTCCATATCCGGTGTAGGCGTTAGAGCATTGAGAGGAGCCTTCCATAGTACGAGAGGACCTGGAAGGACGCACCTCTGGTATACCAGTTATCATGCCAATGGTACACGCTGGGTAGCCATGTGCGGAGTGGATAACCGCTGAAAGCATCTAAGTGGGAAGCCCACCTCAAGATGAGTGCTCTCCATCAGGTCACAGGAAGACTACCTGTTTGATAGGCAGAAGGTGTAAGGCTAGTAATAGTTTCAGCTGATCTGTACTAATAGACCGATCGATTTTGACCACACAAATAAATATTTGACATAACTTCAGTCCAAAAATTCATTTTTGGATAGAAAGTTATGTCACTACCTTGTATTCTTGCTTGCATGGAACCACCTTATCCATCCCGAACTAAGAAGTGAAACGTGTAAGGGGCGACAATACTTGAGGGGAGGCCCTCTGGGAAGATAGTCTAATGCAAGGTACTTAATAATAAAAAGAATTCACCACGGATAAAAACATGCTTTTATAGCTGGTGAAGAAACCGAATCATGACTTGTCCAAAAATACATTTTTGGATTTAACGTAAAGCAAGACTAATGAATACATGGTTTAGACTCAAAATTTTACAAGTCTTATTGAAAATAAAAAATTTTTTTAGTATACTGAACGAAACAAAGCCTTTGTGACGGAATGGTAGACGTGCCAGTTTTAGGAACTGGTGTTACTTAACGTGTCGGTTCGAGTCCGACCAAAGGCAATTTTTTCCTGAAATTGACCAATTTCATCGGCTAATGGTTCCATTAGCGGAACAGAAAGACTAAATATATTTTTGGAACATGCATGAAGTCAAAGAAAAAATAACTAGTTATTTGGTTGTTTTTTTTTCACAACTTGTTTATTTTACAAAAGTTTGATAGACTTAAAATAAACAAAAGGCCTTTAGCTCAGCTGGTAGAGCGGCTGCCTTACAAGCAGCGGGTCATCGGTTCGAATCCGGTAGGGCCTAAAATTTTTACTTTAAAAACGTTACTAAATTTTGCATTGACTTAATATTACTTTTCCTTGTTATGTTAGGGAAGTATTTTTGCTGTTCTAACAAAAACCCTCGTTTTTATAAAGAAAATTTTATATAATAGAAAAAAGATTAACAGTTTTACTGTTATAATTTCATAAATTTGTTCAAAGGAGTTTGTATGAGTGCTCAATTTTTACCTAGCATTTTAGTTCCATTAGTCGGACTTGTGTTTCCAGCAGTAGCAATGGCTTCTATGTTTTTATATATTGAGAAAGAAGAAATTAACTAAAACCTTTCCTTTTTACCCATTGGGTATCGTTTCAGTACCTGAACCTCAGCTGTTCCCAAAAGTTACCTAGTTTTGGGGCCGTCCTCGGTACAGGTACACGAACTTTTATCCAATAGGTTTAAGAGAACTTGAACCCCGTCTGAAAAAATCAGGTAGGACAAAAAAAGGTTTTGGAAAAGGAGCGATCTCTTCCCAAAATTGATGGACCAAAAATGTCTTTCAAAAAATAAATTAGGTCTTTCTGTTCCGCTAATGGAACCATTAGCCGATGAAATTGGTCAATTTGCAAAAAGACGTATTTTGTTTTCAAAAATATGGTGCTCTAAAATCCAGTTTGGCAACATCTTATCTTTTTGAAGAAAGACGTCGGTTTCGTGTTTTTCTTTTTGGAACATTTTGTGTTATACTAAAAAAGAGAAACACAAATTTCCCAAAATGTATAAAATATACCAACAAGATAAAAAAATTAACAAAAAATTACTATGTCAATTCTTTCTTGGATCGAAAATCAACGAAAATTAAAGTTGTTAAATGCACCTAAATATAATCATCCAGAGTCTGATGTTAGTCAAGGTCTTTGGACTCGCTGCGATCATTGTGGTGTGATTTTGTATATTAAACATTTAAAGGAAAATCAACGTGTATGCTTTGGTTGTGGCTATCATTTACAAATGAGTAGTACTGAACGAATTGATTATTTAATTGATAATGGTACTTGGCGGCCTTTTGATGAGACTGTATCTCCCTGTGATCCACTCGAATTTAGAGATCAAAAAGCCTATACTGAAAGATTAAAAGATGCACAAGAACATACGGGTTTACAGGATGCTGTTCAAACAGGAACGGGACTCCTTGATGGTATTCCAGTAACGTTAGGAGTTATGGATTTTAATTTTATGGGGGGCAGTATGGGATCTGTAGTAGGCGAAAAAATCACCCGTTTAATCGAATACGCTACTCAAGAGGGTTTGCCTGTAATTTTAGTGTGTGCTTCTGGTGGGGCTAGAATGCAAGAAGGGATTTTAAGTTTAATGCAAATGGCCAAAATTTCAGCCGCTCTGCATGTTCACCAAAATTGTGCTAAACTTTTATATATCTCTGTTCTAACTTCACCGACAACAGGTGGTGTCACAGCAAGTTTTGCTATGTTGGGTGATCTTATTTTTGCGGAACCAAAAGCACTCATTGGTTTTGCTGGTCGTCGAGTTATTGAACAAACTTTACAAGAACAATTACCGGACGATTTTCAAACAGCGGAATATTTACTACACCATGGTTTATTAGATTTGATTGTTCCACGTTCTTTTTTAAAACAAGCTTTATCTGAAACAATCACTTTGTATAAAGAAGCACCTCTAAAAGTTCATGGAAAAGTTCCGTACGGGGAACGTGGGCCACTTACAAAAATTCGTGAAGAACAACTCCGGCGTTTCGCTCAATCTCCAAAAAAACCTCAATACATGCACCTTATTGATGAATTTGAGGAATTACTAAGTCTTATCACCGGTGATAAGAATAGTATTGAATTTATAAATACTCAAACCATATCTAAAACATTTGATTTAGCGTGTGATACACAAACTCGGCTGAATTGGCTAAATGACGAACCAAAACAATTCCGGGTTCGTACGGTATATCAATAACTATTCTTTAATAGATTGTCTTTCTGGTGTTACATTAAAATAGTTTCACTTGAAAGAGAGATTATCAAATAAAATCATTGTTCTCGTAAAATAGATGGTCCAAAAAGGCCTATAATCGGCGAATTAGTGCATTTAGTCCGTTAATTTTCAAAATATATTTTGAAAATTAACGGAAAGGAAGGGTTCCTCTTGAATTCAAAATTCAAGAAAAAAGAAGTCTTACCAAAATTTTCTTGAATTTTGGTTCAGGATTCTTTTTTTATAAAAAATTTCTCAAAGAAAAAAATATGAGTATTTTAGTTGAAAATATATCCAAAACTTTTGGTTCTTTTCACGCTTTGGATAGAGTAAATCTAGAAATTAAAAATGGTTCATTGGTTGGCTTATTAGGTCCTTCAGGATCTGGAAAATCAACATTGTTACGAGTTTTAGCGGGACTTGAAAAACCAGATTCTGGTCGGATTTGGTTAGAAGGCCAAGATGCAACAAATATGAAACTTCAGGATCGAGAGATTGGTTTTGTGTTTCAAAATTACGCATTATTTCCCCAATTAAGTGTTTCCGAGAATATTGCATTTGCGCTTGATGTCAAAAAAATTGACTCAAATTTTAAAAAAACGAGAGTCCAAGAATTATTAAAATTAATGCAATTAGAAAAATTTGGAGATTGTTATCCAAATCAACTCTCCGGGGGTCAACGACAAAGAGTAGCATTAGCTCGAGCATTGGCTGTTGAGCCAAAAGTTTTACTACTAGATGAACCTTTTGCAGCTTTAGATGCAAAAATAAGAAAGCAACTTCGGTCTTGGTTAAGGGAATTACATCATCAAATTTCTGTGACAACTGTTTTTGTTACTCACGATCATTCAGAAGCAATGGAATTAGCTCAAGAAATTGTGATTTTAGAAAAAGGAAAAATTTTACAAATAGGCAGTGCTCAAGAACTTTCGGATCACCCAACAAATAGTTTTGTTGAAAAATTTTTAGAGCTTGAAAAGGTGCAAGAATTAACATAACTTATTCTCATAAAGTTTTCTAAAAGTTTCAATTCAAGAAAAACCGTTCCTTTCCACAAATGCACGTATTTACGGACTAAATGCAGTTTTGGACGATCTATTTTGAAAAAAACCTTTAAATCGTTTGCAAAAGTGTTTGAGGAAAGCGGCATACTCCATAAATTCGTTAAGTCAAATATAGTTCAATTCTTTGTATCGAACAGTTATTTTTCAGCCTTTTACCGGATTTGAACCGGCGACTTTTTGCTTACCATGCAAATACTCTACCAACTGAGTTAAAAAGGCGTTATTCTGTTTCGTCCCTGCAGGGTTTAGTCACAACCATTACACGCTGTTCCTAAATTGGAAAATTTTGGAAAGACAATTACAATCTTCGAAAAAACATGAAGTCGACCCCTACTTAAAAATTATTATAATAAAAAAAAGACTTTAGAACCAGAACCAAAAGCAATATAGCAGTCTCACTAGTAAAGATAAAGTGTAAAAACATAAATTGTAATCTTGTTTTTGTACGTACCTTGAACCTCAAAACTACTCTTATTGAAAGAAATAAATTGTTGCCAGTGTTTTAGGTTCCGTTGCATTTACTAGAGAAACTTTTTTTTAGCACTTTCATTATTGAAATTCCACTTTACAGTCTTCATTAAATTATAGATATGCGTATAGAAAAAGATTTTAAAAACACGATCGAAGAAGTTAATTTAACTTCGGCAGAAAACAAAAACAGGGGGGTTCCCCTTAAAAAATGGGTTTCAACTCATCGTTTAAATTCAAGACAAAAAATAAATTTAAAACCTCTTAATTTAGCAACAATTCTTACTTTTTTCCCGTTTGCTTTAGGTTTTTCTCAGTTTCTTGCTGATAAATCTAATTTTGGGAATACTAATCCTTTTTTTGAAAAGAATTTACCGGTTTTAAAAAGCTTTAGACCAAAACTAAAATTTGAAACTTTTGAATATGTATCCAAATCCGCTTTGTTTAATGACTCTTCATTAAATAAAAAAAACAAATCAACTTCCTCCAAAATGAATTTGGGGAACCATAGTAAATTTTTGTTTGGCCAGCCCCAATTTCTTGCAAAAATAAAAAAACCACAATCTTTTATTAATAAAAATTTGATTGGGGTTTCATGTGATTTTTATATGCTCCCTTCAGGAAATTTTTTATCCAAACTTTCTTCATTTGAAACACTGGCTCGAAATCTAGATGAATTACCATCTTATCTCAAAGGACTCAGAAAAACCCCAAAAAAACACTCGATTGAACCTTTGGACATTTTTTCTAAAGCAGAAAATTATCAAATTAACTTTGCTATACCCGTAGAACCTGGGAAAGGCGAAACTTCTCTTTACAACAAAAAACTACTTTTATCACTATCCACGACAAATAAGTTAAGTTTAGTTAAAAGTTTGGAGAACACTGGTAAGAAAGTTAATGGCGTTTCTCAACAAAATTCGTTTTTAAACAATGAATTTTATAAAAACCGATTTTGTTTTTATAAAAATCTTGAGCAACTTAATTCTGAATTACAGGCTCTTTTTCTTGAAAAAAATATATCTGCTCTTCCTTATCCAAAAATGAATTTTGGCGAAGACGCGCCCGAAAAAAATATCAATGTAATCCAAAATCAAGAAAAATCAACCCTTTTACAAATACTTTTAAAGTACAAAGTCGAGTCAGATGATAACTTTGTCGTTGAAAACATTTTAAAAGATTTGGAGAAAAAAACACTTTGTCAGGATTTACCTGGCTTTCGACTCATGTCAGGCTACAATTACCCAGATATGACAGATGTGGATCTTCATTGGTTTTATACTTTTAAGAAATATTATCCTTTTGGGGCGAAATCTTTTTCTAGTAAAAATTTTACAGAAGAAATTAAAATGGAAACATCAACTGTTTCCTCATCCAGTAAAACCTATCTTTTTGATGTTAAGAAATTACCTAAATTTTTAATTGAAACAAAAGATGTATTATTTCGAAATATAGACCGTAATAAAGTTTTTTATACTGGACCAGCTCTAATTTTAGATTCACAAAAAAATTTAGATTGGAAAACTTATGGAGAAGAAAATCTTCGTACTTGGTTTCATAACTATATTTCTCCCTTAAACCCTTTTGCTCAAACCCGAGACAACTTTTTTGGGATTTACTCTTCGCCAGAATTTTTAAAGAATGTAAAAACTCCAGATTTTTCAAGTTTTGAAAACCCTTATTTGTATCGTCTCCATTATTTTAAAAACCAAAACCCTCCTATCTGGGGCCCGGTGGCACTGTCTCCACAAAGTAATTTTGAACCTTATAACTCACTATTACACGTTGCAGTTGAGGAAAAAGGAAAAGTTGTATTAAAAAAAGGCGTGGATGTTCTTTTATTAAAAAAAGATAATTCCAGTCCTGGGTATGACTTTCTACCGATAGTTAAAATTCAACAACCAAAATTTACAAATCAACCTTTGGTTTTAGACAATTTTGAAGGATACTCGCCGGTTTTTGACCTTGGTGTAACGTCAACTCCAGACTATAATTTTTCAGCAGACTTCTTTCGAGAAACTGGCATTCTTGCAAAAAAATCTTCTGGTAGTTATAGAAAACTAGCGTCTCTATTTTCGAAAGCAAAAAGCTCGACTTCAGTTTTGGCTAACAATTGGGAACCACTCAGTTCAAGATCATGGTTAGTTGTTACTCAATTGAGTTTTGCTGTTCTTATTTTTCAGGTATTAAAAAGTTTAGCTGATAATTATGGGCGAGAACTTTTAGGATATTTATTGGATTTAGTTTCGTCTTTAGGAATTTTAGATGATTCCTTAAAACAAGAAATTGAAATTTTGATGGGTCAACGTGAAAAAGGATTTCGTGTTATTAGCGAAAGTCCGAAAAATTTTAGCGATATTGTTGGAATCAAAAAACTTTTGCCAGAGATTTATGAAGTTGTTTGGTTTCTGCGGAATTCTGCGCGGGAATTTACTCTCAGCAAAACAGTACCACGCGGTATTTTATTAACAGGACCCCCTGGTACAGGGAAAACCCTTTTAGTTCAAGCTCTCGCCGGCGAAGCTCGAGTTCCGGTTGTTGTGCTTTCAGGTAGTTCATTAATTGAACCTGGAGAATCCGGTGCTTTGAAATTAGAAATGGTTTTTCAAGAAGCAAGACAAGTGGCTCCTTGCATTGTATTTATTGATGAAATTGATACGTTAGCTCAAAAACGAACTGGTGTTGTGCAGAATCCAATGGGACCTGATGAACTTTTAGAATCTTTAACCTCTTTTCAAAACGCAACACCAAAATCTCCTCTTGAAATTATGAGATCATCTCAAGAAAACGAGGATACAGAGAAAGAACGAGAAAATTCAAATCAACCCCATTCTCAACAAGACCAATTAAGTCTGTTAACACAATTTTTAATTGAATTAGATGGCATTCAAGGGCGTGATGGTGTAGTTGTAATTGGCGCTACAAATCGTCCCGAGGTCCTGGATCCCGCACTACTCAGACCGGGTCGTTTTGACAAAATTTTACAAGTAGGTCTTCCAGGACAGCAAAAGCGTGTTGATATTTTACAATTTTATGGTCAGGGTCTTGGCTATAAAGGAAATATTCCATGGAATTATTTAGGTGAACGTACCGCTGGCTTCACAGCTGCGGATTTAGCTACATTGATGAATGAGTCAACTATTAAAGCGATTTTAAACCAAAGTACTCATACTATTGAGACGATTGAACATGGTATTAATCGTCTTACTACATCGGAAAGTGAGAAATACACAATTATCAAAACAAAAACGCCATCTTCTCCCAAAATAAATTTTGGGAACAGAAACGCAGACCCATTAACAATTCCATCTAAAATATCAATTTTACGTTTAGCTTATTATCAAGCTGGGAAAATTGTTCTAAGTTATCTGCTAAAAACACACCCAAAAAGTATTGTCGCATCTCTCTGGCCACGTCGACCAACTATTAGGTCAGTACAGATAACAACAAATTTACAAAATTCTGTGTTTCAATTTGCTAAAGTTGGTGAAATTAATGACCGATTAGTTGGTTGTTATGCAGGAAAAGCAGCTGAGTTTTTGTTTGTAGATAATTTTTCATCAAGTAAGTCGTCTCAAATTTCAACACTTGGTCTTGAAGATTTGCTTTTTGGTCAAAAATTAATTTATTCAATGCTTGAAAAATGGGCTTTTTTTTCAAAAAAGAGCCAAATCAAAAAAACAATAAGTCTTCAATCAAATATTAACTCACGTGAGTTTCGTGAAAATCTCGAAAAATTAGACTTTTATAATCAATATCTGGAAACCATTCAAACACCACCAATGCACCAAGCATTAGAAGCACAAACGACTTCTTTAAGTTCAAACAAAGATAGCAGCATAGCAAATTCGAATTCTCAAATGTATTATGCAATTCCATGGTGGCAACAAGAGGTTTCATCTGAATTAGAATTTGTCGAGAAAAATTTTACCAACTGGTCTCGGTTTTATTTATCAAATCCTGAACAAAGTGAACGAAATCCTGAATGGTTACCTCCAGATGAATTTTATCACAGCTCGAGTGGTTTAAAAAATGTAAAATTAGCTTTTGCTAATATTGCTAAAAGAAAAGCTCAAAAAAAGCCGCTTAAAAAAGTACAACAATCTCTTCCCGAAAACATAGAGGGAACAAAGAGCTCTACAAAGGAAAAACACACAACATTTCCGTGGAATGATGTTACAAAACTGACTCGAGATTATCCCGTTCATTCTCTGGTATTACAAAGTCTAAATAAAGCGCTCCTGATTCTAAATCAAAATCGGGAGCTCTTAGATAGAATTGGAGTCGAATTATTGTACAATGAGATTTTACGACAACCAGAGATTGAAAGTTTATTAAAAGATTTTCAATATAACATTTCTGCTCCGGAACTAAATCAAAATGAGATCCCAGAGCTTGATCAAAAGACCAAACACATAGAAATTCTTGAATCAGCTTGGGGTCCACGTTCAAAAAAACCAATGCCCCGTTGGATCGATTTTGCAAACTTGCATCGAGAAACAACTTAGAAGCCTTGATGTGAGAGTCGGAACTCGGTATACTAAAAAAAGAAACACAAGAAAAGGTTCTTAAAAACCTCTTCATCTAGGTAGTCTTCGAAAACATAGGTTATCGAAGGCCTCCAAAAATCTATTTTTGGAAGTCTTCCAAAATTTACGAGTTTTGGGAGGGCCTAAAATCTTTTTTAGGTACTAAGAGCTTCACTAGATGCAGAAGATTTTGTAAAAAAACTTAAATTTAGTAAGGAGTGTTAAGCATGTCTGGTGCTACAGGAGAACGCCCTTTTTCTGATATTTTAACAAGTATTCGTTACTGGGTTATTCACAGTATTACAATTCCATCGTTATTTATTGCAGGTTGGTTATTTGTGAGTACTGGTCTTGCTTATGACGTCTTCGGAAGTCCAAGACCAAACGAGTATTTTACTGAAGATCGCCAAGAAACTCCGCTTATTACGGATCGTTTTAATGCTTTAGAGCAGGTGAAAAAATTATCTGAAGTGAACTAATTCAACCATTGACAAATTTTTTTTGTCACTGTATCGGTACCAAAACGCGAGAGAAAATCGTAGTGTTTTGGTTATGTAGTTTGAGGTTACTCTTGAATGTTCCATTCAAGAGTACCTCTCTTAAAATTCATAGAAAAGACCATGACTGCAAGAAAATCGTATACTTATCCAATTTTTACCGTGCGTTGGCTTGCTGTGCATGCATTAGCTGTACCTACAGTGTTCTTTTTAGGCGCTATTACAGCTATGCAATTCATTCAACGTTAAGAGCAAGGTTAGATTATTATGGCTAAACCAAATCCCAATAAACAAAGTGTAGAATTAAATCGTACCAGTTTATACTGGGGACTTTTATTAATTTTTGTGTTAGCAGTTTTATTCTCAAGTTATATTTTTAACTAACACGTGAGTAACATTTATATTGACTGTACCCAAACTTTTAATGGTGACAAAAACATTGTTTTTGTCTTTCCAAAATTGAACGATTTTGTTCAATTTTGCAACAGGGTCAGACAACAAAGTCGATAAATCACTGTTTTTTTAAGAGTCTTGAATAACTTTGTTGTCACAAGAAATTTCATTTCAAAAACATCAGGAGATTTCACTATGTCTAATACTGGTACAACTGGTCGTATCCCATTATGGCTCGTTGGAACTGTTGCCGGAACAGCCGCTGTTGCTTTACTCGGTATCTTTTTCTATGGTTCCTATGTAGGTTTAGGTTCATCGTTATAATGTCAAGATACTCTTGAAAAAGATATAGTATCTTTTAAAGAATTTCTTTTCACACTGTATCGGTTTAATTCCGATCAGTGCAAATTGATTATAAAATTATTATAGGGGGGTATTCCTTTCCGGAAATTCTTTTTTTTGCAATTTTTGTTTTGAAACTATATAGTTTTTTTAAGATCATATTTTCAAAGTAAATTTAATATCTTCTTTACTTTTGAAAAAAGAATCAGTATACTAAGAAGAGTAGGTCCCAAAATTTATTTTAGGGAAGGAGCCGCTGTGGTGAAATTGGTAAACACAGAGCTTTCAAAAAGCTCCGACCTTGCGTCTTATCGGTTCAATTCCGATCAGCGGCAATTGTTTATTGTTACAAATTAAACGTAAAATTAAATCATAATTTTATTAAAAACTAAAGGAGGCTGTTAAAATCGGCGAACGACGGGGGTTGAACCCGCGAATAGTGGAGTCACAATCCACTGCCTTGACCACTTGGCTACGTCCGCCCGACGTGAAAAAAAATTATTGATGAATTTCTTTTTTATTCACTTAAAGACCATTTGAGGCCATGAAGTTCCACAATTCATTGTGGAAAAAAGACCAACTCGCTTTTGTTTTTTCTTAAGTTTTTTTCTGGAGCGGATAGCGGGAATCGAACCCGCACCTCTTGCTTGGAAGGCAAGGGCACTACCACTATGCAATATCCGCTTAATTTTATTATAAAGTGAATGTTCCTAAAACAAAAGGACTTTTTGCCTAAAAAGAAGTATCTCTTATTCTAAGAACACAAAACGCTCCCGTTCTCTTTTTTTATTGATTTTTAGTGACTTTCCGGCTTTCACTAGCCGCGAACAAATTGAAAAACGTGAGGCTTTCTTTGCTTTATAATGTATACTAAAAAGTATATACAATGTTTTTTATTCTTTTTTGAAGACTTTTTTTCTAAAACACATTTTGGAAGCGGAAGTCTGGTCATAAAAACAGCGGACAAACCTTAAATAAAAAAACTTTATTTAAGGTTTTATGTCTTTGAGGTTTTATCAAAAAGAACGAGAAACACTCTAGTAAAAAATAGACCGTTTAAAGGAAATCAAAGCTATGCTTTTAATCTTTCAATTAGCTTTATTTGCGTTCATTGTTGTATCATTTCTTCTCGTTGTTGGTGTACCTGTTGTTTTAGCAACACCAGACGGCTGGTCGGGAAATAAAGGTACAGTTTTTTCAGGAATCGGTATTTGGTTCTTACTTGTTTTTTTAGTAGGAATTCTTAATTCTTTTGTTGTTTAAGAAAATTTCTTTTTCCAACTGTTACCAAAAACCCTGTTTTTGGTAACAGTTAATTTTCTGATCTTTTTAGAATTTCGTGAAACCAAATTAGGGTATCATAAAAAAAAATCAATTTTTGCTTGTTTTTATAAATACCAAGTAATTTTTTAAAAAAGGTTATTGAGTAGTTACTTTCAGTTTGCTATACTAGAGTCAAGAGCTAAACGCAAAAAAAATCGCAGGTAAAATTATATGGGTTGCTAACTCAATGGTAGAGTACTCGGCTTTTAACCGATTTGTTCCGGGTTCGAGTCCCGGGTAACCCAAATAAAATTTTTTTTAATCGCTTCCACAGGTAAAAAACTGTAAAGTAGAAATTTGTAAAAAACTCAACTCGATATCTTTGTAGTCTGCAAAGAATTTATGTAAAAGTGACTTTTTCAAACCAATTTCCACAAATTTGGGCAATATGTCTGACAAAAAAGGTTGTAAACACCTTTTATTTGGTGGTTTAGTTTTTTCAGTGAATTCATATTTCGCTAGTAATGCGAGACAATAAAGAGAAAACAGTTCGTTCTGTATTACATAGTGCTCGTGGTTTAAGGTTTTGAAAAAGTGTGTAACTCGGTAATCGGTCTTTTTTTTTAGAAAAGATTGAATAAAAGGACCAACATTATGTCGAATTTTATTTCTTGAAAAATTTGATGAAAAATTTGTAATATCAGTGATCACCGGAAAATCGTACAAACCTAGAAATTGAGAAACGGTAGAACGTCCTATATTTTCAAGTGGTTTAAGACAGTTTATTTGTATTGTGTATCGTTCCCCGGAAACACAAAAAGAAAATGAAATGTTTTTTTCAAAGAAATAGGTAATCTTTTTATGGTGGTCTTTTTTTAAACCCCTTGTATTAAAAAGAAATTTTTTTCCGGTGTTTCTGGGTTTCGAAAAAAGAAATTGATTTTTTAGTTTTGTAGCCTTCAGTTGACTTCTTCTTTTTTTTGAGTAAGGCGTATTTTTTCCTTTTTGGACAATTTTTGCTTCTTCAATATTTTGTTTAACAGGGAAAACTGTTGGTTTGAAAATTTGAGTTGAAAAGAAAAGACAAGTTGGTTTTTTAGAAATAAGCAAAGTTGACTCTGTCAGTCCTTTTGGGCTTGTTCCACGAAAAAGGTGACTAAGGTTTTTTTCGAAAGAATCTGTTCTGGTGTGCCCGGTAATAGTAAATAATATTTTTTCAAGGTGTGAAACACGGTAAAATTTTTTTTTACGCCACTCTCGTGACCTATTTTCACCCAAAATACCATTTTGTGGTAAAATCAGAGTATAAGGAACATCAAATAAAAAGCTCAGTTTAAAAATTAAACCAGATGAAAAAAAATTTTTTGGTTGCCAAAAGTGATTACAATAAATAACTTCTAGAGCAGCGAGTTTTTCTAGATGGAGACAGAGAAAAAAAGTTACACAAGAATCTTGGCCACCGGAAATAGCAGCTAAAATAGGAGTTTTTGCTTCCAAATCTTCCATTTTTTTTCTTGTAAAGTCTATAAATTTTTTCATTTTTTAACACTAAACTGGGGGGGGTATTTTTTAATTTACTTTTCGAAAATTTGGGTTTTCGAAAAGTAAATTAAAAAATAGCGTGTAATTGTTCATGATACAATCAAAAAGTAAAAGAACTTCTTTTTTTAAGACCAATTGTTTTCTGTTTTAAGGAAATACATTATTGATTGAGACTTATGGTTCTAAAGCTCTTTTAAAATTTTTAACTTTTGCCAGGAACCAGACTTGAACTGGTGACACGAGGATTTTCAGTCCTCTGCTCTACCAACTGAGCTATCCCGGCTTGGCTTTAGTAGATCACTCTAATTTTACCAAAACTTTTAGAGAATGATAAGCTATTGGTTCAATAGAGAAAAAAAGTACTGCCTGTTCCAAAATTTAATGATTTTGGAAAGAAAAAAATATTGTTTTTGTCATCACTAAATAGTCTAAATTTATGTTACATTTTATTGAACTTGTGATTGCTCTTAGTATTATTTTGTTAATTGTGCCGCAAACACCAACCGAAAACATAGTGTTACGCAAGTTATTAGAAACTGGTTTTTTTACCAATTATAGTAAAGCCAAGCAGTTTTTAAGTTTACTCACTTGGGTTTTAATTTTCGTTTTTTTGATTTTATTAATTTTTTTAAATTTCAAATTATTTTAAAGAGCTTTGAACTTACAGGATAAATGTTTCATTTTTTAGAGACGAATCAGTACGTTTTTCTTTTTCTGGGGTGGAAGGATTCGAACCTCCGAATGGCGGGACCAAAACCCGCAGCCTTACCACTTGGCCACACCCCATTGATAGTTTTTCTACCTCTATTTTTACATAAAAACTTTCTAACTGTCAAGAATACTTGTTGTCCGAAAATGCATGATCCGCAATTGCATTTAAGGAAAGGGAAGAAGTCATTTCGGAATCAATAGAAATTCATACCGAAATGACTTGATATTATTTATTTATACAGTGCTACTCCAAGGCGTACAGCAAAGATACCAGTAGCCAATGCTAAAAATAATGCAATAAAGACTTGATAATCAGCGATAGGCATAAAAAGAGTGAATAATTGGCGACTTTACCACAAATACATATTGTCGGTCAAAGTCTGTTTTTTCAATTGCTGAAATTAGAGGTTTCCTCCACGAGTGGAAAGTAACACAATCACAAGCGGTCCAGCCGCAACAATAAAGAGTAAAGCGGTCAATTGTAAAACAATTTCTAGATTCATGGTTTTTTTCGTGTCGCAGTTTGTTTACTGAGTTTTGTCAGGGTCACTGTACTCTTACCATCCCCAAAACTGAAAGACTCAAGTTGCCCCCAAAACGAAAATTTTTTGGGAAAGGAATTCACGTAAACTAAAATATTAATTTTAGTGGGGTGGCAAAACCGTGGTTTTGCCAGTCTTCCAAAAATTTCTGAATTTTGGAAGTAGTACAGGTTCTAAGAGAAATTTCTCTTGAGAAATTTAACGGAAACTTACTGATGCTTGCCACACAAGAGCTAATAACAAGAAAAGTACTGGGATAACCGGTAATACATCTACAATAGGATCAAACGGAGCGTAGGCTTCCGGTAATTTTGCTAATAATAACACGGGAATCCTCCAAAATAGTTTATCAATTCACAAAAAGATGACACCATCCCCTTGACCAAAACTAATGATCAGTCGTTTTGGTTCTGGTAACTGATGTTTTGGACGTTGTCTCATTTCTTTTTGCTTTTTGGTATATTGTATACCATTTTTGACGTGTTTCTTCTTAGTTCTATTATGCTAACAAAACAACGTTTTGGCTAGTTTTTTAAATAGTTTCTTTTGACATCGGTTCAAACAAAAAGATATTTTTTGGAAAGAAAATAACGACTGAAACTAGATTTTCTTTTAATTAGTTAGTCTGAAAGCGTAAGTTTTTACCCCTCCATTTTTAACAAAAATAAAATTAAAAAATTTTTTAGGTTTATTTTTAATTTTATTTTTGTTAAAAATGATACACTAAATATAACCTTTTTAAAATCACGGTCTTACAAGTGACTAGACAGAAAACAGTTTTTTCTCTGCAATTACGTCAAAGATTAAACTAAAAAAATAAGGTACTAAGAATAGGAGAAAAAAATATGAAATTAGCATATTGGATGTACGCCGGCCCAGCGCACATCGGAACTCTACGAGTTGCAAGTTCATTTAAAAATGTCCATGCAATTATGCATGCTCCGTTGGGTGATGATTACTTTAATGTCATGCGTTCTATGTTAGAGCGTGAAAGAGATTTTACTCCAGTTACGGCTAGTATTGTAGATCGTCATGTTTTAGCAAGGGGATCACAAGAAAAAGTTGTTGAAAATATAACTCGGAAAGATAAAGAAGAAAACCCAGATTTAATTATTCTGACTCCCACATGTACTTCAAGTATTTTACAGGAAGATTTACAGAATTTTGTGAATCGAGCGGGGTTAGATTCAAAATCAGATGTTCTTTTAGCTGATGTTAATCACTATCGGGTGAATGAACTACAAGCCGCAGATCGTACACTTGAGCAAATCATTCGTTTTTATTTGGAAAAAGCACGATTAAAAGAGAACTTGGTGGTTAAAAAGACAGAAAAAGCGTCTGCAAATATTCTTGGGATTTTCACTCTTGGCTTTCATAACCAACATGATTGTCGTGAATTAAAACGACTTTTAAATGATTTAGGAATAAGCATTAATGAAATTCTTCCTGAAGGTGGTTCTGTTACAAACATTAAAAATTTACCAAACGCTTGGTTTAATTTAATTCCGTATCGTGAGGTAGGGCTAATGGCAGCTAACTATTTGCAAACAGAATTTGATATGCCATATGTTGCAATTACCCCAATGGGTTTACTTGACACCGAAAATTGTATTCGCGAAATTGTTAACATTGTTCAGAATAGAGATTCTTCCTATGATTTTAATTTTGAGAGATATATCGATACCCAAACCCGCTTTATTTCACAAGCAGCATGGTTTTCTCGATCTATTGATTGTCAAAATTTAACCGGTAAAAAAGCGGTTGTTTTTGGCGATGCAACTCATGCGGCAAGTATGACCAAAATTTTGGCTCGAGAAATGGGTATTCGCGTGTCGTGCAGTGGAACTTATTGTAAACATGATGCAGATTGGTTTCGAGAACAAGTAGATGGTTTTTGTGATGAAGTTTTAATAACAGATGATCACACGCAAGTCGCAGATATGATTGCTCGAATTGAGCCGGCGGCAATTTTTGGAACACAAATGGAACGTCATATAGGAAAACGTTTAGACATCCCTTGTGGTGTTATTTCTGCGCCAGTGCACATTCAAAATTTTCCATTAGGTTTCCGCCCTTTTTTAGGTTATGAGGGAACCAATCAAATTTCTGATTTAGTTTATAATTCTTTTACTCTCGGAATGGAAGATCACCTTCTTGAAATTTTTGGTGGTCATGATACCAAAGAAGTGATTACTAAATCTTTATCCACAGATTCAAATTTAGTATGGACACCGGATGCTTTAGCGGAATTACAGAGAATTCCGGGTTTTGTTCGTGGAAAAATTAAACGCAATACTGAAAAATTTGCACGTGAACAAGATCTTAATCAAATTACCCTTGAGATTATGTTTGCAGCAAAAGAAGCTGCCGGCGCTTAAGTTTTCTGTTTTTCGGCCCCTCCAAAAATTAATCAATTTTGGAACGCCTTCCCTTGAATGGCCCATTCAAAAGGAGCCTTAAATTGAAAATTCGAGAGCTACGCACTGCAACCTAAATAAATTTTAGGCCAATTTAATTATTGTATTGAAATTTAGTTTGGAAAATAAAAATGGAACACATTATTTTTGTCAATTTTTTAGAAGGTTTGAATATAGTAAGTAACCCTTTATGCGCCTAAAATCTATGGAATTCTAAATAGAAACTCTCAAGTTGATATTTTTTTTCAACAGAAACAAAAGATACACGCGGGTGAAACCCATTTCCAAACCCATATGTAGTAAAGCAAATTTACTAATCGATTTAATTTTACCAAAACTCGTCCAAAAAGGAATTTGGTCTTTCTGTTCCGCTCATGGCTCCATTAAGTCCGCTCATGGAACCATGAGCGGAAGGGATGAAATTAAACAATTTGCAGAAAACAAGAAAGTTTAATTTAAATTGGTTAAAAAAATATTTTTTTCTACTAAATAGGTTTTTGGTGTAGGGAATTTCCTTCGTCAAGTCTTTTGATCTTGTAAATTTTTGTAACAAGATCAAAAATTTTGTCATTGCAATCTTTTCTTTCCGCCCATCAAAAAATGTTTTTTTTGATGGGCGGACCAACAGTAAAAAAATTGGTACAGTTATCTTTTTTTACTTTTCGGAAAAGTTGCAATGTCGTTAATTCAAATAAGGAGAATTTTTCGCCATGACTATCAGTCCTCCAGAACGTGAAGCGAAAAAAGTCAAAATTGTAGTTGATCGCAACCCGGTTGCTACGAATTTTGAAAAATGGGCTAAACCAGGTCATTTTTCACGAACTCTTTCAAAAGGTCCAACTACAACAACGTGGATTTGGAATTTACATGCTGACGCACATGATTTTGACACGCAAACAAGTGATCTTGAAGAAATTTCAAGAAAAGTCTTTAGCGCACACTTTGGTCAGCTAGGTATTATCTTTATTTGGTTAAGTGGGATGTATTTCCACGGTGCACGTTTCTCAAACTATGAAGCGTGGTTAACAGATCCAACACATATTAAACCAAGTGCACAAGTCGTTTGGCCTATTGTAGGTCAAGAAATCTTAAATGCCGATGTTGGTGGTGGTTTCCAGGGTCTTCAGATTACATCAGGGTTTTTCCAACTTTGGCGTGCTGCTGGAATTACTAGTGAATTACAACTTTACACAACTGCAATTGGTGGTCTTGTAATGGCTGCAGCAATGTTTTTTGCTGGTTGGTTTCATTACCATAAAGCTGCACCAAAATTAGAATGGTTCCAAAACGTTGAATCCATGCTTAATCACCACTTAGCAGGTCTTCTAGGACTTGGCAGTTTAGCTTGGGCTGGTCACCAAATTCACGTGTCTTTACCAATCAATAAACTGCTTGATGCAGGTGTAGATCCGAAAGAAATTCCTCTTCCGCACGAGTTTACTCTCAACCCAGAACTAATGGCACAACTGTATCCAAGTTTTGCAAAAGGATTAACGCCATTTTTTACTCTTGATTGGGCTCAATATAGTGATTTCCTTACGTTCCAAGGTGGATTAAATCCAGTAACAGGTGGCTTATGGTTAACTGATACTGTTCACCATCACCTAGCGATTGCTGTGTTATTTTTAGTTGCGGGTCATCAATACCGAACAAATTGGGGTATCGGTCATAGCTTAAAAGAAATCCTAGAAGCACATAAAGGTCCATTTACTGGCGAAGGTCATAAAGGTCTTTATGAGATTTTAACTACTTCATGGCATGCGCAATTAGCGATCAACTTAGCTCTTTTTGGTTCACTATCAATTATTGTTGCTCATCACATGTATGCAATGCCTCCATATCCGTACTTAGCTACAGATTATGGTACACAACTTTCACTGTTCACACATCATATGTGGATTGGTGGTTTTTGTATTGTTGGTGCAGGTGCTCACGCGGGTATTTTTATGGTTCGTGATTACGATCCTACAAATAACTATAACAATCTTCTGGATCGTGTTCTTCGTCATCGAGATGCTATGATTTCTCATTTAAACTGGGTATGTATTTTCTTAGGTTTCCATAGCTTTGGGTTATACATCCATAATGATACGATGAGCGCTTTAGGTCGTCCACAAGATATGTTTTCTGATACTGCGATTCAATTACAGCCGATTTTTGCACAATGGGTTCAAAACACTCACTTCTTAGCTCCAGGCTTTACAGCACCAAATGCTCTAGCAAGTACAAGTCCAAGTTGGGGTGGCGATGTTGTTGCCGTTGGTGGTAAAGTCGCAATGATGCCAATTTCTTTAGGAACAGCAGATTTCCTTGTGCATCATATTCATGCTTTCACAATTCATATAACTGTTCTTATTCTTTTAAAAGGTGTGCTATATGCTCGTAGTTCGCGTCTAATTCCAGATAAAGCAAATTTAGGTTTTAGATTCCCGTGTGATGGTCCAGGTCGTGGTGGTACATGTCAAGTTTCTGCTTGGGATCATGTATTCTTAGGCCTTTTCTGGATGTATAACTCAATTTCAATCGTAATTTTCCACTTCAGTTGGAAAATGCAATCAGATGTTTGGGGAACAGTAAGCGCAAACGGTGTTTCTCACATTACTGGTGGTAATTTTGCACAAAGTGCAAACACTATTAATGGTTGGTTACGCGATTTCTTATGGGCACAATCTTCACAAGTTATTCAATCATATGGTTCAGCTTTATCTGCTTATGGTTTAATTTTCTTGGGCGCTCACTTCGTTTGGGCGTTTAGTTTAATGTTCTTATTTAGTGGTCGTGGCTATTGGCAAGAATTGATTGAATCAATTGTATGGGCTCACAACAAACTTAAAGTAGCACCTGCTATTCAACCCCGTGCCTTAAGTATCACTCAAGGTCGTGCAGTAGGGGTAGCTCATTATTTATTAGGTGGTATTGCTACTACCTGGTCATTCTTCTTAGCTCGTATTTTAGCTGTTGGCTAAAAAAATCGATGATTTCTCAAAAATTTTATTTTTGGGATAACCTATTTATGTTTTTATCACCCGAAGCAGTTCCCGAAAAAAGATGGTACAAAAAAACCATTTTCAAAAGGAGTAGCTGAAAGAAAGAGATTTTTTTACTTTTTCCTACTTTATTGGGTCACCAGTTCTAAATAAACGGTTTCTTTGCCAAAACTAATGGTTTTGGCTTCCCAAAAACCGCTTTGGGAGGGCTGTTCTTGATAAAAAAACACAGTCACGTTTTTTGTCTTTGCCTTTCCAAAAAGAAATTTTTGGAAGTGCAAACAAAAGCCTAGAACTAGTTTTCTTTTTTAAGCAAAAAAAATTTTTGCTAAATTTCATTGATGACGTCCAAAAATTCATTTTTGGAAAACATCCCCAAAATTCATTTTTGGATTAACTTGGCAAAAAAACATTTGAGTTCGAGCTGGTGCAAAAACCACGGTTTTGGCACAAATTCCAACTTTTTTGTCTTCCAAAATCGACATGTCGATTTTGGACCAAGTCATAAAGTGTTAAACACTTACTATCGTTAAGGAGAATTCAAAATGGCAACAAAATTTCCAAAATTTAGCCAAGCCTTAGCACAAGATCCTACTACTCGTCGAATTTGGTTCGGGATTGCAACTGCTCATGATTTTGAAAGTCATGATGGCATGACTGAAGAACGACTGTATCAAAAGATCTTTGCGTCTCATTTTGGTCAATTGGCTATTATTTTTCTTTGGACTTCTGGAAACTTATTCCATGTTGCATGGCAAGGCAACTTTGAACAATGGGTAAAAGACCCACTTCATATTCGTCCGATTGCTCATGCAATTTGGGACCCACATTTCGGTCAACCTGCTGTTGAAGCATTTACACGTGGCGGCGCGTCTGGTCCAGTAAATATTTCAACGTCTGGTGTGTATCAATGGTGGTACACAATTGGTCTGCGCACAAATCAAGAATTATACACTGGTTCAGTTTTCTTATTACTGCTTGCAGCAGTGTTCCTTTTTGCCGGTTGGTTACATTTACAACCAGCTTTTCAACCAGCGCTTTCTTGGTTTAAAAACGCAGAATCACGTTTAAATCACCATTTAGCTGGATTATTTGGGGTAAGTTCACTAGCGTGGACTGGCCATTTAGTTCACGTCGCAATTCCAGAATCTCGTGGACAACATGTTGGTTGGGATAACTTTTTAACAGTATTACCTCACCCGGCAGGATTAACTCCGTTTTTTACTGGCAATTGGGCTGCATATGCGGAAAATCCAGATAGCGTGTCACATCTTTTCGGGACATCAGAAGGCACCGGGACAGCGATTTTAACGTTCCTTGGCGGCTTTCACCCTCAAACACAAAGTCTTTGGTTAACTGACATGGCGCATCACCATTTAGCAATTGCGGTGATCTTCATTTTAGCTGGTCATATGTATCGTACAATTTTTGGTATCGGTCATAGCATGAAAGAAATTCTTGAAGCACAAACTCCTCCTTCAGGTCGTTTAGGCACAGGACACAAAGGCTTATACGATACTGTAAATAATTCGCTTCATTTTCAGCTTGGTCTTGCTCTTGCAAGTGTAGGAACAATGTCTTCTTTAGTAGCTCAACACATGTATTCACTCCCACCCTATGCTTTCTTAGCGCAAGATTTCACAACACAAGCAGCTCTTTATACACATCATCAATACATCGCTGGATTTATTATGTGTGGTGCTTTTGCTCACGGGGCAATTTTCTTTGTACGTGATTATGATCCAGAAGCGAATCGAGGTAACGTTCTTGCTCGTATTCTAGATCATAAAGAAGCTATTATTTCACATTTAAGCTGGGTAAGTTTATTTTTAGGCTTCCATACATTAGGCCTTTATGTTCACAATGATGTTGTTCAAGCCTTTGGAACTCCAGAAAAACAAATTCTTATTGAGCCGGTTTTTGCTCAATGGATTCAAGCAGCTCATGGAAAAACTGCTTATGGTTTTGATTTCTTACTATCTTCAGCAACAAGTGCTCCTAGTGTAGCAGGTCAAGCTCTTTGGCTTCCAGGTTGGCTACAAGGCATTAATAGCGATACAAATTCGTTATTCCTTACTATTGGACCTGGTGACTTTTTAGTTCACCATGCAATTGCGTTAGGTTTACACACTACAACGTTAATTCTTGTCAAAGGTGCTCTTGATGCTCGCGGATCAAAATTAATGCCAGATAAAAAAGATTTTGGCTATAGTTTCCCTTGTGACGGTCCAGGTCGTGGCGGTACATGTGATATTTCTGCTTGGGATGCTTTTTATCTTGCTGTGTTCTGGATGTTAAACACTATCGGTTGGGTAACATTCTATTGGCACTGGAAACACCTTGGAATTTGGCAAGGAAATGTCAACCAATTTAACGAATCTTCTACATATTTAATGGGTTGGCTTCGTGATTATCTTTGGTTAAATTCTTCGCAATTAATTAATGGTTATAATCCATTCGGCATGAACAGTTTATCTGTTTGGGCGTGGATGTTCTTGTTTGGCCACTTAATTTATGCTACTGGATTCATGTTCTTAATTTCTTGGCGTGGTTACTGGCAAGAATTAATTGAAACATTAGCTTGGGCTCATGAAAGAACTCCTTTAGCAAATTTAGTACGCTGGCGTGATAAACCGGTTGCTTTATCTATTGTGCAAGCGCGTCTTGTTGGATTAACCCACTTCTCGGTAGGTTATGTATTAACATATGCTGCTTTCTTGATTGCTTCAACTTCAGGAAAATTTGGTTAATCGTTCTTTTTGTTACGAAAAACAAGAGTTTCAATACTCTTGTTTTTCTTAAAGAGGCTCCTTTTTTTAGGATAAAGAAAATTAAAATGATTGTCGGATCCTTTCCCTTCCTTTTCTTTTCGGTCATTTTCAAAATACATTTTTTCTCTATTTATTTTGGAAAGGAGAAGAAAAGATTTATACTAACTTAAAATCTTTTGGACCAAAGTTTAAATGGTTTTTAAATGGGTTAAGCTTGTGTAGACTCAAATGTTGGCCAAAATTTAATTTTAAATTTTAATTATCTTAAAAAACTCTTCATGGACTAACTAACCGTCTCCCAAAAAAATATGCATCCAGTTGGGTTTGAACCAACGATGTTCTTTCGAAACCGCATTATGAGTGCGGTGCAATCGACCCCTCTGCCATGGATGCTCTAAAAAAAACTGTGCTAAACCAAATTGAACCATTTGATTTTTTTATCCTTTTATGTGCTTTTTTTTACGGAAACCTGTTTGCACTTCAATTTTCTACCATGAATTGGGGTTTCCTATTGATTTTTATTATTGTCTTTTTTTTAGAAGCAAGTAATAAATTCCTGTATTTCTTATTTGAAAACACTAAAGAGTTTTCAGTAAAAAAAAAAATAATCTTTATTCCAAAATTCTTCAATTTTGAAAAGAAAACGCATGTTGGTTTAGGTCTTTCTGATTTCTTAATAACTAAAAAAAGAAAAAAGGTTTTAAAATATAGTTTTCTTTTAACTAATTTAGTAAAACGAGGGTTTCTTTTAGGATTTTTTGTAGAAGCTTTTAAAGTTGGGAGTTAAGTTTTCCCTTTCTTTTTCCTCAAATGCTTTTCAAAACTCTACCAGGTTCACAAATGTTTAAGCGTTTGGTCTTCAAAAACATTTGATTTTCAAATGTTTTTGAAGAAAGAAAGTTACCAACTATATGACCCAAAAATGCGATTTTGAGCAATACTTTTGAATTTACACTTTAATAGGGAGTAAAACAACAATAGTGATGATTGAAAGGTTAGATACCTTTCCTTTCAATCATCAAAAAGAAATTAATAAGCTAATCCCATGCTTCGAGTTGTCTCAGAACCTAAATACACACGAACGCTTAAAAAATCAGTTGGGCACGCGGATTCACAACGTTTGCAACCAACACAATCTTCAGTTCGAGGTGCAGAAGCGATTTGACTTGCTTTACATCCATCCCAAGGTACCATCTCTAAAACGTCTGTAGGACAAGCACGAACACATTGGGTACAACCAATACATGTGTCATAAATTTTTACTGTATGTGACATAATAAAACTCCTTTTTTTGTAATTGAATAAAGATATCCAATTAGACCGTTGCCAAAAGTTTACTGAAAATCCGAACCAAAATAGCATTTGATATTTTTCATTTTGGTTTTATTTTTTCATAGTTTTTTGGTTTTAAGTTTTATAAGATTGAAGATTTGTTCAATATTATTTTACCCCAAAATTTGAAAAAAACAATTTTTTAACTAATATTCTTTTAATTCAAAATTGGAGAGTAGCTTGACAGATTTATATAATTTATACAAAATGAAGAACTTTCAAGAAGATTTTTTTTAGAGGCACATAAATTCTCCCCAGGTAGGACTTGAACCTACGACCAATCGGTTAACAGCCGATCGCTCTACCACTGAGCTACTGAGGATTTTGTTTTTATAAATATTAGCATACCAGATTCTTTTTTTTTGTAAATATGGTCGGATCAAAAATTTATGGGTACTGCGCGCCGCTGGCAAAATAGGGGATTGTCAGCGGAATAGCGCCACTTACTCTTCCCCAAGAAAAAATTCTTGAAGTTTTTGGAACATTCCTTTTTGAGGACTTGTTAAATCAATAAAATAATCTTGTTTCCCTATTAGTCTTCTAGCCGCATTTTCAAAAGCAATGCCCGAAAGCGTTAATTTTTTATTTAAAACAAGTGGTTCACCCCTATTTGTAGAAATAATCACGTTTGTATCTTCAGGGATCGCGCCTAAAAGTGGTATTCCCAACATTTCTTGAACATCTCGAACTGACATCATATCATTTTTTTGAATCATGTCTGGCCGAACACGGTTAACAATAAGTTTCACATTATAAATGCCATTTGCCTCTAAAAGACCAGCAACTCGATCAGCATCCCGAATAGCCGTAATTTCTGGAGTTGTGACGATTACAGCTTCTTGCGCTGGTGCAATTGCATTAATAAAACCAACATCAATTCCAGCTGGACAATCGATTAAAATAAAATCAAATCCCAAATTTTTTACAGAATCTATTAAATTCTGCATATTTTTTCTGGTTACATTATATTTTTGCCTGTTTTTCGAAATCGCCAATAAAGCCAAATTTTTCCAGCGTTTGTCGCGAATTAAAGCTTGATCTAGTCGACACTGACCTTCAACAATATCCATTGCTGTGTAAAGTACACGATTTTCTAATCCTAATAATAAATCTAAATTTCGTAATCCAATATCCGCATCTATAAGAGCAACTCGATAACCAAGACGAGCAATTGACATTCCTAAATTCGCAGTGGTCGTGGTTTTGCCAACTCCACCTTTTCCCGAAGTAACGACAATTACTCTTTCGGACACAGTTTGTTTTTCATTCTCCAATGAGGCTGTGTCTCCTGGTTGTTGAGTTCCAAAGGGATTCTCCGGACTACTTAATCTTGTCGTTTCTGTCATATTAATAAAAAGAAAAACTAAAAAAGTTATTAACAGTATACGTCGGCTTTTTGAGTTCCGCTAGGGTTTCTAAACCAAAAAAAGTATCTACCCTGAAATTTATCTCCGTTTAAAACTTAAAAAAAAAAAAAAACAGTTTAAAACTAGTTCGAAAACATCTAAGTCTTTGGTTATCCAAAAAATGTGAGGATAATATGGTTTTGATTAAAAAAAGGGAAAGATCAAGACTTTCATAAAAAATATTGGGCAAGGAGAGATTCGAACCCCCGACACCGTGGTTCGTAGCCACGTGCTCTAGTCCACTGAGCTACAAGCCCTCATAAGGAATTACCCAAATTATACACCTTTTAGAAGTTTCTTGCAATAGTCAACCCCTTTTTCGGAAAACAAAAGTTTTCTGAAAAGGGGGTTTATGTGCTCCAAAAATGTATTTTGGAAAAGGGTTCCTCTTGAATTGCCAATTCGTCCTTTCCGCTAATGGAACCATTAGCGGACTAAATGTATGGCATTTGGTCTTCTAAAACATTTGAGGATCAAATGTTTTAGAAGAAAGGAGAGGGCTAAAAAAAATCTAAGCTTTAACTAGTTGGGTCCAACCTAAACTTTCTAATGCTTGATTGCGACGTAATGGTCGTGTTACCAGCTCAAGAATATCACGGGCATTTGTAAACCCGTGAATTTGAGCAAAAGTAAATTCAACAGACCATTTCGTATTGATACCACGAGCTTCTAGTGGGTTTGCATGAGCCATACCAGTAATTGCTAAATCAGGTTGTAATTCACGAATACGTTGAACTTGATTATAATTATCTGGTTTTTCAACAATTCGTGGCATCGAAACATTCATTTCTTGGCATGTTTTTTCGAGAAACTCTAATTCTGCTGCTTGAAATCTTTTATCTAAATAGGGAATACCTATTTCGTAGACAATCATCCCGCATCGAACTAAAAACCGGGCTAATGAGATCTCTAATAAATTATCCCCCATAAAAAAAACTGATTTGCCACGAACTAAAGCAATGTAATCCTGTAAAGAGCTCCAAACTTGTTGTTCACGTTCAGCTAATCCTGTCGGCATTATGTTAAAAACTGAACAAATTTTTTCTACCCAAGCCCGCGTTCCATCTGGACCAATGGGAAAAGGAGCACTAATAAGTTTACATTTTCGACGACGCATTAAAGTTGTTGCAGTGCGGCTTAAAAATGGATTTATACCACAAACATATACATTTTCGTTTAAAACTGGTAAATCTGCATATCTTTGAGAAGGAAGCCAGCCAGAAACAACAACACCACATCGTTTCAATTCTAAACTAAGTTGAGTCGCGACGTTATTTGGTAGTGAACCAAATAAAACCAAAGAGGATTCTTTTTTTGCTGGAACTAATAATTCGTCTTGGTTAGGGCAACGTTGTACCATTGCCGAAAGGACTGTATCTTCGCCTTGCGTAAAAGCATAATCTAGCCCGTTTGCTCTTGCAACAACTATTGGAGTCTGGATTTCAGATTCCAGTCGTGGTGCCATACCTTCTAGATCCATTTTAATGATTTCAGTGGTGCAGGTACCAATCCAGACAATAACACTAGGGTTCCGATCTTGTTTAATTTGTAAACACAGTCTTTTTAATTCTTTGTAATCATTTAATTGGGCTGAAATATCTGCTTCTTCTAATTCTGCCATCGCATAGCGGGGTTCTGCAAAAATCATAACGCCAAGTGCGTTTTGGAGAAAATAGCCACACGTTTTTGTTCCAATTACTAAAAAAAAACTATCTTCAATTTTCTGATAAAGCCACGCAACGCAACTAATCGGGCAAAAAGTATGATAATTTCCAGTTTCACAATCAAACGTTAACGTTTCATTTAATTTTGCGTTTGTCATAGAGTCTATTGTAATGAACAGAGTAGTTAAACAAGAATTTATAGTTTGAACCCCAATTCCTGGTCCAAAAATGCCTTTTTGGACCAGATGTTTTTTTTTGAGGGGATTCTTGCTACAGAAATTTTTGTTTAAGATAGGTACTTTTCCTTTCCGCTAATGGAACCATTAGCGGACTAATTGAGTAATTTTGGAAAGAACAAAATGCATTTTTGGTCCAGAAATTTTGGGAAGTGATGTTAAACAATTAAAAAATCTAAGTCATTCACTAAGTTTGGATCACGTTGATTTAAGTTGTCAGAATCTTCACCCGAGCCAGTTTTTGGTGTTCCAGTTAAATAAAATGTTGACAATAAAGTAAATAATTCACGATCTTCTAATTCAATTGGGATGACACCTTCGGGATGAGCTAAAAGTTGATCAGCAATATTTAAATAAAAATCACAAATATAATGTAAAGTGGGTTCTGATTCAGCCATCTCAAAAACAGTTTTCCCTTTGACTCTGGACACTCGAATATCTTCGATTAAAGGTAACACTTCAAGAACTGGCATTGGACAGACTTCTACATATTTATCAATAAGATCTCTTTTTGCTGTCCTATTTCCAATCAAGCCTGCGAGTCTTAAAGGGTGCGTTTTTGACTTTTCTCGAACAGAAGCTACAATTCGATTTGCTGCGAACAAAGCATCAAATCCATTATCTGTGATAATAAGGCAATAATCAGCGTAATTTAACGGAGCAGCAAAACCTCCACAAACTACATCACCTAAAACATCAAATAAAATAACGTCATATTCATAAAAAGCATTTAATTCCTTTAATAATTTAACTGTTTCACCTACAACATAACCTCCACAGCCAGCACCAGCAGGTGGTCCACCAGCTTCTACAGAATCTACTTCGCCATATCCTTGATAAATAACGTCCTCAGGCCAAACATCTTCATAATGATAATCTTTTGCTTGTAAAGTATCAATAATAGTTGGGATTAAAAATCCTGTTAATGTAAAAGTACTATCGTGTTTTGGGTCACACCCGATTTGTAATACTTTTTTACCTCTTCGTGCTAAAGCAATAGAAATATTACAACTTGTGGTAGATTTCCCGATTCCACCTTTTCCATACACTGCTAATTTCATAAAGAAGATCTCCTTGATTTTTTGTCCCTTGTTTTCCCACAATACATGGTTTTTCTGTTCCGCTAATGATTTCATCCCTTCCGCTAATGGTCCCATTAGCGGAAGGGATGAAATCATTCAATTTTGAAACAAAATGCATTTGAGGAAAAAGATGTACTCTGCACTTTTTCTAGAAAAAAAACCTCTGTTTTATTTATATATGTTTAGTCTACTCCTTTTTCCGCTAAAAAAAATTATATGTTTTTCTTTTTAATGAAAAAAACAGATTTTGTAACTACACTCAAATGGCCTATAATAAATACAAACAGAGGTAATAGAAACCTTTTAGGTCCGCTCTCATAATTCTCATGAGGAGAAAGAACAGCTCTATAGAAAAAACATGATAATAGATATTCCAGCACTTGAAGCTCTCTGTGCTAATAGTTGTTTTGTCATTTTATTTTTTACTACATTGTATTATTGGTCAAAAATTATTTTTGCTGGAGAAGCTCCTTATACACAAACCGGATTATTTGGTTTTGGAAGTGCAGTATTTTGTCTTACTTCTCACTTAATTCTGCGATGGGTTGATTCTGGGCATTTTCCTTTAAGTAATCTCTACGAATCCTTACTCTTTTTAGCGTGGTGTCTTTTAATTTTATACATTTACATTGAAACCTTTACAAAAACCCTCTTTCTAGGAGTTTTAACTTCGCCAGCGGTTTTATGTTTGGTTACATTTACTGATTTTAGTTTGCCACCAGAATTACAACGGAGTAGTCCCCTTGTTCCATCATTACAATCAAATTGGTTAGTAATGCATGTTACAGTAATGATTGCCAGTTACGCGGCCTTACTCTTAGGCTGTTTGGTTGCAATAGCTTATTTGATTTTTTCTCAATTTTTTCAAGACCCCAAACAAACAATTAAACCAGATAGTACTCAAATGTATTTTGGAGGCGCAAGTGAAAAAAATACGTTTTTTGAAGCACCGGCTGAGACGTCATTCGTAACTGACTTCAATTCAACAGAAACAAAACTTTTATCAAATAACTCCGTAAATTTGAATTCAGATATGTTGCCTGTTTTTGAAAATCCAAACCTGCAAAATAAAATTGAACAGTCTAGTCAATTTCTTCGTTTTTTAGATAATTTAAGTTATCGAACAATTGGAATTGGTTTTTGTTTTTTAACATTAGGTATTTTATCAGGTGCTGTTTGGGCAAATGAAACCTGGGGAAATTATTGGAGTTGGGATCCCAAGGAAACATGGGCTTTCATTACGTGGTTAATTTTTGCAAGTTATTTGCACAGTCGTTTGATCGGGGGCTGGACAGGTTCGAAACCTGCGTGGATTGCAAGTTTTGGGTTTATAATTGTTTGGGTGTGTTATCTTGGTGTAAATCTTTTAGGACAAGGTCTTCACAGTTATGGGTTTTTACAACTTTAAAACTCAACAATAATAACGGCAAAAAAAAATGGTGGGAACTCACTTCTTTCCGCAAATGAGGCCATTTGCGGACGAAAGTCATTTTTGGGACGAAAACAAACTTTGTTTTTCGCTCTAAAATTCTTTTTTGTCTTACCTTAATTCAAAAATTTGGGTTCTGGTTGGTTTTCTCTTTACGAGATTTTGTGTTTCGCTTATACTAAACTGTATCAAGCCCAGAAAAAAACAAGTAGAATACGCAATTTATACTCTAAGAATTTTTTTCTAATCCTATCTTTTTCAAGATATTTAAAAATAAAAAAAAGGAGATTTTTATGGCAGTCCCTAAAAAAAGAAAATCAAAAATGAAAACAAGATTAAGAAAAGCTCAATGGAAAGCGCAAGCTACTCGCGAAGCCGCAAAAGCTCTTTCAAAAGCAAAAACTGTAATTAAAGCATTGTTAGTGGAAAATTCAGTAAGTTCTTCCTCGAATACAGAAACATCAACTTAAACAACTTATTTGATATTTGAAAACGCCAAGTCATTAGTATAAGCAAAATGAAATTTGGTTTATTTACTCCTGTCTTGGTGACTTTCCAAAAAAATATTTTTTTGTTAATAGTTCTAATTACTCATAGTCCCAAAATGTTTTTTGGGAAAGAGAAACGTCGTGGTTTTGAGTAACTCCAAAACAAAGTTTGGACATTGATTCCAATTTAAATATTGTAGTTTACGTCTATCCCTTTATGAATAATATATTCTCTACTTTGAATTCAAAGCTATCTCCGTATTATAAAACTCTCACTCTGGGAGCTATACCTAAGTACGCTTTTTTAAAAAATTGGATCTTAATATCATATTTCTTTTTTCTTTTAATTCTCCCCTTAGTTGTTTTATTTCTCTTAATAAGTCAAAATGATTGGAATATAGTTTTGCGAAAAGCTACAGACCCTATCGCTGTTTCGGCTTATTTGTTAACTCTTCAAATGGCTTTTTATGCCGCTTTGACCAATACTGTTTTTGGTTTTCTTATTACTTGGATTCTAACACGGTATAATTTTTGGGGAAAAAAAATTCTGGACGCTGCTGTCGATCTTCCGTTTGCGCTACCAACATCTGTTGCTGGTCTTACTTTAGCCACAGTTTATGGTGAAAAAGGTTGGATTGGGGGTGTTTTCAATACCTTTGGATTTCACATTGTATTCACAAAAATTGGTGTTTTATTAGCAATGATTTTTGTCTCTTTTCCTTTTGTTATTAGAACATTACAACCAGTTTTACAAGAAGTTGAAGAAAGTTTAGAAGAAGCGGCCTGGTCATTAGGGGCTTCCTCCTGGCAAACTTTTGTCACAGTTATTCTACCAACACTTTGGCCGGCTCTTTTCACAGGATTTACTTTAAGTTTTTCACGCGCATTAGGCGAATTTGGTTCTATCGTGATGATTTCTTCAAATTTACCCTTTAAAGATTTGGTTGCTTCGGTTTTAATTTATCAATCCTTAGAGCAATATGATTATGTAGGGGCTTCTGTTATAGGTGCCGTAGTGTTATTAATTGCACTTTCTACTCTTTTATTAATTAATGCTTTTCAATCAATGAAATTACGAGTTTAAGCTCATTGTTCCGTAAACAAAACGCACGTTCCTAGTCCTTGAATTGAAAATTCAAGAGAAACTGTTGCAAAAATGTATTTTTTGTTGTCCATGCATTTTGAGATAACGACTGTTTGTTTCAAAAAATAATAGTTTTAAGGCTTCCCTCCACTCCGTATTCTTAAGTGGAGGAAAAGAGCAGTAATTTAATGAATTGTCATTTTTTTTAGTTTTTCCTATCATTTTTTGAAATGTTTATAGAAACAAGAATTTTTATATAAAAACCCTTTACTTTTATGTCTTTTGTAACAGCAATACGAGATTATGTAGAAGCTCTTAATGCAATAAGTGAGTCACTGGGTCAGAATTTGACAGTCGCAAGTTTCTTGTCAGAAACTCTTCTGTATGTTCTGAAAACGCTTCAAAGTGGCTTACTTTATATTGTGAGCTTGCAGTGGATTCGAGATTTTACTTTATTACCAATTGTGTTACCCCAAATTTCTTCTGCAATTTTTAAAGAAACTTTTTTCTTAGAAACCCCATCAAAAGTATTTTTTGAATTTTTAGAGATACCTGATTTACATCAAAATAAATTTCTTTTAGGTTTTTTTAACAGCTTTTTTTTAAGTTTACCTTTCTCAATTGTTCATATTTTGTCTGTTCGTCGGCTTTTAATCCAAGGACTTCCTTCTGGGGTTTACTCTATTGGGGGTTATCTCGGCGGGCAAATCTTATTTTTAACGTTTACTGTATTTGGTATTCGTCAAATACTTGTTCCTTGGCTTACTTTAGAACCTCTAAATTATATTTTAGGTTTAATTGTAATCTTTCGAATGATTTATTCGATGACCCAAGAAAATTTAACAGAATCAAAAGGTTGGTTTTTACCACAGTATCGAGGATATTTTTTAACAAGCTTTTTGTTAGCGTGGTGTGAGCAAAGCTCGATCTTCCAATATCTTGGAAATATTACACTGAGTTCAAATGTTACACTCTTAGAAAGTTTTTCAAGTAATAGTTCAATTTCAAGTTTTTTGACGCATTTTCTTTATATTATTGGTATTTCCTGCGGATGTGCTATTTTTACCTGTTTTTGGGGATTTTTATTTTTACAAGTCAAAAATTGGTGTATTTTATATACTCCCTTATTTCTCAGTTCTTTTATTCAATTAATTAATAAAACCAGTTTCGTACTGGCTTTAGGATTGAGTTTAAGTTCTATCCCCTTTTACGGCTTTGATTATATAATGACTGGACCATTTGGTTTTCTTTCACAAGATATTCTGTTTAAAAATACAGTATTTGATCAAACGCGTCTGAAAGATGTCGGGGGGGTTGGTTTATTATCGAGTCCGGAAAGTACTTATAAATATGTGGATCTTGATGTAGCACCGTTTGATCGTGGCGATTATTTAACGGCTCCCGATGTGAGCCAACCTTTAAGTTTTGAAGATTTAAATTATAGAGGTGAGTTTGATTGGACAACACGGAATGACAAAGTCTCAGGAATTAGTGATTCACGGAGTGGCTTTTTTACCTTGTCTAAAGTTTTTAAAAAACAAAAGAAGACTGGAACAGATTCTCAATATCAATCACCTTTAACCGAAACTAGTAAACTAAATAGTTTTATTTCAGACAAATCTGAAGAGTTAGATCTTAATGAAATCGAAACTAATTCTGAAATTGCAAACCGTTTTACTAAATTTTATGATGTTTATACCGCGGATGACGAATTAGGGTTAGGTAAATTCATGAAACCTTACCAGCAAGTTTATACTGCGAGTTTTCCTTCAGATTATCTTCGAACTGACCCTGTATCAGAGAAAGAGATTGAACAAAAAATTAAAGATAAATATTATTCGAATCCGGTTTATAAAGCTCTTTTAGCTGCAGATATTGATTTCTTTTTAAAAAGACAACCTCAAACTTTTAGAGTAACCGCGGATCAAGAAGCAGATTTATATACAAAGCGAAGAATCTTAGAATCTTACTACGATTCGTTAAGAAAATATTCCGACCTTCCATATAATGAATTTTTTGATTCATTTTTTGATGGTGCAAAAAGCTTTTCTAATAAAGTTTACAATCAACAATTTAAGGGAACTTTACGCTCGGTAAGACGTTTATTCGCATTAAGACTTGATCAGGATTCTAAACCTGCTCAAACTTTATTGAAATTTGATCAACCTCTCTATGAATTCTCTGAAAAAGCAGCCTTTTCTCCATATCATGAAGAACTAATAAATCAACCAAAAAAACCACAAAATCAATTTCCATTCAAAAATGATTTCGTAAATCAGCCTCTCTATGCTGGCTGGGATGAACAATTACGAAAATTTGTTATTACAAATAAATTTCTGCCAAGAACTCTTGCTGGCTACAAAGTGAATATTGATAATGAAACTCGACGCAAATTTTCTCAAGATTCTACAAAACAGGTTCAAAAAATAAAATTTACTGCATGGCCTCTTTCAAGTCAAAAAGTTTCAGTTCAAAAAGTAGAATCGGACATTCCATATGTAACATTATTCCAACCTGTGGATACAAAAATTCAAGAGTCCTTAAATATTGAGGGCGATTTTTCTACACTTCCGTCAAATCTTGAAAGACTCTTACGTCTCCAAGCGCAAAAAGGAGAGATTCAAGATACACACGAGACTTTTGAATCACTTGCACCAAAACGTGGTGGATTCGTTTGGCCTGGAAATACAAAATTTAAATTTCCTTTATCTTTAAATACATAATTTTTGTTTTAATCACTTTAAATGGATTTTCAGCGTATTTTCTAACTTGAAAAGTTCAATTTAACATTTAATGGACCCTCAAATGGCTGGTGAGCTTCGATTCTCACCCGCTATGCATATTGCTTGATAACATTTATTATTGTGAGAATTCACAATCCCCTAACAAATTACTTTGGAAGAATGTAATTCTCTTTCCAGGCTGAATTGTGGAAACGCGTTTCAATTACAGGAAAAAAACAACCAAGTTCTAAATTTTTTAACTACTATGACTCCTTTCCGCAAATGAGCCCATTTTGTTCCAAAATTGTTCAATTTCACCCCTTCCGCTAATGGTTCCATTGGTCCGCGAATCCTTCCCGCTAATGATTACATTAGCGGACGGATTTCGTCCGGTCATTTTCAAAATGTATTTTGAAAATGATCGGAAAGGAACAGAAAGACCAAATTCATTTTTGAACAAATAGATAAAATAAAAAACCAGGCGCCAATTTTAATATAAAAAATTAATATTTAATTTTTAAATTTTTTATTACTTGATTATTGTCCAGACAATACCTTATACTAAAAGTAACAAATTAAGTCAATTAATTTTGGGAAAAATTCCTTTTAGGAAAAAAAAAGAAAAAACATTTTAATTTTATGACAGCAATTTTAGAAAGACGCGAAAGCACTAGCCTATGGGCTCGTTTTTGTGAGTGGGTAACTAGCACTGAAAACCGTTTATACATCGGTTGGTTTGGTGTGTTAATGATTCCTACTTTATTAACAGCAGCTTCTGTATTCATTATCGCTTTTATCGCAGCTCCTCCTGTTGACATCGATGGTATCCGTGAGCCTGTTTCTGGTTCATTACTATACGGAAACAACATCATCACAGGTGCTATTATTCCTACATCTAACGCTATCGGTTTACACTTCTACCCAATTTGGGAAGCAGCTTCTCTTGATGAGTGGTTATACAACGGTGGTCCTTACCAACTTATCGTTTGTCACTTCTTCTTAGGCGTTTGTTCTTACATGGGTCGTGAGTGGGAATTATCTTTCCGTTTAGGTATGCGTCCTTGGATCGCAGTTGCTTACTCAGCACCAGTTGCTGCAGCTACAGCTGTATTCATCATCTACCCTATCGGTCAAGGTTCTTTCTCTGATGGTATGCCTTTAGGTATTTCTGGTACGTTCAACTTCATGATCGTTTTCCAAGCTGAGCACAACATCCTTATGCACCCATTCCATATGCTTGGTGTTGCTGGTGTATTTGGTGGTTCATTATTCTCTGCTATGCACGGTTCTCTTGTAACTTCTTCATTAATCCGTGAAACTACTGAGAACGAATCTGCTAACGAAGGTTACAAATTTGGCCAAGAAGAAGAAACTTACAACATCGTTGCAGCTCATGGCTACTTCGGTCGTTTAATCTTCCAATACGCTTCTTTTAACAACTCTCGTTCATTACACTTCTTCTTAGCTGCTTGGCCAGTTGTAGGTATTTGGTTTACTGCTTTAGGTATTTCAACTATGGCTTTCAACTTAAATGGTTTCAACTTCAACCAATCTGTTGTAGATTCACAAGGTCGTGTAATCAACACTTGGGCTGACATCATCAACCGTGCTAACCTTGGTATGGAAGTTATGCATGAGCGTAACGCTCACAACTTCCCATTAGACTTAGCAGTTGTTGAAGCTCCAGCTATCAACGGCTAATTATGTCTTTTGACAGTTAGTTAAAACATTGAACGGGGTTAATCCCGTTCAGTGTTAATTATTAAAAAACAAACTTTAATGAAAAAATGCTTTTTATTTTTTTTATTAATGATAAGTTCCTTTTTTAGTCCGTATTGTTTCGTGCGCTAGAAGCATTATTTATTAACGCCCCGAAACTATATTGTAAAAAAATGCGGTTTTTGAGATGCAAAGACCATTTCTTTTTTTAAAATTGCCTATTTGGTCCCTTTCTTTTTTCAAAAACATCTGAGGATCAAATGTTTTTGAAGACCAAATACCTTTGGTCCATACAGTTTGAGAAAGAGTAACATTTTAGTTTTTCTAACTTACGACGAAAAAAGAAATATACTCAGGCTGTTTTATGCTAAATTGCTAATTTAGCTTTCATATTTTTCTTTTTTCAAGTTTACCTTATTTGAAAAAAAAATCGAGATTACCACCGGCTATTCTAAAGAGATCATATAGTTTTTTAGTTATTTTAAATTATGCATTTTGGGTAGGATTTTGAAATCCAAAATGCAGTAAATTGTTTTTGAGAAAAACAATGAATTACCAACTAGATTTTACAACACCTGGTAAAAGACCTTGTAACGCGTACTCTCGTAAAACATGGCGAGAGAGACCAAAATCTCGAAAATAACCTCGAGGTCGACCAGTAATTGTACATCGATTATGCGAACGAACAGCCGCACTATTACGTGGGAGTTGCTGTAATTTTCTATGTAAAGATAACTTATCTTCCATAGAAGATGCCTGTTGAATTTCTACGAGAAATTGTTCTCGTTTTGCGGCATATTTTGTAATTAAACGAGAGCGTTTTCTATCACGCTCAATCATGCTTTTTTTTGCCATATGTTTTTTGGATTAACTTTTTTCTTAATTTTTTTGAAAACAGTCAACTGTTTCAAAAAAACGGTACTTTGAACCAAAATATAAACATTTTGGTAGAAACTGAAAAATTAAGGTTTTCTTAGTTTTCAAAACGAAATATATTATTAACTAAAATGAAAGAGTTCCCTAACGAAACAAAATATCAAAATTTTGATATTTTGTTTCGTGCGAAGGAAACTTCGCCCCAAAAGCTATTTTGGGAAGGGTGACTTAGTGAGAATGACGTTTTACTAACATGCTAAAGAATGGCATGTTAGTCTTTCCAAAAATGAATTTTTGGACCGTCTAGGAAAGAATTAAAGAGTATCGATAGTTTCGAATTCAAATTTAATTTCTTTCCAAACTTCACAAGCAGCGGCTAACTCAGGACTCCATTTGCAAGCTGCACGGATTACGTCTCCGCCTTCACGGGCAAGGTCACGACCTTCGTTACGAGCTTGTGTACATGCTTCTAAAGCAACACGGTTTGCAGCAGCACCTGGTGCGTTACCCCAAGGGTGACCTAGTGTACCACCACCGAATTGTAAACAAGCATCATCACCGAAAATTTCAACAAGAGCCGGCATGTGCCATACGTGAATACCACCAGAAGCTACTGGCATAGTACCTGGTAAAGAAACCCAGTCTTGAGTGAAGTAAATACCACGGCTACGATCTTTTTCTACATAGTCGTCACGCATTAAGTCAACGAAACCTAGTGTTACTTCACGTTCACCTTCTAGTTTACCTACAACAGTACCAGAATGTAAGTGATCACCACCAGATAAACGAAGAGCTTTAGCTAAAACACGGAAGTGAATACCATGATTTCTTTGACGGTCAATTACAGCGTGCATTGCACGGTGAATGTGTAAAAGAAGACCATTATCACGACAGTAATGAGCTAAACTAGTGTTTGCTGTGAAACCACCAGTTAAGTAATCGTGCATAATAATAGGCATACCTAAGTCTTTTGCACACTCAGCACGTTTAAGCATTTCTTCAGCAGTTGCTGCAGTAGCGTTTAAATAGTGACCTTTAATTTCGCCTGTTTCAGCTTGAGCTTTATAAATAGCTTCAGCTACGAATAAGAAACGATCTCTCCAACGCATAAATGGTTGAGAGTTTACGTTTTCATCATCTTTAGTGAAATCTAAACCACCACGTAAACATTCGTATACAGCACGACCGTAATTTTTAGCTGAAAGACCTAATTTAGGTTTGATTGTACAACCTAATAAACCACGACCATATTTGTTAAGTTTGTCACGTTCAACTTGAATCCCGTGTGGAGGACCTTGGAACGTTTTAACATATGCTGGTGGAATACGAAGATCTTCTAAACGTAAAGCACGAAGAGCTTTGAAACCAAATACGTTACCTACGATTGAAGTAAATAAGTTCGTTACAGAACCTTCTTCAAAAAGATCTAAAGGGTACGCAATGTACGCGATGTATTGATTTTCTTCACCCGGAACTGGCTCGATATCATAACAACGACCTTTGTAACGATCTAAGCTAGTTAAACCATCTGTCCATACAGTCGTCCAAGTACCAGTTGATGATTCTGCTGCTACCGCTGCACCAGCTTCTTCTGGTGGAACGCCTGGTTGAGGAGTCATACGGAATGCTGCAAGAATATCTGTATCTTTTGGTTGGTAGTCAGGAGTATAGTAAGTTAAACGGTAGTCTTTAACACCTGCTTTAAACCCAGCACCTGCTCTAGTTTCAGTTTGTGGAGCCATTCTAAAAAAAATTTTATGGTTTACGATCTTGCACTCTGCCCGAAAAAAGTCTTAATGTTTCAAGTTTTCTTTTAAATTTTAGTCTAGCATATTCTTCAAGTTAAAACAAGGGCTTTTCATAAAAAGAATTTAGGACTATGCATTTCAAAATACATTTTGGAACAACTTTTCCGAAAATGTGTTGTGTTTAGTCCACTTTCCTAAATGCATATCATCGGCTAATGGTTCCATTGGTACGCGAATCCTTTCCGCTAATGATTCCATTAGCGGATGGATTTCGTCCGGTCATTTTCAAAATGTATTTTGAAAATGACCGGAAAGGAAAGGAAGGGAACGGTTTCTCTTGAATTTGCAATTCGTCAAAAAATTCAATGCATTTGTTCTTCAAAAACATTTGACGATCAAATGTTTTTGAAGAAAGAAAGGAAAGACTAAATAACTTTTTAAAGAAAAAATGTATGGAAAAAATGGAATCTTCGTTATCCAAATTGTTTTAAGAAGACTTAATTTGAGAAGAATTTAGGTCAAAAGACCCGGATTCAAATTGCGAGGAGGCTGCAATATCTTGATAGTCAATTGATCCTAATGAAGTTTCTGTCGAATCGAGGAAACCAACAATTCCAGTTCCAGCAGGAATAGGTTGACCAACAAGAATATTTTCATGCAATCCTCTTAAAAAATCAGTCTTTTTGGTAAGGGCACTTCGTACAAGGACTTTGCTAACTTGTTGAAAACTTGCTGCTAGAAGAAAACTTTCCGACTGTAAAACACTTTTGGTGATTCCTAAAATTATAGGTTCATATTGTGCTTGACGTCGATTTACCTGAGCGAAGCGTAAATTGACTTTTTCAATCCACCGAAGTTGAACAAACTCACCCGGGAGAAATCCAGTATCGCCACCATGCGTTATACGGACACGAGCCGTCATTTGTCGAACAACAACTTCGACATGTTTTTCCGCTATGTGAACCCCTTGATTTGAATATGCTTCTAAAATATTTTCAACCAAAAATTTTTGAATGTATGTCAAACTCACTTGAACTGCTTCTTGCACTGGTTTTACAAGTAGAGCTCGGTTAAAGAAAGTTTTAAGCAACGTATGCATATTATTTTGAATAATTTCTCCACCTTGAGTTTCACGTGCTTCAAAAAGCTGTTCAATTTTCGGAATACCTTGAACAATATCTTCTGTTTGAAGTCGTCTTGACCTTAGTGTAATAAGGAGATCGTTTTTTTGAATAAGGTCGTTATGCGAAACATGGACCAAACCTCGAATTGAAGCTAAAAGTGGGACTCCTTTTTGTAAAGTTACTGTAGTGGAAGTCTTTTTTATTACTTGTCCACTAACTGGACTAGCAAAGCCAGGAATCAGTTCCTGACCCCAACGTACCTTTGTCCCCACGGTTAAATGGATCGGGTCTGTTCCACCTGGAAGTTTCAAAGTAATAAGATCCTGATTTCTTAAAAGATTAAAAGAATTTTCATTTTCTTTTTTTTGAACCCGTCCAAATTCCCCTAATTTTTTTGATTTTAGGAAAGCTTCAGTCATGCTAAATTCAGGTAGAATCCAACCATTCTTAAAGGTTTGAAAACAAAATTGATTTGAATTGTGTAATTTTACAGCTTGATAAAACATTAAACTGAACCCTATAACGTCCACTTCTTTATAATGGGTTGAACTCGATACTTTTCTTCCTTCAACTGCATTTGAGGGCCTTAAATTTTGGGAATACAAGATTTGACTTTTAGGGAAAATTAGCTTCTGTTTGACTTGTTCTAATCTTGAAAAAGTTTTTTGTGAATTAAATTTAAATTCAATTTTCAAAAATGTTGGTAGAGAAGACCATCCCGAATTTACCAGAGTCACTACATTTAAAGATGGAGTTATATTTTTTTGTTGTTCAAAAGAGGTCTGGTATTGTTTTGTAAAAAGTGGCGATTTTAGAGAATTATTCAAAGACTGGCTTTTTTGTAAAAGCCAATTATTTTTTAAAAATTGTTTATTCGGTAGAATTTGGTGGTAATTTTTTTGAAGAAACAAAATGTGGGATAGACGTCGTTTTCTTTTCAAATTAAATCTTAGACTTTCTGTTTTCTTCCCGGAATTCAAAAAATCTATTTTTTGAATTCCGGGACTAAATGCATTTTGTTCCGAAATTGAACAATTTTGTAAAGAAACAATGATTCCAAATTTTTTATAAAAACAAAACTTATTTGAAAATTTACGGGGAAAGTTTGTTCTTTGAGCATCTTCTGCCCATTTTTTGTTAAAAAGACCTTGATTTTGTCGAAAATTCAGTGAAAACTCTTTTTTTAGGTTTAAGAGGTCTTGAAGTGAATACAAGAAATCAGATGAATTTTTTTCGTTTTTTGATTTTAAAACGACAAGACTTTGTCTATGAATTAAATTGACAGAAAGATACGAATGCCCAAAACGAAGACTTTCTATTTTTTTAATTGGTTCTAAAAGAATTCCTGGAAGCTGTGAATCGACGCGCTCTCCCACACGTTTTTCGGAAACATAAAACCAGCCTTGTTTTTTTTCAATCAGATTGATTTGAGATTGATGGTAAAGTGTATTATGAGAAACTGTTAAAGCTTTATTAACAAATACTGAGTCTTGTGGTTTCAAAAATGTATTTTGGAACAGGTTTTGATATTTATCATCAAATTTAGTTTTGGAACTCTTCCCAAAATTAGTTAATTTTGGGACCGGATTTTGAAAACGATTTTTGACGAAAGGTGCCATAAAATGAAATTTAGTGCACCAGGCAAACCCGGGCCGATATTCTATTTGAAAAATTCCTTTTTTTGAAAGTGTTTTAAGCCCTTGATTTACAACAAAACAAGAGGGAGAAAATAATTTATTTTTTTGAAAATCTTCGAATAAAAACTTGTTTTTATCGGGGATTGTTTTTAAATTAAAGAGTTTCTCTGGACACCAAACAAAATTGGAGTTATTGAATTTCGCCTGATCCTGTTTTTGTATAAATCCATGTTTTGTTAAGTCCTTTTCCAAAATAAATTTTGGGGGAACATCTGAAGACTTATTTGAGGAGACATCAGTATCTGATTCGAGTATTGAACAATATCCAGACAAATGAGTGGGGAAGTTTTTTAGAGATGGGTACCAATTTAAAAGGGTGTCTTTTGAGTTGTTGGTATAGCTAAGAATGTTATATTTCTTTTTTTTTCTCGTGTTAAATAAAAAATAAACTAACCCAGAAAACTGAATTTTTGAGAATCCAAATTCAAGAGAATTATTCCCAAAAATCAGCGAAGAATCGATCCTTTTTAATTGACCTTTTTCTCGTAGATGTAGATTATATTGCTGAATTGGTGTTTCTGGTGAAAGAAAATCTCCTTTAAGGAAAAAGGAAGTGGAGAATCGAGACTTTGTTTGAACAAAAGTCGAAAAAACCCAAAAATTACCTAATTCAACCAAAGTTGGAAATGTCGGGGAAATCTCTTTTTGATTAATTTGTGTTACAAGTCGATTTTGTTGTTTTTTCTTTTTTGATTTCGGGGTTGTTCGTTTTTCTTCTTCAATAATTCGAATTGCCATTGATTGAAAAAACACTTCGCCCGAAAGAGGGGCTTGAACTGGATGGCTCGATTCCGGCATTTCTTGCGTTGCAGTTTGTAAACGCGAAGCTTGGATTAATAATTGACCAGTCTTTACAAATTCACCTTGTTTTACCCATAAAAGACTTCCTGCCGGTACATCATCGTGTGTAATTTCATAAACATTTGATTTCTGTGTGGAGCTAGCCTTTCCCAAAATGCATTTTTGGGTGAGGCGTAAAATTAGTTTCGTTGGTTTAGTATTTTGATGTTTAAGTAAATAGACAATATTTCCATGGGGAGTTCGTACAAAAAGACCAGCAAGAGGTTCTAAAAATTGAATTTGACCATCAAAAGGCGCATTAAACGATTTCATTGCTTGATCAGAAAAGACACCAACACCGCCAGTATGAAAAGTTCGCATTGTCAATTGTGTCCCAGGTTCGCCAATGGATTGAGCTGCAATAATCCCAACAGCTTCACCAATACTGACAAGTTTGCCTTTTGCTAAATCGATTCCATAACAAAACTGACACACGGATTTTTCCGTCTCACATGTTAATGGTGAACGAACACGAATTTCCTTATTTTTTAATGCAATTTTTTGTGCTAAACGAGGAGAAATCAGGGTGTTTTTTTTAATAACAGTTGTAGAGTCCAAAATCAAATCTTCTAAGAGAACTCGACCCGCCAATCGCTGTTCTATGTTTTTGTCTTTGATTACAATCCCTTTTTTTGTATCGCAATCTGTTACCAATACTACAACATGTTGAACTGCATCAACTAAACGTCGAGTAAGATACCCAGATGTTGCTGTACGTAAAGCAGTATCTACTAAACCTTTTCTCGCCCCATAGCAGGAAATTAAATATTCGGTTACGGTCAATCCTTCACGAAAATTACTTTGAATAGGAAATTCAAGAATTGCGCCTTGAGGATCTGCCATTAAGCCCCTCATGGCCACTAATTGTCGGACTTGAGAAATATTACCACGCGCACCAGAAAAAGCCATCATATAGACCGGGTTAACAGGATTTGTGGTACGAAAATGGTGAACAGCAGTTTGACGAAGAGTCTCGCTTGTTTGATTCCAAGTATCAATGAGTCGTTGGGATTTCTCAACACTGGTGAGATTTCCTGCTTGAATCGCGTTGGTTACATCCTCCATTTTTACCGACGCTTGCGAAAGAAAAGTGGCTTTTTGGGGTGGAATTTGTAAATCATCGACTCCTAAAGAAACACCAGCACGTGTTGCCTGTTGAAATCCTACTTCCTTTAATGTTTCTACAAGATCAACCGTCTTTTTTTCACCATATTGGTCTAAAAACCAAGCAATCATAGTTTTCAAGTGATTTTTGTCAAAACAGGTATTAAAAAAAACAGGAGGTGATTTTTTTGATGAAGATGCTGTGAGTGCAAATACTTTAGTTTTGGGAGTCGTTGTAAAATCAGTTTTGATTTCAAAAGATATTTGATTATCCAGTTTATTGGAACCAAGAGTATTTTTGTCAGCAGGTTCATCAAAAACTCCTTGTGCATTTACGGTAGAATTTGATTTCATTTTTTTATTTTTTATAATTGTATTTCAACCTTTTGCTAAAAAAAGTTTTTTTTCGGCAGCGATGAAACTGTAAGTACGCAAATTTCTCTGAAATTGTAAAAAAGGAAATTAGATGGTCTTTCTGTTCCTTTCCTTTCCGGTCATTTTCAAAATGTAAAAATGACCGGACGAAATCCGTCCGCTAATGGAACCATGAGCGGAAGGGATGAAATTGAACAATTTTTTTCTAAACTCCGTTTTTGTCTTCCCAAAAATGCATTTCATTTTTGGACGAATTCAGAATTCAAGAGGAGAGGAACCTTTTCGGACCAAAAGTATCTTTCCGGTAATTTTGGTCCGTTTTAGAAAGACTAATTTGTTTTTTTATCGGAACCTAAATAAATTTTGGTAGCATAGTGCGAAAATGAATTTTGACAACGGGACGATTACCAAATCTCCTCAGTTAGACCGGAGAGAAAGACGGAGTAGGCTGATTTGATTGAAAAATCCAAGAATGCATCAGAACTCTGCCTGTCGTCGTACGAATAAATTGTGTATTTTGTTGTTTGTTTTCCAGAAACTTCTTAGGCGTTGAAAGCTGGCAGCTGTCGATAAAGAGAGTTTCTGTACGACCAGCAAGATCGATTCGTGTCTCAACGAGACTTTCTTTTGTGCGAGCTTGTTGTTCTGTAGCAAAGGTTTGAACAAAACCAGACCATTTCACCCAAATTGGGGTATGTAATTTAATAAATCCACGATCATAAGCAGCTTTAATTTGAGAAAAGGAAGAAAAATAAATTCCCTGCTTATCCGCTAATGAAACCATTAGCGGAAGACCTTGCCCTTTCCCAAAATGGATTTTGGGACCATGCATTTTGGGGCTAGAAAAAGGTTGATTTTGAACTAATGCTTTTCGGCTAGGAATTAGACTATCTAGACCCTTAAAAAATTTTTCTTGAGAACATGTAAGATAATAAAAACCTAAAACCATATCTTGTGTTGGGAGAAGAAGCGGTTGACCAGAAGCTGGTGCTAACAAATGATTTCTTGACCATAATAAATCAAGAGCTTCCGCTCTGGTTGCAGGTGATAGTGGTACATGAACAGCCATTTGATCACCATCAAAGTCAGCATTAAATGCTGGACAGACTAATGGGTGTAATAAAATTGCTTTTCCTTCAACAAGTTGTGGTAAAAAAGCTTGAATTCCTAGACGGTGTAATGTCGGAGCTCGATTAAGTAAAATTGGATGAGTTTTTAAAATTTCCCCTAAAATGACCCAAACAATGGGTTTTCGCTCAGCAATCAAAGCTTTGGCCGCAGTTGTGGTGAAAACAATACCTTTTTTTCTCAATTTTTGGATAATAAAAGGTTGGAAAAGTTCAATGGCCATTTGTTTAGGAAGGCCACATTGATGAATTTGTAACTGTGGTCCAACAACAATTACCGACCGACCTGAATAATCTACCCGTTTTCCAAGTAAATGTTGTCGGAAACGTCCCTGTTTTCCTTTGAGCCCTTCAAGAAGAGACTTGAGAGGTTTGCCTGATTCAACGCTTCCTGTTTTTAGAAGTTCGTCAACAGCTTCTTGAACTTGCCTTACATTGTAACACCAAGAAAGCCAACTACCGCTTAACGCACTGTCAAAAACCCCCAAATTGGCTCCATTAGTTATTCGTTTATTACGAATTAAAACTTTTCGATATAGGCTATTGATGTCAGAAACAATTAATTCACCTCGAATTGATGTTATAGGACGCAATCCTGGCGGTAAAACCGGAAGATAACTTAAAATCATCCATGCAGGTTGCATTTTTGCTTTTTCAAAATCCCGAAAGACTTCTATTTGGCGTTTACATTTTAGTTGCAGTTGCTGTAAACGATTTAATTTAATTCGTAAGCGTTTGAACTCTTTCCGCTCCTCAAGTATGCTCAATTCCAAAGTGGCAATTTTTTCATGAATGAGGCGAATATAACCTTGCAATTGAAGATAATGATTGGCGAGTTCTTGCTGTAATTTGCCGCCATCCAAATGTGACAGAATCTGTTGAAAAGCAAAACCGCCTGTTTGAATGCTATAAGACTGATGGTGTTTTGGTATTTCTTGAGCGTTATTTTCGATGGGTTTTGTAAAAGCATAATATGAAATACTTGATTCATAATGAAATGACTGATCCCACAAATAAAATAAAAATTCTTGCAATTCTTCAACTTGTCGCCAAGTTGTATCATAAGCCACCCCATAAAGACGGGGCTCCAGGTCACCTTGATTAAATAAAAGAAATGGTTTTTGGGATTCTTTTTTTTTCTCAAATAAACGAGGTGTTCTCTGTTGAACTCCTTGTTTGCCTACTCCAAATTCAAATTTCGGGGTAGGCAATTCAGTTTGAAAAAAGTGACTGCATTCCACGTTAGAAAGAAAAATTGTAAATTTTTGTGGAAGAGTACAAAATTCAGTTGTACGCATGATAGCCTGAACACGTTTTGTTGACCAATTTAGACATAAACTTAATGGAGAGGGTCTGTGTGAAGCATACAAAGGATGAACCACAGGTTGTTTTAACTTGATGTATCCAAGTCTATACCGTCGAACCCGAGAGTTCGTTCTTTCAACCCCACATTTAGTGCAAAACCCGCGTTGGACTTTTGTTGATTTTTTTCCGCAAGCACAAGTGAAATCAACAACGGGCCCAAAAATTTTTTGACAAAAGAGCCCATCCGGTTCTGGTTTTAGAGTTTTGTAGTTGACAGTTTCCCAACTGGTCACTTCACCTACACGTTCGCCAGTGGTTATAAAACGCTCTGCCCACTCTCGAATTTGTTTCGGTGAAGCGACACCAATTTCTAATTTTTGAAAAAGTCGACCTTTTTGTGTGTTCATAATTTTTTCCGGAATTAGTGATAAAATCTGAATAAAAATGACGATTCCCTTTCGTTTCCGCTAATGGTTCCATTAGCGGATGAAATGGGTATATTTAGTCTTCAAAAACATGTGATCCTGCCCAAATCAGTTATTGAGGACCATGTTTTTGAAGAACGAACTAAATTTTTAGATTTTGACAAGAGTTCTCAAAATTCATTTTGGGACTAGTTAGTCTTAACAATTTTTAAAGCAATTCAGATCTTGCCGCTGCCTTTTCCTTGAATTGAAAATTCAAGCGAAACCGTTCCCTTCCTTTCCGGTCATTTTCAAAATGTATTTTGAAAATGACCGGACGAAATCCGTCCGCTCATGATTTTATGAGCGGAGGGAATCATCGGTCCGCGAATCCACGATTCGCGGAAAGGATTCGCGAACCAATGGAATCATTAGAGGACTAATTGTGGTCCCCTTCTTTCTTCAAAAACATGTGATCTTTCTAAAATCAATTTTTTGGAAAAGAAAGACATTTTTAAAATGTCGGTTGTGGGAAACACAAAGGGCTATTTTAAAGTAAATTTTCTAACTTTGTGAGTGGCATGGGTGCTGAGACTCCATGTGTTGTTTGGAGTCCATAAAGTTGAAGATCAAAACATAAAGCTTGTAATTCGCGAAGCAATACTTTAAAGCTTTCTGGTCGTCCAGATGTCAATGGTTTATTTGCATAAATTTGAAAGACAGCTTGTTTTCTTCCTTCAATATCGTCAGATTTTAGTGTTAATAATTCTTGTAAGGTATAAGCTGCACCATATGCTTGTAGAGCCCAAACTTCCATTTCACCTAAACGTTGTCCACCATTTCGAGAACGTCCTCTGACAGGTTGTTGGGTTACAGCAGAATAAGGTCCCGTTGCACGAGCATGGATCTTATCGTCAACTAAATGAACCAATTTTAAGATATAAGCACACCCAACTGTAATCGGCTGATCAAAAGGGATTCCTGTTCGTCCATCAAAAAGTTTGATTTTACCCGGGTGATGTGGCTCAAATAACCAAGAATTAGCTGTTTTGATTGAGGCTTCATAGAGTTTGGAGTACACAAGACTTCGTGAAGCTTCTGCCCCAAATTGCTCATCAAACAAATTTGTAGTATAGCTTTCCTGTAAATATCGGCCAGCTAAGCCTAAAAGACATTCTAAAATTTGACCCACATTCATACGTGAAGGAACACCTAAAGGATTTAAAACAATATCAACAGGTGTCCCATCCGGTAAATATGGCATATCCGAACAAGGTAATATATTTGAAACAATTCCCTTGTTTCCATGTCGACCTGCCATTTTATCGCCAACTTGAATTCGTCGTCTTTGTAAAAGAACTACTCGAACCCTTAAAATTGAATCTTTTTCTGCTAAAGCTGCTACATCCGGTTCACGAGATGGTAAAATTTGAGCATCTAAGACAAACCCTTCAACCCCTTTTGGAACACGTAAACTAGTATTTCGAAAATTTGTCTTTTCGCGCTGCATTATTACGTTATAAAGTTTTTCATATTGGTGCTCAACGGAAGGCCCTTTAGGGTTGACCGGGCTTATTTTTCCAACTAAATAATCTCCTTCTTCGACCCAACTTCCTATTCCAACTAACCCTTTAGAATTAAGTTTTTCAATTTTTAAAATATCTCGCGTTGATTCATCGATTTTAATTGGAATCTGATTAGTTATAAGTTCTAATCCATATTGTGTGTTTTTCACTTCAATATCGTAATGATCTACATGAAGGGAAGTAAAAATATCTTGATTTACTAATCTTTCACTAATTAAAATAGCATCTTCAAAATTATAGCCTTCCCAAGGTAGATAGGCCACGAGAACATTTTGGCCAATAGAAAGTTTACCACGTGAACTCGCTGCACCATCAGCAATAATGTCGCCTTTTTCAACCCATGAAGCTTCCGGAAGAACTGGCCGCTCCGATACACAGGTGCTTTGATTCGTTCGTAAGTATCGCGTCAGACCATAATTTTTTTCAAATTTCACGTCTTGCTGGGAAAGAATTTTTTCATTCCATACCGACCTTTCCCCAAAATTCATTTTAGGACCAGCCATATTTAGTCCGCTAATGGTTCCATTAGCGGAAAGGAGAGAGTCTTCTTTTTTTAGCTTTAAATTAAGTAAGTTTTCGAAATTTTGTTTTCTTTGAATACTGTTTTTGTTCCAAAATTGACCAATTTTGGAAAGAGAAAAACTTGAAATTTTTTTTGTTTCAAAAGTAAGGGCAAGTCGGGCAGTATCTTCATACAAGAAATTTTGAGAAGAAAAAGAGACACGTCCCAAAATGCATTTTGGGAAAGACTTCGAAGTTGCTTCTAACAAAAACTTGGCTTTACTCCAGTGATTTTCTTTTAGAGCAATCTCACTTTTCTTTTTTTTTGTTTTCGATTTGACCGGTAATAAGAAAGCAAAACGAGGTTTTCGAATATTTGAGTTTCGAGGAGTAATCGTTTTAATTTTTGTTGAAGTAAGGGCACTAATATAGCCACTTTGTGAGGCTTGAATTACATGATTAACATCAGAAACTACCCGAGTTTCAAGACCGGTGCCTACAAGAGGGGCCTCTGGTCGGACAAGGGGCACTGCCTGTCGTTGCATATTTGATCCCATCAATGCTCTGTTAGCATCGTCATGTTCTAAAAAAGGGATTAAACTTGTAGCCACAGAAATGGTTTGTAAAATTCCGACCGATTGTGTGGTAATTCGACTTGAAAAATCATAGTCAAACTTTAACTCTTTGCGGACGGGAAGAGAATTTTTTGGTAAGAGATTCCATGGTGTCAGACTAATGTCTGCAGGTGCACCAATATGTTCATATTCTTGTTGAGGGGACACAGAAAGTGGCCGCAAGGCTTTCTGAACTTGGCCTTTATAGACTTGGTAAAAAGGGGTAGTTATATTTCCAGACATGTCTTTTGAAGGTGTTGCAAGTACAGTAAAAGAATTCACAAGACCTGCATTTTGTCCTTCTGGAGTTTCGATCGGACATAATCGGCCATAATAAGTAGGATGAATTCCACGAATTTGAATGGTTGTTTGTTTACTACTGACCCCCCCCGGCCCCAAAACCGTCAAACGACGTTTGTGCGTGGCTTCTGCTAGTGGATTTGTTTGGTCCATGAATTGGGCTAGTGTTCCACTTGTAAAAAAACTTTTCCAAGATTTGCTTACTGATTTTGAGAAAATTGCTTTATTTTGTCGCCAGAGATTTTCTAGGGAATTTTGATCAACCATTTTCGTGCTTGGTAGAGTGGACAATTTTCTTGTAAAAAAAACCTCAAACTCTTTAATTCCTCGAAGTAACTGCTCGAGTAAAAATTCGTCGCAACCTCGAATTCGTTTTTGTGTTAAGCTATCAATTTCATCGCCTAGTCTTTCTTTGTAAATAAGATTCAATAAGGCTTGTGTTGCTGTTAAAAGGTCCTCTTGAGTAAGTGAGTGTTCTTCTAAAGGTTCACTACTTCCAACTTTTTCTCGAAATTGTTGGCGTCCAATTTGCCCTAAAATCAGTGTTTTTTTATTCCAAACAGTATTCCAAAAGAAATCTCGCACTGTTGTCTCAGTCACTGACTCATCACGAGCATAAGGACTATATTCAAGAAAATGAGCATATAGGTATTGCCATGCCTCTTCTTGTGTACGTGGATGACCCTCTAATCCAGCTCGGATTAAAATTTTATCATGGCGTGTTTTTCCGATTAATAAAGTATCTAGATCTGATTCTTTTTTTGTCGACGATAAGTCGTTAACATAACTATTGGCGAAAATTTCTGAATGTTGGAGACGTTGAAAAATCTCACTACGTGAAAAACCAAGGGCCTGTAAAAAAATAAGAAGAGACACTTTTCGTCGAAGGGTACGAGTTGAGAACCATAAACGATTTTTTTTATCAACGGTTAGATTAATCCAGCCACCTTTTTCGGGGACAATACGAATTGTAGGCGCTTGAGTTCGTGAATCACGGGGAATGGTATAAATCCCAGGATTTCGAACCATTTGATGTAACACAACACGAGGAATACCATTAATAACAAAATGCCCATGTTTCGTCATAAGGGGTAAAACACCAATGTGAAGCCATTCCATTTCAAGCTTTGATGAGTGGCTTGATTTTATTCCAACAGGAATATAGACAGAAGATCCGTATGTTTTACCTAAAAGGAATGCTTGTTTCTGAGTAAAATCTGGTTTTTGGTATTGAATCCATTCTGGAAAAAATTGAATTTCAAGATTATGTGTTGGGGTCGAAAAATGCAACGGTTCTTTCAAAGCTTTTTCAAAACCATGTTCAATAAACGAGTAGAAACTTTGTCGTTGCACGTCAATAAGGTTTGGGATATCCGTTGAAAACCCAAAAGGCGAATAATTCTTTTTATTTTCGACTTGTTTAAGTATCTCAGAATGTGTTCCTTCTTTAGAAAAACGATAATTGTTGCTAACTGGATAGTGTTTTGGTTTTGGGGAAACTGAGTGCGAAAAACTCGATTTAGAATTCATGGATTAAACCTATTTAGTATTTGAAAAATTTATGATAATATTAATTTGCAAAGCTTCGTTTCCCGAAAAAGTCACTTTCATTCGATTGAAAGAGAACTGACACGTCGAGAGGTTCGAAAGCTAGTAGGCGGTATAGCCAAGTGGTAAGGCAGTGGATTGCAAATCCTCCATCCCCCAGTTCGAACCTGGGTGCCGCCTATTTTTTAAGATTTTCTAGAGAAAAAAATTTAATGAACTCCTTTTTTTCATTTATCTTTTAAGTACTGCAAAAAAAAGAAAGTTTGTTTTATTAACAAAACTTGTCCAAAAATATAATTAGTCTTTCCAAAATTCGTCAATTAGCCCGCTAATGGGTCTATTAGCGGAAAGGAACAAAATGCGCGCATTTGCAGAAAGATTTCTCTTGAATTTCCAATTCCAGGAAAAGGAAAGAAAACCAAAGCCAATTTGAGACCACTTAAAAAACAGATAAAAATTTTTAAGCGGTCTCAAATTGGCTCGTAGAAAAAACATAATGATAAGTAATATTAGAAGTTTTTTTAGGTTTTCTAAATTTATTTAGTACTTAAAATTCTGTTTTCAAACTAGCTCATGGTTTTTTTTACTTTATGTCCCTTTTAGCCGTGTAAAAATTCTGGGACGACTGAACCAGAAATACAGTGGCCCGCAAATGCATGCATTTCGTCCGGTAATTTTTAAAATGTATTTTTTAAATTACCGGAAAGGAAAACGGAAAAGTTTTCATAATTTTTTGAAAACAAAGTTTTTTTCATAACCTTGTTAATCTAGAATTTTTTTAATTGTGTTTGTATTATAATTTTTTACATTTTTAATGTTTATATGAAAAGTGGATGTAAGACAAACTTCTTTTTCTAGTTCAATAAAACTAGACTTCTCATTACCGTTTCAAAAATGAAATTTTACAAGTGCATAAAGGATGGTTTCTTTCTCTCACATTTACTTAAAAAGTTTGAGGTAAAAAAAGAGATTCATCAAACTTTTTGAGTAAACAAAAAGCTAGCTCTCGTACCATTACCAACCGTTAATGCTGCTTCTTTTCAGTTCTGACATGATTTTCAATTGATACATACAGAGTGATGAATCTCGTATCAAAATGATATCATAATTTTATTGTTTCGACTCGTCCAAAAATCTATTTTTGGAGTTGCTGAAGCATAAATGTTTTCTTCGTAAGCTTGATCTATTTAAAAAACAGATCAAGCTTACGAGCTAGAAATTCAGGATTCCCTTTCTCTTATAGAAAAGAATAGCCAAAAAAACTATTTAGAATAAACCTAAAGTTAGTGAAATGTCGATTGGTAAGGCTGCACCAATTCCTAACCAAATCGCTGCAACAGTACCAATTAAGAAAACAGTACTTGCCACTGGGCGACGGAAAGGGTTTTGAAATTTATTAATGTTTTCGATAAACGGTACTGTGATTAAACCTACCGGAACAGCTGCCATTAAAAGTACACCTAAAAGTTTGTTTGGAACTACACGTAACATTTGAAAAACTGGATAGAAATACCACTCAGGTAAAATTTCTAATGGTGTTGCAAACGGGTTTGCTGGTTCGCCAATTGCTGCTGGGTCTAAAACTGCTAAACCAATAACGCAAGCAAAAGTTCCAAAAATTACTACTGGGAACATATAAAGTAAATCATTAGGCCAAGCAGGTTCGCCGTAATAATTATGACCCATACCTTTTGCTAGTTTGGCGCGTAGTACTGGATCTGATAAATCTGGTTTTTTAGTAACTGCCATAAAAATTCTCCATTGATTTGAATATTAAGTTGTGGAAACACTCACAAGAGTTCTCCCAAAAAAGGTAACCCATTTTTGGACAACATTGTTTTTGTTCTCTATTTATAGAGGTCCTGAAATTCCTTGTTTACGAATCATTAAAAAGTGCATCAGCATGAAAACTGCAGTTAAGAGCGGTAATACAAAAGTATGAAGACTATAGAAACGTGTTAAAGTTGATTGACCTACACCAACACCACCACGTAAAAGCTCAACTAATGCTGGCCCAACACCCGGAATAGCATCTGGTACACCTGTTACAATTTTCACAGCCCAATATCCAATTTGGTCCCAAGGTAATGAATATCCAGTTACACCAAATGAAACAGTACATACGGCCATAATTACACCAGTAACCCAAGTAAGTTCACGTGGTTTTTTAAAGCCACCAGTTAAATAAACACGGCATACATGAAGGACCATCATAAGAACCATCATACTTGCAGACCAACGGTGAATAGATCGGATTAACCAACCAAAATTCACTTCAGTCATAATGTATTGAACTGAAGCAAAAGCTTCTGCAACTGTAGGACGATAATAAAAAGTCATCGCAAATCCCGTTGCTACTTGAACTAAAAAACATGTAAAAGTAATACCACCAATACAATAAAAGATGTTTACGTGTGGTGGAACATATTTACTTGAAATATCATCAGCGATGGATTGGATTTCAAGACGTTCTTCGAACCAATCGTATACTTTACCCATAAATTAAAATCTAGATTTTTAAACACGCTTTTTGAGAAAAATCTCAAAAGAAAAAGCATGAAAACTAGGTAGACCACAATTAGGCTAAGAAAAGCTTACCATTGCATAAATTTTAGTAATGGGTCCCAAAATGTATTTTGGGATAAGCTGGATAACAAATTTAATTCTCAAAAAAAAATTTATCCCTGCCTTTCCGCAAATTTACACATTTGCGGAACGGTTTCTCTTGAATTTTTAATTTGTTGACCATTTTGTATCAACTGCAACTTGGTCTACAAGACCATACTCTTTTGCTTCTCGAGCTGAAAGAAATTGATCTCGATCCATATCTCTCGAAATTCGACTGAGTGATTGGCCGGTCCGCTCAGCATAAATTCGACCAACTTGGCGTCGAATTCGCATAACTTCTTCAGATTCAGAAAGAACTTCAGAAGCTTGACCTTGACTTCCACCCTCCGGTTGGTGAATCATGATTCGTGAATGCGGTAAAGCGATTCTTTTGCCCCGATCACCACCAGCTAAAATAAAAGAGGCCATCGAAGCTGCTGTCCCGACACAAATGGTTGTCACTTCGGATTTGATATAGTTCATTGCATCATAAACAGCAATACCACAAGTAACCGAACCACCTGGTGAGTTTATATAAATATAAAGACCTTTATTCTGCTCTTCGGCGTTTAAATAGAGCATAATGCCGATAAGTTGATTTGCTAACTCATCGTCTAATTCTTGACAAAGAAATAAAACACGTTCGCGATATAAACGGTTATATAAATCAACCCATTGTGCTGCTGGTTCACCCGGCAAGCGAAATGGAACTTTAGGAACCCCAATTGGCATATTTTTATTTGTTTAAATTATTTATTTTTTTCCTTAAGTTTTTGAAACCATACTAAAACTAAAGATCTATGATTTAGTATACTCGAAACTTTTTAAAAATTAAAGCAAAAAAGGTTTCTTTTAAAGAAAAGGAAAAAAAAGAAACCTATGGTATACTAAAATTAAGAAAAATTAAGTGTGAGTTTTGCCAATATACGTGGTCCCACAATGAAGTGTGGGAAATGTACCTTTTCCAAAAATTCTTTTTTTGGAAAGTAACAAAAATGTATTTTTGGAAAAGTTCACTCGAAAAGAAAGAAAGTAAAAAAATCACTAAAAAAATTCACTTCCTATGGGTCTTCCTTGGTATCGTGTTCATACAGTAGTTTTAAACGATCCCGGTCGTTTAATTGCTGTACATTTAATGCACACTTCATTAGTTTCTGGTTGGGCTGGTTCAATGGCTTTTTATGAACTTGCAGTTTTTGATCCTTCTGATCCAGTTTTAAATCCAATGTGGCGTCAAGGTATGTTCGTTTTACCTTTTATGACACGTTTAGGTATCACTCAATCTTGGGGTGGTTGGACTATCAGTGGTGAGACAGCTTCAAATCCCGGCATTTGGAGTTATGAAGGTGTAGCTGCGTCGCACATTATTTTATCTGGTTTACTTTTTGCTGCCTCTATTTGGCACTGGGTATACTGGGATCTTGAGCTTTTCCGTGATCCACGAACTTCAAACCCAGCATTAGATCTCCCAAAAATCTTTGGTATCCATTTATTTTTATCTGGTCTTGTTTGTTTCGGCTTTGGAGCTTTCCACGTAACTGGTTTATTTGGTCCTGGTATTTGGGTTTCTGATCCTTATGGAATTACAGGAACTGTTCAAGCCGTAGCACCTTCTTGGGATGCGACAGGATTTGATCCTTATAATCCAGGTGGAATTTCTGCACACCATATTGCTGCGGGAATTTTAGGCGTTTTAGCTGGTTTATTCCACCTTTGTGTTCGTCCACCACAAAGATTATACAATGGTCTTCGTATGGGGAATATTGAAACAGTACTATCTAGTAGTATTGCAGCTGTATTCTGGGCAGCTTTTGTTGTAGCAGGTACTATGTGGTATGGTTCTGCAGCAACACCGATTGAACTTTTTGGTCCTACTCGTTATCAATGGGATTTAGGTTTCTTCCAACAAGAAATTGAACGTCGTGTCCAAACAAGCCTTTCTGAGGGTAAATCTTCATCACAAGCTTGGGCAGAAATTCCTGAGAAATTAGCTTTCTACGATTACATTGGAAACAACCCAGCAAAAGGGGGTCTTTTCCGTGCTGGCGCGATGAATAGTGGAGATGGAATTGCAGTAGGCTGGTTAGGTCATGCTGTTTTCAACGACAAACAAGGAAACGAGCTTTTTGTACGCCGTATGCCAACATTCTTCGAAACATTCCCTGTAGTTCTTGTGGATAAAGATGGTATTGTTCGTGCCGATGTACCTTTCCGTCGTTCAGAGTCAAAATACAGTATTGAACAAGTAGGTGTTTCTGTTACTTTCTACGGTGGTGAATTAGATGGTGTAACATTTAATGATCCTGCAACAGTTAAAAAATATGCTCGACGTGCTCAATTAGGGGAAATTTTCGAATTTGATCGTGCAACTCTTCAATCTGATGGAGTTTTCCGTTCAAGCCCTCGTGGTTGGTTTACATTTGCTCATTTATGCTTTGCGCTTCTTTTCTTCTTTGGTCATATTTGGCACGGTGCTCGTACAATCTTCCGAGATGTATTCGCAGGTATTGATGCAGATTTAGATGAACAAGTAGAATTTGGTGCATTCTTAAAACTTGGTGATACTTCAACGCGTCGTCAATCAGTGTAACACCAGCTTTAACTCAGTAGTTATAACCCGTCCCAAAATTGGTTAATTTTGGGAAAGACAAAAACTTAGTTTTTGTGAACGTTACCTCTATTGGTGAAAGATACAGATTATAAAGCGTGTAGGGATTTTTCTACACGCTTTGTTACTAAAAAACGAAAATTTTTTTTCTATGGAAGCATTAGTTTATACTTTTTTATTAGTTGGGACATTAGGTATTATCTTTTTTTCCATTTTCTTCAGAGAACCTCCACGTATTGTGAAGTAAATTCAGTTGACGTCTTTTTCCTCGAATTTGGTGCCACAAAATATTGTGGTTCCGCTTGAATTTTCAATTTAAGGCTCCTCTTGAATATAGCATTCAAGGGAAGAGGAAATGGAAAAACTAAACTGAACTTGTGAGTTTTAAAACTCACAAGTTCATGAAATATTCTAGAATTAGTCTTCATGCTCCTCAAAAGGATCACGAAGTTGTTGTGACGGCGGACCAAATCCAACATAAATCGAATAACCAGTTATACTTAATAATAAACACCATAAAAAGATGGTAAAGAAAAAAGCTGGACTTTCCATAATGAACCCTTTTAGATCTTGTTAAAATAAAAAACCTTCTCTAGCTAGTTGTACTAGTAAGCCAGTAAAAATCATATAAGAAGCTTTATTTTTATTGTAACAAAAAATACTGTTTCTTTTCTTTTAATAAAAGACTTGTAACTAAAATAAAAAAAATCACAAGATTAACTAAGAAAAAATTACCTGAGTGGCTTTAAAGGGAGTAACACTGTCCACTTTTCTTTATTTTTACCCAAATTCTAAAGTTTTCTTAAGAAAAAACCAGAGTTTTTATTAATCGAGCTTTAGAAATTAAAAAAGTAGCTAAATCTTTTGTGAATTCAAAACTTGCTATATAATAGAAGTAATGCTAGACAGAGAAAAAAAGTCTTAGAATTTTTTAAGTATAAAAAGAATAACTCTTTTTCTCTTTTTTACAGAAAGTAAAAAATATTCATTTCAATTTCAACATTATGGCAACTGGAACTACATCAAAAGTAAAATCTGATGAAACTGGAATTTCTACTCCATTAGGAACTCTTCTTAAACCATTAAATTCTGAATATGGTAAAGTTGCTCCAGGTTGGGGTACAACTGTATTAATGGCCATTTTTATGGCTTTATTTGCAGTATTTCTTTTAATTATTCTTGAAATCTACAACAGTTCAGTTCTTCTTGATGATGTAACTATGAGTTGGGAATCTTTAGCGAAATAATCTAAAAAAAGAGATCATTTTCTTAAACTTTGGTTGAAAAATTTTAAAATTTTTCAACCAAAATTTTTTTAGTTGAAACAAAATTATTGAAGCCATTAAGAACTTTCTTTTTTTGGGGATAGAGAGACTTGAACTCTCACGGTTCAATGAACCAACGGATTTTCAGATTTTGAAACTGGACTCTCTCTTTATCCTCAAATTTTACCATAGGTAAATTGTTAGGATAGCTTCCGTCGAGTCTCTGCACCTCTTAAGTCATATTGACTTTAAGTTGACTCAGGATTGCCTACGAATAATAAAATGATTCGCTTCCAAAATTGTTCAATTTTGGAACAAAGTTTCCCTGAATTTGAAAGCATTCACTTTAAAGGTTTCCCTATAAAGGCTCAAAAATGAGTGAAGTTGTACCTTTAAGTCCGTTGCGTCTACCGATTCCGCCATATCCCCGAAGAATAGATTAGGAAAGTAATTTTTATTCTACTAAAAACAAAAAAAAACACGAGTTGTTTTTTGTTTGCCTGTTTAGTAGACTAATCATCGGTAACATGAAAAAAAAAGAAGACAGATAATTAATTTGAAATTAATTTTAGCCTTTATGGTTCAATAAAAACTCTGTAAAAAAATTTTTATTGTTACAATAAACCAAATATTGGTTTGAATTTCAAATAGGGGTCGATGCCCGAGTGGTTAATGGGGGCGGATTGTAAATCCGCTGGTTCTGCCTACGCTGGTTCAAATCCAGCTCGGCCCAAAGAAGATCTTGCGAACTTTAAAAAAGTTCGCAAGTTAAAATAATTGTACGAAAGCTCAATAAAATTAATATGAGAAAAAGAAGATACGATCTTTTATCTAAAAAAAGTCGTTGTTCTCCAAAAAAGCTTTTTTGGGGGGCTACAAAATCTTCCTTTTTTCACATTTTCACATTACATGATTGAGTAATTTTTATTGTTCTTGACTTGCAGTTTTTACATAAAGAATTAAAAGAAAAGATGTTGGGATGATAATAAATAAAGCCGTTGCAATCACGCCTAGGATATTGACTTCCATTGTAAATTTACTCCTTACTCTTAGTCAGTGCTTAGCACTTGTTGATTTATGAACTTCTTGAAAAAAAACGAAACGTGAACCAAATTTTTTGAGTTTAACTAAGACAAAAAAAGTAGGAAAAAAATTTCACTAGACTTTTTTGTAATGTCGCGATTAATATTCGTCGAATAAGTGACAAAAATCGAAATGTCATTATCGAACTTGGTTTTCCGGCAGATTTTTAGATTTTTGAAGTCTCAGGACAAAAACAAAAAGCAATCTTTTTTTATAGTTTCTATCAAGAGAATTTTTTTCTTTCTCTTAACTATTGTATCGTAAAATAAAAAAAAGAAAAAAAGTTTCGAAGACAGACAATTACATTAATTGGAGTTTTATCGTCTAAATATCTAAATTACCATGCCAGACTTTAATTACGACCATAACTAAATGTACCTTAAAGAAATTAGATTTTCGCTAAAAAAAGTATCTACTCTAATATTTTTTCCGGAAAGGGGGGGATTCGAACCCCCGGTAGTCTCGCAACTACGTCGGTTTTCAAAACCGATGCATTCAACCGCTCTGCCACCTTTCCTTTTTTGAAATGAGAAAAAAAACTCATTTTTTGTCGCCACATTGTGACGAAAGCGGGTAACGCGATTCGAACGCGCGACATGCACCTTGGCAAGGTGCCGCTCTACCACTGAGCTATACCCGCAAATTTTTTTTATTTTTTGATATTGAATCAGCTTGAAACTGAACCAACAACTTAGTTTTTTTTTTTTTTAGCGAAACCTTTCTTAAAAGGTTTTTTTAGTGTCTCAGAAAAATATAGCATAGTTTTGACGTTAGTGCAATTAATCCTTTGAGTTCCGAAAATATTTTTAAATTGGAAAAAAATTTATTACTCAAAATTGGAGCGGGTTGACAAAAACTATCCAATTTAGTAAGATTCTTCTAAAACACCAAATTTATAGCGGAGTAGAGCAGTCTGGTAGCTCGTAAGGCTCATAACCTTAAGGCCGTGGGTTCGAATCCTACCTCCGCTCCAGTATTGAAAATTTCTTGTTGACCTTAGAAGTTGACAAAATCTTTCAAATCTTTTACTATTTTTAGTAATACAATAAATAGAAATAGTGACTCTCGGCCCCCATCGTCTAGAGGCCTAGGACATCTCCCTTTCACGGAGGAAACGGGGATTCGAATTCCCCTGGGGGTAGACAAGTTTTTTAGAAAACACTAAAATGAAATTAATTAATATTAAGAATTAATTTTTTATTCGGGATTGGAATAACTATATCTTGGTGAAAAAAATCCATTGACGTTCTTTTTTCTTAGAACCGGTAAAAAAAAGTTTTTGCCAACGTCAGTAAATTCTATAATCTATCTTTGAATACTGAAAATCGTAAAAGTAGAAGCTCTTAATTTTACGAGTCACTTTTTCCTGAGATCCAATTTAGGTTTTTTCCATGACATCTACCAGGGTATTAATTGGTATAAAGAAAATTAATAATTTTTGAGTTGAACTGTAATCTTCTTGATAAACATTTTGATTATCGATAAAGAGGTTATATTTGCAATTTTATTGTCAAGACTTTTATTAATTGAGTCTTGATTTCTTATTGAGATCAAAGAGTGAAAACAAGTAAAAACGCTGTTTCAATAATTTAAAAAATTTTTTCCGGAACAAAATAATCTTAAAACTATAAAGGTTTACCAAAAAGACGTGTCTTTTTGGAGACCCTTTTTGGTTACGCTGATAAGTCTCAAAAAAGAGCTTATGGCAATTTTGTTCAAAAACATTTTTTACTGTTGTTTTTTTATAAAAAAGTTTAATTAAAAAGGATTGCTGAATATGACTCGAGTAAAACGAGGTAATGTAGCTCGAAAACGTAGAAAACAAGTGTTAAGTCTGGCAGCTGGTTTTCGAGGTTCGTCATCAAAACTGTTCAGATCAGCCCAGCAACAAACAATGAAGGCTTTAAGTTATTCATACCGCGATCGTCAACAGAAAAAACGTGAGTTTTGCGGATTATGGATTACTCGTCTTAATGGTGCGGCTCGTTCACATGGATTAAATTATAATGAATTTCGACATTCACTAAAAAAAGCCGGGATTCTACTTAACAGAAAAGTATTAAGTCAAGTTGCTCTTCGTGATCAACAGGCTTTTGAACAATTAGTGTTATTAGTTAAAAATTAATTAGAAAATTCTTTAAATTTTTTCAAATTAGAAGAAAACCTTTCGTCAAAAACATCATTTTTGGCCCTAGTTCGAATTAACCAAGACGAGTAATTGTCCAAAATTAAAGAACCCTTTGAGTTTTTTTAACTATTTCAGTTCCAAAATTGGTCAATTTTGGAAAGACAAATACAAGATTTTTGTCACAGTTCATATGGAGGTGGAAAATACACAATGGCTGGAATTCAGCAAAAACGAAAAAGTACAAAATCTTTTAAAAATCGCCGTAAGGTGATTCCTGTTTTAATCCTAAAAAAAGGACAAACTGCAGTCTCTACTACTGCACAAGCGGCTCCTCGTTATACAATTGATTATAAAAATACAAAATTATTAGTAAAATTTATTAGTCCGCAAGGGAAAATTTTATCTCGAAGAGCAACAGGTTTAACAGCAAAACAGCAACGTGTGATGGCAAATGCAATCAAACGTGCTCGAATGGGCGGATTATTGCCTTTTGTGAATTATGAAGTGGCTGGAAAAAATTCTTTTTAATTCGCCCGCAAAAATTCATTTTTCGACAAGCAATTTTTGTAGCATTTAAACTAGGTCTGGTCACAGAAACATTGTTCTCCCAAAATTTGTTTTGGGAAGTCAGTGGTTCTCCAAAAATTTATTTTTGGACGGCACGTCATCGAATTTAAAAAATTAAACTCAAAACACTACCAAACTAGACTTTTTTTTGAGAAAATAAAAGAAAGAAACGTTTTCACGCCTTGTAGGACTTGAACCCACGGCATCAGGTTTTGGAAACCTGCGTTCTACCAACTGAACTAAAGGCGTTCGGGATGACAGGATTCGAACCTGCGACCTCCTGTTCCCAAAACAGGAGCGCTACCAAACTGCGCTACATCCCGAGAAATTATTGTTTTCTTTAGTGTACACAAGAGAACACTTTTTTCAAGTGTCTCACTCTTCCCAAAATAAATTTTGGGACTGATCACAAAAACACTGTTTTTGTTTTACTAAACAGCATAGTGCCGAAATAAGTTTTGGAAACGGGTTCCTCTCAAAGGGATAAAGAAAATGATTTTTTTTTTGAAAAGTTTCATATAATTTAGTTGACAAAACAGAGAAGGAAAAACTTCGACCCTGAATTTGTCGGTATCTCAAAAATAAAAAAAAGGGAGACTTTGAAAATGAAAGATTTTACTACATATTTATCAACAGCACCGGTTTTAACTTTAGTAAGTTTAACTGTTGTTGCTGGACTCTTAATTGAAATTAATAGATTTTTCCCAGATGCATTAATTGCTGCTTTTTAAGAAATTGAATACCTTCCCAAAATACTTTGGGCAACCAAAACGGCTTAATTTTACTAAGATACTTATTGAACCTAGACTAAAATGACTTTTTTAGTTTAGGTTGAGATTTTTAACAAACTTCTATCTTAGTAAAATATTGTTCTGAAAAAAAATGAATAAAAATTTTTAGTCAAGTGTGACACATTTTACCTATGCCTACAATTCAACAATTAGTTCGATCTGCTCGAACTCGTCTTTCAAAAACTACAAAATCTCCTGCGTTAAATAGTTGCCCACAAAGACGTGGTGTTTGTACACGAGTTTATACAACAACTCCGAAAAAGCCAAATTCTGCTTTACGTAAGGTTGCTCGTGTTCGACTTAGTTCTGGTTTTGAGGTAACTGCATATATTCCAGGTATTGGCCACAATTTACAAGAACATTCTGTGGTTTTAGTTCGTGGTGGACGAGTAAAAGATTTACCGGGTGTTCGTTACCATATTGTTCGCGGCACGTTAGACTCTGCAGGGGTCAAAGATCGTGGTCAAAGCCGTTCTAAATACGGCGTGAAACGTCCAAAATAAGTAAAAATTAAAAATTTAGTATGTCCCGTAGACGCACTCCAAAAAAACGTATTGTAATGCCTGATCCAGTTTATGATAGTCGTCTTGTTGAACTTTTAGTTCGACAATTGATGCGTGAAGGCAAAAAATCTTTAGCATATCGAATTTGCTATGAAAGTATGAATCAAGTAGCAGAAACAACACAACAAGACCCTCTTGTAGTGATTGAACAAGCTATCAGAAATGCAACCCCACTAGTAGAAGTAAAGGCACGACGTAGTGGTGGCTCTACTTATCAAGTTCCTTTAGAAGTTGCTCCAGAACGCGGAACTGCTTTAGCTATTCGCTGGATTCTTTCTGCTTGTCGTAATAAATCCGGTAGACCTATGGCTACTAAATTAACAAGTGAATTATTAGACGCAGCAAAAAATTCAGGACTTGCTGTAAGAAAACGAGATGAAGTTCATAAAATGGCTGATGCAAATAAAGCTTTTGCAAAATATCGTTTTTAAAAAGTCCTCGGAATTTTTTCCAAAACATTTGTTTTGGGAAAAAAAGTGTTTGTCTCCCCTTCCCAAAATGCATGGTCCAAAAATGCTTTTTGGGAACAAATTCGCTAAAACTGACAAAAATAATATTTTTGAGAACATCTAGTTTTAGTAGTTTTATTTTCTTTCTCAAAATCAAAGACAAAATCACATATTACACTAAAGGAAAACTTTTATGGCACGTGAAAAATTTGAACGTAAAAAACCACATGTAAATATTGGAACAATTGGTCATGTAGATCATGGTAAAACAACATTAACAGCTGCAATTACGATGGCTTTAGCTGCTCGTGGTGGTGCAAAAGGTCGTAAATACGATGATATTGATTCTGCTCCTGAAGAAAAAGCACGTGGTATTACAATTAATACTGCTCACGTAGAGTATGAAACAGAAAATCGCCACTATGCTCACGTTGATTGTCCAGGTCATGCCGATTATGTAAAAAACATGATTACCGGCGCTGCACAAATGGATGGTGGAATTCTTGTTGTATCTGGTGCTGATGGTCCAATGCCTCAAACAAAAGAGCATTTATTATTAGCAAAACAAGTTGGTGTTCCAAATATTGTTGTTTTTCTAAACAAAGAAGATCAAGTTGATGATGCAGAGTTATTAGAACTTGTTGAATTAGAAATTCGTGGAACATTAGATAAATACGAATTCCCTGGGGATGAAATTCCTATTATTGCTGGTTCAGCTCTTCTAGCTTTAGAAGCATTATCAGAAAATCCACAAACAAAACCTGGTGACAACAAATGGGTTGACAAAATTTACAACCTTATGGATCAAGTAGATTCGTACATTCCAACACCTGAACGCGAAACAGAAAAACCATTTTTAATGGCTGTTGAAGATGTTTTTTCAATTACTGGTCGTGGAACAGTAGCCACAGGACGTGTAGAACGTGGTGTGGTGAAAATTGGTGATACTGTAGAACTTGTTGGTTTACGTGATACGAAAACAACAACAGTTACTGGTTTAGAAATGTTCCAAAAGACACTTGATGAAAGTGTTGCTGGTGATAATGTTGGTATTTTACTTCGTGGTGTTCAAAAAATCGATATTGAGCGCGGTATGGTTCTTGCAAAACCAGGAAGTATTACTCCTCATACAAAATTTGAAGCCCAAGTATATGTACTAACAAAAGAAGAAGGTGGACGTCATACTCCATTTTTCCCTGGCTACCGTCCACAATTTTACGTTCGTACGACAGATGTAACTGGCAAAATCGAATCTTTCCGCGCTGATGATGATAGTGCAACACAAATGGTTATGCCTGGTGATCGCATTAAAATGATCGTTGAACTTATTCAACCAATTGCGATTGAAAACGGAATGCGCTTTGCGATTCGTGAAGGTGGTCGTACAGTAGGTGCTGGTGTAGTATCTAAAATTGTAATCTAAAAACAGTGTGAGTTACTTCTAGTCCGCACATCAAAACAGAGTTTTGTTGATGTGCGGAAAGACAAAGTTTTTTCGGTAAAAGTAGCAAATTTATAACGTTTCTATCTTTAAAGCTCGAGCTTTAAAGATAGAAACGTTAATCAGAATTTTTTAATTAAGGCAGAAAAGGTAACTTTTATGACCAAACTTCAACAACTTGTCCAGACTATTCAATCTGGAACTATGAAAACAGAGTTACCGGATATTCGTGTCGGGGATTTAGTACGAATTGGTGTTTCTATTCAAGAAGGAAATAAACAACGTATTCAACCTTTTGAGGGAACAGTAATCGCAAAACATCAAGCAGGAGCTAATTCGACAGTAACTGTTCGAAAAAGTTTACAAGGTGTTGGTGTAGAGAGAGTTTTTCCACTCTATGCCCCATGTATTGCAAATGTTCAAGTCCTTCGACGAGCTCAGGTAGCGCGTGCAAAATTGTATTATTTACGTAATCGAACAGGTAAAGCAACTCGATTAAAAGAAAAATTCCAAACATTGCCAGAAATTTGGGTGAATCAAGGATCTCAAGACACTAAGTGACAAATCAACGGTTAATATAAAAAAACCGGGGTTTTGTGACCTTATCTTTCCTAAAACGACCGTTTTAGGGCCAACTCTGTTTTTAGTTTCAACTCTACTAAGGATTGCATTTTCGTTCGAAAAAAAATTAGTGTTGGTTCCCAAATTGTTCAATTTTGGAAAAACAAAATAATTTTTTGTTTCAAATACTTAATGTGTTTTTTTAGAACAGTTTTCAAGGTAAATTGATACTAAAAATGAAGTCAAGGTTTTTATATCTTCAGCGTAACAAGCGATTCTGAAATAGAAAACTTTCAGAAAAGAAATTAAAATAAAAATTAGTAGTTAAAAATGACAGCTCAAGAACCTATTATTCGTTATGAAGTACCTGGTGCCCGACGCTTTGGTAATTATGTTTGGGGTTCTTTGATGTGCCTTGGAGGGCTTGGTTTTTTAGTTACTGGGATTTCAAGTTATTTTGAGTTTCCTTTTTTATCTCTTTTAAAATCTCCAAACATCCAATTTTTCCCGCAAGGTTTAGTTATGTGTTTTTATGGAGTGCTTGGATTAGTTTTAGGAGCTTATATTTGGTTGATTATTGTTTGGAATTTAGGTGAAGGCTTTAATGAGTTTAATCTCCAAACCGGGTATGTACGTATTTTTCGTTGGGGGTTTCCGGGGAAAAATCGTCGTATAGATCTTCAATATCCAATTCAGGAAATTCAAAGCATTCGAGTTGAAATTCAAGAAGGAATCAACCCAAAACGCATAATATATTTAAAATTACGTGGAAATCGAGAAATTCCATTAACACGCGCTGGACAGCCTTTAAGTATTCAACAAATTGAAACTCAAGCCGCCGAATTAGCAAAATTTTTACAAGTTTCTTTAGAGGGTATTTAAGAATACAATAAGGTTCTTTAAAAACTCTTCCTTTTGCTAAACTGCGTTTCCGCACCATGCTACCAAAATGCATTTTGATTCTTCTCCAATCCAAAAATGCATATTCAAATGCATTTTTGGAAAAGATCTATTTTTAAAATCGTTTTTCTTGAATTGAAAATTCAAGGGACAATTATATTAATTTTTAATATATCAAAACGCTTTATACCAAAATAAATTTTGGTAAGGAGAACTTAGATGACTTTGTGTTCTTTAGTATAATAAAATTCAGCCGAGATTACCCCCCCCCCAAAAAAAATTATAAAATGTTGGGCAGACCAAAACTTTTAAATTTCCCGCAGTCTTTCCAAAATAGCCATGGCTATTTTGGAAAATAAATTACACAAAATAACAACAAAACACGAGGGTTACGTTTTATGAAAAGACGAACAATCGAACAAACTGGATTAATCCCACGCTCAATTCTTCGGACCTTTGAAAGATTTCGAAAACAATTGCTTCCGGGCGCCGAAATGCTCGTAATTCAAGAATTTCGAATTTCACGGTATCAAGTTATTGTTTCTGTAAGGTGTTTAATTACTTTAATTTTTGTTCCATTACTTGTAAATATTGTTTCAAAATCTTTTTTTATTAAACCAGGTGTTGAATACCTTTGGAATCAAAATCATAATGAAATTTTTTTGAACTCTTATCAAGAAAATCGTGCTTTGTCTGATTTACATAGGTTTGAAGAAAAATTTTATTTTGAATCTTTTGTGGATCCAACACGTTTTGACCAACCTCTCAACTTCTCGAAAGAACTTCAAACGCAAACATATGAAATTGCAAGAAATTATAATCATGAAAGTATTGAAGCAATAAGTAATCTTTTTGCGGATTTTTTAAGTTTCTTAAGTTTAAGTGTTGTTTTTTTGCTCCTTAAACCTCAAATAATTATTTTAAAAGCTTTTTTATCAGAATCTTTATATAGCTTAAGTGATACAACAAAATCTTTTTTATTAATTTTAGGGACAGATCTGTTAGTCGGATTCCATTCACCTCGAGGTTGGGAAGTTTTTTTAGAATGGCTTTTAAGACATTTTGGCTTGCCCGAAAACGGAGACTTTATGTCTTTGTTTGTTGCTACATTTCCTGTTTTTTTAGATACTGTGTTTAAATACTGGATTTTCCGTTCTTTAAACAAAATTTCACCGTCAACTGTTGCAACATACCATAACATGATTGAATAATTTCCAAACTTTAAAAAAAAATATACTCCTATAAAAAATATTTTTTATAGTGTATCATCTTCTCTGGAAAAACTTTTTTTGCGTCTCAAAATCATTTTTGGGAAAAGAGTTGGGATTTGTTTTAATATTGGTTCTCTAAATTGAAAAATTTTGAATCTTAGAAATCCCAACTTTTCTAGTGTCGAATACAAATTGCATGAAATTAAAATGCAGTTTGATAAAGACATAAAAAAGCTAAAAATTTTTCTAGAATTGTCTATAGAAATTACTTACAAAAAACGTACTTATGATGCTAGACTTGGTGAAATATCCGGTGATTCGTACGGAAAAAGCTACTCGATTAGTTGAAAATAATCAATTAAGTTTCGATGTAGATGTAAGAATCACAAAACCGCAAATTCGAAAACTCATTGAAGAGTTTTTTAATGTGAAAGTGCTGGCAGTAAACACACACAGACCGCCACGAAAAACAAATCGACTCGGTTCAAAACCTAGTTACAAACGAGTAATTGTCACAGTGGATTCTGACGTGACTTTATTGAAATAACACACATTCAACCTAGAAGATGGCTATTCGTTTTTTTAAAGCTGCCACACCAGGTACCAGACATGGGTCTGTATTAGATTTTTCAGAAGTGACTACAAAGAAACCTGAAAAAAGTTTAACAACCTGGTGGTCTCGTTCGAAAGGACGAAATAATAGAGGAATTATTACAAGTCGGCATCGTGGTGGTGGTCATAAAAGACTCTATCGTGAAATCGATTTTGGAAGAACAAAAGTAAATATCCCAGCAAAAGTGACTCATATTGAATATGATCCTAATCGTAATTCAAGAATCGCTTTAGTGAATTACCAAGATGGTGAAAAACGGTATATCTTACATCCAGTTGGATTAAAATTCGGGGATATTGTCGTGGCTTCACCAGAAGCTACAATTGCAATTGGAAATTGTTTACCACTTGTGAAAATCCCGTTAGGGACTGAAGTTCATAATATTGAATTACAACCTGGAGCTGGTGGACAATTAGTGAGAGCGGCAGGAACTGTAGCGCAAATTGTTGCAAAAGAAGGCACATGGGTTACTCTTCGTCTTCCTTCGGGAGAAGTTCGTTTAGTTTCACAAAATTGCTGGGCAACAATTGGTCGTGTTGGGAATGTTGATGCTTTCAATCTAACGTTAGGCAAAGCAGGACGGAAACGTTGGCTCGGACGTCGTCCTCATGTTCGCGGTTCAGCAATGAACCCGGTGGATCATCCACATGGGGGCGGTGAAGGTCGTGCACCAATAGGCCGATCTCGACCAGTAAGTCCGTGGGGAAAACCTGCGTTAGGCGCTAAAACTCGGAAACGTAAAAAATTTAGTGCTCCTCTAATTCTTCAACGAAGAAAATAATTAGGAGTGGTGTAGAAAGATATGGCAAGATCATTAAAAAAAGCCCCTTTTGTGGCAGATCATTTACTTCAAAAAGTTGAAAGATTAAATACACAAGGTGAGAAAAAAGTTATTAAAACATGGTCGCGTGCATCGACAATTGTTCCGGTTATGATTGGCCATACTATCGCTGTCCATAACGGACGTGAGCATATTCCAGTTTTTATTACGGATCAAATGGTAGGGCATAAATTAGGTGAATTTGCCCCAACTCGTACGTTTCGAGGTCATGTGAAAAAAGATAAAAAATCAAAACGATAAACAGCTTATGGGACAAAAAGTACATCCAGTAGGATTTCGTCTCGGAATCACTCAAAAACATCAAAGTTATTGGTGCACAACTCCTCAAAAGTCCGCTTTATGGATTCAAGATGCTAGTTTTTTACGAAGTTATCTCGCAAAAACATATCTTGGTGCTGGAATAACACATATTGAAATTGAAAGACGAGATCTTGATTCGCCTTCTTTAGGGCTACAGATTTATGCTGCTCGCCCTGCACTTTTTTTAGGTCGTGATACAAAAGGTTTAGATCGTTTAAGAGATGAACTAGTTGCTAAATTACAAGCTTTTTATCGAAAAAGAAACTTAGTTGCTCCGAGCAAAATTCATTTAAATTTATCTATTAAACCACTTCAAGAGCCTGATGCTTATGCTGCAGTGCTTGCTGAAAAACTTGTAGAAGATTTAGAACAGCGAAAACCTTTTCGACGTGCAATGCGACAAACTGTTCAAAGAGCATTAAGAGCTGGCGTGAAAGGAATTAAAGTTCAGGTTTCCGGTCGTTTAAATGGTGCAGATATTGCACGCTCAGAAGATGTCCGTGAAGGTCCTGTCCCTTTACAAACATTGCGCGCAGATATCGATTATTCTTCCAAATCAGCAAAAACAATTTTTGGATTGTTAGGTGTGAAAATTTGGGTGTTTCGCGGTGAACGTTTAACACGAGTAAGTAATGTGGTGACAAAATCCTAAGATTGTGTCTTTCCTTGAATTGCAAATTCAAGAAAAACCTTTCCCAAAATTCATTTTGGGACCATTGAACAATGGAGCAAAAATGCAGTGCATTTGGTTTTCAAAAACATGTTTTTGAAGAAAGAAAGGAACAGGAACCAAAATTGACTCATTTTGGTATGAGTCAAACTACTAAGTAAATAATTATATGTTAAGTCCAAAACGAACTAAATATCGCAAACATCACCGAGGTCGTATGAGAGGGAAAGCATCTCGCGGCAATACATTGGTGTTTGGTGATTACGCATTACAAGCTTTAGAAGCCTCTTGGATTACATCGCGCCAAATTGAAGCGGCTCGTCGTGCAATGACACGACAAGTTCGACGAGGTGGGCAGATTTGGATTCGTCTGTTTCCGGATAAACCGGTAACAATGCGTCCAGCCGAAACCCGAATGGGTTCTGGGAAAGGAGCTCCAGAATTTTGGGTAGCGGTCGTGAAACCCGGCAAAGTTCTGTACGAATTAAAAGGAGTACCTGAAAGCGTGGCTCGAGTAGCTCTTCGTTTAGCGGCTTCAAAGTTACCAGTAAAAACACAAATTCTTGTGAAATAAAAAAGTATGATTCAACCACAAACATATCTTCGAGTTGCAGATAATACAGGTGCCCGTGAACTCATGTGTATTCGAGTTTTAGGGGGTGGTAAACAAAGAGCAGCTACAGTTGGTGATATTATTATTGCTGTAGTGAAAGATGCTACTCCAAACATGCCTGTAAAAAAATCTGATGTTGTTCGTGCAGTAATTGTTCGTACACGAAAAAATGTCCGACGTGGAAACGGGACAAGTATTCGTTTTGACGAAAATGCAGCAGTCATTATAAATAAAGAAAACAATCCTCGCGGCACTCGAGTTTTCGGGCCAGTGGCGCGTGAATTACGTGATGGCAATTTTACAAAAATTATTTCACTTGCACCTGAAGTGTTATAAAGTCCCGTGACAACGGTGACGTCATCAAAAACGATGATGTTCTAAAATTGAACAATTTTAGAAAGACAAAACAGCCCGTTTTGTCGAAGGAACCAAAAATCGTGTGTTTTTGGTAAAGGTTCTAAAATGTTCCCTTGAATTTCTAATTCAAGACTGCCTTGTTACGTCCTAAAAACCCTTTTAGTGACTTCCCAAAATGCATGGTCCGCATGGTCCGCAAATGTAGTTAGTCCACAAATGTATGCATTTCATCCACTAATGGGACCATTAGCGGAAGGGAACGGTTTCTCTTGAATTTGCAATTCAAGGAGAGAGACCAACTCTGTTTTTGTTTTACCACAATAAAAACATTGTGGTTCAAAAAAGGTCAAGAGAAAATCAAAAAATCATAAAAGAGACTTTTGAATATGGTGCAACGCTTAGAAAATTTTTATCAACAGCAAAGTGTACCCAAGTTGATAGAACAATTTCACTATAAAAACAAACATCAAGTTCCAAAACTCGAGAAAATTGTAATTAATCGAGGTCTTGGTGATGCTTCACAAAATGCCAAACTTTTAGAATCATGCTCGAAAGAACTCAGCATGATTACAGGCCAACAAGGTGTAGTAACAAGGTCAAAAAAAGCAATTGCTACTTTTAAACTTCGTGAAAAAATGCCGGTTGGTGTAGTAGTAACATTACGTGGAGAAAAAATGTATGCCTTTTTAGATCGTCTTATTAATTTAGCTCTTCCTCGTATCCGAGATTTTCAAGGGGTAAGTTCGAAAAGTTTTGATGGACACGGTAACTATAGTCTAGGACTGGAAGAACAATTGATGTTTCCTGAAATTGAGTACGACAAAATTGATCAAATTCGCGGAATGGATGTGTCAATTGTTACAACAGCTAATACTGATCAAGAAGCCATGTCTTTATTAAAGACATTTGGAATGCCTTTTAAAAATTAACTGTGAACCCTTCCAAAAATACATTTTTGTTAGTCACCGCACCAAACAAAAAATGTTCGTTCCCTATAATTATTTTTGTTAGCAGTTCTCCCATTCTCATTCCAAAAATGTATTTTCGGACTAGATTGTGGGGCGAGAAGAGATAGTTCACGGTCTAGTTCACGTTGTAAAGAGTTTTAGTGCCAAAAACTTTGTTTTTGGTAAAACGGTACTCTTGAATTTTGAAATCAAAATTCAAGGAGGTCAAAAGAAAAGAAAGAGTTTGAAAAACATGGTAAACGATACAATCAGCGACATGTTGACGCGAATTCGAAACGCAAATTTAGCTTATAAAACGAACGTGTCACTCTCAAAAACCAAAGTTCACGAAAAAATTTGTGAAATTCTTGAACAAGAGGGTTTTATTGAGAAATTTTATGTTTCCGAAACTGACACAAATGAACTTATTGTTGATTTAAAATATCAAAAATCAACGTCGGTAGGTCGTGGTGGTTTAGGAAAACCTAGCATTACTAATTTAAAACGGATTAGTAAACCTGGCCTTCGAATTTATACTAATTCGCGAGAAATTCCAAAAGTTCTTGGAGGCATGGGCATTCTGATTCTCTCTACGTCAAAAGGATTAATGACTGATCGTCAAGCGAGACAGTCTCATCTTGGTGGAGAAATAATGTGTTCAGTTTGGTAATTCAGGGTATTACCAATTTTTTAGATCATGGAATAAACGATCAACAATTTAATACAAAAAAAGGTGTTCTCTAAGTCCTTCCAAAATTGAACAATTAATCCACTAATGGTTCTATTCGTCCACGAATCCACGGATTCGCGGAAAAGAAAAGATATGGCACTAAAAAAATTTGATTGAATAAAATGTTGGTTTCCGTTTTAGTTCCAAAAATGTATTTTTGGACCATGTTTCTAATTTATATCAGATTTTTGCATACGCGATGTGTACAAATTGATGTAATTCATTTTATCCTACAAAGTGGCAAAACAGTTGTTTTGTCAAAATAAGGAGGCCTTTGACTCGAAAAAACATTGATCTTATTGAGATGGAAGGCGTCGTAACCCAATGTTTGTCAAACGGAATGTTTCGCGTGAAACTTGAAAACGGGTTTCTCGTTTTAGCTCATGTTTCTGGCAAAATACGACGCAATTATATTCGTATATTATTAGGTGATCGGGTTGCAGTTGAATTAAGCCCCTACGATTTACGTCGTGGGCGCATAACATTTAGACTTCGACCATCGAAAGATAAAGAAAACTAAAAAGGGAATTATGAAAGTTCGTCCTTCAGTCAAAAAAATGTGTGATAAATGTCGATTAATTCGACGAAAAGGCACTTTACGAGTAATTTGTCAAAATCCTAAACATAAACAACGCCAAGGTTAGTGAATTTTTTTCTAAAACGGCTTAACCAAAACAATGTTTTTGTCTTTCCAAAATTAAACAATTTTGGAACAAGATGTTTCTAAAAAATTAAGTTAAAAGGTTTATGGCAAAAAAAATTGAAAAAAGCGCAAAAAAGAAATTTCGCGAAAAAGTTCTACAAGGTGTAGCTCATATTCAATCTACATTCAATAACACCATTGTGACTATTACAAACAGCAAAGGAAATGTTTTAGCGTGGTCCTCTGCTGGTGCTTGTGGATTCAAAGGTGCCCGTAAAAAGACACCATTAGCCGCAAAACAAGCAGCAGAAAACGCAGCACAGACTTGTGTGAGTCAAGGCATGCGCGAAATTAAAGTAAATGTAAAAGGTGCGGGTGCTGGTCGAGAAGCGGCTTTACGTGGTTTACGTGATGCTGGTTTAAATATTACAATTATTCGTGATATTACGCCTATTCCTCATAATGGATGTCGACCACCGAAAAAACGTCGCATCTAATTATTTTTCAAAATGCATGGGCCAAAAATGCTTAGGCATTTGATCTTCAAAAACATTTGATTCTCAAATGTTTTTGAAGAAAGGGACCAGACTTCTGTTACCAAAAGGCTGCTAAAGGCATACTTACAAAACGATATTTTGTCTTTCCAAAATTAAACAATTTTGGTACCAACTCAAACTTTTGTTTGAGTAAAAGAACATTTTGTTTTGGCAGGTTTTCTTTAGAGACTATTAAGGGAATAAAACTAGTAATAAACAGAGAAAAATTCTCTTTTTGTCGCTTTTTTCCAAAATGCATTTTGGGACTAGATATGTGACTTCACGTAGTTTATGACAAACACTCAAAATTTATTTTTTTCTTGTGTGGATTCCCGAATTCAAGACCAGGGTTGCATGTATGCTCGATTTCATTTAGGTACTTTTTTCCGTGGTCAAGCATTGACATTTGCTAATGCACTACGAAGAACATTACTTTCTGAGATTCCTGGTGTCACCATTACAGATGTGGTGATCGAGGGGGCGAGTCATGAATTTGCAACTCTTCCTGGTGTTGAAGAAACAATTCTAGATATTCTTTTAAATCTTAAAAAACTTGTCTTTGCACCCTCAATATCAAAAGTGTCAGACTTGGAAACTTTTCATGCCACTGGGTTGTTAAAAAGTCGCGGACCTGCAATACTTACTGCCGACGATATCAAACTTCCCGTAACGGTTAAGTGTGTTGATCCGACTGCTCACATTGCGACTCTGACAACGGGAGGGGACTTCTCACTTCGTTTCGAGTTACTTTTTCGTAGTCCTCATCATTTTATTCCTAGCCAAAACAACCAGACAATTAAAAATAAGAATCGAAAATTGTCTTTCGAAACTGTACCTATGCCTGTTCAAAAAGTGAACTATACAATTAAGTCACTGAATGCAAAACAAGGTTCAGAATATATTGTCTTAGAAGTTTGGACTGATGGAAGTGTACTACCTCAAGAAACCGTCCAATTTGCACTAAAAAACTTAACAAACTTATTTTTTCAATTTGCTGATATGAGTAAATAATTTGTAATCAGTATTTTTTCTAATATGAGTTAGTTTTTTAGTGTTTTCCCAAAATGGACCAATTTTGGGCCACGTTTGTGTTAAGAATTCAAAGCCTATAATGACAATATAGAAAAAAGAAAGATTTTTGATACTTAAAAGAATTCGAGGAAATTTCAACATTATAATGATTACAAAATCTATATCCCATTCAAGTCATTCCGGGGGCCGAAAAACAGCCACAGCTCGTGTGCAATTAGTTCCTGGATCAGGAACAACTATTGTTGTAAACGGAAAAACCGCCTCTGAGTATTTCCAAAACAACGCAGTTTATTTACAAAATTTACTTACTGCAAGTGATCTTGTAAAAACAGAAGCAAAATATGACGCTCATGTGGTTGTTCAAGGTGGCGGATTAAGTGCTCAAGCCCAAGCAGTTCGATTAGCATTAAGTAAGGCTTTTGTAGAACTTTTTCCGGATTACCGGAAATCGTTTAAAAAGCCCGGTTTTTTAACACGCGATGCTCGTATTAAAGAACGTCGAAAATATGGTTTGAAAAAAGCGCGTAAAGCTCCACAATTTTCAAAACGTTAAATTTTTTATAGGTACTTTGATTACTAAAACTAAGATATTTCTGGTTTTAAAAAGTATCCCAAATCAGAAAAAAAGAAACTTCATTTTTTGGCAAAAACAGAAATTAAACCAAAATATATGTTTTTGCCTATTTTTTTACAAGTAGTAAAAATTTCCCAGAAAAATTCATTGACAAAAAGTCTTTAGGCCCCAAATTGCGGGATCTTGTTCCAAAATTGAACAATTTTGGAAAGAAAACTAGTCAATGAATCATCAAATATTGAGAGGAGACGGTGACGTATGTCTACAACAACAAACGAAATTATTGAAAAACTAAAGTCAATCACTTTATTAGAAGCTGCAGAATTAGTTTCACAAATTGAAGAAACTTTTGGCGTTGACGCTTCCGCTCCTGTAGGTGGCGGTTTTATGGTAGCAGCTGGTGGAGCTGGTGCAGCTGCAGAAGTAGTTGAAGAAAAAACAACATTTGATGTTATTATCGAAGACGTTGCTAGTGACAAACGTGTTCCTGTACTTAAAGTAGTTCGTAATTTAACTTCTCTTGACTTAAAAGAAGCAAAAGAAGCAATTACTTCTTTACCAAAAGCTATTCAACAAGGAATCTCAAAAGATGACGCTGAAGCTGCAAAACAACAATTAGAAGAAGCGGGTGCAAAAGTAAAAATTAGCTAAGAAGCTGACTGAATTGACATTGTTTTTCTTTTCAAAATTGAACAATTAGTCTTTCCAAAATTCGTTAATTTTGGAACATAATGGTTCCATTAGCAGAAAGGAACAAGGCTTTCTTTTTCTTTCTTCAAAAACATTTGAGGATCAAATGTTTTTGAAGGCCAACTCGATTTTTTAGAACGGGCTTTCATTTCTAAAAGTTAACTTTTATAGGTTTGAGCTCAGTAGGAATCGAACCTACATTAAAAACTTAGAAGGTTTGTGTCCTATCCATTAGACGATGAGCCCTTCAGTATTACAATACTTTAAAAACTCCCAGGTTCAAAATATCCTGAGAGTTTTTATTTTTAATTTTTAAGCATATCCGAAAACACGTTTAAAAATATCTCGAACTTTATCACCAGAATCGATCGATTCTAATGGATCTTTACGTAATCTGTGACGTAAACAAAGAGGAATTACTCGATAAATATCTTCTGGAGTCACTTCAGTTCGACCTTCGAAAGCTGCAATAGCTTTGCTCGCGCGGTTTGTTACTAAATCTCCGCGTAAGCCGTCAACATCTAATTCTGAACAAATTTGGGAAATTTTGACACGATAATCGTAATCAAGTTGAATTTTTGAAAGAAGACTTCGAGCGTCGACAATTTGATTACCAAGTTGTGCTTGAGAATCTTGATAGGTTTGTCTGAATTCTACAGGTGCCGCATCAAAACTTGCACGTTGTTCGACAATTTGAACCCGTAAATTTGGTTCTTTAACAGTACCAATTTGAGCATGCATACCGAAACGGTCTAATAACTGTGGTCGAAGTTCTCCTTCTTCCGGATTTCCGGATCCTACAAGAATAAAACGTGCTGGGTGACTAATTGAGATCCCTTCACGTTCAACAGTGTTCCAACCAGATGCTGCCGAGTCTAATAAAACGTCAACAAGGTGATCATCCAGAAGATTTACCTCGTCAACATAAAGAATACCACGATTTGCTTTCGCAAGGAGACCAGGTTCAAAAGCTTTTACACCTTCTGTCAAAGCTTTTTCAATATCAATTGTTCCACATACACGATCTTCTGTAGCTCCTAATGGTAAATCTACCATACAAATTTTTTTACTAGTGACAGGTAATCTTTCATTTTTTTGAAGTCTTTCACGAACTTCTTGGCTCATTAACTCTGGATCAGTAGGATCTGAGTTAAACGGATCATCAGCTACAACTTGAATTTCCGGTAAAAGGTCAACTAATGCTCTTACAGTAGTTGATTTCCCTGTTCCTCTATCACCCATAATCATAACACCACCGATTTTAGGATCAATAACATTTAAAATTAATGCTAATTTCATCTCTTCTTGACCAACAATGGCCGTAAAAGGAAAAACAGGACGTGCCTGTTCTAATGAATTGTCAAGAACTGTGTTCATAAAGAGGATTCCTTGAGTTTAGAACCAAAAACTTTGTTTTTGGTAACGGTTCTACTATGCTGGTTTTCTTGATTAAAAAAAGAGTCTTTTTGATGACAATGTTTTTTATTAACACCTCAGTTTTTGAAACTCAAGAGTTCTAACCTTAAATGTATGATCCAAAAATGCATACGCATTTTTGGATCATCTTTTTTGGGGAGGGTATAAGATTCTCTAATTACTAGTAATTATACTTAATTTGTATACCCAAATCAATTAGTACTATTTCAACAAATCTTCTTCTTACGGTATAATAGAATAAGAAAAAATGAAACAAAATGCTTTTCATTTTTTTCGAGAAGAAAATTTCGTTTGTTATAGTGACAAAAAAGTCTATGTATAATTTTAAAAATTTAGAATTAACCTCGTTTGGTGAGAAACTTTTAGATTTTTCAACAATGACATCAAAAGGTCTTCTTGTTGTAGCTTCTACTTTCGTTTTAAGTTTATCAAGCCATGCTTATCCTATTTTTGCTCAACAAAACTATGAAAACCCGCGTGAAGCAAATGGTCGAATTGTATGTGCTAATTGTCATTTAGCTCAAAAACCTGTTGAAATCGAAGTTCCTCAAGCTGTATTACCTGATACAGTATTTGAAGCTGTCGTGAAAATTCCATATGACAAACAAGCTAAACAAGTTTTAGCAAATGGAAAAAAAGGTGATTTAAATGTCGGTGCCGTTCTAATTTTACCAGAAGGGTTCGAACTGGCTCCACCAGATCGAATTCCAGAAGAGATGAAAGCAAAAGTAGGTAAACTTTATTTTCAGCCATATAGTGCTGAAAAGAAAAACATTTACGTTGTAGGACCTGTTCCAGGTAAAAAATACAGTGAAATGGTCTTCCCTATTTTATCTCCAGATCCTGCAAAAAGTAAATCGATTTCATATTTAAAATATCCGATTTATTTAGGCGGAAACCGTGGCCGTGGTCAGGTATACCCAGACGGATCAAAGAGTAATAATACAATTTATACGGCCTCAGCTGCTGGTACAATTACTGCGATTGAACCTGTAGAACCAAAAGGCGGCTATGTTGTTACTATTCAAACAGCAAAAGGTGATGTTGTTTCCGAGAAACTTCCACCAGGTCCTGAATTAGTTGTAAAAACTGGTGACAGTGTTCTGGTAGATCAAGCTTTAACAACTAACCCTAACGTTGGCGGTTTTGGTCAAGGTGAAACAGAAATCGTTTTACAAAATCCAAGTCGTATTCAAGGTTTGTTAGTGTTCTTCCTTTTTGTTCTTTTAGCTCAAGTGTTTTTAGTTATTAAGAAAAAACAATTTGAGAAAGTTCAATTAGCAGAAATGAATTTTTAATTCTAAACAATAAGCACGTTACCAAAATCTGGTTAAGAACTAAAATTTTTTTTATTCAAAAAACAAATTGAGCCTTTCCCTTCCTTTTCTCTAATGGTCTCATTAGCGGACCAAATTTCTTTTTTGAAGAATTTTTGGACGAATTTCAAATTAAAAAAAAACTGCCCCAAACTCGATATATTTTGGAATATTATTGGGGTAAGGATTTTGGTAACGTCAAAGCATCGAAGGTTTAAAAAATGGTAACCGTTTTTAGTTATATTGCTTTATTACTGAGTGCCCTGGTAATCACTTTAACTTGTTATCTTGGTCTTTTAAAAATTAAATTAATTTAAAAAAAATTATACAATCTATGGTAGAAGCTCTCTTATCAGGTATTGTGCTTGGCCTTGTTCCAGTAACAATTGCAGGATTATTTGTAACTGCGTACTTACAGTATCGCCGTGGTGATCAACTTAACATCTAACTCGTTTAATCGTCACTAAAATCTTTTAGTGACGATGGAACCAGTCAACACAAGGGAGAGTGGGGATTGAAATCACTATCCCCAAACTCCAATAAAAAATCTAGTAACTTGAAACTTTCCTTAGAATTCGACTATACTGTTTATGCATAAACAAACAAAAACAATGATTTATCACGGTTTGAATTGAGGAAAACAGGGACTGAAATGTTTTTTGTTTACTAGAAAAAAATCGTTTGTATATCATCACAAAATTCAATTTGTAACTTGTTCTAAAATCTATCGATTTTGGAAAGACAAAAAAATATTTTTTTGTCAAACCGTCCCAAAATTATGCATAATTTTGGGTAAAGAAAGAATCTTTCTATCATTAACTCGAATCAAAAAAGAATTTTATATCAAAATGAGTTCATTTTGATTAAGACTCAGAACTTGTTTTTAGTACAAATGATGACTTCCCGAAAAGATCTTTTTGGGAGAACGATCTTGTTCCTTTGACAAAATTTTAGGGTTTTGTCGTTCCAAAATTTACGAATTTTGGAAAAAACTGGACAATTTTTAAAAGTTAATCGGTTAAGTTGCAAAACAAAATGTAAAGGAGAGAGTCACGCTATGACTATAGCGATTGGAAAAACTCAAGAAAAACGAGGTTGGTTTGACGTTGTCGATGACTGGCTTCGTCGTGACCGTTTCGTTTTTATCGGATGGTCAGGGTTATTATTATTACCTACAGCCTACATGGCACTTGGTGGTTGGTTTACAGGAACTACATTTGTAACGTCTTGGTATACTCATGGTTTAGCTACTTCTTATTTAGAAGGATGCAATTTCTTAACAGCTGCTGTATCAACTCCAGCGAATAGTATGGGTCATTCTTTATTATTCCTTTGGGGACCTGAAGCTCAAGGTGATTTTACACGTTGGTGTCAACTTGGCGGTCTTTGGACTTTTGTTGCTCTTCACGGTGCTTTTGCTCTTATTGGTTTCATGCTTCGTCAATTTGAAATTGCACGTTCAGTAAAAATTCGTCCATATAACGCAATCGCTTTCTCAGGACCTATCGCGGTTTTCGTTTCTGTCTTCTTAATTTATCCTTTAGGTCAATCTGGTTGGTTTTTTGCACCAAGTTTCGGCGTTGCTGCAATTTTCCGATTTATTTTATTCTTCCAAGGATTCCATAACTGGACTTTAAACCCATTCCATATGATGGGTGTTGCTGGCGTACTTGGTGCTGCGTTACTTTGCGCAATTCACGGTGCAACAGTAGAAAATACACTATTCGAGGATGGTGATGGTGCAAACACATTCCGTGCGTTTAACCCAACTCAAGCTGAAGAAACATACTCAATGGTAACAGCAAACCGTTTCTGGTCGCAAATTTTTGGTGTAGCTTTTTCAAATAAACGTTGGTTACACTTCTTTATGTTATTTGTTCCAGTAACTGGTCTTTGGATGAGTGCTATTGGTGTTGTAGGTTTAGCTTTAAACTTACGCGCATATGATTTTGTTTCACAGGAAATTCGCGCTGCGGAAGATCCTGAGTTTGAAACTTTCTACACAAAAAATATTCTTTTAAACGAAGGTATTCGTGCTTGGATGGCTGCTCAAGATCAGCCTCATGAAAAATTAGTATTCCCTGAGGAGGTTTTACCACGTGGAAACGCTCTTTAATGGTTCTTTAGTAGTAGGTGGACGTGATCAAGAGTCCACAGGTTTTGCTTGGTGGTCTGGAAATGCTCGATTAATTAACCTTTCTGGTAAATTATTAGGTGCACACGTAGCACACGCTGGTTTAATCGTTTTTTGGGCTGGTGCAATGAACTTATTTGAAGTTGCGCATTTTGTTCCTGAAAAACCAATGTATGAACAAGGTCTTATCTTATTACCTCACCTTGCAACTTTAGGTTACGGTGTTGGCCCTGGTGGTGAAGTTATTGATACATACCCGTACTTTGTAAGTGGTGTTCTTCATTTAATTTCATCTGCAGTTTTAGGTTTCGGTGGTGTTTATCACTCATTAGTAGGACCTGAAACTCTAGAAGAATCATTCCCATTCTTTGGGTATGTTTGGAAAGATAAAAATAAGATGACTACTATTTTAGGTATTCACCTTATCGTGTTAGGTTTAGGTGCATGGCTTTTAGTTTGGAAAGCTATGTATTTTGGTGGTGTTTATGATACATGGGCTCCTGGTGGAGGTGATGTTCGTATTATTACTAACCCAACAGTAAGTCCAGGTGTTATTTTTGGCTACATTCTTAAATCTCCATTTGGTGGTGATGGTTGGATTGTTAGTGTTGACAACATGGAAGATGTTATCGGTGGTCACATCTGGGTTGGGACTATGTGTATTTTTGGCGGAATCTGGCACATTTTAACAAAACCATGGGCTTGGGCTCGTCGTGCTTTTGTTTGGTCAGGTGAGGCATACCTTTCATACAGTCTTGCTTCAGTTTCACTTATGAGCTTTACTGCTTGTTGTATGTCTTGGTTTAACACAACAGCCTACCCAAGTGAGTTCTATGGCCCAACTGGTCCTGAAGCGTCGCAGTCTCAAACATTTACGTTCTTAGTAAGAGATCAACGTCTTGGTGCTAATGTAGCATCAGCACAAGGTCCTACTGGTCTTGGTAAATACTTAATGCGTTCGCCGACAGGTGAAATCATCTTCGGTGGTGAAACTATGCGTTTTTGGGATTTCCGTGGTCCGTGGTTAGAGCCTTTACGTGGCCCTAATGGACTTGATTTAAACAAATTAAAAAATGATATTCAACCATGGCAAGAACGCCGTGCAGCTGAATACATGACACACGCTCCTTTAGGTTCACTTAACTCAGTAGGTGGTGTAGCAACTGAAATTAACGCGGTAAACTATGTTTCGCCACGTAGTTGGTTAGCTTGTTCACATTTCTGTTTAGGTTTCTTCTTCTTTGTCGGCCATTTATGGCATGCTGGTCGCGCACGTGCGGCTGCTGCTGGTTTTGAGAAAGGAATTGACCGTGATAATGAACCAGCATTATCAATGCGTCCTTTAGACTAAAACTTTTTTCGTCCAAAATTGAACGTTTTTGTTCAATTTTGGAAAGGCAATACGTATTTTAGTGTCGTGAAATAGAGAGGTTTGACATTTTATTGTGTCAGTCGAGGTGCTCAAGCACCTCGTCTCTCATTAAACTTACCTAAATTAAGAACTCTACTCGATGGATAATTTTCACAAGCGTTTGAAAATTCATAAGGCTTAAATCTCTTTGAATTTAAAAATCAACTAACTCCAAAAATTCTTTTTTGAAACGGTCCAAAAATGTATTTTTGGAAAGGTTTGGTAGAACGATTGATTTCTTAATTTTTTTTGATAAAATCTTCTTTGAAGTTATTAAATGTTTAGGGGAGATGACCGAGAGGCCGAAGGTAACGCATTGCTAATGCGTCGTATGGCAACCCCATACCGAGGGTTCGAATCCCTCTCTCTCCGTTCTAAATTTTTTCTTTAGCAAGGTTTCTTTTTTTATAAAAAAAAATAACAGTGGGCAAAAAAATTGCTTTTTTAATCGGGTGACTTGCTATCTTAAGAAAAGTCGTTTTTGTTACTTATACTTCTTTTTAGTAAAAATTAGTTTGAGAAAAGAATAATTAACATCAAAATATTTAGGCTTGGTGGGGTTCGAACCCACGACAACGTGTGTCGGAAACACGGACTCTAAATCCACTGAGCTACAAGCCTGAACCCACAAAGGGTCCACTCTTTTTTTTTCTTAACCCCCCTACTTTCTTGAATTAAAAATTCAAGAGGAACTGTTCTTTTCCGCAAATTTACGCATTTGCGGACTAAATGCATTTTTGGTGAACGCATTTTGTTCCAAAAATGTTCAATTTTGGACAGAGTCCGTGTGGTTTAAAAACGACCAGTCATTTTAAGCCAGTTTTGGGCTTCAATATAGTTTGTGGGAGCTAATCGAATGGCTTCTCGCCAATAATCCGCGGCTTTGTCGAAAAGAAGTTTTGAGATTTCTGTTTGACTACTTTCTAATGCTTGTTCACCACGATAATGATAAATTACTGCAATATTATTTAATGCTTGTGGCAAAGAGGGATTTCGTTCGAGAGCTTGATAATAATAATCTAAAGCTCGTGCATGATCACCGTTACTTGTATGAATTAACCCAATATTATATAGAATGTAACTACGATCGTAAGCATCTGTTTCCAGACGTAAAGCTTCATAGTAGTTTTGTAATGCTTCAGCATACTCACCTTCCGATTGCGCGGACATACCATCTCGGTAATAGCTAAATGCTTGTTTTTCTTTGTTTGATGTTGGTAATATTTTCAATAAAATATCTGCGATAACCGTAAATGTTTTATCGATAAAATTGTCGTTTCTTTGCGAGCGTGGCATAAAAGCAAATCTCCATAAAAATAAGTTGATTTGATAAAAATGGCGGAGGTCAAAAAACTCAGTCATTCCGCCATTTGACAAGAAAAGTGTTTTCGTCTTCCCAAAATTATTGAATTTTGGGAGAAAAACGAATTCTCTGTTTCTTTGGGTAAAGTTGCCGTTACTGTTATTCCAAAATTTAGTTTTGAAAAGAAAACCTGAAATTTTTGAATGTATTCAAAAACTTAATCAAGTTCTTTTTGGCCTGGGTTACGACCTGGATCATTAGAAAGGAAACCAAAAATAAAAAGTGAAACGAAAAAAGTTACTACGGTATAAACAAAAATTTTAAGTGTTAACATACTGAATTTTGAATATAGATTGAAAGCTTTATAGGCTACTACTATTAATTAGTATATCATAGAGAAACCAAAATAATAAATTTTTAAACAAAAATCGCCTGTTTTTGTTTTTTGTTTTTAAAAAAGTAGATTTTAACCCTCTCTTGTTTCCAACTACCGAAACCAAAATGCATCGACCAAAAAAGCATTTTTGAAAACATAACGAAACAACCCCATTACCGTTTACTAAATTTAACAATCTAATTGGACTCTGATTAAAAAAAAATCGAAAAAATTTGAACCCTAAATTAAAAATTAGGGTAGTATTTAAGTTTAATTACTCATTTTTTTTTATGTAGTTAAAAATCTTATCCCCCTGCTCACAAAATACATTTTGTGATCAATTTGATTTTTTAGCCTTTTCTGGATAAAATATATCTATCGAAAACATTAAGCCTGCTTAACTCAATCGGCAGAGTATCGGTTTTGTAAACCGAAGGTTATCGGTTCGACTCCGATAGTAGGCTATAATATATCTATCTCTTGTAAACAGTCATTTTTTTGGTCATAATGAGTATTGAAAGACAAAAAGGGAATTTTTCTCCTTTTTATTCGAAAATGATCGATAGAATTTGTGGCAAACATTCGAGTGATAAAAACTATCCCTTTTTTTTATCTGGAGAATTTCATTTGTCACACAAACTCAACAAAAAAATTGAAATGCTTCAACGAGTGAAATTAGAAGACATGATTCAAAGTGGGATGCATTTTGGGCATTCTACCCGTGAATGGAACCCTCGCATGGCACCCTATATTTATGGAGAACGCAATGGTCGCCATATTTTAGATTTGGTTCAAACATACTATCTCGTAAATAAGGTACTTGCTTTTCTTGAAGATCAAGCTGCACAAGGCAAAACATTTTTATTTGTAGGGACAAAACAACAAGCTGCTCCCTTAATCTCAAAAACTGCATTAGCTTGTGACAGTTATTATGTGAATCAACGTTGGCTCGGAGGGATGTTAACCAACTGGCGAACAATTCAAAAATCGCTTCGAAAACTCCAAGAATACCGACAAGCAGAAGAACGTGGTGATTGGAATCTTCTAAAAAAACAAGAAGTTGCTCGTAAACGACGCGAAAAAGACCGTTTAGAAAAATATTTGTCGGGTGTTGAGAATATGTCTCGATTACCAGGAGTTGTGATCATTATTGGTCAAACAGAAGAAATTCATGCAGTGAAGGAGTGTCGTCAATTAGGAATTCCTACTGTTACTCTTCTTGATAGTAATTGTGACCCGGGATTAGCTGATTGGTTCCTTCCAGCAAATGATGATTCTGTTTCAGCACTTCGTTTAGTGCTAGGTTGGTTTCAACAATCAGTAAAAGCAGGTCAAGTTCAATATCGTGAACGACAAGCATCGCAACAAACAAAACAAAAACCTAAACAAGCTGTTCGTCGCCGTGTTTCGCCAGCAGGTAAAAAACGAAACCCGGAGAGTAAAAACGTCTAGCGTTTTTTCTTCCAAAATGCTTCAAAAAATTCATTTTTGGAGCATATGATCAAAAAATGAATTTTTTGAAAGAGGAACCGCATTTGAAAAAACGGTACGATTGAATTCGAAATTCACGGTTTCTCTTGAATTTTCAATTCAAGGAACACACAATCTTTAAAATCAGTGACTTCCAAAAATGTATTTTTGGGACTCGTTGTGCCAAAAATACATTTTGGTACAAGATTGACTTTCTTTAAAACTATAGTATGGGGTACATTTTATGACAAACATCTGGTTTGATGTCGCAGAAGTTTCTGTAGGTCAACATTGGTATTGGAAACTTGGTGGCTATTCAGTGCACGGCCAAGTATTAATTACATCTTGGATTGTATTAGGAGTTATTGGAATCATTTGTCTCCTAGGAACTCAAAAATTACAACCTGTTTCCGGTGGGTCGGCATCAGCTGCACCTGAAGGACTTCAAAATTTAACAGAATATATCACTGAATTTATTCGTGATTTAGCAAAAACTCAAATTGGTGAAGAAGAGTATTTAAAGTGGGTTCCGTTTTTAGGAACAATTTTTCTGTTTATTTTTGTTTCTAACTGGTCAGGTGCGCTTTTACCTTGGCGTATTTTAGAATTACCAAATGGTGAATTAGCGGCTCCAACAAATGACATTAATACAACAGTTGCTTTAGCCCTTTTAACTTCAATCGCATATTTTTATGCCGGTTTTAGCAAAAAAGGATTAGGCTATTTTAAACGTTATATTTCACCAGCTGCTTTTTTATTACCTATTAATATTCTCGAAGATTTTACAAAACCATTATCTTTAAGTTTCCGACTTTTTGGTAATATTTTAGCAGATGAATTAGTTGTGGGTGTATTAATTACTTTAGTACCGTTAGTAATCCCTATTCCAATTATGCTATTAGGTTTATTTACAAGTGCCATTCAGGCTCTTGTTTTTGCTACATTAGCAGGTGCTTATATTGGCGAATCTGTAGAAGATCACCATTAAGAACTTTTGTTTCTTATTTTTAGTCTTTTTTTTTTTTAGAGAGTTTTCAAAAATACATTTTTAGAAACTCTTTTTGAAAGAAAAAAAAGACCTTGTGTTTCATCAATAAGACTTGCTAGAATACCTCTAAAGAGGTGAGTAACGAACCACTTGAAAACTTGTGGAACACAATTTGTCATTGAACTGACACCAGGTACGCTTGATTTCTTAATAGAAATTAAAAAATTCTTGAATTTTTTTTAGTCAAGGACATCATGAGAATTCCTCATTTCTTAAAGATATGAAACTTCTTTATGCTGCTCATAAAAGTTCCTGTGCTCGTTAAGTTTCCAAAAAAAATGCCGCTGATTAAAAACTTTTTTGTTTTTCGTCGGATATGGACTTAAAGACAAAAAAACTCATTATTAACTTTTTACATACAAAATCCATCGGAGGTTAACGAATTATGAATCCACTTATCGCTGCTGCGAGTGTTATTGCTGCTGGTCTTGCTGTAGGTCTTGCTGCTATTGGACCTGGTATGGGACAAGGAACTGCTGCTGGTTATGCAGTAGAAGGTATTGCTCGTCAACCCGAAGCAGAAGGAAAAATCCGTGGTGCTCTTTTATTAAGTTTCGCATTCATGGAATCTTTAACTATTTATGGTCTTGTTGTTGCACTAGCTCTTTTATTCGCAAACCCATTTGTTGGTTAATTTCTCAAGCTTTTTGAGAAGCAAGAATCCCAAAGGTGAAAAAAATCTTTTTTTCACCTTTGGGATTCTTGCTTCTTATATTCATTTTCTTTGTTGGCGCTGTAAAGTAGCTAACAAGTGACTCCCTTTTCCAAAAACTTTATTAAAAACTAAAATAATTTTAGTTTTTCTTTTTGTTTTGGTCCTCCCAAAATATATTTTGGGAAGGGAATGTCTAACCAAAATTTTTCAATTTTGGTCCGAGTCATAATATTAAGGAGATTTTATGCTTTTCAGCACTTCTTTACTCTTGGCAGGGCATTTTGGCTTTAATACAAATCTTTTAGAAACCAATGTGCTAAATTTAGCCGTGGTGCTGGCTATCGTTCTAACATATGTTGGCGATGCTATCCGAGGTCTTCTTGAAAATCGAAAACAAACTATCTTAACGAATTTTCGTGAAGCTGATCAACGCGCCACGGAAGCTCAAGATCGATTACGCCAAGCTCAACTTGAATTAGAGCAAGCACAAGCAAAAGCTCAAAAAATTCGAGAACAAGCAAGTGTAACGATTGAACAAGAGAAAAAACAGTTTGTTCGTCAAACTCAAGAAGATATTAAACGTCTAGGTACTCTTCAACAAGAAACCTTAAAGTTCGAGCAACAAAAAGCTCAAAATGAACTTGCTCAAAAATTAGTAAAATTGGCATTGCAACAAGTTCGTGAAAAACTTAATCAACGATTAACTTCTTCAATTCATAGTGCAGTAAATAATTTTCAAATTGTACTGTTTACGAATTATAAAGCCAATTAATACAACGGGGAGGCGGTTCAGCATACCATGATAAAAATTAGACCTGATGAAATTAGTAGTATTATCAAACAGCAAATTGAGCAGTATCAGCAAGAAGTTAAAGCTGTAAACGTAGGAACTGTTTTCCAAGTTGGGGACGGTATCGCACGTATTTACGGCCTTGATAAAGTTATGGCTGGTGAACTGGTTGAATTTGAAGATGGTACAGTAGGGATTGCGTTAAATCTTGAGGCAAAAAACGTTGGTGCCGTACTTATGGGTGAAGGCACAAATGTTCAAGAAGGTAGCTCTGTACGCGCAACAGGCAAAATCGCTCAAATTCCTGTAGGTGATGCTTATTTAGGTCGCGTAGTTAACTCTCTCGCTCGCCCTATTGATGGGAAAGGTGAAATTCCGACAAATGACAATCGACTTATTGAATCACCAGCTCCGGGAATTATTTCCCGCCGTTCAGTTCACGAACCATTACAAACAGGTATTGTTGCGATCGATGCAATGATTCCAATTGGTCGTGGTCAACGTGAATTAATTATTGGTGACCGTCAAACAGGGAAAACAGCTATTGCGGTAGATACGATTCTTAACCAAAAAGGAAAAGATGTCGTTTGTGTTTATGTAGCAATTGGTCAAAAAGCCTCTTCTATTGCACAAGTAATGAACACGTTACAAGAACGTGGTGCTATGGATTACACAATCATTGTTGCGGCAACAGCTGATTCTCCTGCGACATTACAATATTTAGCGCCATATACTGGTGCTTCTCTAGCTGAACACTTTATGTATAGTGGTCGTCATACGCTCGTGATTTATGACGATTTAACGAAACAAGCTCAAGCATATCGTGAAATGTCTTTATTATTACGTCGTCCACCGGGCCGTGAGGCATACCCTGGCGATGTTTTCTATTTACACTCACGTCTTTTAGAACGTGCTGCGAAATTAAATGATAAATTAGGTAGTGGAAGTATGACTGCTTTACCGGTTGTTGAAACACAAGAAGGTGACGTTTCTGCATACATTCCAACTAATGTTATCTCAATTACAGACGGACAAATTTTCTTATCTTCTGACATCTTTAACGCTGGTATTCGACCTGCGATCAACGTAGGGATTTCAGTATCTCGAGTTGGTTCTGCTGCACAGCCAAAAGCGATGAAACAAGTCGCAGGTAAATTAAAATTAGAATTAGCTCAATTCGCTGAATTAGAAGCTTTTTCACAATTTGCCTCAGACTTAGACCAAGCGACTCAGAACCAATTAGCACGAGGTCAACGTTTACGTGAATTATTAAAACAAGCTCAATCTTCACCTCTTTCTTTAGAAGATCAAATTGCTAGTATCTATGCAGGTACAAACGGTTATTTAGATTGTCTTCCAGCGGATCGTGTTCGTGCATTTTTAGTAGGTTTACGTCAGTATCTTGCAACAAACAAAGCAAAATACGGTGAGATTCTTCGTTCTACAAATGCTCTTAACGATGAAGCGCAAACTCTTTTAAAAGAAGCGTTAAAAGAATACACTGAAGAATTTTTAGCAAGTGCTAAATAATTATCTTTTTTCAATTTAGAATTGAAAGGTGCTATTTTTTTAGGATTGATCACCAGATTTTTATTTTTTAAAAATCTGGTGATATTCTAAATTCCTTGATTTTTTACAGTATATAAGGTATTCTTATTGTAAGCCTGCTTAGCTCAGTTGGTTAGAGCATCCGTCTCATACGCGGAATGTCACTAGTTCGAATCTAGTAGCAGGCACCAAAAAAAACATAATATAAGCTTTTGTATGCGGGTATAGCTCAGTGGTAGAGCGGCACCTTGCCAAGGTGCATGTCGCGCGTTCGAATCGCGTTACCCGCTTTTTTATGGTACAAACCTCAAAATCTACAAAAAAAAGAGTAATTGTTTTTGACCGTCTTTTATCGTATAAATCTTCGGTTAGTTAAAAAATCTTTTTTCGCGGCACATTTGACTGCGCTAGGAAATTGAATCGGGAATGACGGGATTCGAACCCGCAACTTCCGCCGTGACAGGGCGGTGCTCTAACCATTGAACTACATTCCCTTGATGTATTTTAATCATATCAGAAAAAATTTCAGATGTCTAGTCAATATCAGGGGGTGCGTCATATTATTTGTACTAATCTTGCTCTAAAAAATGGTTGAAAGATTATCATGAAATTGGCTGTTTTTTGAGAAAGACTATCAAAAAATGTAGTTAGCCCTCAAATAGGTTTGAAGAAAGGGGGGGGGTATTTAAGAAATATTTTCGGTGTATAAAAATAGGACGATTTCTCTTGAATTTCCAAGTTAAGGGCAAGATATCACTTTATTTGACATTGTCAGCTGTATAAAGCAACCCCTCCCAATTAAAAAGATGTTTTTATCACAAGCTCTTGAGACAGTTTGTGTTTCATGCTAGAATATTTTTAGAGCTATAAAAAACTTTTCTATAATTAACTCATATTTGAGTTAAAACACTTCTTTGTCAAAAATTTGAGTTATCCAAAAATATTTTTGGAGGTAGTTAGTTCCTTGTATCTTTTCTAAAAAAATTCGTATAAACAGAACAAAACATGAAAACATTGTCTTCTCAGGGGGGAGATTTATCTTGCCGAAAAACACTGTTTTTCGAAGACAAAGTTTTTGTAACTTTTTAGAAAATTTGTCTAAAAAGGAAATTATGTTTTAGTCATTCCAAAAAGTTATTTTTCTTGGAAACTGCTCTTTGTACAATTTTTTGTCAAAAGTGGTCCCTTTCTTAGAATGTATTATGAGAAATGGCAAGACAAAACAAATAAATTCACACAAAAAAGTATATAAAATATGAGCGTTTCTACAGAAACAAAAAGTATTGGTCGTATTACCCAAATTATTGGTCCAGTATTAGATGTGTCATTTCCAGCAGGAAAAATGCCAAATATTTATAATGCATTAGCTGTTCGCGGTAAAAATGAAGCTGGGCAAGAAATTTCTGTAACGTGTGAAGTTCAACAATTATTAGGTGACCATTGTGTTCGTGCTGTAGCCATGAGTGCTACTGATGGCTTAATGCGTGGTATGGAAGTTGTTGATAGCGGCAAACCATTAAATGTTCCAGTTGGAACAGCTACTTTAGGTCGTATCTTTAATGTTTTAGGCGAACCAGTAGATAACCTTGGTCCTGTAAATCATAAAGCAGAACTTCCTATTCACCGCTCAGCGCCAGCTTTTGTTGACTTAGACACTAAACTCTCTATTTTTGAAACAGGGATTAAAGTTGTTGATTTATTAGCTCCTTATCGACGAGGCGGTAAAATTGGTTTATTCGGTGGTGCCGGTGTAGGTAAAACTGTACTTATCATGGAATTAATCAACAATATTGCGAAAGCACACGGCGGTGTTTCTGTGTTTGGTGGTGTTGGCGAACGTACACGTGAAGGGAATGACCTTTACATGGAAATGAAAGAATCTGGTGTTATTAATGAATCAAACATTAGTGAATCAAAAGTAGCACTTGTTTACGGCCAAATGAACGAACCTCCAGGAGCACGTATGCGTGTTGGTTTAACAGCTTTAACTATGGCTGAATATTTCCGTGATATCAATAAACAAGACGTTCTTCTTTTTATTGATAACATTTTCCGTTTCGTTCAAGCTGGTTCTGAAGTTTCCGCTCTTTTAGGTCGTATGCCTTCTGCTGTAGGTTACCAACCAACTCTTGCTACAGAAATGGGTGGCTTACAAGAACGTATTACTTCTACAAAAGATGGTAGTATTACTTCAATCCAAGCTGTATATGTACCAGCGGATGACTTAACAGATCCGGCGCCAGCAACAACATTTGCTCACTTAGATGCGACAACAGTACTTTCTCGAAATTTAGCATCTAAAGGAATTTATCCAGCTGTAGATCCGTTAGATTCTACATCAACAATGTTACAACCATGGATCGTTGGTGATCAACATTATCAGTGTGCGCAAAACGTAAAACAAACATTACAACGTTATAAAGAATTACAAGATATTATTGCAATTCTTGGTTTAGACGAATTATCTGAAGAAGATCGTCTTATCGTAGCAAGAGCACGTAAAATCGAGCGTTTCTTATCTCAGCCGTTCTTCGTTGCAGAAGTATTTACTGGATCACCAGGAAAATATGTAAGTTTAGCAGACACTATTCAAGGGTTTAACTTAATTTTATCAGGTGAACTTGATGATCTTCCTGAGCAAGCTTTCTATTTAGTTGGTAATCTTGATGAGGCAGTTTCTAAAGCAACAACACTTTCATAGTGATTGGCAAAAATTAAATTTTTGGGCGTCTTCCCACAATTAAAGAATTTTGGGAGGTAAGTGAATTCAGCCCTTGGTTTATCAAAATGTAAACAATTTGATCTTCCACGAACATTCATTTGGTTAATTGCACTCTTAAATTTTGAATACAAAATTCACGACCCCTTTTCTCTCTTTTAGAGGGAAGGGTTAACAATGTTTAGGACGCTTACCAAAATTCTTTTCAATTTTGGAAAGACCCCCAAACCAGGATTTGTGGCAAAAAAGAGTTCACTATTCTAATTTGCAGGTTCGTGTTCTGAAAAAACTAATGGGCAGAATAAAGTTGCCTTAAAAAAAGCATTCTTGAATTTTTAATTCAAGACAAGAAACACAAGTTTCTTTTAGATATCGATATTTATCCAAACCAAAACTATGACATTGCAAGTTTGTATCATGACCCCTGATCGTATCTTTTGGAATGATCAGGCTGATGAAATTATTCTTCCGACAAATACGGGTCAAATGGGTGTTTTAACAAATCATGCACCTCTAATTACTGCATTAGACATAGGTGTCACTTTAATTCGATCAAATTCTGATTGGATTCCTGTAGCCCTTATGGGTGGTTTTGCTTTAGTCAAACAAAATCAAGTGACAATTTTAGTCAACGAGGCTGAATCAGCTAAAACTATTGGCGTAGAAGAAGCCGAACAAGCTTTTGAAGAAGCAAAAACACGTTTAGAAGAATCTCAAGGTGAAAAACAACGCGTTGAGGCTACTTTTGTGTTTAAACGAGCACGAGCTCGTTATCAAGTGGTGAAACAATTAGCAGCCTAAATCACTAGTTGACTGAAACCTAAACCCAAAATTGTTTGCTGCTTATCCCCTAATGGTTCCATTAGCGGAAGATCCTTTCCCAAAATGCATTTTGGGACCAACTCGTTTATTCCCAAAAAAGCCGTTGTCCCAAAAACATCGTTTTGGGGACGAGACTCTTTATTTTGAAATTCAAAGCCTATTTTCCAAAATTTTTTTTGGAACTAACTGCGGCCTTTACAAAAAAAGTTTTTGGTTCTAAACAATGTTTTTCCAAAAATGCGTTTTTGGGGGTCAAAAGTAATCTTTTCTTTAATTTGCATTTTTACGCCAGAAAAAAGGAAAGAGGTTTCTCAAAACTCAGACATTATTCTGATTAGGGAAATCGAAGTTACTACTATTTAAAAATTAGTTTGGTTTTTAATAGATTAGAGTTTCTTATGTTTAATCAAAATTCTATTTTGTTTCAAATTAATCACAGTTAACCCCTCAGTCTCTCCAAAAATGTTAAGGCATTTTTGGTCCATGCATTTTAATGTATGCAAATATATTTGAGGAACGGGAAGTCTTACATTTGAAATTAAAAAAAAGCGCACTATAATTTTTCTAGCGGAAAATTTATAAAATTAAACAACAGAATTGTTATATAATTATTTAAAATTTATTTTTTATGGCTCGATATAGAGGTCCGAAATTACGTATTATTCGTCGTTTAGGTGAATTGCCGGGATTAACGCAAAAAAGTTGTACGAGAGATTTTCCCCCAGGCCAACATGGTCCAAAAAAGAAAACAGGTGGAAATCAAAAATCAAAAGAATCGCAATATGCTGTTCGTTTAAAAGAAAAACAAAAATTGCGTTTTAATTATGGAATTAGTGAACGTCAATTAATCAGTTATGTTCGCGAAGCTCGGAAAAGAAAAGGTTCAACAGGCGAAATTTTATTACAACTTTTAGAGATGCGATTAGATAATATTGTCTTTCGTTTAGGATTTGCCCCAACAATTGCTGCTGCTCGTCAACTGATTAGTCATGGTCATGTTGTTATTAATAAACAACGAGTAACTATCCCAAGTTATATTTGCAAAATTAATGATTTGATTTCGGTGACTTCAAATTCTCAAAAATTTGTAAAAAATTCCCTGGAAAGTTTTACAAGTGATTTAGTCGCGCCTCATTTAGAAGTAAATCGAGACACATTAAGCGCTCGAGTTCTAACTACTGTCCCTCGTGATGGAGTTGGTTTACAAATTAATGAATTACTTGTGGTTGAATATTATTCACGAAAAGTGTAATTTTTACATTCCTTTGTATTTTTATCATTTTAAAAGAACAGAAAACTCAAAATCAAGATTATGCTCCTCCCAAAATTCTTTAATTGTGGGAAGACGCCCAAAAATTTAATTTTGGTGAAGAGTTTTTTGTTCTTTTTTTACTTTGCTAATGCTTTAATTTGAATAACTTTTTTTGCTTTGTCAGGGAAAGGTGTCCGAGAGGTTGAAGGTATAGACCTGGAACGTCTATATGGTAGTAATACCATCGAGGGTTCGAATCC
>Ga0316217_10000032_pt1 | contig 209799 bp, 166 predicted proteins | sample 1anoAmetaG_FD_203633 | JGI IMG/M metagenome (GOLD analysis project Ga0316217, IMG submission 203633) | Freshwater microbial communities from Trout Bog Lake, Wisconsin, USA - 1anoA | ecosystem: Environmental > Aquatic > Freshwater > Lake > Hypolimnion/Profundal zone | place: USA: Wisconsin... | reverse complement strand
AGCATAACCCACGTTGCAAGGCGGCAGGTCGTTTTTTGTTTTAGGCCTTACGACTGACAACCATTATGTCTAACCCCCTCCCGCAAGGGGAGGGGGGACTATGGCGGAAGATCATCACTAATCAGGTTACCGTTTGCACAGAATCCGCCTATGTGTGAAGATGGTGTCCAGTACCTGCTGCATCTACTAACTTAAAATAGAGAGACCCCGTGAACTATCTGTTTCACCTCTTTCTTTCGGGCGACGATCCCGAGATCCTGGCCGGCAACTTCATGGGCGACTTCGTCAAGGGGCCGCTGGGGGACGCCTACCCTCCCCGGCTGCGCCAGGGCATAGAACTGCACCGGCGCATCGACTCCTTCGCCCGCGACCAGATCCACTTCAATCGCAGCCGGCTGCGCCTCGGGACCCAATTCGGACTGTACCGCGGCATCCTGGTGGACCTTTACTACGACCACTTCCTCGCCCAATCCTGGAACCAATGGTCGCCGGAACCTCTGGACGACTACCTGCATCGGGTCCGGCAAGTGGTGGAGGGACAGCGCTTCCAGCTGCCGGAGCGCCTGCAGGGAATCCTGCCGATCATTTTCGAGGAGATGCTCCCCTCCTACCTGAAACCCGCCGGTATCGGCCGGGCGCTGGAGCGCATGTCACGGCGGGTGAAGCGGGCCAATCCCCTGGCAGACGGCGGCGCCGAACTGGTCCGGCACTACGAGGGGTTGCGGGAAGACTTCCTCAGCTTCCTCCCCGAGGCCCGGCAGTTTGCCGAGAAGCTGGCCGCCACCGAGACCATCCCCGACACCCTGACTCCGCCCCTTTAATCCCTGCAACAGACCTTCTCAGCTCATCCCATCCCAAAGGCAATTTTCAGTAGCATATGGACCGAGGCGCATCTCTTCTCTAGGCCGCTTTTTATCTCAAGAGAAGGTACTGATTGCCGATAAGATAGTACTGTCAAAACATCCACAATTTAATTGAATTGCATCTCCCGGAGGAATCCTATGAGAACAGGCACCGGTTCCTGCCGTAACAAAAGGAAATCTCTGCTTATCAGATTTCTCACAATTGCGGCTCTGTTACTGATGTTTGCTTCAGCCCTGTCAGGCTTGGCGCTCGCGGATACACCTCCTGCCCAAGGCGAGATGGATGTCTTCTCCCTGGGCCTTGAAGACCTGATGAAAATCCAGATCACCTCGGTCTCCAAAAAGTCACAGCAGGTCTCTGACGCGGCGGCTGCCGTTTTCGTCATCACCCAGGAGGACATCAGGCGCTCCGGGGTTACCAGCATAGCCGAGGCACTACGCATGGCGCCGGGGGTCCAGGTGGCGCGCATCGACGCCAACAAGTGGGCCGTCACCATCCGCGGGCTGAACGGGCGCTTCGCCAACAAGCTATTGGTCCTGATGGACGGGCGCAGCCTCTATTCACCGCTCTTTGCCGGGGTTTACTGGGAAGTGCAGGACACCGCCCTGGAGGATATCGACCGCATCGAGGTGATTCGCGGGCCGGGCGCGGCACTTTGGGGAGCCAACGCGGTAAACGGCGTCATCAACATCATCACCAAATCCGCCGACGCCACCCAGGGTGGACTTCTGAGCGCCGGCGGAGGCACGGCGGCGCGCGGCTTCGCGACGGCTCGCTACGGCCTGCCGCTGGGAAACGACACCAACCTGAGGTTCTTCGCCAAACACCAGGATACCGGCAGCGCCGTGTACGCCAATGGGGCGACCGCGCATGACGCCTGGAATATGACCCGCGGCGGATTCCGGCTGGATGCCCAACCCAGCTATCGCGACACGCTGACCGTCTCCGGGGATTACTACGACGGATCGATCGGGGAGAAGTACACCCTGTACCACCTGCCGACCGGCCAGGACCCGACGGTTTCCACCATGCCCGACGCCCAATCCCAGATGAGTGGCGGCAACCTGCTGGCGCGCTGGCAAAGGACCCTGGACAACACGGACAGCCTCTCGCTGCAGCTCTACTATGACCATTTCGAGAGGTCGATGATCATCCTGGGAGAAAGGCAGGACACGATCGACCTGGACTTTCAACACCGCCTGACGCTGTGGGACCGGCAGGATGTAATTTGGGGACTGGGCTACCGCTTCATAAGGGACAGCCTGAGCGACACCGCCACCATCTCGTTCAACCCACCCGGCAGGAACACGAACCTCCTCAGCGGATTTCTGCATGACGAGATAAAAATCGTCCCGGAAAACCTCTCCCTGATCCTCGGTTCGCGGTTCGAGCACAACAGCTACACGGGCTTCGAAGTCCAGCCCAACGGACGCCTGCTCTGGACCCCCACACCACAGAACTCTCTCTGGGGAGCGGTCTCCCGTGCTGTGCGCACCCCGGCGCGCGGCGACAGCGACATCGCCTACCGCTACCGCACCATCCCCGCCGACCCGTCCAGCTCGCCGCTTCCGGTGCGCCTGGAGATAGACGGCAGCAAGGGCTTCAAGTCGGAAACCGTGCTGGCCTATGAACTGGGCTACCGGACCGAGCCGATGCCGCATGTCGCACTCGACGCGACCGCCTTTTACAACAGCTACGACCGGTTGCGGGTGCTGCAGACCGGCCAGGGTTTCGCCGAAACGGTGGGCTCGGTACCTGTTGATTTTGTCCAGCCCTTCCAGCTTGCCAATCTCATGCACGGGCACACCTACGGGGTCGAGGTCGCAGGGGAGTGGTCCCCGGTGCCCTGGTGGCGTCTGCACGCCGCCTACTCCTACTTGAGGATTAAGATGTTCCTGGACGCCCCGAGCACGGACACCATCAACAAGGGCGACGCCGAGGGGGACAGCCCGCGGCACCAGTTCACGCTGCGCTCCGGGGTCGACCTCGGCAAGCGGGTAGAGTTCGACATCTGGCTGCGCGGAGCGGACCGGCTCCCCTATGTGGATGGGGTCTCCATCCCGGGATACCTCACCATGGACGCCCGCCTGGGCTGGAAACCGTTGCCCAAACTGGAGCTGTCCCTGGTCGGGCAGAACCTGCTGCACCGCCGCAGCCCGGAGTTCATCCCGGAGTTCATCAACACCTTCGCCTCCGAGGTCCAGCGCTCCGTGTACGGCAAGGTTACCTGGAAGTTTTGAAACAGAACGGGCATAAAGTTGGAGATGATGCGAAATAGACAGTCAGATAATTTTATACTATTCGTAATGTGACCACATACGGAGAACCTTGACGGTCTGTTTCACGTCCAAAATCTGATATGCCAATCTGTGCTGAATGTTAATTCTTCTGGAATATGCGCCAGCAAGATCACCGACGAGTTTTTCACATGTCAACTTGGCAACAATGGTGACCCGGCGATTTACGTCAGGTCCTCCCGGAATTCTCTGAGGGGCTTGTCCTGCTCGCGTTGCTGGATTTCGATGGCATAATAACCTTAACGCTCTATTCAAGGAGGTAAGGTTATGTCCAGTAAGAGGCGTACAACTGCTATCAGCTTTGTGGTAGGCGTTCTGGTTTTCGCTGCCGGGGTTGCCCGCGCGGACCGACTCAGTCCGGGCTGCGACCTGGTCCCTGGGCAAGCCGCGCTCAAGGCAGCGCTCAAGGCGGCGCGAGCGGCAGACAACGGCGGATTCAATCTCGACATGTGGGGCACCGTCGTGAACCGCGACGGCGTGGTCTGCGCAGTGGCGTTCACCGGTGCCGACCGTGGCTCGCAGTGGCCAGGCAGCCGGGTCATCTCGGCGCAGAAGGCCAACACGGCCAACGCGTTCAGCCTGCCCGCCCTGGCTATTTCCAGCGCAAACCTGTGGGCTCCGACCCAGCCTGGCGGCTCCCTTTTCGGCCTGCAGGAAAGTAATCCTGTCGACACGACAATAGCTTATAAAGGGCCCTCCCAGAATTACGGCAGCGCGAAGGACCCCATGGTGGGGAAAAAACCGGGCGGGATAAACGTCTTTGGCGGCGGCTTGGCCCTGTACAACAAGGACCATGTACTGGTAGGGGGCCTCGGGGTGAGCGGAGACAGCTCGTGCGCGGACCACAATATCGCCTGGCGCACCCGGAACAACCTGCATTTGGACTATGTCCCCGCCGGCGTCGGCGCCGACCCGGCCCGGCCGGACAACATCAACTACGTCGGAGCGCTGGCCGTCCCAAGCCTCCCCAACGACTTCTCCCACCCGGTCTGCGCCATTGCCGGGATCGACAAGGTCTCCCCGATCAGTGCCGGCTTGCCGGCAGTGCCGGCACAGAAAGGACCGGGCAAAGGTTCGCCCAAAGACGCAGGAAAGTAGCACGGCGGACCGGAAAGGTTACAAATGCACCTGCAAATTGCCAATGAAATGGCCCGCAGACGAGGTATCTGCGGGCCATTTTTAATTCCTATTCAAAAGTAACTTGCACCACTAGGGTAGCTTGAGTAGCCGTTCGCTACGCCAGACCCGAACAATACGTACCCGGTTTTTTTCAAGGCGATACACAATACGGAAAGGTGGGTAGATAATCTCTCGTATTTGAGGCATAGCAAACTCAGGGACCATACGACCACTTTCGGGCAGGTCTGCGAGTCTTTCTACCTGAGCAATGACTTCCGCGATCATCCTCTCGCCTACTTCCGGAACTTGCTGATCACTATACCAGGCGCGGATATCTTCGAGATCCTCGACAGCCGAAACAGCGAAGGTGATTTTGTAGGTTCCCTGCATCGTTTCAGCCTAGACCTAAGCGCTTTTTCACATCCGCCAGATCCATTTCGCGTTCCTCCTCCAGATCCATCAATCCCTGTACAACGCCCCGCAGGAATGAGCGTTCTTCAGCTTCCGATTCGTAATCCTTAAGTGACTGGACTATCGCTACACCTCGTCCCCTGCTGGTCAAAAGCACCGGTCGATGGGTCTTGTCGACCTGACTCACGACCTTGCCAGGATTGATCTTCAGATCGCTTAACGGCACGATATCCTCAGAAAATTTAGTAGCTGAACGCATAGCTTCTCCTTAGATGATCTTTTAGGAGTATTTATAATAGCACCTGTAAACAGCACCTACAACATGCAATTTTAGCTAAAACGCTTCCCCTTACTGGGACTAAACGTAATAACCCGCAGGCGTTATGCCTGCGGGTCATTGAAAACATCAACCGACGCAGCTTAGCTTTAGCTACGCCTTGGTTTCCCCGTTCAACTGCACCACGTCGTCCCCTGTCGAGGCCTTCTTGAAATTCCTGATGCCGCTCCCAAGGGCCTGCCCCAACTGCGGCAGCTTGGCGGGGCCGACTACGACGAGGGCTATGACGAGCACGATTATCATTTCTGGCATTCCGAAACCGAACATTCACTTTCTCCTTTGATATAGACATCTTTGATACATCAGCTACGCGCCCAGCAGTATCAAGCCTGAGCTTTTATCGCTCCCGTCTCAGCCTCGCTGCTCTCCTCACACGCCTGAACCTTGGCGCCGTTTCTCAGGTCGTAATATTCCTGCGGGGTGTTGATGTTACTGAACGAATCGAAGCTCGGATCGAAGCGCGCTACCTCTGCCGCGGCTATCTCGCGCACCCGCAACTGCGGCAGGATGGAGACGATTCTGCGCTCACCCCTATTCAGACAGTCTTCCATGACCGGCAGGCAGCCCTCGCGATACAGGGCGTGCAGCGGCTCGTAACCGGAGTTGCTGCGCGGCAGCACCACGTCGCACCCGACTCCGCGGTTGGCGATGTGCCGGATCAGCCAGGAGTCGAGATGCGGCATGTCGCAGGCGACCGTGAAAACCGCCGGGTTGGAGCTCTGGGCGAGCCCCGCGTGGATCCCCGCCAGCGCCCCCATCCCCTCGAACAGGTCGGGCACTTTCCGGCAGGGAAGAAAGGCGTACTGGTCCGGGTTGTTGGTGACCAGGATGACTTCCGGAAATATATCGCTCAGTTCCCGGTAGATGCTTTCGATGAAGCGCCCGCCCTTGTGCGGCAGCAGCGCCTTGTTGCTCCCCATCCGGCTGGAGGCCCCGCCGGCCAGGATGACGCCGGTGATGCCGGGGATCTTTCCCTTTTGGGAAGCGACGGAGATTCCCGCCGGGTGACTGTAGACCTCGAAGCGGTCCTCCTTCACCTGGCAGATCAGGGTGATCCCGGCCTGATCGGCCAGTCGCAGCGCACGATCGCTGGGCGGGATGCGCGAGGCTATCACCTCGATGCCGAGCAGGGAGGCCTTTGCCACCACTTCGGTGCAGATGCGCCCCGAGGTGACCAGGATTTTGCCGGCGAGTGAAATCCCCTTGAGCAGCGCCTCGCCGGCGATACGGTCGACGGCGTTATGCCGGCTGATGTCTTCAGCATGCAGCAGGAGGTTGTCGTCCCCTACCCCCGCCGAGTGCAAGGCGCCCTGGCTTTGAGCCGCCTCGGTCCTGCGGTTCAACTCGGCCATCAGAGCAAAGACGGAGCCGGGATCATGCACGCCCGGCACTCTGCCGTCGTGCGCCGCTTGCGGCAGGTTGCAGCCGGTGCCGTTGCCGTATTCAGAGCTCAGCAACGGCGCGATCCGCTCCGGAACTGCTCCCCGGATGCTGACGCTCGCCGTTCCGGAGTCGTTGCAAAAGGAAAGCGCCAGAAAATCGTGCGCCGAGGCGACCAGGCCACGCAACCGCAGGAAACCGGCCACCAGGTAACGTAAGTCGTGGGGCGACGTGATCAAAGTGGCAAGCCGCCGCCCGTTCACCTGCAGCGCGACGGGGAACTCGCGGACCAGTTCCGTCTCCGCCGCAGCCATGACCCCGTTGCTGAAATTGTAGATTCTCGTTGCCACGTGCCCTCCTAAATTCGCAATCCATCGTTGAGCGCTAAAAGGTCGGGGTGAGGGAAGCCAGCTGCAATTGATTCCAAGATCTCCGAAAAGAAATCCCAATGGCTGCACACAAGTTTAACCATCGGGTGAACACCTTATGCTGCGGTTCACCGCTGTGGCATCTCCCTCACCCCTGCCCCTCTGCCTGGGGAAGAGGGGGTTATCGCAAGGCGTTTGTTACGCCTCGTTACCAAGCCCGCCACCGGAGGCGTGACCCTTTTCGGTCTTATGGAAGTGGTCCGGCAGCGAGTAGTCCACGGTCTCCGGATGGTGCTCGAAGATCGGGAAATACTTGGCGATCAGTACGAAGAAGAGGATGTGAGCCGCGATGATCCCGATGGTGACGACGCTCTCAATGATGGAGGGGTAATACATGGTCCCCGGTGCCTCCATCCCGAACATGGAGACGTTGAAGCGGTTCACCACCACCCCGAAGATCACCAGCCAGGCCGCCGTGGAGCGCAGCCTGTTGTTCACCCGCACCTGGGCGCTGGTCAGCATCAAAAACGGCGTCACCAGTGCCGCGATTTCCAGGGCGAAGAGCGCCGTCAGGCCCGGGCGGTTCCAAAGCGGCCCGTCGGTCAGCGCGAAGAGCGAGAAGAAGCGCAGGGAAAGATAGAAGCCGAGCACCCAGGGAAGGATCTTCGCCAGGGTTTCCAGCAGTTCCCCCTCGTCCGGCTGCCCCATCCACTTGTGGCTCATGGTCGCCTCGACGGTGATGATGGAGATGCCGGCGCACATCGCCGAAACCCAGAACAACAGCGGCAGCAGCGGGTTATACCAAAGCGGGTGCAGCTTGTCGACGGCAATCAGGAAGAAGGTGCCGAGCGACGACTGGTGCAAGGTGGAGATGGAAGCCGCGGCCACCACCAGCGGCATCTCGACCGTGCGCAACAGGCGCAGGGGCACGTGGTAGCCGAACTTCTCGCACACCGGAGACAGGAACTCCAGGAAGAGCACCGTGGTGTACGCCATGATGCACATGGATACTTCGAACATCGGGGAGTGCGGGTTCCAGTACACCATGGTGTGCCAGCCGCGCTGGGGCTGGCCCAGGTCGAGCAAGAGCCCCACGCAGACCAGGGAGTAGCCGAGGAACCCGGTCACGATGGCCGGGCGCACCAGGGGCTCCAGTTTCTTGATGTGGAAGCAGTGCACGATCGCTCCCAGGGTGAAGGCGCCGGCCGCCAGCGCCACGGCGGTCACCACGTCGAAGGAGATCCAGAGGCCCCAGGGGAAGGTATCGTTCAGGTTGGTGGTGACCCCCAGGCCGAAGATGAAGCGGATCATGGAGGCGAGCGCCGCCATTGACACCAGAACGATCAGGAACTTCACGAAGTTGTGGTAGCTCTTAATTTCACGGTAGATGATTCTCGCGGCGGTCATTTAGCTCTCCTCCTTGGGCGGCGTAACGCCGTTCGCGCGTTGTTCCTCTTCCTTCTTGAGGCGCTCCTTCCGGTGGGTGAACCAGGAGAGCAGCGACAGCGAGCTCCCCACGGTCAGGAAGATCCCCGGCACCAGGCGCAGCGCCTGCCAGGTGTAGGAGGGAAGCGGCCGCTTGGTGACGTGCTTGAAGCCGAGCTCGTCGAAGGGGAGCGCGGTCAGGTAGATGACGGAGGTGCCGCCCGCCTCTTCGGCGCCGTAGAGCTTGTTCAGGTACTTCTCGGGACGTGCGGCGATGCGGCGCGAGGCCTCCTTCATTATCTCGGCCCGCGGGCCGTAGCTGATGGCGGAGGCGCAGGTGGTGGCGCAGGCCGGCTTCTTGCCGTCCTTTACCCGGGCAAAGCAGCCGGTGCACTTTCTCACCAGCGGGAAGGCCTTGCTCCACTCGTACTTGGGCACCCCGAACGGGCAGGCGACCATGCAGAAACGGCAGCCGATGCAACGGTCGGCGTCATAGGTGACCGGCCCCTCCTTGGTCTTCTTGAAGGCGCCCACCGGGCAGACCGAGGCGCAGGCCGGCTCGTTGCAGTGCATGCACATCTCTTTGTAGAAGGCGAACTCGTTCTCGCCGTTTTTCTGGTAGTCCTTGAACTTGATCCGGGTATAGGTGTACTCCGACATGAGCGGCGGGTTCTGGTACCCCTCGCCGGTGAAAAAGACCGTCTTCTCGGCCTCCAGCTGGTTCCATTGCTTGCAGGCCACCTGGCAGCCGCGGCACCCGGTGCACTTGGTCATGTCGATCAGGAAGGCTTTGGTCTTGGTAAAATCGATTGCTTCGCTCATGCGTGCTTACCCCCTTTCTCCCCTTTCTCGATGTTGCAGAGAAATGCCTTGAACTCGGGGATGCTCGTATTAACGCAGCCGACCGACGGCGTCAGGACGTTGCCGGAGTCCCCGGTGGCAAGTCCCGCATAGCCGAAGTGCCAGGGAAGACCCACCTGCTCGACCATCCTGCCCTGGACCCGGAACGGCTTCAGGCGGCTGGTGACCAGCGCGGTTGCCTGGATGGAGCCGCGCTCCGTCGAGATGCGGACCGGGTCGCCGTTGTTGATACCCTTGGTCCTCCCCAGGGTCTCGGAGATCTCCACGAACATGGTGGGAACCAGCTCCACCAGCCAGGGGAGGCTGCGGGTCATGGCGCCCGCCTGCCAGTGCTCGGTCATCCGGTAGGTGGTCCCGACGTACGGGTACTTGCCGGTGTCGTTGGACATGTTGGCCGGAACCTTGACGCCGGGGCTCGTCTGCACCGGGGAGAGCAGGTTCTTGGCCGGGCTCTCGACCGGCTCGTAGTGCTCGGGGAAAGGTCCGTCCTTCATGTCGAGGGCGTAGAGGCGTCCGTGCCCCTCGGGTACCATGATGAAGGGGTACTTTCCTTCCTTGACATCGTTCATGGGTGGCCAGGGACCGTCCGGCACGTCACCCTTCCACTTCTTCTCCAAAACGTCCCAGGCGATAACAACCCGCTGCGGGTTGAAGGGGACGCCGTCGGGGTTCACCGAGGCGCGGTTGTAGATGATGCGGCGGTTCACCGGCCAGCACCAGGACCACTTGGGGAACATGCCGAGCCCGTTGGGGAGGTCCGTCTTGTCCCGGCGCGCCATCATGTTGCCGTCCTTGGTGTAGGAGCCGCAGTAGATCCAGCACCCCGACACGGTGGAGCCGTCGTCCTGCAGGTACTTGAACATCGGGACCTGGTCGCCCTTCTTGAACTCCAGGGTCTTGTCCTTGTCGACGATGGTCATGTCACGGGTGAAGTAGCCGTTGATCTCCTTGGCCACCAGCTGCACCTCGGGCTCTTCAGTGGTGCCGTAGTTCCAGGAAAGCTTGGTGATCGCCTCCGGGAAGACGCCACCCTTGGCGTAGGCCTTCTGCATGTTCTTGGCGAACTTGTCGATGATCCAGAGGTCGCTCTTGGCGTCCCCCATCGGCTCGACCGCCTTGTAGCGCCACTGCGCCCAGCGCCCGGAGTTGGAGATCGAGCCTTCCTTCTCCACGGAGGAGGCGGCCGGCAGCATGAACACCTCGGTCTGGATGTCCTTCGGGTTGACGCCGGGACGCTTCCAGAAGATGGAGGTCTCGGTCTCCCAGAGGTCGACCGTGACGAGCCACTTGAGCTTGCCGAGCGCCTCGCGGGTTTTCAATGAATCGGGCCCGCCGACCGCGGGGTTCTGCCCCATGCAGACCAGACCTTCCAGCTTCCCGTTCCCCATGGTCTCCATCAGCTTCATGAAGGAGTAGTTGCCGCTTCTTTTCGGGAGGTAATCGTAGCAGAACTGGTTTTCCGGGGTGGCGTTCTCGCCGTACCAAGCCTTCAGGAGGCTCACGGTGTACTTCGGGGTGTTGCCCCACCAGTTGGCGCTCCGCTTGTCCTTGCTCTTCGGGGTCCACTTCTCCAGGTACGCCTTCAGGTCCACGTTGTCGAACTCGGGGGACTTCAGGTACCCCGGCAGCATGTGGAACAGCAGGCCGTAGTCGGTTGAGCCCTGTACGTTACTCTCGCCGCGCAGCGCGTTGACGCCGCCGCCTGCGATGCCGATGTTGCCCAAAAGCATCTGCAGCATGGCGGTGGCGCGCACGTTCTGGGTCCCGTGCGTCGACTGGGTGATCCCCATGGCGTACAGGATTGTCCCCGCCTTGTCCGGGCGCCCGGTGGCGCAGAAGGCCTTGGCGACCGCCAGGTAGTCCTCCACCTTGGTGCCGGTGATGGAGCAGACCATGTCGATCGTGTAGCGCGAGAAGTGCTTCTTCATCTGCTGGTAGACGCAGCGCGGGTCCTTGAGCGTCATGTCGCGGGTGGGCACCCCGTCCTTGGCGTTGTAGGCCCAGGACTGCAGGTCGTAGGTCTTTTCCTGGTCGTCGAAGGAGCAGAAGAGCCCTTCCTCGAAATCGTACTTCTCGTTCACGATGAAGGAGGCGTTGGTGTACTCCCGGACGTACTCCTCATGAATTAGGTTGTTCTCCAGGGCGTAGTTGATGAGCCCGCCCAGGAAGGCGATGTCGGTCCCGGGACGGATCTGGGCGTAGTGGTCCGCCTTGGAGGCGGTCCGGGTGAAGCGCGGGTCCACGGCTAAGAGCTTGCCGCCGGCGTCCAGGGCCTTCTCGATCCACTTGAAGGAGATCGGGTGGTTTTCAGCGGGATTGCAACCGATCGCGAGAATCGCGTCGGCGTTCTTCAGGTCTATCCAATGGTTCGTCATTGCCCCACGTCCAAACGAAGCCGCCAGACCGGCGACTGTAGCGGAGTGTCATATTCGGGCTTGATGTTCCAGGTTCGCGACCCCCATGGAGCGGGCGAACTTGCTCCAGAGGTAGCACTCCTCGTTGTCGAGGCCCGCGCCGCCCAGGAAGGCCATCCCCTCGGTGCGGTTCACGACGTATTCCTTGAGGTCCTTCTTGTTGATCTCTTTCGCCTTGAAGCTCTTGTCGCGGGTCTCCTTCATGTTATGGGCAATGCGCTCCAGCGCCCAGTCCCACGACTTCTCCACGAACTTGTCGGAACCCGGTGCACGGTACATGACCTTCTGCAGGCGCCGCTCGTTGTTGGCGACCTGGAAGAGCGCGCTCCCCTTGGAGCAGAGCGCCCCCTCGTTGATCGGGTGCTCGGTGTCCCCCTCGATGTTGACGACCTTGCCCCCCTTGGTGTGCACCACCAGGCCGCAGCCGACCGCGCAGAACGGACAGATGGTGGTGGTGCTTTTCAGCCCCTTGGTGCGCATCTCCGGGGAATCGACCCCCGCTTCAGCCTTGCCGCCGGAGAGGGCCAGCGCCGCAGCCAGTGCTCCCCCCTGCAGAAATTCTCTTCGTGAAACAGCCATGTCATGAGCTCCCTTTACCAATTGAATATTCGGCTTGCGCCGCCACGATGGTTCCCATGTATACAGTTGTCATGCCACGCAAGTTTACGGGATGCCGAAAAAAGTTGTATACGGATAAACCTCCGAAATGATAGTATTGTCCGCCCACATGAGAATTTCCGGGCCGATGGGCAGGGGCTAACAACTGCGCTGTTTTGTCATGATGTGTAACATTATGACCTGGTCGGACACCCGACGCGGGGTCCGGCGGCACTAGAGAGGGGTAGCGAGGCGATGGCACAGGAAAAGATTCTGATCTGCGACGACGAACAGGGAATACTCAACTATTTAAAGAAACTCCTGCAGTCACAGGGGTACGCGGTTGAGACCTTTTGCGGCGGCCGCGACCTGCTGCACCGCCTGGAAGAAGGCGAACCCTCCGATGCGGACCTCCTTTTGCAGGACGTCCGGATGCCGGACATGGACGGCATCTCCGTGCTGCGGAGGGTGAAGAAGATGAGGCCGGGGCTGCCGGTCGTCATCATGACCGCCTTCGGCACCATCGACGCGGCGGTCGAGACCATCAAGCTGGGCGCCTATGACTACGTCACCAAGCCCTTCCCGAAGGAGAAGATCCTGAGCGTCATGAGAAACGCGCTGGAGAAGGAGCAGCTGCTGCAGGAAAACCGCGCCCTGAAGAGCGAGCTGGGCAAGCCGATCCTGCAGGAATCGATCGTCTTTCGGAGCACCGCCTTCCGTGAGATCTACGACCTCACCCTGCAGGTGGCGGCCAGCGAGGCCAACATCCTGGTGCTGGGCGAGTCGGGTACCGGCAAGGAGCTGATCGCCGGGGCCATCCACTACCACAGCCTCAGGAAGGAGCGCCGCTTCCTCTCCATCAACTGCGCGGCGCTCGCCGAGACGCTCTTGGAGAGCCAGCTCTTCGGCCACGTGCGCGGCGCCTTCACCGGCGCGGTCACCAGCCAGAAGGGACTCCTGGAAGAGGCCAACGGCGGCACCCTCTTCATGGACGAGATCGGCGACATGAGCCTCTCGATCCAGGCCAAGCTGCTGCGTGTCATCCAGGAGCGCGACTTCATCCCGGTGGGGGCCACCAAGGCGAAGAGCGCCGACATCCGCTTCGTCGCGGCCACCAACAAGAACCTGGAGCGCGAGGTGCGCGAAGGACGCTTCCGGGAGGACCTCTATTACCGCCTGAACGTCATCAACATCCCGCTGCCGCCCCTGCGCGACCGCAAGGAGGACGTGGAGCCGCTCGCCCAGCACTTCTTGAAGAAGTACAGCCTCAGGATGAAAAAACCGGTCACAGCGGTCTCGCCCGAGGCCCTGGCGCTCCTTTGCGCCTACGACTGGCCCGGCAACATCCGGGAGCTGGAGAACGTCATCGAGCGCGCCGTCATCCTGGCACGCTCCGAGTCCATCACCCCCAAGGAGCTCCCCATCTGGCGCAAGCAACCGGAATTGATCGTCAAACGCGACGTGGAGCTGATCTCCCTGGAGAACGTGGAGCGGGACCACATAGAGCGCACCCTCGCCAGCACTGGCTATCACAAAAGCAAATCCGCCGAGATCCTCGGCATATCCCGGAAAACGCTGGACCGGAAAATATTCGAGTATTCCCTCAGCATCCCCTCATGAACATACCGAAGCTCCGCTTCCCGATAAAAACCAAGCTGACCGTCGCCACCCTGATTCCGCTCGCCGTCGCCATCTTCATCTGCTGGATGGCGGGGGTCTTCATCCTGAGCGCGAAGGTGGCGAGCCAGGCCCAGGACAAGGTGCGCTACGACCTGAACGTCGCGCGCGAGGCCTACCAAAACGAGCTCTCGCGCCTCTTCGACGTGGTGAAGTTCACCGCGGCCTTCGGCAAGACCGCCGAGACGGTCGGCTCGGGGAGCCGCGAGGCGGTGGCGGAGATCCTCGCCCCGGTGCGCGCCAGCGAGCACCTAGACCTGCTGGCGGCGGTCGACGCCGGTGGACGGGTCATCTACCGTGCCAACAACCCGAACCAGTTCGGCGACGATAAGCTCAAAAACCAGTTCATAGCGCGCGCCCTGAAGGGCGAGATCGTCAGCGGAACCACCATCATCCCGGCGGCGGAACTCGCGCTGGAAGGTGACGCGCTGCTGCGCCAGGCGCAAGTCCGGGTCATGGCGACGCCGAAAGCGAGCCCCACGAACCTCGAGGTGCAAAGCGCCGGGATGTTACTCTTTGTCGCGGCCCCGGTGCGCGACCGGGCGGGGAACGTGGTGGGAGCACTGTTTGGCGGAGTCATGCTCAACAACAGCAAGACCCTGGTGGACAAGATCAAGACGGTCGTCTACGAGGGCGCCAGGCTCCAGGGGCGGGACGTCGGCAACACCACCATCTTCCTCGGGGACTTAAGGATCGCCACCAACGTGCCGAACACGGACGGCACCCGGGCGGTGGGGAGCCGGCTCTCCAGCCAGGTATACAACAAGGTGCTGCTCGCCAGCGCCAAGTGGGTGGGGAGGGCCTTCGTGGTGAACGACTGGTATCTCACCGCCTACGAACCGATCCTGTCGCTGCAGGGGGTGCCGATCGGTGCCCTCTCGGTCGGGATGCTGGAGAGCCAGTATTCCGCGGTGAAGATCGACATGGCGGTGCTTCTGAGCTTCGTGCTGCTGGTGAGTTGCCTGGTGGGGGTCTCCATGGCGGGCTTTCTGGGCAAGAAGCTGGCCCAGCCCATCAAGGAGTTGGAACTGTTGGCGCGCCGCGTGGCCGCGGGCGAGAGGAACGTGCAAAGCAGCATAGAGTCGCGCGACGAGATCGGCGACCTGGCGGGAAGGTTCAACGACATGAGCCGCTCCCTGGGAGAGCGCGAGAACAGCATCATTGAGCTGAACCGCAGCCTGGAGCAGAAGGTGCAGCTGCGCACGGCGGAGCTGGAGGAGAAGAACCGGCTCCTGGTGCAGACCAGGGAGGAGCTTTTGCGGGTGGAGAAGCTCGCCGCCATCGGCGAGCTGGCGGCCGGGGTGGCTCACGAGATCAACAACCCGATGGCCATCATCCGCGGCAACACGGAGCTCTTGCAGTTGTCGGTTCCCGAGGACGCCTCGAACCGCGAGGAGGTGGACACCATCTTCCAGCAGGTGAAAAGGGTGGAGCGCATCGTCTCCAACCTGCAGAAGTTCGCCAGGCGCGAGCAGCGGGAGATGGGTCCGGTGCGCCTCAACAACCTGCTGCACGAGATCGTGGCCCAGATAAGGCACCAGGTGCCGCTGGACGGGATCAAAGTGGTGGAGAGCTATTCCAAGGCAGTCGACGTCGTCGAAGGGGATGGGGATCAGTTGCGCCAGGTCTTTACCAACCTGGTGTTGAACGGGGTTCAGGCCATGCCCGAGGGGGGGGTGCTAACCCTGAAGAGCGCCTCGGTGCCCGACGCCGACCTTTACGAGGTGCGCATCTCGGACACCGGCGTCGGCATCGTGCTGGAGAACCTAAGCCAGATATTCAACCCTTTCTTCACCACCAAGTCGAGCGGCACGGGCCTGGGGCTCTCGGTCTCCTACGGCATCGTCAGGGAGCATGGCGGCAGCATCGACGTGGAGAGCGTTCCCGGTTGCGGCAGCACCTTCAGCGTCGTACTGCCGAGAGAGACGTGAAAGGCGTGAAAGGCGGTTAAGTCGTCGAGTCGTTTAGTCGTCGAGTCGGTAAGTCCTTGAGCCGCACTCGACCACTCGACCACTCGACCACTCGACCACTCGACCACTCGACTACTCGACTACTCGACTACTCGACGCCTTGCCCTGCCTTCCCCGCCTCACCAGCATCCCCGATGTCGTCGCCTGGCCGTACCACGCCGCCGGTGATGACCCTGGCGAAGATCCCTTCCTTGGGCATCACGCAATCGCCCGCCTGGTAGAAGATGGCACAACGGGTATGGCACTCCTTGCCGATCTGGGTCACTTCCAGAAGCGTTTCCCCGAGAGTAAAGCGCGACCCGATCGGCAGGTGTACCAGGTCGACCCCCTGCGTCGTGATGTTCTCGGCAAAGTCCCCCTCACCGACATCGAGGCCGAGCGCCTGCATCTTGGCGATACTTTCCATGGCCAGCAGGCTTACCTGGCGGTGCCAGTCTCCCGCGTGCGCGTCTCCCTCTATGCCGTGCTCGACCAGCAACGTGGCCTCCGGGACCGCTTTCTTCCTCTCGCCTTTATTCAGACTGACATTAACTGCCAGGACCTTACCTTTCATGCAGCCTCCGGGTGGATTGGTAAAACTGTTGAGTGATCGAGTGGTCGAGTGGTCCAGTTGAACGACTTGGGACTCAACGACTTAACGACTTAACGACTTAACGACTTAACGACTTAACGACTTAACGACTTAACGACTTAACGACTTAACGACTTAACGACTTAACGACTTAACGACTTAACGACTCAACGACTCAACGACTCAACGACTCAACGACTCAACGACTCAACGACTCAACGACTTAACGACTCACCGCCTCTACTCCCCTACCCTCCCACCCGCGACATGGCGAAGGGGACCGCTTCGGCTCCCTCGTCGGTCAACTGGTGCCTGCCTGGCTTGGCCGCCACGATGCGCTGGATCTCCAGACGCAGTAGCGCGTCGTCCCCGGTCGCCAGCACCGGCTTCAGGTCGACTCCGGAAGCGGAAAAGAGGCACCCCTGAGCCATCCCCGACGCCGTCACCCTCAAGCGGTTGCAGCCGTCGCAGAAATGCCCCGTCATGGCGGTGATGATCCCCAGGGACCCTTGTGCCCCCTCAACACGGAAGTTCTTGGAAGGGCCGGAGAGCTCGGAGTTATGCACCTCTTCGAGGGTAAACTGTTGAGCTATCCGCTCCCTGATTTCAGCCCCGGGCACGCACAGGGCGCGCCAGTCGCCTTCCCCGGAGGTTGGCATGTATTCAATGAACCGGACCGCGTAGGGGCGCTCCAGGGTGAGCCTGACAAAATCGAGAATTTCCCCGTCATTCACCCCGCGCATCACCACCACGTTGAGCTTATGTGGCGGGAAACCGGCGCGCTCGGCAGCCTCTATGCCCTCCAGCACCAGGGCAAGGTCGCCGCCCCGCGTTATCTTGGCAAAGACCTCGGGCCGCAGTGAATCGATGCTGATGTTGAGCCGCTGCACCCCGGCATCCCGAAGCCCCTGCGCCAGCTCCTTCAGGAGCAGGCCGTTGGTGGTTAGCACCAACTCCTTGAGCCCGTCCAGGGCCGCGACCCGGCTCAGGAAAGGGAGTATCCCCTTTCTCACCAGCGGTTCCCCGCCGGTCACCCTGATCTTCTCTATACCGGCCCGCACCGCCTCCGCCGAGATCCTGAGCAGATCCTCGTAAGAGAGCACCTGATCGTGGGTGAGTTTCTCCACCCCCCCCTCAGGCATGCAGTAGCTGCAGCGCATGTTGCAACGGTCCGTGACGGAAAGTCTCAGGTAGTTGATCCGCCTGCCATAGGTGTCAATGAGTTCCATGCGCCCGGTCCTGTTCTAGGTGGTTCTCTATCGTATCGGCATATCCGAACACTGTTTTAGCACGAAAGGGAGTGACTGGTAAATATCAAACGAGTTAGCTCAAAGTAACGATACTCTTTTTGGTAAAAGTAAACAACCCGCCCCCCGCGGCTTCAGCAAAACTGCGACGCACCGGCAACAACCCGAAAATTCGCGCTATTTATCCGTATACGCGATTGTTCCGGCAAACCTTTAAGGTGAAATAATTTTCTATTTGCCAGTAAATATGCTATGCCTTGGAAAACCTGGCCCTGTTCTGAGTGCAGACAGGGGGGTTAGACCGGCCCCTACCGGGCCTGAAAGGCTATACCATGACGAGCTTCGAGGATGCCAGACGAATCATCTTGGGCAAGGTGTCACCTGCGGGCGTCGAGCGGGTGCTGCTTCTTGATGCGGTGGGCCGGATCATGGCGGAAGATTTCATGGCACCCAGCGACATGCCGCCCTGGGACTATTCGGCGATGGACGGCTTTGCGGTCCGTAGCGCCTACTGCCCCCCCAACGCGACCCTGACGGTCACCGACTACATCCCGGCCGGGGTGAGTTCCGCCGACGCCGTTCGGCCCGGGTGCGCCGCGCGCATCATGACCGGCGCACCGATCCCACCCGGGGCCGACGCCGTGGTTCCCCTTGAGGAAACCGAGCCGGGTGACGGGACGCTGAGGCTGCTGCACCAGGTCAGGAAAAACGACCACATCCGCTTCCAGGGCGAGGACGTGACCAGCGGCCAGCCGGTCGTGACACGCGGCACCCTGATCGCTCCGCCCCAGGTGAGCCTGCTCGCCAGTTTTGCCGCCGTACTGGTCCCGGTCTACCGCAGGGTGCGGGTGGCGATACTCTCCACGGGGGACGAACTGGTGGAGCTCGGCACCCCGCCGGGGCCCGGCGAAATCGTCAACAGCAACACCCTGGCACTCGCAGCCGCGGTGCAGCTTTGCGGCGCCGAACCTGCCATCATCGGGATCGCCCGCGACAACCGGGAAAGCCATCTGGCGCTCATCTCCGAGGGGCTCAAGGCGGACGTCCTGATCACCTCGGCGGGGGTTTCCGCCGGCGACCGCGACCTGGTACGGGAGACCCTGGCTGCACTTGGCGTCGTGGAACAGTTCTGGAAAATAAACGTCAAGCCCGGCGGACCGACCGCTTTCGGCCTCAAGGGAAACACCCCTGTGTTTTCGCTGCCGGGAAACCCGGCCGCCACCCTGATCGCCTTCGAGCAGTTCGTCCGGCCGGCCCTTTTGAAGATGATGGGGCACACCAGGGTGCTGCGCAGGATCGTGCCGGGGTTTCTCACGGGCGAACTGCGCAAGAAGGCGGGAAGGCTCAACTTCCTCCGGGTGCACGTCACCATGGCGGGGGGACGCTACCTGGCAAGCACCTCGGGAGACAATCACACAGGGATACTGCAGACCATGCTGGGGGCGAACGGACTGGCCCTGCTCCCCGCGGACCGCAGCGAATTTAGCGCCGGGGACCAGGTCGATCTGCAGATCCTCGACCCGACACTGGAAATGGAGGAGTACCATGTCATTTAATCATTTCGATGCCAGCGGCAACGCCATTATGGTGGACGTAAGCCAGAAGAATCCCACCCTGCGCACCGCGATAGCAGGCGCCGTGCTGACCCTCAAGCCCGAGACGGTGGCAAAAATCGTGGAGGGGCGAGTCGCCAAAGGGGACGTGCTCGGGGTCGCGCGGCTCGCGGGGATCTCGGGGGCCAAAAGGACGCCGGAGTTGATCCCGCTCTCCCATCCGCTCGCGCTGCACCACGTCGCGGTGGACTTCCAGGTCCATCCCGAGCAGGGGCGCATAGAGGTGCGCGCCACGGTGCGCGCCTTCGAGCGGACCGGCGTGGAGATGGAGGCAATGACCGCAGCGACCGTCGCGGCCCTCACCATCTATGACATGTGCAAGGGGAGCGAGAAGGGAATCGTCATCTCCGACATCGCGCTGCTCTTCAAGGAAGGCGGCAAGAGCGGAGTCTATCGGCGGGAAGCGGACTAAGCCGAGGCACGTCTGGTGGCAGTTTCATCCTGTCCCACCCGGCAGGTGCTGCAACCTTGCCGATCAGAATAGGGGTGCATCATTATGCGCCCTTGCCATGCCGCCGCCATGGCTTCCTCAACCCTGGTCCAGCACCGGTGGCCGGAGCGCTGCCCTGGGTAGCCACCAAGGTCCCCTGTCCAGGTGGCGCAAACAAGATCCAGAGGAGGAAACATATGAAAGCCGCCATATTAACGCTAAGCGACCGCTGTTCCACCGGTGAAAGGGAGGACGGCAGCGGGCCGGCACTCAAGGGGTGGCTGGAGGGACAAGGGGTCACGGTCACCTGCTGCGAGGTGATTCCGGACGACGGGGAACTCATCACGGAGCGGCTCACCCAGTGGGCCGACAGCGGCAACTTCGACCTGATCCTCACCACGGGGGGCACCGGCGTGTCGCCCCGCGACGTCACCCCGGAGGCAACCGAGCGGGTGGTGGACCGGCTGCTTCCTGGTTTTGGCGAGGTCATGCGCATGGAAAGCCTGAAAAAAACCGTGCACGCCATGATCTCCCGCGCCGTTGCCGGCATCCGCAAGCGTACCCTGATCATCAACCTCCCGGGTAGCCCGAAAGGAGCCACGGAGTGCATCTCCTTCGTCTGGCCCGCGGTGCCGCACACGGTCGCCAAACTGCAGGGCGACCCCGAGGATTGCCGCCCCGCTCCTCCCATGTGAGGCGCCTTTTTTATTGACCACGCCTCCCTGCTGGGTTATATAAACGTAACATAGTTTTAACCTTAAATCGGGGAGGACAATCATGCCGTTGGTAGAGCTGATAAAAGAAAAGGCGCGGACACACACGAAAACCATTGTGCTTCCGGAGAGCTACGATGAAAGGATGCTCTTTGCCGCTCAGAACATTGTGGAACAGAGTTTGGCAAAAGTCATCCTGCTGGGCAACCCCGAAAAACTGCGCGCCCAGGCCGCCGAGAAGGGCATCAACCTGTCCGGAGTCGAGATCAGCGAGCCGGCCTGTTCGCCGAAGCTTGCGGGTTACGTGGAAAAGCTGGTCGAGTTGCGCAAGTCCAAGGGTTTGAGCGCCGAGGCGGCCCGTGAGCTGCTCTGCGCCCCGGACCACCTTTACTTCGCCGGCATGATGGTACGCGAGGGCGACGCCGACGGAGAAGTGGCCGGCGCGACCGGCACGACCGGCGACGTGCTGCGCGCCGCCTTCCAGACGGTCGGCCCGGCGCCGGGCATCAAGACGGTCTCCTCCTTCTTCCTGATGTCGACCAAGACCCCGAACTTTGGCGAAAACGGGGTAATCCTTTTTGCCGACTGCGCGGTGAACCCGAACCCGGACGCCCAGGCGCTCGCCGAGATCGCCATCGCCACGGCCCGCAACTGCAAGGCGTTTCTCGACGTCCCCGCCAGGGTCGCCCTGCTCTCCTTCTCCACCAAGGGAAGCGCGAGCCACCCGGATGCCGACAAGGTCGTCAAGGCTCTGGAGCTTGCCCGCGCCATGGACCCGGAACTGAGCATCGACGGCGAGTTGCAGGCCGATGCCGCCCTGATCCCGTCGATCGGCGGCAAGAAGGCGCCCGGCAGCAATGTCGCCGGGCTGGCCAACGTCCTGGTCTTCCCGACGCTGGACGCCGGCAACATCGCCTACAAGCTGGTCGAGAGGCTGGCGGGCGCCAAGGCGATCGGGCCGGTCATCCAGGGGCTGGCGAAGCCGGTCAACGACCTGTCGCGCGGCTGCTCCATCCAGGACATCGTCGACGTGACCGCGATCACCGCGGTGCAGGCGCAGGGTTAACGGCGGTTCCCCGGCGCGTCGGAGCGGACCGATCGGTCGGATCCGACGATCGGACCGATAAATAAGCGCGCCGGAGGGGACACCCCTCGCCGGCGCCACAACAAAAGAAAAGGCCGGCGGGGTTTCCCCGCCGGCCTTTTTCGTTCTATGCAGCTGCCAACTATTTCCTGACAAAATCCGGTTTGGAAAAGCTGTATTCGAAGTGCATGTGGTCCGTGTAGGTCCCGTCCAGGATGGCCGCCACGTCCTCGGTGAACACCAGCTCCTCGTCGGTCGGAATCACGTAAACCTTCACCGGCGAGGCGTCCGTGGTGATCAGGGTCTCGCGCTTGCGGGTCATGGCCGAGGCGTTCCTCTCCTTATCCATGAAGATCCCGATGTGCTCCAGTCCCTCGATGGCGCGCGCCCGGATCAGGGCACCCATCTCCCCTACCCCGGCCGTGAACACGACGGCGTCCAGCCTGCCGACCACGGCAAGGTAGGTCCCGATATACTTCTTCAGTCGGTACGCCTCTATGTCGAGCGCCAGGGAGCAGAGACGGTCGCCCGCTTCGGCATGCTCGATGACGTCGCGGCGGTCCGTGAAGCGCCCGGTGATGCCGATCACGCCGCTTTTCTTGTTCAGGATGCTGTCGATCTCTTTGGCCGACAGGTTGTCCTTCTGCATCATGAAAGCGGGGATTGCCGGGTCGATGTCGCCGCAGCGGGTCCCCATCATGGCGCCTTCCAGCGGGGTGAGCCCCATGCTGGTGTCGACCGAGACGCCGTTTTTGATGGCGCAGTGCGAGACGCCGTTACCGATATGCATGGTGATGACGTTGCACTCGCAGGCCGGCTTACCCAGGATGGCCGCCACGCGCTTCGATACGTAAAGGTGCGAAGTGCCGTGAAAACCGTAGCGGCGCACCCCGTACTTCTCGTACCACTCGAAGGGGAGCGGATAGAGATAGGCGTGCTCGGGCATGGTCTGATGGAAGGCGGTGTCGAAGATGGCGATCTGGGGGACACCCGGGAGCACCGCCATGGCGCCCTCGATCCCGGCGATGTTGGGGGGGTTATGCAGCGGTGCCAGGTGCTGCACCTCGGTGACCGCATCGAGCACGTCGTCGTCGATCAAGACGGACTTGGTAAAGCGCTCGCCCCCGTGCACGACACGATGGCCAACCGCTGCAATCTGCTTGATGTCCTTCAACACCCCGTGCTCCGGTGACGTCAGGGTGCGCAGGATCAGGTCGACGGCGAACTTGTGGTCAGGGCAGTCGGAGTCCTCGCGGTAGGTTTCGCGCCCGGGAACCTCATGAAGAATGAACGAGTCGCCGATCACGACGCGCTCCACCATCCCCTTGGCGACGACCTCCTTCTTGGCCCAGTCGAACAACTGGTATTTTACCGAAGAACTTCCGCAGTTAAGTGCCAGTATATCCATCGATCAGTGCCCCCATTGATAAAAATGTAGTCCGCCAGACGAAAAAAGGGGTTTCCCCCTCCTCTGCCGGACAATAAGAAATAGAACCTTTTTTTATACTACATTAGAGTTGCCCGCAATTCAAGAATTTTCTCCGGAAAAACCGTCGAAAAGGTGACTGCTTTATGGTGGACTTTTTTTACCGGGTATGCTAATTTTTCCCGAAAATCAATCACAAATCGTATTTAAAGGAGGTGAATACTTTGGCTCATACAATTTCTGACGAATGCATCAACTGCGGCGCATGCGACGATTCTTGCCCGGTTAACGCAATCAGCGAGGCTGGCGACAAGAGGACTATCGCTGCTGATACCTGCATCGACTGCGGGGCATGCGTAGATACCTGCCCGGTGTCTGCCATCAGCGCCTAACGGACAACGTTTCAACGTTTCATGCAATGCCATAGCCTGCTCGGGTCTTCCCTTGCAGGCTGTTTTTTTTGGCCTCGACCTCTCCCCGCGTACGGAGAGCAGAAAGACGGCAGCTCCCCGGAACAGAGCCTTTTCCCTAGTGCCCCACACGCAGAAAGGCCGGCAAAAGCCGGCCTTTCTTGTTCCACTGCCCATCGTAGTATCTATTTGCCGGCAACCGTAGAGCTTACTACCTCGACGCCGAAATCAGCCGCCTCCTTGGGAACGTTCGCTATCGCCACCACGAATCCGATGGCATTGCCCGGTTGAACGCCCAGGTTGGAGAGCGAATCGCCGAACTGGTTGTTCATGGTTGACTCGACCTTCGCCATCGGCAGGGTCGCCAACTGCTCGCTGGAGAGCCGGTTCCCGCAGTAGGCGGTCTTTTGCAACAGCACGACACCCTTCTTATCGAACAGACTCACCTTCACCATGATGGAAGCACGCGCCTTGCGGAAGGAGTTTACCGCCTCACCTGACACCACGAAGAGCTCGCCCGCTTCCTTATTCTGGACGAAGAAAGCCTGCTGGTTTCTGATGGTGATGCGCCCATCTTCCGCGCTCTCCATGCCGAACCACTTGGCCACGAAACCGATGCCCAACTTGTCGAAGGCCGCCGGCCCGCTTTGCAGCAGGTAGAAGCCGGCCCCGCTCAGGGCCACGATGACCAGGACGGATATCGCTATGATGCAGACCGTCAGCAGCGAGCGTCCCTTGCGCCTTGAGGCGATCGAGAGCGGCGGCGGCGTCTCGTCCTCCAGTTCGAACGGCTCCCTGGCTCGGCTTGGGGCCTCCCCCAGGCCAAAATCGAAGGCAGCCTCTCCGTTTAAGGGCAACCCTGCGCCTGGCGTGGGGCTCGGCGCGGGGGGAGTTTCAGGAGTGCCGGCGTCAGCCGCGGCAGCAGAAACTGCGGCGGCAGCCTGCGCAGCGGGAGCGGCAGCCTCGGCCGTCGGTTTGGTGCCCGACGAGAAGGTAAAGTCGTCGAAGTCGAAGCTGTCAGCGGCCGGGGGTGCGGCTTGGGACGCTGCCGGCGGCTGGCCCGCCTGCGGAGCCTCGGAGAATGCAAAGGAATCGGCGCCCGTTGCCGCGGCTGGTTCGGATGCGCTCGCCTGCTTGGGAGGCACGGGCGGCTCCTCGAAGCTGAATTCACCGAAGTCCAGTTCCTGCCTGGCGGCCGGAGCGGGTTCTTCTTGCAGCATGGCGGGCTCTTCGGAGAAGCTGAAGGCGTCGAAGTCAAAAGCGTCTGCCGCTTGAGCGGAGGCGCTCCGTTCCTTAGCAGCGGAGTCCTGCTCACCACCCTGCGGGCTGGGCTCGGCTGCGAAGGAGAAGTCGCCATAGTCAAGCTCGTTAAGAGCGGCGGGCGGCTCCGGTTCAGTTACCGCAGGCTCCTCGGCGAATTCGAACTCGCCGAAGTCCAGCGCGGCGGGGGCGACCTTCTCCTGGCTAGGCACGGCGGGCTCGGCTGCAAAGGAAAACTCGCCGAAATCAAAGGCGTCCTTGGCAGCGTCAACCGGCTCCTCCCGAAGCGGAGCGGGTTCCTCGTCAAAGGTGAACTCGTCATATTCAAGACCCTGGGGCGCGCTCGCTACCTGCGGCTTCTGCGGCGGCAACTCGGGCTCAGAATCAAAGGAGGAGTAGTCCGCGGCGGGCTCCGGGGGGGGCGGCTCAAAAGACTTGGGAGGCTCAGCCGGGAAGTCGAAAGAGGCGAGATCGGCAAAATCCGGCGGGACCGGGGTTTCCCCCTGAGCAGGCACGGCAGGCGGTTCGAAGTCGGCAGCCACGGGAGCCGTTCCGGTCTTCGGTTGGGCCGGGGTTGCCGCCGGTGCCTCCTGTGCCGCAGCGGGAGCCACCGGTGCTGCCGGTGCTGCAGCCGCAGCGGCGCCGGGCTCTTCGTCAAAGGAGAATCCCGCCAGATCCGCCCCGGGCGCGGCGGCATCCTCACGTTTTTCCTGGGCCGGTGCACCCAGGCCGGAAAGGATGGCGTCGAACTCGGACTCCTCGTGCTTCGCCTCGACTCCCGCGAGGAATACGTGGCGGCACTTGGAGCAACGGACCTTCACCCCGCCCGGTTTAAGCTTGGCATCATCCAGCCGGAATTTCGTGTTGCACTGGTCGCATTGAAGAATCATGCATCCCCTCCGATTGGATTTTGGATTATCTGGTAAATAGCTGAAAGCTCACGCATCCGCTCGTCCAGATCCAGCCCGTAGCCGACCAGGAACCCGCCGGAGCAGGCGATACCGACGTAATCGGGCGTGATCTCCGCCTGGCGACGCTCAGTCTTGTCTATCAGAGTGCAAACGCGCAGGCTCTTGGCGCCCCGCTGTTGCAGAAGGTCCACGAGAAAGGTAAGCGTGAGCCCGGTATCGACGATGTCCTCGACCACCAGCACGTGCCGGCCTGCGACGCTTGCCTCGAGGTCCTTCTTTATCAGCACGGTTCCCGTGGTCTGGGTGCCCGCGTAGCTGGAGAGCTTCACAAAATCCATTTGAACCGGCACCCGCAGGGCACGCACCAAGTCGGTCGCGAAGAACACTGCCCCGTTCAAAACCACCACGACGAGGAGATCCTGGCCCGCATAAGCGGCACTGATCTCTCCCGCAAGCCTGGAAACCTCCGTTTCAATCCGCTTTCTGGAATAGAGCTCCTGCAGGTCAAAGCCCCGTTCCAGCCAGTAAGTACGCTCCATTAATTTTCTCCCAAATTTTCTATAACAGATACCATTTACAGTGTCAAATCATTCTGGTCTCGCTGGCATCTTTGTGATATAAATAGCGCAAATCAGATGCACACGCAATAAATTAGGGGTTCAATCATGAAAATCAGCCTGTCAGCCCTCGCGCTCCTGACAAACCTTTTCCTGGCTTCCGCGGCATGCGCCGCACCGGAACTAACCGTAACTGAGGCAAACTACAATTTCGGCAGCATCCCGCAGGGTAAGAAGGTGCTCCACAACTTCGCGATCAGAAACAGCGGAGACGCCCCGCTGCAGATCAGGGAGGTAGCGGTTTCCTGCGGCTGCACCGCGGCGAAGCCCTCATCCTCGCTGATAGCTCCGGGGAAGAGCGCCGAAATCCAGGTCATCTTCGACTCCACCAACTTCTTCGGCAAGGTGCAAAAAAGCGTATCCGTGGTGAGCAACGCCGGCAAGTCGCCCAACTACACCCTCTACCTTGACGGCACCATTGTCGAGGCGCTGCAGGTATCCCCGCGCCAGCTGAGTCTCGGACCGGTAAAGCCAGGAGTCGCGAGGCAGTCGAGCGTCACGGTGACTAACCATGACAGCTCCAATGTCAGGCTGCTTTCCGTCAACGCCACCTCCAACACGCTGCAGATCAAGGCGACCATACGAAAAAGCGAGCTTAAGCCCGGAGAGACCGGGACCATCGATCTGAGCATCATCCCGCGCCCCGATGCCAAGGTCATGAGCGGCTACCTGCACATCATGACAGATTCCGCGCAGAAGAAGGAGATCACCATACCGGTTTACGCCTCCGTCGCGAAATGATCCGGATGCCGCAAGGCGAGAGGGCAGCGGCAGATATCGGGAAAATTGCGGCAGGCTCCAGTTTTCGGCAATTAAGACTTGAGTTAGCAGGCAAAGTGGTGTAGAAGAGTTCTTTCCCCGGGCGGGTAGCTCAGCTGGATAGAGTACTGGCCTCCGAAGCCAGGGGTCATGGGTTCGAATCCCATCCCGCCCACCATCTTTTATATTACACATAGTTACACCCGATCTTGGTGTTTGCATAACAAATTGCAGACATTTCGGGTGTAACTATGGGTATCCCCCACCTCATCAAGCGCGGCACTCGCTACCAGTATATGTGTCGCGTACCGACGGACCTTCTGCCTCTCTTCCCCCATTCGCGCATCTACAAGAGCCTAAAGACTTCCGAAGAAAAAGATGCTAGACTGCTGGCTTCTTCATTGGAGTACCAGACAAGAAAGCTATTTCTCGAACTAAGGTCCGGCATGCTCACGCCAACTATCAAAAAAGAACTGGTCACGAAATATCTCAGCAACTATCTTTCTTTCATTGAAGACGACATAAACGGTCTTGTTACACCGTCACCCGAAACGGGGAATAAAAAAGTCGACGCACTACGTCAAAAGGCTGACCAACGAAAAACTTTTGTTTTGAACTTGGTTGACACGGTTAAATCCATGACCGGCATGGGACGTGAAGATCTCGTGACTGCCAAGAAGTGGGTCGACTACGTCGGCAACGAGTTAAACGATGCACGGCTATCGTTGATGTTACGGAAGACCGACGCCGGTGACTTCTGGAAGATCGTTGAGAGAAGGATTGACAACTTCAATCGTCGCACGAAAAAGAAGAAAGACCAACTCATCTTATCTGACGACGAGAAGAAACAGCTCTACATGGAATTCCTGAAAGCCGAGATTCGGATACTAGAAGTACGCCAAGCCGCAGCGTCGGGTAATTTGAACCCATTAAACCTACTGGCCGAGTCTGTATCCAAGGACATGGAGTCTCTTTCAAATAGTCGTGTCACCTTCCGGAGAGTAGTCAAAGAGTATCAATCATACTACCGTGAAACCAGATCTCATGTTCGGATCGGAACCATTAAGGATATGGAATCAGAATGCGAGATGTTGCTCGACATAGTTGGAGATATCAATGTACTTGATGTGAACACCGTTAAAACAGTAGGAAGCGTCATACACATTCTTAGTCTATACCCGCGCAACAAGAAGCAGGTCTTCGGCGACGTTTCTATTCATAAGATTCTTAAAACCAAACGTGAATATGTCATGATGAACAAGAAAACTGCAAACGAACCGTTGAAGAGGCTGCGTGACATCATCGACTTTGCGATCAGAAGTGATTACGTCGTATCCGCTAACAAGATCGGAGTGAAGGAGCTATTCAAGGTTGACAAAGAAGAAAAGCCAAGGAAAACATACGACAAATTAGACATAGAGAGATTGGTTGATGCGCTCTGCACCAAGAAGCTTTGGACCCTAAACCCTCCGAGGGATGACAGGTTTTGGGTTATCCTTATTGCACTGTTCCATGGGTTCAGACTTGGAAATATTGTGAACCTTACAACCAGACATATCGTGAAAGACGAGGATGGTTGGCTGTGTTTCGACCTACGTATGTTTGCAGAAGAGAACCTTCTGAAGACCAAGAATGCCTCAATGCTGGTCCCAATCCACGAAGGACTACTATTGATTGGCTTTGAACTTTGGCTGCAAACAAAAGCAACAGGAAGACTTTTCAGTGACACAGTACCTAGCTTTAGTAGATGGTACAACCGAAGGGAAAAGGATTCTCTCGGCTTCGAACCGAGGTATGTGACTGACGACCCAGATAAATGTTTGTACAGTGCGCGACACTATTTTTCAAACGAGTTAAGGAAGTCTAGCGTCGAGCATAAGATGATACAAGAGATGATGGGTCATGCTAGACCGAAAGGTGACGTTACTAGTTCCAACTACCTTGACCGAGCTGAAACATCTTTGATGAAAGACGCTCTCAACAAGATGCAGCTTGTAGGAATCGACCTCAATCGCCTTGAATCCAGAGCAATCGAACTGTTCGGCTTAGGTGGTCCATAGTTTCCATAACGGGTACAGGCAGCCTTCGTACATCAGACAACCCGCCAGACCTCTCCCACTGGTCGAGCAGAACATTCAAGATAACCACGATGACATCCAGTATGCGATAACCGATGGCATCCCACCCTGCCCTGTTCGTTATCCTTATCCCAAGGGATACACCAACCTGAATCATACATTTACACGATCACCAGCAGCGACCACTTCAATTTCGATTCAACTGCCGTCGTAACATGGTCACCTGACCAGCGGATAACGCTGTCGACGAAGCGATATACATCACTTCATGTTCCCGACGGATTGATTCGGTACTGTCCCTCCGTCTTCGCCGATCACCGTATCGCTGCGCCGGATAACACGCCAGAGCGGCACTAAATCCCAATTGCAACTGCTCCATCTTGCCATGCCATACTCACTGGATCGCCGTGTCCCACCAGCACATCATCATAGGCAGCCCAACCGGCAAAGGGAATACCTTGGCCAGCATTACATCAAGAAGACGCCCTGCTGGCTAAATACGGAAGCCGACCTTGACGCTAGACCCATTCACACAGGAACGTCCCGCCGACGCTGCACCCACCAGACTCGCGATCTCGATTGAGTCCAGCATCAAAAGCAATCCGATAACAGTTCCTTCAGGTTAGTCAAAGTGGATCGAACTGATGAAATCGGACCATCGGATCATTCACGACAGTCTGGACGATGCCGTAATGGTACGGAAACAGGTCCACGATCCACGACACGCGAAATCAAGAACAGTCGCGCAGGGAACACGATGGCGAGATATCGGTGTTGCTGTCTAGGTAATGAAAGGATACCAACATCTAGGTTTTGTGATTGCATCTTCGATCAGAGGTGAACAAGACTGTCAAGATGGTAAGGTTGGTGCAACCAGAAGGGAGGATGGTGAACATACGATTGCATAAAAAAACAGCATTCGGTGTGTCGTTTTTGCAACACCTATTGTACTCAAGCCAAGATCAGAAAGGCAAGCATTGAAAAGTTCACAGGGAACTATTCGCTATCTGCCCGTAATACAATCAAATTCGAGCAGTCAATCTTTTCAACAACAACAGCGCAATCTTGGCATCAATACTGCACCTACATTATGACAACTATCAACAACACAGAATAACTTTTTATGAACTAAAATGCAATAGCTAAATTTATTATTTTATTCCAACATCGTTACAGTATGCTTCGCAGCACAGTACAATAGAGCCGATCCACAACACGAATGGATGGAACCGCTTCATGACAGAGCTTCATGGCACCTCGACCTGTAGACAACCGATAGTCGATCCAACAGAACAAGCAAACTGACCAAGTCAGTCCTTGATAGTATACTTGTATCAAAATAAAATATGTATCAACAAGGGTTATTAATGGCTAATTTAAAACGATGTAACACGACCTACAAAAACAATACCGGCAACGATCTGTATATGGCATATCTGGACTTAATCCGTGACAATGGTCCATATGCTTATTCAATTACAATTACGTTTAGGACCAGTCAGAATCTTATACAGTGCGAGAGTCAAATCAAATTCTTTATCAAATCTATCAACTACAAACTCTTCGGTAGGTATCTGATCAAAAAAAAGAATGCATCAGTGCATGGAGTATATGTATTCGAAGAGTCTTCATCCTACTCTAACAATGCATACCACATGCACATGCTGATAAGAAGCGATGAGTTAACCAGAAATATCAGCTATGAAGAAATGGAATCAAAATTCACCATGGCTTGTGATGGTATTAAACTCAACTGCAATGATAAACCAGCAATAGGAGAACGAAGTATTGGTCTAGGCTACAGCAACAATTGCGTCGACTATATATTGAAATCATGTAAGGATCAATGCGAGTTCGACGAGACTCTCATATCATTCTTCTGACTTCAATGACGCCAAACGCAGACACTACAACTTGAAGACGGGTACATCGGCACTCGACCACGGCAATGCCGCTACAGACGATCCTCGCTGTTCTGTAGCTGCATTACAGACAACAGCAAGGAGCTAGAAGTCAGTCCGTGAGTCGAGCACTGCATACCACTGTCATGTAATCAGCTTCACAGTCAATGCAACAGACCTCTGCTGACCACAAAGTCCTTGAACGATTGGCGGGATATTTCAAACTGACCCGCAATCGCAGAGTGCGACGCGCCATCGTTAAGCAGTTGTTGAATGGTTTTTTTGTGCAGATCAAGCCGCGATCCGGTTGGTCGTCCCCTTCTTCGAACTCTCTGCTCGGTGAGCGTTTCATCTGGTTGGTTGATATCACGCTGGATCTCTGCCAGTAACGACTGCAAAAACAGTGCTATATTCGGATTAGCCTCTCCCTCTTGTACTGAACGTACAGTTACCCCCATGTTTGCGAGAGTCGAAAGCATTTCCACCACACCTATCCAAGTGTTTGCCAGTTGAGCGAAGTCGAATATGAGGACCAAATCCCCATCCAACAGTCGTTCCACCATCTCAGTCAGTCGACAACGAGCTGGGGTTTCTTCGATAATCAATTCAATTTTTCCCATGGATTTTTCAGTCATTGAAACAACTGCGTTGAACTGCAAATTCTGGTCAGCACTTGACATACCGATATAGCTGTAGCTTGCCATGTATACTCTCCGTTCTTCATGCAAGGTTGGGGTAGGTTATCACATGTATTTATGCTACAGGTTTCGACCCCACGTCGGTGCCGCCTTCCAGTGACGCAATCAAACTTGCATTAAGGGTATACCGCTGGTACACACTTTTGGCTGACACATTTCATGTGCATTAAGGGTGGACATAACTTTTAATTGACATCTCCAGCGAAAGGTCTTAGAGTGTTCGTACACATTCGAACTCACTGAGAGGTTGCTATGCAGACAGATCACAGCAGACACCAAAGGATTGGATACCGGAGAGTAAGCACACTGGAGCAGAACACGGATCGCCAGCTAGACGGTCTGCAACTGGACGAAGAGTTCGAGGACAAGGTTAGCGGCAAGTCCATGGGTCGCCCTGCACTATTGGCCATGATCAAGCACGCACGCAAGGGTGACACCGTGATTGTACACTCGATGGACCGCCTAGCACGCAACCTCAAAGACCTGAAGGAAATCGTAGATCAGCTTGTCGACAAGGGAGCGAATGTTCAATTCGTCAAAGAGAATCTCATCTTCTCCGGTGAAGCAGATCCGTATTCCGAACTGATGCTGAACATGATGGGATCGTTTGCCGAGTTCGAGAGGGCGCTGATCAAATCTCGACAAATGGAAGGCATCGCCGTGAAGAAAGCCGCTGGAGGATATGCGGGTAAAGGTCGGAAGAAAACCATAACAGATGCACAGGTAGCCTCGATCAAGGAGCGTGTCGCCGCTGGTGATCGGAAGTCTGTGATCGCCTCTGATCTCAACATCAGCAGGGAATCGGTCTACAAATACCTGAAGAAGTGACATATTCTGACGCTACCGTGGGGTACACTGATGTCCAGACGCCCAATAAATGCTGTCAAACCAGACATCGCAAGACTATCAAGGCACGAACTGAAAACCTATCTGGCGGTACTGTCCGACCAATCTGCATGGAACCCCTCGTTGAAGTTCTTGGTGGGTGCTGGTGAGGTTGACGTGGATTGCGAGAAGGCGGCGGTGGAAAAACAATTAGGGTACAGGTGATTAACCGGACAGGCATCGGTGCGTGTTTCTGCCGTGTACGGTTCGCCACACCGTGGCATGTCATATTTTTTGTTTAGAAACAGATACTTGATCCGTTTCGGCGGTAGCCACACCAACAACACTCCGGTTCAAATACACCTTGCGGTTTCCACGTCCTGACTGTATAAATAGCCATCCAAATGGTATCCGAAATAACGGAAGCGAGTTCAAAGACCCTATATGAAAACCAAAACCAGATTATCCCTAGTCAAAAAAACAGACATCCCGCTTCACGCCTCCGAAGAGGACATCTATAATGAGAGAGTCAACGGCACGATCAAGAGCCAATTGCGCCCTCGACTAATCGACCTGTTTTGCGGCGCAGGAGGATTGACGACGGGGTTCTCTCCGTTGATGGGACACAACTTTCAATCTGTCTGGGCGAATGACTTCAATGAATACGCTACCAAAACCTACAATGAAAACTTTGGGAACCATTGCACTGTAGGCGACATAGTAGACATCCTGCAAGATCCGAATACCGAGGTTCCGAAAGCAGATGTCGTTATCGGTGGTCCCCCCTGTCAAGGGTTCAGCCTTCTCAACAAGAACCGCGAGGGCGATCCTCGGAAGCAATTGTGGCGACCCTATATGGAAGTTGTCAAACGCTCCGGTGCAGAAATCTTTGTCATGGAAAACGTGCCTCAGCTTCTTGGTACATCTGAGCATGCCGAGATAGTCGACATTGCGCACGATATGGGTTTCACTGTCCGCTGGGCGAGACTTTGTGCCGCCGACTATGGAGTGCCTCAGGTTCGCTGGCGTTTGTTCATTGTCGGATGCAAATTCGCTGATCCAGCAACCGTGTTTCCTCCGAAACGGACGAACTTCCCGCAGGTGAATCAACGTCGTGCTTTTTCCGAGGAAGACATCCCTGTCATCAGTGGAGCACCATCATATCGTACAGTAAGAGATGCTATCGCTGACCTACTCCCACCACGTGGCACCGAGGTCCGCAATGTAGCACCCCCATATGACCTGCACTTCGGCAGGAACCCAACGGCAATAAGCATTAAACGATACAAATCAATACCCGACGAAGGAATGAATCGTTTTGATTTACAACAACGCGCACTCGACCTCACTCCAGCCTGTTGGATTCGGAAGAAGTCTGGTGGGACTGACCTGTTTGGTAGATTGTGGTGGGACAAGCCGAGTGTAACCATTCGAACTGAGTTCTTCAAACCAGAGAAAGGTAGATATCTACATCCGGTTCAACACCGTCCGATAACACACCGAGAGGCTGCACGGCTTCAATCTTTCCCTGACCAGTTCCGGTTCTTAGGGTCGAAGACTGAAATCGCAAAACAAATTGGGAATGCTGTCCCATGCGCTCTCGCCGCTCGTGTCGCCGATTCGGTATATGCTTTATTGCTTTCCAAGGAGACTGACAAGTGTCAGACATCTTCACGAAAGAACAGCGCAGCAAAATCATGTCCAGAATCACTGGACAAAATAGCAAACCAGAACTGATTGTCAGGAAGTTGCTCCATGGCATGGGGTATAGGTTTCGTCTCCACGTCAGAAACCTACCGGGGCGACCAGATGTTGTGCTCCCAAAACATAAGAAGATAGTCTTGATTAACGGATGCTTCTGGCATGGACATCTTCGGTGTAAACGATCTAAACTACCATCAACCAACATTGCATTCTGGCAAGAGAAGATCAGCAAGAACATCAGTCGGGACCATATCAACCTATTAGCGTTAGCACAATTGGGATGGACTGTGCTAGTAGTTTGGGGTTGCGAGACGAACCACGTTCAACTTCTCAAAGAGAAGCTAAAGGATTTCATGGATGCCACGAAGATCTAATCACAATGACCCAGAGAAGTTAAGGTTAGAGTTGATCTGCCTTCTTGATGAGTTCGAAGCACAACTGAAGTCAGGCTGCCTTAGAGAGAAGGTACAATCGCTTGTACCTGCACACAATCTTCTCCGCGATCTGGGATGTTCACTTATTCCAAAGAAGTATGCAACTGCCGCTCGGGAGCGAATTCTTCATTACTTCTGTGAATACCCTCGGACCATCATCCGAGGAGAAGAACTGATGGTTGTTTCCGGCATAAGCGAATGGGCGCGTCGTGTTCGTGAGTTGCGGGTTGAATTCGGATGGAAAATAGTTAGCGGCACGACCGCCAAGGAAATGGCGAAAGAAGGCGAGTTCCCCATCCCCGACGTTGACATGTCTACATTGCGTGTCGACGACTACATTATCCTTGACGACAAACAAGATCGCGATGCAGCGTTCCGATGGAACACTGCAAACCAGATCAGACGGAAGAAGATGGGTATTCGCGACCGAATCCTAGAGTTCATGCTACTGAATGTCGGGCAGCAGATCAGCGGCGAGGAGTTGAGGTATTTAGCTGGGAATAAGACCGAGTGGGCGCGTCGCGTTCGAGAACTTCGAACAGAGTTCGGTTGGCAGATTATGACGAAGACAACAGGGATGCCAGACCTCCCTGTTGGTGTTTATGTTTTAGCAAGTGATCGACAGGCACCGGAGCATGATCGAACAATCCCTGATTCAGTTCGAAGTGAAGTACTACTTCGAGATGAATACAAGTGCCAGAACTGTGGCTGGCACCACGAGAAGTGGAATCCTTCTGACCCACGACATCTTGAAGCACATCATATAGAACACCACGCCAAAGGCGGTCAGAACTCTGCTGAGAACCTTATCTCTTTGTGTAATATCTGCCACGACAGTATACATCGGAGTTCAAAATAACTGCAGCTACATTCGCCGAGCACAGGATAAACCACAGTACCCGACCAACACAACACAGCAACAGACACACGAGGATGATCTACAGTGGCACACAAAGCCGCCAAGCATAGCACGGACACCTTAAACATGCAATCGTGCCGCATGCACCGTTTTGATGAACCTAGACAGTAACGGGATACTGGGAGGAGCGTATGCCAAGTGATGAAAGACGGATACACATCTGCATTGGTCTTGAGCATCATTATGAAGAAATGAAATCTTTCGCGCTCCTTCCTGAAGGGAAGGAGGCTGATTGGTGGAATGTAACCAAAGCGGCTCAACCCAATGACACCGTACTTATCTACCTGAATGACCCTGTATCAGCGTTCATTGCGTCTGCAACTATCGGTCGCATCAGTGAATGTCCCGACGACTTGAGCCAATGGAAGGACAAGCCTTGCGCGTGGTTAGTCGACGTCATGATGCTGCCCGAAATAGTGACGCGCAAGCAAGCGCAAGAACGATTCCCTGACTGGCGTTACCTAAACCGCCCGACAGCCGCATGTATCCCCAACGATACCACCTCCTCCGAAATGGTTGACCGCCTTCTTGATTTTCTTCAACTGGGTTCCCCCCTGCCTGAAAGGTACAGCAATCCGACCGACATTGAAGGGCTGAAGGTGGAATACACTTCGTTCACTCGGACCCGAAGCCGTCGTTTACGGGACTTGGCGTTCAATGAATCCAATGGGATTTGTTGCGTATGTAAGCAAGACTTTACAAAACTCCTAGACGGAAATGGAGTCCGAGTACTACAGGTGCATCACCGTCAGCAACTTTCTTCAGTCGACACACCCTCTGTAACGAGTCTCAATGATTTGGCTGTGGTTTGTGCTAACTGTCACTTGCTGCTTCACCTTGACCCGAAGAGAGCACTTGCTGTTGAAGCTCTACAGGAAATGCTGCAAGCAACTTAGGCGCTCTGCATTCGTGCAGAATATGGTGCTGGCTTACGAGGATGCCCTACAGCGGCAACTTGAGGTCACTTTGAAGGTGAACCGCCTTGACGACAACCGCCCCACACTTGGCGTCCTCGTCGACTATAATAGGTGGCAACCTTAAACACTATGCTACACCCATTGCCAACAGGACACGCCTTGCTTTCTCTGACGGATCTATGGTAGAAGAGATACAAAACTGCCGTACATTTTGCAGACATTCTCATCGAAAACGCCAACATTAAAATCGGAATTGTGTAGCTATAATAGATAGTTATAGAGATGGGTTCGAATCCCATCCCGCCCACCAACTTTAATAACTTCGCGTACTTCTTATATACCCCGAAAGTGTTTGGCAATCATTTTAGCAAACATTCTCGGGGTATATTAGTATGCGCTTCCCGCCATCTTGTCGTCCAAGGCAATCGTTTCCGGTTTGTATGTCGCGTCCCCTGTGATCTCCGTTCCGCCTTCCCCGTCACTACCATCTGGAAACCCCTCAAGGTTAAAACTTTTAAAGATGCGCGCGCTCGATACGTAGCTGCAAGGCCGGCTTGACACGCAGCGACCTCTACGGCCCTCTCCGGCAGCACCAGGTCACCGACCTATGCCAAGTCGAATATGCGATTTTGGAACATGAGGACGCGTTTCGATCATTCGCAGCGATTGCGATCTCGCCGGAACCGGTCTGCTTGCGGAAATCATAGGCTAGGGCAGTCGGAAAGTGAGGAGCGCGGTTGTAACTACCGCGATCCTCCGAGGTTGACAATGGGATGCCAAGAAATGGGGCTCGAAGGCATTACCGGATCCAGCACCAGCGCCTTTTGGTGATTTTGCCTCGCAGCGCAAATACCACGACGCCGGTCAGAACCGCCCCGGCGAGTATGCTGTTCCTGTGGCGGGAAAAACATACCTCCCAGCTCGAGCTCTTGGAGCGGTCAGCGAATCCGCCATGGGCCCCGAAATCCCGCTGCGCATCGACCGGCTCCCACAGGTTATCAGGGCGTTGCGGATCTTCCGGCTCGCTGGTCTGCTGCCCCGCGTAGGCTTTCTTGGCGAGGTAGCGATCCAGCAACCCCTTGATGAACTTGTTCCCCCACATCGCCTGCACCGTGGAGAAGCCGACGTACATCTCTCGACGGTGGTGGTGCGCGGCCCAGACCACTGCGTCTGCCGCAACCTCAGGCTGGTAGATCGGCGGGACCGGCTGGGCCTTGTTGACCAGGCGCGATTTCACCCAGCCAAACTGCGTCGTGTTCATAGGTAAGGATTTCCATCTCGTGGACGTTGTCGGTAGTCCGTCCCGCCATGACCGAGTGGATGCCACAGGAGTTATTGCCGATCATCCCGCCAAAGGTGTTGTGGTTGTGGGTCGCCGGGTCGGGCCCATAGGTCAGATGATCCTTCTCCGTCTCGTCTCTCAGGTGGTCCAGGATGCACCCCGGCTCGACCCGGGCGTACCACCCTTCCGTATTGATCTCCAGGATCTTGTTGAGGTACTTGGAGTGGTCGATGACCACCGCGACGTTGCAGGTCTGCCCGCACAGCCCGGTGCCGCCTCCCCGGGACACCACCGGCGCCCCGTGGCGGCGGCAGACTTCCATGGTCTTGACCACTGCTTCACGGGTCTTCGGGATTACTACACCGATGGGTACCTGACGGTAGTTGGACGCATCGGTGCAGTAGAGCGCGAGAGAGTCGGTATCGAAACGTACCTCCGCATCCGGGACCTCGAAGCGCAGCTCAGCCTCCAGCGCCCCTGCATTCAGCTTTTCCCTGACAAATCTCTCATTGCCGATCCCGGCGTTCTCGCTCATTGTCGTTTCCCCATCATTCCAGGATGCCCCAGGCCCCGACCGGCTTGCCAGCATTACCGCAAGTGCTCACGATCATCCGAGTCGCCGAGTTGTCAAGAAACCCGCTCTTACCGACATCTGAATCCTCCTTTGCACCAAGCCACCTTGCCCGCAACCGGCACAATGGTAGGCAACAACACTAAGCGAAAGTGTAAGGGGGGAGCCTAAAGTGTCAACGCTCGAATTATATCTATTTAATTGACAACACCCAACTGAGTGCTAAAAATTTAGCATCTGTAGTATGGGGAGATATCATGCCCGATCTGAGTCGAAGGGGGTTCATGGCGGTCACCAGCGCTCTCGGAGCCGTGGTCGCTGCCAACCCTTTCAAAAAATACATTCACAAGCTGGTCAGCTACGTACAGCCTCCGGTGCAGACCGTGCCGGGGCAGTGGACGCCTATCGCCACTACCTGCCGGGAGTGTCCGGCGGGGTGCGGCATGTACCAGATGCACCGTGACGGCAGGGTGACCAAAGCGGAGGGAAACCCGGAGCACCCCATCAATCTCGGTGGGCTCTGCGCCCGCGGGCAGTCCTCCCTGCAGGGGCTTTACGATCCGGATCGGGTGAAAGGTCCGTTACGGCGGGATCGTCGAACCGGAGCACTCGTCAAGGTGTCCTGGGACAGCGCTTACCGGGAAGTCGCCAACCAGATGCGCAGCAGTGCGGGGAGGTTAGGCCTCATTTCGCGGCTGGAAACCGGAACGATGCGCCAGGTGATGCAGGAGGTGACGGCGGCCTTCGGCTCGGACCGGCTGCTCCTGTACGAGCCGTACGGATTGGAACCGCTGCGCGCGGCCAACCTGGCACTCTACGGGATGCCGGTGATCCCCGAGTACCACCTGGATAAAAGCAGCCACATCATCAGCTTCGGTGCCGACTTTCTGGAAACTTGGGCTTCGCCGGTGGAGTTGGCCAGGAAATTTTCCGGCATGCACTCCTGGAATAACGGGAAAGTCGGCAGGTTCACCTATGTCGGCCCCAGGCTTTCCATGACGGCGACCAATGCGGACGACTTTCTCCTGGTCTCCCCCGGAAGGGAACAGTGGGTGGCCCTAGCCATCCTGAGATCGATGGCGGAGCAGGGACTGATCCGGGATGAGGCGGTCAAGGCCATGGCGGCCTCCATCGGCACGGGGGACGCGGCCGGCCTCTGCGGAGTTCCCAGAGAAAGAATCAGCGCTATCGCCCGCTCCTTCGCCGACGGCGGTATCGCCCTCGCCGCCCCGTCTGCCGCGGTGGGACCCGGGCCGGCAATCACCGCCGTCCTCGCGGGTCTTTTGAACGAGGCAGCGGGCGCGGTCGGCACCAGGATCGACTTCTCCCGGACCCATGCCCTCAGCTCGACCGCCACCGAACAGCAGTTAGAGACCTTCCTCGACAGCATCACCAGCGGCGACGCGGTCATCATCCAGCAAACCAACATCGCCTTCACCCGTCCCTCGGCCCGCGAGCGGCTACGGCGGGCGGCGCTGGTGGTGTATCTCGGTACGCTTCCCGACGAGACTGCGGAAATCGCCGACTGGGTCCTGCCGGTCGATTCCCCCTTGGAGGCCTGGGGAGACCACGAGCCGTACACCGGGGTCCACGGGATCCTGCAACCGACCATGGTGCGGCTCTGGGACACCCGCGGAGCAGGCGAAGTTCTCATGGAGTTGGCGGGCGCCGCCGCCGGTCCCTCGGGGCAGTCGGGCGGGCAAGGAGAAACCGCCAGCTTTGAGCAGCGGATGAGGAACCGGTGGAGCGGGATTCAAAAGCGCAGCGCTCCGGGGAGCGACTTCGACGGCTTTTTTACCGGCATGCTGCGTCACGGATTCCTGCGCGAGGAGCTCCCCCCGCTGCGCCCAAGCCTGCGGCAACAGGCAGGTGGGCTATTGAGTGCCCCGGCGGCGGAGGGGCGCACCCCCTACCTCAAGCTCTGGGTGTGGCCCTCCATCATGTTCTACGATGGCCGGACCGCCAACCGGGGCTGGATCCAGGAAGCTCCGGACCCGGTCAGCTATGCCTCCTGGAGCAGTTGGGTGGACCTGCACCCGAAAACCGCGGCAAGCCTCGGCGTCAAGGACGGCGAGGTCGTGGAACTGGCCGTCGGGGAAAACCGGTTGCAGGCGCCGGTCCGCATCAGCACCGAGATCGCCGAAAGCGTCGCGGGGATGACCCTCGGGCAGGGTCACCAGGCGCGCGGCCTGAGCGTGGCGGGCGGCGTCGGCGCCAACCCGTTCTTGCTGGTCGATCCCAAATACGCCGGCACCTGGAACTTCCCCATGGTCTCGATCCGCGCCACCGGCAGGTCGGCCCCGGCGGTCTACACCTCCCCCACCAAGGACCAGCAGGACCGGGACGTCCTGAAGTGGATCACGGCCAGCGAGTTGCGGCAGAGCCCTGCGGCGGTGGAGGAGATCGACCTCCCCACCCCCGAGGGGTACGACCCGCGCCAGAATCTCTACCCGCCCCACGAGCACCGGATGCACCGCTGGGCCATGGTCATCGACCTGCAGAAGTGCATCGGGTGCGGCGCCTGTGCCGTCGCCTGCTATGCCGAGAACAACATCCCGGTGATGGGGAGGAAAAACCTGAGGCAGGGACGCGAGATGGCCTGGCTCAAGGTGGTCCCGTACCTGCACCCTCGCAAACTAGAGCGGATCGGCTGGCTCCCCCTCCCCTGCCAGCACTGCGATGCGGCCCCCTGCGAACCGGTCTGTCCGGTGTACGCTGCGGTCCACAACGAAGAGGGGCTGAACGCCCAGATCTACAACCGCTGCATCGGGACCCGCTACTGTTCCAACAACTGCCCCTACAAGGTGCGGCGTTTTAACTGGTTCGACCCGGTCTGGAAGAAACCGCTGGAGCTGCAGCTCAATCCTGAGGTGACCGTGCGCTGCCGTGGGGTCATGGAGAAGTGCACCTTCTGCGTACAGCGGATCCGGAGCGCCGAGTACACGGCAACCGTAGAGGACCGACCGGTACGCGAGGGGGAGATCGTTCCCGCCTGCATGCAGACCTGTCCGACAGGTGCCTATTCCTTTGGCGACCTTAAGGACCCGAACTCGGAGGTCATGAAGCGCTTCAGGAGCGATCCGCGCCGCTACCAGGTGCTTCATGAGCTCAACACGAAGTCGGCGGTGCTGTACCTGAAGAGGATCGATCAGGACTGACCATAGTCTACCCGAAGTACCCGATGAACCTGCAGATCCGTGCCTTAGGTGGGTTGCTGCCCGTTTTGCTGCAAGTCTTGGAGGCCGCTGTGCCCGATCTCGACTACGCGACCATCAACGAAGATGTCTTGAGTCCCATGTCCCCGCCGGGGCCGCTCTACTATGCGGTGCTGCTGATGCTGGCGGGCGGAATCGGACTGCTGGCGCTCCCCTGGATGTACCAGATCCACACCGGCATGGGCGTGGCGGGGATCAGCCATCCCGTCGGCTGGGGGGTCTACATCGCCAACTTTGTCTTCTGGGTCGGGATCGCCCACTCCGGCACGCTGATCTCCGCCATCCTTTTCCTGGTGCGGGCCAAGTGGCGCGACTCGGTTTCCCGTGCGGCGGAGGCCATGACCATCTTCGCCATCATGACGGCCGGGCTTTTCCCCATGGTCCACCTGGGAAGGGTCTGGGTCATCGCCTTCATCCTTCCCTACCCGTCCCAGCGCCAGATCTGGCCCAACTTCATCAGCCCGCTGGTCTGGGACGTGCTCGCCGTGTCGACCTATTTCACCGTGAGCCTCATTTTTTTCACCATCGGCCTCATCCCTGATCTGGCAGCCGCCCGGGACCGGGCCGAGGAGAAGCTCGGCTACGACAGCGTCAAGGCCAGGATCTACCGGGCCCTGTCCGGTGGCTGGTCCGGGGCCGGGAGCCAGTGGCGCCACTACAGCCGCTCTTACCTGTACTTCGCCGCCCTGGCGACCCCGCTGGTGATCTCGGTCCACTCCGTGGTCTCCTGGGATTTCGCCATGGCCAACCTCCCGGGCTGGCACACCACCCTTTTCGCCCCCTACTTCGTGGCCGGTGCGATCCACTCGGGGCTCGCCATGGTGCTGGTCCTGATGATCCCCATGCGCAAGCTGCTGAAGCTCGAGCGGCTGGTCCTGCCGGAGCATCTGGATGCCGTGGCGCGGACCACGCTGGTGACGACGGCCATCATGGGTTACTCCTATCTGGTGGAACCTTTCACCTCCTGGTATTCCGGGGACAAGTTCGAGTGGCAGTTCACCATCTGGCGGGCCACCGGATGGCCGTCGATCATGTTCTGGTCGCTTTTCCCGCTCAACGTGCTGATCCCGGCGGCCATGGCATTCAAAAAGGTGCGCCAGAGCCGGATCGCGCTCTTCGTAATCGGGCTTTGCGTGGTGGCCGGGATGTGGATCGAGCGCGTCATGCTGATCACCTCCTCCACATCGCACGACTTCATGCCCCACAACTGGGGCCCCTACTTCCCCACCTGGGTGGAGATCCTGATCACGCTCGGCTCCTTCGGGTTCTTCCTGTTCCTCTTTTTCCTGTTCAGCCGCACGCTTCCCACCATTCCGCTCTCCGACCTCAAGGGGCAGCTGGCCGAGGAGGAGCTTCGTGAGGCGCCCCCTTGCCCCTGTCCGGAACCCGATTTCGTCGTCGGCGCGGAGGGAACCGCGGTCACCGCAGTATTCCCCGACGCCGGGACGCTGGTCCTGGCGGTTTCGGCCCTGTGCCACGCAGGCTTTCAGCGCATGGAGACCTTCACCCCGGTGAAAATCGACAAAATCCAGCAGATCATGGGACAGGAGAGGAGCCCGGTGCGGCGCTGGGCACTGACAGGTGCGGTGATCGGCTGCATCTCAGGGTTCGGACTGGCCATTGGCGCCAGCGGCGTCAACGGTCTCATCGTGGGCGGCAAGAATCCCCTCTCCATCATCCCGTACTGCATCCCGGCCTTCGAGGGGACGGTGCTGCTCGGCTCGATCGCAAACCTGGCAGCGGTGATCGTACATTCGAGGCTTTTCGGCACCACACCGATGCCGCGCTACCGGCGCAGTTTCAGCAATGACAAGTTTGGGGTCGTGGTCGCCGGCGACGCCCCGGAAGTCGGCCGGGCGCGAACCCTGCTCGCCTCTTTCAGTCCGGAGGTCCTCGATGTCGCTCCTTGACCGCCAACCGCATACGGGAAGGCTGCCGCTCCCCTTGGGAGCCGCCTGGCTGCTGCTTGCACTGGCGGGACTGGTGGTCTGGGTGCTGATCGCGCTGCCGGCCAACCAGCCTCAGGCCTGGCGCGCGCTCCTGGTCAATTTCCTTTTCTTCACCTCCCTCGCCGCGGGGCTTGTCACCTGGTCTCCCATCGTGCTCCTCTCTCACGGCAAGTGGGCCGGCAGGCTGGAGCGTCTGACCTCGGCAGGCTATTCGTTCGCACTTCCTTCACTGGCAGCCCTGGCGCTGCTTTGGTGGGCCGGGGAAAAATGGGCGCCCTGGTACGGAAAAAAGCTGCACCAAGGTACCTGGCTTTTCCCACCGGTGCTTTTCGCACGGGACCTGATCCTGCTCGCCCTTTTCTGGGTGCTGGCGCACTACTACCTGAAACGCAGGCGGCTGGGAGAGGGGCGGGTCGTGGGTGCCTGGATGATTCTCGGTTATTGCACGGTCTTCACCATCCTCGGCTTCGATCTGGTCATGGCGCTCGACCCCGTCTGGTACAGCTCACTTTTGGGGGGCTATCTCTTCGTTTCCGGTCTCTACATCGCGGTCTGCGGCTGGGCTTTGCTGGCCGTACTCGTGAAGGGCGGCCAACCTGAGCAGTACCATGACCTCGGGAACCTTATGTTGGCCTTCTCGATCCTGACCACCCACACGATGTTCTCCCAGCTTATCCCGATCTGGTACGAAAACCTCCCCCACGAGATCCATTACCTGGTGCCGCGGGTGAACTTCCTCCCCTGGAACCTGGTCAGCTGGTTCATCCTGCTGGTGGTCTGGCTGGGGCCGCTGGTGCTGTTGTTAACCATACGGTCCAAGCGCTCGCCTTACTTTTTGGGCCCGATCGCGCTGCTTCTTTTGGTGGGGCTCTGGATCGAGCGCTGGTGGCTGGTGGCGCCGACCTTTCAGAGCCGGCTTGATTTCGGCTGGGCGGAGATCTCCATGTTCTGCCTGCTTTTCGGGATTTTCGGTTTCGGCGTGTCCCATGCGCTGTGGCGGGGCCTGCCGGAGCTGCCCCGCGGGGGTGACGAATCGTGACCGAGTGGCTGACCCAGAGTACGGAAGCGGGCAAGCGGCGCTTCAAGTGGATGGAGGCGCTCGTGGCTCTCGCGGCGGTGGCCTCGGTGCTCTTCGGGTGGTGGGGATACAGCCGCTACTACGAGCGCCAGATCGGCCCGAAGCAGCCGATCCCGTTCAGCCACCGGGTCCATGCCGGTGACAAGGGGATCTCCTGCCTCCTTTGCCACTACACCGCACCGGTTTCCGACCGCGCCGGCATTCCGCCGCTGGAGACCTGCATGCTCTGCCACCGGCGCGAGGCGATCAACTTCCGGCCGATCCAGGACCTGCGGGAGCATTACTTCTCCAAGCGCCCCGTCAACTGGGTACGGGTGCACTGGTTGCCGGAATTCGTCTACTTCACCCACCGCGTCCACCTGCATCGCGGGTTCGACTGCGTGGAATGCCATGGCAACGTGAAGGCGATGGACAGGATCGTCATGGTCAAGAAGTTCGAGATGGGCTTTTGCATCGATTGCCACCGGAAGCATCACGCCACCCATGACTGCTTCGTCTGTCACCGGTAAGATCGGCCACGGCAGCCGCATGGAAGGCGGCATCCTGTTAACGGTCCCGTAGCTTTACCAGCGCCCGTTTGTCTGCGCTGCAGCGTCTCATTTTGGGGTGTCCAATGTTCAAGTTCGTCGAGAAGCCGCAGTCCTCAGCGATAGCGTTTATGGGCGCCGGCTCCTTCTGGTTTATCATAGGGGCGCTTTACGGAATGGTCTCGGCGATCCACCTCGTAGCGCCGGAGTTCTTCAGCAACATCCCCTTCCTGGTCTTCGGCAGGTCGAGGCCGGTACACGTCAATACCATGATCTACGGGTTCACCGGGAACATGCTGGTCGGCTGCGGCCTCTACTACGTGCCGGCGCTGCTGCGCACCAGGATCTTCTCCGAACCGCTGGGATGGATCACCTTCGGCCTTTACAACCTGACCGTCCTGAGCGGCCCGCTCACCTTCGCCTTCGGCTGGACCCAGGGGCGGGAGTACAACGAGTATGTCTGGTGGGCCGACGTCTGCTTCGTCCTGGCCTGTCTCACCGCAATCTACAACATCGTGATGACGATAACGCGTCGCAAGGAACAGCAGCTCTACGTGTCGGTCTGGTACTTCGTCGCCACCTTCCTCTGGTCCGCCTGCAATTACCCTATAAGCAACGTGATGTGGCGCCCGAGCGTCGGGGCCATGGACGGGCTCATCGACTCCATCTTCCTGTGGTTTTGGGGGCACAATCTCCCGGGGCTTTTCGCTACGCCGCTCGCCACCGGGGCCGCCTACTATGTGATCCCCCGGGTGACCAGGACCAAGCTCAACTCCCACACTCTCTCCCTGGTCGGTTTCTGGCTACTGGTGTCGCTCTACACCCATATCGGAGGGCACCACATCCTGCAGGCGCCCATCCCCAACTGGCTCAAGGCTATCAGCATCGTGGACTCCATGGCGATGATCGTTCCGGTATTCATCGTGGTGCTGAACATCTGGATGACGGCGCGGCGTAAGGGGGATCTGATCTACAAGGACCCGGCGGGGCTTTTCGTCATGACCGGGGTCGTCTGGTACATCATCACCTGCATCCAGGGACCGGTGCAGGCGCTCCCCATCGTGCAGCGGGTGACCCATTTCAACAACTGGACCGTGGGCCACGCCCACATCGCCATGCTCGGATTTGCCGGGTTCATAGCGATCGGCGCCATGTGGCACATCCTCCCCCTGGCGAGCAACCGCCGGCTCTGGTCGCAACGTCTGGTGACTCTCCAGTACGTCTTGGTGCTTTTCGGAATCACCGGCTTCTTCCTGGTTCTGACCGCGGCGGGGCTGGTCCAGGGGGCGGCCTGGAACCAGGGGCTCATGATCATCCGGGAGTTGCCGGCGCGGTTCCCCTACATGGTGGCGCGGGCGGTGCTCGGTCTTTTCATCCTGACCGGGTCCGTCATCGGCCTCTACAACTTTTTGATGACCCTCTGGAAGGGTGAGCAGATCCCGTACGAAGAGGGGATCCTGGAGCCGATCGAATGAGAATGTCACCTGCCATGCTCATAGTGGGCGCATTGATGGTCTTCTGGGCCTCGGCCTTCATCATCGTCGGGTTGCCGACGGCCACCATGAAGATCACCCCCTCAGAGATCTGGCGCGAGCGGACCGCACTCGAGGAAGAGGGGCACCGGCTCTATGTCGACAACGGGTGCAGTTACTGTCACTCGCTCTTCGTCCGGGTAAACGACTGGGGAGTCGGGAATCAGCGGATCGCCGAGGCTGGCGACTATATCGGACCGGGGCCGATCATCCTCGGGTCAGAGCGCACCGGCCCCGACCTTTCCCAGGAGGGGGGCGAGCACCCGGACGACTGGCACCTGGCCCACTTTATCAACCCCCGGTTCACCAGCCCGGTGTCGGTCATGCCCTCCTGGGAATTCCTGGGAGCGGACAAGATCAAAAAGCTGACCGCCTATGTCCAGTCCCAGGGACTCAAGATGGCCGACGAGCGCGTGGCGCGCCAGAACCTTTATAAAAGGCAGGCCGTGGCCGCCTTCCAGTCGGGGCCGGACAAGAACATCGAGTGGATTCACGCCAATGTTCCCGAGCTCTGGCGGCGCATGCCGAACCCGTACCCGGCCGAAAAGGGCGCACTGGCGCGGGGAGAGAAGCTGTTCCAGGATTACTGTTCCGGGTGTCACGGCCCCATCGGCGACGGCAACGGTCCCGCCGCCAGGTGGGTCTACCCTCCCCCGCTCAATTTCACCACCCTCAGGCGCCACCTGGTGGAGGGGAAGTACATCGGCGGCATCTTCTACTATCAGATCATGAACGGCATCACCGGCACCGGCATGCCCTATTTCAAGAGGGCGCTGGAGTCGGAGAAGATCTGGGATCTGGCCAACTACGTTGCCGTCAACTTCGTCGGTTACACGGACGCCGGGATTGAGCCCAAGGACATTCCCGCGGCCTACGAGCCGACCTGGAAGAACCCCTATCAGCCCCCTGGGCCCACAGGAGAGCCGGGAAAATGACCTGGGACACCGGAATCACCATCATCTGGATAGGTTGTCTGTTCATCGGGATGACCGTAGCCTACGCGCTATTCCTCTGGGGGATCCGGAACGGGCAATTCAGCGACCAGGAGCACGCCCGGTCGCTGGCGCTTTTGAGCGGCATACCTCGTGAGGGTTCCGACGACGACGGGCCGGGGAGGACCGGGGCATGATCGAGTACGAGGTCCACGGCAGCAAATGGGTATATCTCTCCGTTTTCTGCGGCGCCGCGCTCGTCGCGATCTTCGCCCTCACCTGCTGGGCCATGTGGCGCCCCAGGGCGGAGGCAAAAGAGCAAGCGGGGCAGGAGATAACCGGCGTCAAAAGCTTCTTCTCCTGGCTGATCGGCATCGCCCCCTGGGCTGTGATCCTGATAGTGGCGGGGACGGCCGCCTTCTCGGTGATCCATACCGTCAAGGCGGCTCTCAAGCCGCCGAACTGGTGACGACATGAGCGAAAGCAAGTGGTTTGGCGAAGAGAAAATCATACCGGATGCCTGGAGCTGGGTCATTCTCATCCTCTTGTCGCTGGGACTCGTGGGGTGGGGAGTGCTGGTCTATTGCGTCGTCCAGGATGGTCCGCGGGCCTGGGATTACCGGAAGCTGCCCGACATCCCCGGCGAATCGGCCTACGGGACTTATCCGCTCCCCAGGACACTGCAGCCGCCGCGCCAGATTCCGAAGCTGCCGGGAGCCCGGCCGCTTAAGCCGGAAGAGATGTCGATCCAGGAGAAGAGACTGTGAAAAGATTCCTGCTCAATATCGCACTGCTCTTTTTGGCCGGAGGCGCGCTGGTGGCGGGTGGCTTCACCTACGTCATCTACACCGGACCGAAGATGAAAGTGCAGCCTCACATTCGGGCCTATCAGGCGGTCGCGCCGGCCCTGCCCCGGGGCAGCGTCCCGGTGCCGCTTCCGACCACACTGGATGACTCGGCGGCCCAGCTTGCCGGGGCCGCCGCCACCCAGAGCGAGCTGGCCAACGGCAAAACGTACTACACCTACTACTGCGTCTTCTGCCACGGTGAGAAAGGAGACGGCATCGGCGCGGTCGGAGAGAGCTGGGACCCGGCTCCGGCCGACCTGCGCACCGACCGGGTCCGCCAGATGAGTCGTCCCCAGCTCTTAAAGAGCATGTTGACGGGAGTTGGGCACGAGCCGGTGCTGGAGATGGTGGTCCATCCCAAGTACCGGCGCGATCTCGTCCTCTACGTGGCTGCTCTGGCGCAGGCAGAGACGAGGAGGAGCAGCCAATGATCAATAACGACGGGCACCGGAGCACCGCAGCGATCGGCGGACACCCGCTCCATCCGATGATGATCGCCTTTCCCACCGCCTTTCTGACGGCGCTGGTCGCCTCGGATGTCGTCTGCGCTAGTTGCGGAGACGTCTTCTGGAAAAATGTATCCTACTGGCTCTGCATATCCGGCCTCGTCACCGGCGCGGTTGCCGCCTTGCTGGGAGCTATCGATTTTTTCACCATCCCCGCCGCCAGGAGACTCCCCACCGGCTGGATCCACTTCCTCGGCAATGGCGCTGCGTTGTTCATCACCTTTCTCAATAGCTGGCTTAGGTGGAACGATTCGCCCACCGTGCCCTGGCCCTGGGGCCTGCCGCTTTCGGCCGGCGCCTTCCTGCTCCTGTGCGTTACAGGGTGGTGCGGGGGGGAGTTGGCCTACCGGTACAGGATAGGGGTGATACCCCGTGCAGAAGATTCCCCTGGGGAAACGGAGTAGAAACTTAAGCGGCTGGCCCCGGGGATTAAAGAGGCCAGCCGTTTTGCTGCCGAGATCCACCAGAAGCGGGCAAATGTGGCGCGACGACCGGCATTGATAACCCGGCCTGAGCCTCCACGTTGCCAAATGCGGGGCTGTCCTTAGACTTCTATTGACGTTTTTTAAAACCAGGGTGGCCGGGGCGCCAGCTTCGCCAGGCGGGTCCGGGCGATTTGTAGTTCTGAACGCTGCGTACCGCAGTCCAGGGCGCCCGTGCCCAGCGGCGACACCAGCCAGACGCTGAAATATTGATCACTCACTTCAGTGATTACCAAATCACCGAAAATCATGGGAGGGAGGGATATATGGTAATGAGGTAGATCATCATTGGTGATTGAAGCGCTATTCGAACCGGGTGAACTTTGCTCCGATGAATACCATATTCGTGAAGTACTCAAGCAGGTCGACCTTTTTGACAACACCGCCGCCGGGCCTTTCATCCGAACTCTTCAACCCGCTGGCATGAATGAGAAATAGAGAACCATTTTCAACCTTTATTATGCCGAGATGGCCTATTATCTCGTCTGCGGATCGTTTCGTGGGATCTTCAACAAAAAAAATCAGATCGCCTGTTTTCAGTTTGCCATAGACTTCCGGTTTTAATAGCTCACCTTTGGGAAGCATGGGCGTTTTCTCGCCTCGCCGCAGTCCCCGTATATCGACTGAATCTCCCAGTTCCGTCGTTATATCCCTTCCCCACCTTCCCGAGGTGATCATGTCCTCGGCATACGCGAATCGCTCGTTGTAATTGACAATTCGCCCGCCTTCTATTCTGCCTCGTGTGCGGAACCTGAGGTCGAGCGACCGGTCCATTGCTCCCTCCGGCGTATTGGCCTGAGCAAGCTCGACGGCACGGAATACCAGATACATACAGTCCACCCGGTAGTCACAGACTATCCTCTCGGAGCGGACATACTCGCCCAACGGGTCTATGTCGTAAGGTGCACCGACAAACTGTTCGCCCCAGAAGGCAATACGTGCACCGATTGGCCTTGTATTCACCAGGTCCTGAAGTTTTTGAATTTCCGCGGTCGCGAGCGGTGTAAAGCCCGAACCAACTTTCACCTGTTAGATTCTGCCGGCGCATGCGCCAAAGAGTTGCAGGCAGAAGAGAAAAATTGCATATCGTAGAAATCTGAATCCTCTTGCGGAAAACATAACGTTCACTCTCTCTTAAGGTCTCGATAGCAAGATTGTATCATGGTCCAAGAACTGGGTGCACCATGTTCTGCCGTGTTCGTTGGGTCCCTTACCTCACTAGCTCGCCCCCGACCTTGTAGATTCCGCTGTAGGCGAGGTAAATGGCGCCGCGGGCTCTTAGATCACGGGTTGGTCATGTCGTTGAACCCAATGCCTGCTTAACCATGCTCCCATGTACCGTTTCCCTGCTCAAAAGCTGCTGTGCCAGCTTTTTCCATGCACCGTCCCTTCCCCTTCCGACCCGTAGGTTCCTTTGGGCCTGGGCAAAAACACATCACTTAGTTGCGACAAACTGAAGCGCTGCGGAATCGATGCAGTAACGCAATCCGGTCGGCTTCGGACCGTCATGAAAAAGGTCTCCCAGATGCCCATCGCAACGGCGGCACAGGACTTCGGTGCTGCTCTTAAAAAGCAGTAAAGTCCGGTGAGTTTCAGTCTTGATGTTTTCCGGAGCTATGGGGGCGGTAAAGCTTGGCCAACCAGTTCCGGAATCAAATTTGTCTTCTGACCGGAACAGGTCCAGCCCGCATCCTGCACAGCGGTAGATTCCATGCTCGTGACTGGTGGCATATTTGCCCGAGAAGGCTCGTTCTGTCCCCTTTTCCAGCAGGACATAAAACTGTTCAGGCGTAAGAATTTTCTTCCACTCTTCCTTGGACTTCACGACCTCATCAGTCATGACATAGTCCCCTTTTTCTGCTGAATAGACCTTGATCCGCGACGCAGCATCGGCCTTGGACGGGTGCATGCCGAAACCACCGATGGTAATCCCTGTGGCGGTAATACCGAGTAAAAGTAGCCCTAACCAGAGTAATGCGCATTTCATATCTCGCCTCCTGACAGCCATTTCTGACCAGTTCTTGTTTTGCCAGCATTAAATATGGCAGAGTCGCCCACTTTACCGTGGGCAGCGATCCGGAACGACAGCGTTCTGATTTTTCTACTTGATTCAATTTGAGAAGAATTCAGCACCTTCTAAAAATGCCCGCGCTATCTGCCCTTTGCCGATTACACCAAGAACGGTGCCGGACGAATCTGTTTTGCCCGGAATAACCAGAACTGCCTCGGCATATGCCAGGCGCATTCGAACAATGATGCGATAAAACTGCTGATCTTTATCCACGACGATATAGCTAAGAGACGGCACCGTCGCGACCAGATCTTCGTTGTTCTTGAAGATTGCCACTTCCAATGCTGTTTCTCGTGAGAGAAGGCCGACCGGCCTCTCCGATTCTTTGATGAGAAACCATCTGGCCGCGGGTTCGTTCCGCAGTTTCTCCGCCAGATCCTTGATGGATTGCCCCGCAGGCATGATGGACAGCTGCGTACCCATGATCTCTTCAGCCATTCTCAAAGTATGAATATTCGAGTGAAGTGCCTCCGGTATCCGGTGGCCTCGCCTCGCAAGCTTCATAGTATAGATACTCTCTTTACAGAGGAACTTCCTGACACCGAAGCTGATCGCAACGGTTATCGTCACGGGAATCACCACACTGTATTCCAAGGTCATTTCCAGGATCATCACGATAGCTGTCAGGGCCGCTCCGGTAGCCCCTCCTACAACTCCCGCCATTCCAGCCACGGCAAAAGCGGAAGGGCTGACTCCGAGATCCGGTAAGAAATGATTTAGCGCAAATCCATAAGCTCCGCCGAAGGTTGCACCGATATACAGGGACTAGGCAGCCAAAGTCCCATGAACCGCCGCGAGAATCCGGCCCCCGGCGCGCCGCACTGCTTCTCTTCCGCCCCATCCATCCCCAGCGAGTCAGGTCGAAATCTACCAGCTATTGCCTCCTCGGCAGCCTTGACATCTGGCCATTTTTGCAGGAAGATGTTGTAATATCTGAATGAATGAAAGGCCTTTGCCGAGACATCGATACTTACTACTGAACGAATTCATGTCATAACACAGCCAAACTTCTCAGTCCCGTCCAGGCAGGCCCTGGACAACACAGGAACAGGCTTGGAAATACTGGCAGTCTGTTCCAATCGGCACGGAGGGTTTCTATGAAAGTAAGCGCGCGCAACACATTCACAGGCTCGGTATCCGGCATCATCAAAGGCGCCGTCAATTCCGAAGTCACCCTCACCCTCAAAGGTGGCGTCCCTTTGGTCGCAGTCATCACCAACGGCGCCATCGACAACCTGGGGCTGAAAGTCGGCGCTGAAGCCTGCGCCATCGTCAAGGCCAGTTCGATCATCATCGGCACCGACCTGCACGACTCCAAGGTCAGCGCCAGAAATGTCTTCTGCGGCACCATCGCCAAGATCGTCGAAGGACCTGTCAGCACGGAGGTGGATGTGGAAATCGGCGGCGGCAACACGGTCAGCGCCGTCATCACCCACGGCAGCTCACAGCGGCTGGAACTAAAAGAAGGCGGACACGCCTGCGCGCTGTTCAAAGCCTCCAGCGTCATCATCGGCGTAAGCTAACGGCCCAAAGGGGCAACGGTGACGCTGCCCCTTTTTTCGGCCCTGCATTATTGGCATTTAGACACGAGGGGAGTCGGAGAAAGCTCATGCCTTCGGCAGACTATGAGTCCCGGCAGCGGGCCTATGAAGCTCTCACTTCAGCCTGATTGCCGCACCGTTTCCTTACCCGTTGTCTGCGCGCAGGAAAGGCTGACAAAAAAAGCAAATGGCACCGAGAAACTGATATGCGACTTACCATGACCGTGCAGAAAAGCCTCCCTGCCTTTGACTTCAGCGCCGACTGCGCCATAAACGGCGACAGAGTCGGCATATTCGGCGCGTCCGGCAGCGGCAAATCGACCCTGGTCAACCTGCTGGCGGGATTGCTGGAACCGGACAGCGGAGAAATAATACTGGATGGCGACTTCCTTTTCAGCCGGGAGAAAAGGATCAACCTGCGGCCCGAGCAGCGCCGCATCGCCATCGTCTTCCAGCAGCACTGCCTGTTCCCGCACCTGAACGTCAAGAACAACCTGCTGTACGGTTTCCGGCGCTGCCCTGCCGAACAGCGCAACATCGATTTCGGCACCCTGGTTTCCGTACTGAGGCTCGAAGAGCTTTTGGACCGCGGGGTGAACAACCTGTCCGGGGGCGAAAAGCAGCGGGTAGCCCTGGGGCGTGCGGTGCTGGCCAACCCCCGCCTGCTGTTGATGGATGAGCCGCTCTCCGCCCTGGACGACACTCTCAGGTTCCAGGTCATCCCCTACCTGAGGAGCGTCAGCGAACAGTTCAAGATCCCCTACCTGTTCATCTCCCACTCCCTGGTCGAGATGCGGCTCATGGTCGAGCAGGTGCTGGTGGTGGCGGGCGGTACAGTCGTGCGGCAGACCGGCACCGAAGAGCTGGCGCGCTCCCTCATGCATCAGAGCCCGGTTGGTTATATCAACCTGCTGAGGCTCAGCTCTCCCGGGCGCGTCGACGACCTCTATTCCTACCGCTTCGGCGCGGGGGAGCTGCTGATCTCCGCCGGCAGCCTCCAGCAGGAGTCGCTCTTCGAGCTTTCCTCGAAAGACATCATCCTGTTCAAGAAGCATCCCGAAGCCTGCAGCGCGCGCAACCTGCTCCCCTGCAGCGTCGTCGGCACCTTTGCCTCGGGCAACCGGGTCGGAGTGGAGCTGGCGAGCGGCGAGGGGCGCCTGGTGGCGGAGGTGGTGCACCAGGCGGCGCAGGAACTGGGGATAGCTGCCGGCAGCGAACTGTTCGCTGCCATCAAGGCTTCGGCCTTTCGCCGGGTCGGGTAGCACGGAATCCTTTGACGGCAAGGCGCCCTGCCCTGCACTGTTTATGGCAACAAAACTATCAGCCGGCAGGGACCCGCCAGCGCGTAGTGCCGCCGTTCAATCGCACTATTCTTGAAGTCCGCCTGAAAACCGTATAACTAACAACTGACAACGCGCTTCCGATGAAGCATAATCAGGCAAGTTCGGCAGGCTTTGCCTGATGCCGCTCTCGCTGGAGCTCTCGCCAAGGAGTCACAATGTCGGAAATGTTCACCGTGCTTCCTCCCGCTGAAGCACTGAAAATTCTGCTTGATCAGCTCCCTCCGCTGACCCGGTCGGAAACCATTGCCACGGCCGAAGCGCTCGGCCGCACGCTCGCGGAAAAACTGCTGGCGCCGCAAGCCTTGCCGGCCTTTCCACGTTGCACGATGGACGGCTATGCGGTGCGCGCCGAGGACACCTTCGGCGCCACGGAACAAATGCCAGCCTATCTGGACGTCGTCGGTGAAATGCCCATGGGCTGCGCCTCGCAACTGGCCGTTGGCCTGTCACAGGCCGCCGTCGTCTACACCGGCGGCATGGTTCCGGCCGGAGCAGACGCCGTCGTCATGGTGGAACGCACGCAAAAAATGGACGAGTCCGGCATCGAGGTACTGCGTTCGGTCGCATCCGGCGAGAACGTCATAGAGGTAGGCGAAGACGTCATGGAGGGAGAGCAGCTGTTTGCGGCGGGGCATACCCTGCGCCCCCAGGATCTCGGCGGGCTGCTGGCCCTCGGCATCACCAGGGTCTGCGTCAGCGCCCAGCCTCGCGTGGCGATCATCTCCACAGGGGATGAAATCGTGGCACCGGAATTGACACCGGGGCCTGGCCAGATCCGCGACATCAACAGCTACACCATCGCCGCCCTGGTCGCACGAGCCGGCGGGGTCGCGCTCCCCTGCGGGATCATCAAGGACGATTACCCGTTGCTGGTGGGCGCGGCGCGCGCGGCACTGGAAAGCGCCGATGTACTGGTCATTTCGGCGGGGTCGTCCGTTTCCACGCGCGACCTTTCGGCAGAGGTGATCAACAGCCTCGGAAAACCGGGGGTGCTGATACACGGACTCGCGCTGAAACCGGGCAAGCCGACCATACTTGGCGTCTGTGACGGCAAACCGGTCATCGGCCTGCCGGGGAACCCCGTCAGCGCCATGGTTGTGGCCGGACTGTTCCTCGTCCCCGTGCTGGGCCACTTGCTGAGGCTTACGACCCCGGCGAGCCAACGTCGCGTTACGGCAACTCTTACCCACAACATCTCGTCGGTACCGGGCCGGGAAGATTATGTGCCGGTCGGTCTGGCCGAACGCGACGGTGCCCTCTGGGCCGAGCCCGTTTTCGGAAAATCCAACCTGATCTACACCCTGGTCCGGTCCGATGGCATGCTGCGCGTGCCGCTCAACTCAAGCGGCTTGTACCGGGGTGAGCAGGTTGTCGTGGAATTATTTTAACAGGTCAAAGGGGAGCTAGCGTCCACATGGGCAAAACCAAGAATTTCTACCTCGAGAACATACCACTGGCGGAGGCGTGGCAGCGCCTGGTCGCCGCTTTGGAAAAGGCCGGGGTCTGGCGCGAACTTCCCGGCGAGCAACTGCCGCTGGACGAGGCTCTGGGCCGCGTGACCGCGCAGCCGGTTTGGGCCGCGCTTTCCTCTCCGGGTTATCATGCCAGTGCCATGGATGGCTTTGCGGTCCGCTCGGTCGACACCATCGGTGCCTCGGAGACTGCGCCCAAGCGGTTGAGCGTCGGTTCCAACGGGCAGGCCTGCTATGTCGATACGGGCGACGCGATCCCCTCCTGGGCCGACGCTGTCATCATGATCGAACACACCCAGCGCGGCACGGAGGCAGACGGCGCGGAAGCCATAGAGATCCAGGCCGGCGTCGCCCCCTGGACCGCCATCAGACCGATGGGCGAGGACATGGTCGCCACCGAACTGGTGCTCCCCGCCAACCACCTGCTGAAACCGGTGGACCTGGGAGCCCTTGCGGGGTGCGGGCACGAGACGGTGAGCGTGCGGCGCAGACCCCGGGTGGCGGTCATTCCGACCGGAAGCGAACTGATTACGGTGCAGCAGGCAGCCCGAAACGGCCTGAAGCCCGGCGACATCATCGAATACAACTCGCTCGTGCTGTCGGCCCAGGTGCGCGAGTGGGGCGGCGCAGCGACCCGCTACCCGATCGTAGCCGACGATTACCAGCGCATCAAGGCCGCGGTGCTTGAGGCGGCGGCCGATCACGACCTGGTGCTGGTCAACGCCGGGTCGTCCGCGGGGAGTGAGGATTTCACCTCGAGTATCGTGCAGGAGTTGGGGACGCTGCTGGTGCACGGGGTGGCCGTGCGTCCCGGGCACCCGGTGATCCTCGGCATGGTGGCCGGTCACAACAAGCCGATCATCGGCATACCGGGGTATCCGGTCTCCTGCGCGCTGACCGCGGAGACCTTCGTCGAGCCCCTGCTGTCACGCTGGCTCGGTCTGCAACCCTTGGAGAAACCGAGAGTGCAGGCGACGGTCACCCGGAAGCTGCTTTCCCCCATCGGGGAGGATGAAATGGTGCGAGTCACCGTCGGGCGAGTCGGCGACCGGATCGTGGCGGCTCCGCTGTCGCGCGGAGCGGGCGTCATCACCTCGCTGGTCAGGGCCGACGGGATCGTGCGCATACCGCGGTTCTCCGAGGGAGTCGAAGCAGGCCAGGAGGTCGCCGTCGAGCTCTACCGCAGTCCCGCCGAGATCGAGCGCACCGTGGTCCACATCGGCAGCCACGACCTCTGCCTGGATCTGCTGGCGCAATACCTCGCCGACAGCGGACGGCGCTTCACCAGTGCCAATGCCGGCAGCCTCGGTGGACTGATGGCGCTGCGGCGCGGAGACGCCCACCTGGCCGGTTCCCACCTGCTCGATCCGGCCACAGGCGGTTACAATGTCTCCTATGTGCAGAAATACCTGCCCGGAGTACCGGTGGTGCTGATGACCTTCGTCTACCGCGAGCAGGGGCTCATTGTTGCCAAGGGGAACCCCAAGGGAATCCGGACCCTGGCGGACCTGACGCGGGACGACGTGCAGTTCGTGAACCGCCAGCGCGGCGCCGGGACCCGCGTCCTGCTCGATTATCACCTTGAGAAGCTCGGTATCGCTCCCGGTGCCATCAACGGCTACCGGCGCGAGGAATTCACCCACATGGCGGTAGCCGTCGCGGTCCAATCCGGCGTTACCGACTGCGGTCTCGGCATCGCCTCCGCGGCCCACGCGCTGGGCCTCGATTTCATCGCGCTGGAAAAGGAGCGCTACGACCTGGTGATCCCCCGCGTGCACTACGAAAGCGACCTGCTGCAGCCTCTGCTCGACCTGATTCGAGGCCCGAACCTGCGGCGTGTCGTGGCGGCGTTGCCCGGCTACGACACGACCCTCATGGGCGAGGTCGTGATGTAGCGCCAGGAGGCGAGCCTGCCTTAAATATCGGCGGACGCGACAAATTTGGTCATACCTACTATAGTCCGAGGCATGGCCACATTGGTTTAAATACGGGCATACATTATATGGCTCGTCACCATCTCATGTTCTTATGATGATCGTGTTTAGACCGTGCATGGCCGTCGTTGCTTTCAACATGAGCATATATCGTTTGATCAATAGGCATGGTATATATTGAGTGCACCCATATATGGTTATAACAAGGTCATATTTGGTTTAAATATGAGGCATCATTATTTATACGTCAGCATCATCTGCTTATTTTATGACAATACCTGATTCTATACGTCACTTACATAGGTTTAAATATGGTCCTGCATGGTTTATAGGTCCCCGTCATACGTTTATATGATAACACTACCAGGTTTGATACTTGACCGTCGTAGGTCCAAAGATGGGCGTACATGGACCGATCGTCCCCATCATTTTCTTGATGATGACCACCATCGGTTTATTCACCGCTGTCACTTCCATGAAGACAGGCTGGAATGATCTGAAGGGCGCTACTTGTCGTACGGACATTGAGGGAGGGTGCCGGAGGAAGGGACGCTGAAGGAAATTTCCCCGGGACCGGAACTGGTTGGTAAGCTCCGGTTCCCGGGATGAGATTCATCAGGCAGGTTGGGGAGTGCCGGCTTTTTTTCTGCTCACATACCGTACCAGTTCGAAGCCTGCTTGCAGCAGCATCGGTATGTCGTCCTCGGTTGCCACCGACTGCAGGTAGTGAAGGATCTTCTTGAACATCTCGGTAACCTCCTTGCGGGCTGCCTTGCGCAGCGCGGCCTGGATGCGGTCACCGTGTACACTGGATTCGTAGAAGTGCTGCAGGCGGTCTATCTTCTCCTTCACCAGGTCGATGGAAAACATCTTGTCCGGAGGGTTTCGGTAGAGTTCCAACGTGGACAACCCGGAGTGGTAGCGATAGCTGTTGCTGATAAAGGTAGCGTCTTTGCCGGTGAGGTCGAGTGTTATTCTGACCATAGGAATCTCCTTTGGGTGGGGCACCTGGTTAACCGATTATGATTAGACAATATTAACAACCTATCCCCCCAACGCAAGCAGCTGGAAAATAAAATTCCTGCGCCCACGCGGGGTTTGTCGGTAACATCGGGTTCAGATGACGACGCCCCGCCTGGTCCTGGAAAAGTTGCGTCAGCCAGGAACTCAGACATTCCCTCGCACTTGGTTACCTAAAGGTCCTGGCGTGCCTTCGAGCCAGTCAATTCCATTTCCGACACACAGAGGTTCACTTTGGTAAACAAACGCGACAAGAAGGTCCTGGGACTCTCCGGCAATCTCTGGTTCAATCAGGCGGAGCACAAATTTCTGGGTGGAGACCGGATCGATCTCCTGTGCAAGATCGACGAACTGGGCACCATCACCAAAGCAGCCAAGGCGGTCGGCGTCAGCTACAAGACAGCCTGGGAAACGGTCAACACCATAAACAATCTGGCGGAAAAGCCGCTGGTCGACCGCATTGCCGGCGGCAAGGGGGGCGGCGGCACCAGCCTTACTCCCGCAGGGAAGAAAGTGATACGCGAATTCCAAACTATCCAGGAAGAACTTCACAAGTTCCTGGGGAACCTGGAACAGAAGCTGGGAGATACCGAGGGGTTGTTCCAATTTCTAAAGAGGATCTCCATGAAGGTCAGCGCGCGCAACACCTTCGCAGGCACGGTAACCAATATCACCAAAGGCGCTGTTAACGCAGAAGTAACGCTGGCACTCAAAGGCGGCGTCCCCCTGGTCGCCGTGGTCACCAACGGTGCCATTGACAATCTGGCACTAAAGCTCGGAGTGGAAGCGTATGCCATCGTCAAGGCGAGTTCGGTCCTCATCGGCACCGACCTGCACGACGCCAAGGTCAGCGCCCGCAACATATTCTGCGGCACCGTCGCCAAGATCGTTCAAGGCCCGGTCAACACCGAGGTGGACGTGGAGATCGGCGGTGGCAACGTGGTGAGCGCCGTCATCACCCAGGGGAGCGCTGCCAAGCTGGAACTCAAGATCGGCGGGCACGCCTGCACCCTCTTCAAAGCCTCCTCCGTCATTCTCGGCGTCAGCTGAACCAATGAAAAGGGACACCGCAGGCGATGTCCCCTTTTTATGTCACTTCTTCGCAGCTCCCCGATCATAAAAACGCGGGGCTTTCCGGTGGCTCGGTGCGGAGCTACAGGTCCTGCCCCTGGCCGAGACCACCCGGGAGCGCCTTCAGGAGGAACTGGCCGGCAAATGGGGCAAGAAGCACAGCTGCGACCTATGGGCCCATCGAAGACACCCTGTAGCGGCTGAACCTGGTGGGGAAACTCGCAAGCACCCGGAATGCTGCGCTACCCGGGTCTCCCCCCCTCCTCCCGCCCCGTGAAAGCGTGCACCACGGCCTGGTAGCTCGCGAAATAGGCACCGGCCCCCCAGAGCCCCGTGAGCCCGGAGCGCTCGAATTCCGCCCGGACCTCCTCGATGACGTCGCAAAACACCAGGCTGACCCCCTGCCCGGCCAGGGTGCCGTGGATGTCCCGCAGGGCCTCGGCGGCCGTGAAATCGACGTCGTCAACCGCGGAGAGGTCGATGCAGAACCAGGACAGGGGCGGCCGGGCATCCCTGGCGAGTCCCGCCACCTCCGCGGTCAGCACCCCGATATTGGCGTAATACATGCTGTGCATGAACCGGTAGATGACCAGACCCGGCGCGGCCTGTTCCCGCGAATCGACCACCCCAAGACGCCAGCCCAGAGCCTGGTCCGGCACGATCAGCATGTTTTTCGGCCGGTAGCCGTGCCTGGTGTGCACCACCAGCGACAGCACGATGGCGAGCAGAATGCTCTGCTGCACCCCTGCAAAGACCACCACCGCCGCCGTGATCAGCGCCACCCAGAACTCCCAGGGACGCTCCCGTGCAATCCTGCGCATCCCCTTGACGTCCACCAGCTCCACCCCGATCAGGAAGACTACCGAGGACAGCACCGCACCCGGCAGGTAGGCGAGCGGGCCGGTCAGGAAGAGGAGCACCAGCAGCACCACGAAGCTCGTGGTGAGCTGGGAGAGCTGGCTCACGCCCCCCGCGGAGTCGACCGCCTGGGTCTTGGTCGGGCTGCCGTTCACCACGAAGCTTCCGGAAAGGCCGGCGCCGAGGTTGGCCAGGGCGAGCCCCACGAGATCCACGTTCTCATCGAAAGGCTCGTTATAGCGGGCGGCGTAAGCGCGCGAGGTCGCGGCGCTCTGGGCCAGGATGACGACGAACATGGCGAACGCCGTAGGCAGCAGCCTCTGAAAGAGCCCCCAGTCCAGAGCCAAGTTCGGCAGGCCGATCTTCGGCAAGCCGCCGTGGAGCGGGCCGAGGATGTCAATGCCGTAGGAATGAAGGTTGAAACCCCAACTGACGACGATCGCCCCGAGCACTGCTATCAGGAGTCCCGGGATGCGCTTCGAAATCCGCCGGGATACCAGGACGATCAGCAGCGTCGCCAGGGACAGGGCGAGGACTGCCGGGTTGGCCGCTTGAAGCTGGCCGAGTCCCGCGACAACTTTGGCGATCGTGCCGTGCCCCCCTTCCGGCAGACCGAGCATCCCGGAGATCTCACCGGCGGCGACCTGGACGCCGACCCCTGAGAGGAAGCCGACCAGCACGGTGCGCGACAGGAAGTCCGCCAGGAACCCGAGCCGGGCCAGGCGGGCGAGCAGCAGGAACCCGGCGCACATGAGGGCGAGGATGCCGGCCAGGGCAAGCCACTCGCCCGAGCGCGGCGCGGCCAGGGTGGCCAGGCAGGAGGCGAGGATGGCGGCAGTGGCGGAGTCGGCGCCGACCACCAGGTGCCGGGAAGAGCCGAAGAGCGCGTACAGGGTCATCGGGAGCAGGATGGTGTACAAGCCGGTGACGAGCGGCGTGCCTGAGATCTTGGTATAGCCGAGCACTTCGGGGATGGCCAGGGCGGCGAGCGTCAAGCCGGCAACCAGGTCGGCCGGGACCCGGGCACCCGCGACGGGGAGAATGCCCTGGAGGATGGAGCTACGCTGGCCCTGCCGGCCCGGTGCTGCCATGGTGCAACCTCCTTGTGCCTGGGCCAGGGTACCAGCCACTACTGCCCCATCGAACTACCTCGCCAGGCAAAGGAATTAAACGGGCAGGTTCCCATGTCACCACGATTGGACGTATCATCACCATAGTACCACCGGATTCCGGCGGCACAAGACATTGACCTGCCTTACGCCCCGACTGATTCAGTGTCACCGGCGGATGAAGCGATCACATCCTGATTTTATTCTCCTTCCCAACTGCCTGTGAGCTCTGTGCGCCGCAGAGAATCAGCATCTGGTTACTTCCTACATAGGTATCCGTTAGTGAGCGGCTCCCGCCTGAGCTAGCTGTCGTCCGGTTGCAGGTCCGAGACCGGAGCGCCGGCAGTAATCAGTTTTGGTTTGTTTTCACGATGGACAGTTGACAAGTAAGCGCCGCTCGCTGTGAATCTTAAGGTTAACAACCCCCAATCAACCTCCGACCCGGGAATTGCTAAGCTTCCCAGGCCGTCAGGCCGGTGCGCACCTAGAGAGTTGGTATTTTTTAGTGCAGGCGCGTCACTCCGGATGACTCAGATCATCGCCCTCCACCGAATATTTATCTAGCTCTAATTTTAGTCGCCTACCTTTTACAACGCGTAATTTTCCGGAGTCAATCATATATGAGAATTATTTTATAAATGTAAGGAGGGCAATGAGTTGGAAATGAGATGAACGCAGGGTGGGCAGCCTCTGCTCATCGGCACAATGCGGCGGGGCGGGCCAGGACAGGCGACAACCGGGGAAAAGGTAGGGTGGGCAGCCCCTGCCCACCACTACCTCGCGACGCGGGTCATTTGAACTTGGCGAAAGCGGTTTCCACGATGTTTATGTTCTCATCAGCCCACAGGATGTACTTCAACATGACCACTTTAATCGAATTTTTCAGGAGCTCCTGGTTGCCGAGAGGACCTGCGTCCAATCGCTTGCGGTAGGCGTCCAGCACCTCCCGCATCGCCCCCGGACTCATGTCTGTCAGGTCCACGTACAGCATCTTTGTCGCGGCCTTCCCCTGCAGGTTGGGCAACGGCTCGTAAAGCGAGACGAGAAATGGCCCCGACCGGTATTGGAGCCTGTCGAACAGCTTCTTGTTCTTCTTGACCGACTCTTGCAGGACTCCCAGATACCTGCCGGCAAGCTCGAAGTCGTACTTTCCCAGCGCGTCGTCCTTCTTCGGCACCCTGGTGACGAAAGGAATGCAGAAGATATTTGTTTCATTCCTCTGCCACCCTGCGGCGCTTCCTTGTTTCTCCGTCTTGACGTCCTCCAGCACGGCCCTGAGCAGGCTGTCGTATCTCTGCCCTTCCCGGCTCCCGGCATCCGGATGGTCGGAGTTGAAGAGCACGTAGGTGTACACCGCGAACCCCTGATATTCCTGGCGCTCCATCCCCCACGCGAGGATCGGCCCATATTCATGGTGGGAAACCTGGCCGCGCACCTGGTGGTCAGGGACGGGGGCGGCAGTCACGGGTGCTGGCATGGGCTCCGGCATGGGGGCAGGCTCGGCCGCGGGCATGGCTTCAGGCATTTCGGCAGAGGCATCCTTGACGGGGTGTTGCATCCCGGCACAGCCCGTCACCAGCGACAACGTCAACAGCAGGTACACCGCGCATCTTGATGAACTCAGGTATCGGGTCATTTTTCCCTCCTTTCCAACAGGTAATTGATGACAGCGCCTACGACTATCGCCAGCAGCACCGAGAAGGTGGCCAGGCTGGCTGGATCAACCTTGGGATAGATGCTCATCAGGGCCCCAAGGATCACGGCCCCGGCCAGCAACGTGAAGAGCCCCAACCGCTTGATTCTTCCTTTCCCGGTGCTGCCTGCTTCCTTTGCTGTGCCCATGGCATGTCCTCCTCGCCTAGCTTGGTGGCCGTTACCTCTTCGAAGCGACCGGGAAGTCCGGGACCGTCAACGGCTTCAGCGCCACCGGGGTCTGCGCCTTACCGGTCAACTCGGCGACCCGTCCTGAAACGTAGTGGTCGAGACCGGTGACGGTGATGGTTCCCGTCCCGCCGTAATCGGCCTTGCCACTCAGACCCTCAACCAGCGCCTTGGTGAAGGCACCGTTGTGCCACTCCTCATCCTCCAGAGAATTTTGTGACCCCGTGGAGGAGGCAAAAACTACCACGCCGTTCTCCGACCCAGCCAGGGTGTTTAAGATGACGGTCATGTCGGCCGCAAACCTGCCGCCCCCCAGGACATTGCCGGCGTGGCAGGTGTCGACAAATAGCAGCACCTTTCCCGATAGCGAAGCGACGGTGTTCCTGATGTCACTGAAGGCAACGCCGTTTATTTCCAGATTGTCCCGGTTGGCGTCCGGAGGAAGGAAGTAGTAGATGCCGGCGGGGTCGTCGACACCGTGGCCGGCCAGAAAAATGATACCGACATCCTTAGTGGTGGTCTCCTCTTTCAACCACTTGAACGCCCTCATTATTCCTTCCCTGGTGGCGCCTGAGTCGGTGAGGGTCATGGCGGTGACCTTGCTGTAGCTAAGTCCTTCCTGCTGCTTGAGGACGGCGGCGAAATCGGCGGCATCCTTGGCGGCGAAGGCGAGCTTGAGGCTTTGGTCCCGATAGTCGCTCACGCCGACGGAGACCAGGAAGAGCTTAGGCAGCGCCGGCGCGGCGCGGACCTTGCCCTGCCAGTGCACCCGGACCACGGCGGCAACCGAAGGGGCGTGGCGGTTCTCGGCAAGGATCGAAATCTCGCAATCCTGCTCCGGTACCGTGACGCTCAGCTCGCGGATTTCGTTAACGTCGGAGCCTATGGAGACTCCCCGCGCAATCGGTACCGGCCTGCCATCAACCAGGGTGCGGACCGCAGTTATCGGCGCATCGGCCGGGGTGGTCAACTGGTAGCGGAGCGTAACAGTGCGGGTGGATGTGCTAATGCCATCCTCCGCCGAATCGAGAATGGTTACCAGCGGCGGCAGGCTCTCGGCCACCGGCGAGACCGCCTTGACCCGTCCGGTCTCCTGGTCGGCGGCACGCACCGCTTCAGCCACGTCAAGCGTCGTGAGGATCTTGGCAATGACGGTGGGACGGTAGTAGCTGGAACGGAATCGGGATGCGGGGAAAAAATCGGCAGCCCGATCCTTGCCACGGTTGACCTGCCAGCCGATCAGGTCCTCACCCCCGGGGGAGGCGTCGTAATACCCGGCGGGGCTCCAGGCCACCCAGCGCTTGCGGTCTTTGTGGGGGAAAAAGGCGAGCAGTTCCTTTCCGTCGCTCAGCCGGTACCAGCGGATGGTTCCGTCATTGCAGGCGGCTACTGCGAGCCGGCCGTTCCCGGAGACGTTCACCCTCAGGGCGACCGGGGCCATCACCCTCCAAAGCATTGCCCCCTTCCGGTCGAAGCGGTACAAACTCCAACCCGTGCCGATGATGAAGGAATTTTTGTCAGGCGCGACAGCAAAGGAGGTGAGCGGTTCGTCCTCGGGAAGTCCGAGAGCCGTACCGTTCAGCGTCGCCATGTTGTCCGTTAGGGAGACATCAAGCCCTTCAGCCGTGAATGTCGGCGCGGCGAGCCCGGCTGTCGAGCCCGGGTCAAGTGATATAGTCCTTTTTAAGACGCTGAAGAGAGCTGCGGACTCGGGGTTATAGGCAAACTGCACGGAGGTTCCCTCGCCCGAAACCCGGAACATTTCCCAGTTCTGGTTCTGGAACGCGACGACGTCAGAGGAGACGACAAGCGGTTGCCTGCCGTTTACATCGAGAATGCCGAAGGCCGGGTCTAGGGAACCGAAGGCGAGGCGGCCATCGGCAAGAGGCTGAAGGTCCAGGATGGTATTGTGGGCACCGGAGACGACATCCTGGCCGGCACCTTTCCCCCCGAAACCCCAGCGCCGGATGAAGAGATTGCCGTTTCTGATATAGGTGCCGGCGGCAGCCAGAGTTTGGCCCCCGTCCATCCAGACTATGTGGTGCAGGACGCCGTTGGTCCCCGAGGTGTCGGCGCTGAAAAGGTAAGACAGGTCGCCAGTCGCATAGACATCGACCGCTGCCTTGTCCTCGAAGGCCACCGCGACCCTGCTGCTGTCCGGCGAGACGGCCAACGACCAAGGCATTTTCCCACCATGGGCGGGGATTTTCGCGCGCAACTTAAGAACGGGGTCGTAAAGGCGTAGGAAGCCGTCCAGGCAAGAGGTGACGACCCGGCCCGATTTGTCGATGAAGGCAGCCCCGTAGCACGGCTTTTCATACCCGGCATCCTGGCCGATCTCAGCGTAATCCGAGGTTCTGTAGAGTCGGACGCCACCGCTCAGAGCAGCCAGGAGATAGTTACCGTCAGCGGAGAAGGCTAGGCGGAATACTTGATCCGGCAGGCCGGTCAGGCGCCTGACGAGATGTCCGTTCTCCCTGTTGAAGAGATAAATAGATTGGGTCCCGTCCCATTCCCCGCCAGTCCATCCCCCGCAGGCCACAGTATGGGCATCCGGAGAGAGCGCCACCGCGTACAGCTCACCCTCGTGACCCGTGCCGATGGGGGGGCGTAGGACCCGAAGCAGGCGGCCGGACTTCAGGTCCCAGACCCGTGCGGTCTTGTCATATGAGGCAGTGGCGAGGAAGCGATTCGTCCGGTCCAGAGATATGCCCGCGACCACGGCGGTGTGCATGCCAGTTTCGATCCGGAGCACCGGCTCCTTCGGGGCATCGCCGGCCCGGACCGGCGAAACGGGGACCAGGCAAAAGATGGCGATCAAGGCGAGTTGTAAAAAGGAGAGCCGACAGGATTCTCTCAAGCTTGAATAATGCGCCTTATCCACCCGAGCCTCCTGTCACACTGCAGGATTAATTTCTTCCAAGAGAATAACAGGTGGGGAGTGGCTTGCAAGCGGGAGACGTTCAGGGCCGCGTCTTCAGGACACGTCGGCAAAAGTCTTTGCTCAGTTAGGCAAGTTGAAATTCAGAATTACGAGGAATGGAGTGAACGCCGGGATGGCAAAGGGAAGCAGTATTTTCCAGGTAACCAGCGAATGTCTAGCTGCCCAACGGGCGAGCCCCAGCCCTATTCCATAAAGAAGAGGATAGAACCATACGGAGATCAGCAAAACGTAGCGATAAAGTTCATCAACTGGACTTTTGATCGGGGAATCGAAGATAAAGATCGCGGCAAAAGAGCATATCGGCCACACAAGAAGCTGTTCAGATCGGGGTCTATGCTCCTGGAGTTTATGGCTTCACTGGTATCAGCCTGTTTCAGCGCTCGTTCCATTGTTGGCTCCTTTCACGGCAACGGTTCACATCGGCAGGCGATTCCGCGTGGGCACGGGATGCCCACCTTACCTAGAAAGACGGCCAAGCGAAACGCGTGGTTAGTGTGACTGTAAAACCTGCGAGGCGGCTTGTACCGCACGCCCAAAGGAGGGGGCGGAGGTACCCTGCCACCAACCTTTAACCTTAAATACTTTTAACACACATTCGGACACATACAATGACGCGAGGACCGACCCGACCTGGAGGGGCGGCATTGGAGGGTTACTACGCAAAAAAAGCCAATCTGCCCCGGAAACGGGCCTAAAATTGACTTTTTCTGCCTGCAGCAGGCAGGCTTACACCTTAACAGGTGTTCTGTGTTGGGTCTGCAAATATCACAAGCCGGATGTCTGCATTCCCTTGACGAAATCCCTTGGAACGCCGACCAGCCTGGGTTGGCACCTCACCTGAGGCAGCTAAATGCAGAAATCCAAAATCCCCGTTTGTATCGCCTCGGCCTTCTCAATTTTTTCCAGAACGTCTGCGAAAGTCGTTCCGTCCAGGATCTTGGCCATGGCGTCTCGCACATCCTTCATGACAACCCTGATGCCGCAGGTGAGCTCGTTGTCGCACTCGGTACACTTGGCATACGAGGTTTCGCTGACGCAAGGAACGGGAGCCAGCGGCCCCTCCATGACCCGGACTGCCTGGCCGAAGGTGATGGTCTTCGGGTGCCGGGCCAGGTAGTAGCCGCCCCCCTTTCCTTTTCTGCTTTGCAGGATGCCGTTGTTCTTCAATCCAAGCAGGATCGCCTCGAGAAACTTCTTCGGGATGTTCTCCTCCCGCGCCAGGTCGGCGATCAGGATCGGACCCTCCTCGTAGTGCTGGGCCAGGTAGATGAGGGCTTTCAGTCCGTATTTGGTCTTTTTCGATATCATCCAATTATCCCTATCAACATGGTATATTTAGTATGTTTACTCTACCTACCATGTCTTCACTTTTCAAGTATTTTCGGAATGCAGCAACTGCCCTGGCAAAAGCCATCCGAGGTTCCGCCCCATGCTCCGCAGTCCGCGTCCCCCGTTTTTCAACTGTCCACCCCGGCACAGCAGCAGCTGAAATCATCTGAAAACACGCGGTCTTATAAGTGCATAACGACCTGTAGCACCCCTCAGGCATGAAGTGTTTCAGCGGTGCTTGGGAAAAAAGGCGCATTTCCGCAATTCAAGACTTGCAATAATTCAGATGTTTGCATATACTCCTTGCAGCAACCAAAACGGAGGGAATGCATGACCAAATATATAGTGATTGGCGGCGTCGCGGCAGGCATGTCTGCGGCGGCGCGCCTGAGGCGACTGGAGGAAACTGCGGAAATCGTGGTGTACGAAAAGGGGGACCACGTATCCTACGCTAACTGCGGCCTCCCCTATTACATCGGCGACGTGATAACCGAGCGGGATAACCTGCTGCTGCAAACCCCGGAATCGTTCAAGAAACGCTTCAACGTGGAGGTGCGCATCCGCAACGAGGTGCTCTCGGTCGATAGCGCCAGGAAAGTGGTCCTCGTGAAGGACCTGGCGACCGGGAAAACCTTCGAGGACTGCTACGACCGGCTGCTGCTGGCGCCTGGCGGCTCTCCCGTCAAGCCGCCCATTCCGGGGGCCGACCACCCAGCGGTGCACACGCTCTGGACCATTCCGGACACGGACGCTGTCCGGGGCGAGGTCGACGCCGGCCGGGTGAAAACCGCTCTGCTGGTGGGCGCCGGCTTCATCGGGCTGGAAATGGCCGAGAACCTGCACGCGCGCGGCATTCGCGTGATCGTGGTGGAAATGGCCAACCAGGCCATGAACCTGCTGGACTTCGAGATGGCCGCACTGGTACACCGCGAACTGCGCATGAAGGGGATCGAGCTGCATCTGGAGGACGCCGTCACGGCATTTGAACCTGCGGAAGCCGGCACTGTCACAGCTAAGTTGCAGAGCGGCAGATCGATCAGCGCCGACCTTGTCATGCTCTCAATCGGCGTCAAGCCGAACACCGCCTTCCTGGCCGATTCGGGCATCGAGCTCTCCGCCCGCGGGCACATCGTCGTGGATAAGCAGCTGAGGACCAGCAATGAGCATGTCTATGCCGCGGGCGACGCCATTGAAGTCATCAATCCCATCTCCGGCAAAAGGACCGCCATACCGCTCGCCGGACCTGCCAACAAGCAGGGGCGCATCGTCGCCGGCAACATGAGCGGGAAAGCCCCCGGCAGCTACGACGGCACGCTCGGGACGGCCATCGCCAAGGTTTTCGACCTGGACGTCGGCATGACGGGCGCCACCGACAAGTTTTGCCGGGCGGAAGGGATCCCCTTCCAATCGGTGATCGTCCACCCCAACGACCACGCCGGATACTATCCCGGCGCCACTCTGCTGACTCTGAAGCTGACCTTCTCGCCCGAGTCGCGCCGGGTGCTGGGTGCCCAGGCAGTCGGCTACTCCGGCGTCGACAAGCGCATCGACGTGATAGCAACGGCCATCATGGGGAAGATGACGGTGGACGACCTGACCGAGTTCGAGCACGCCTACGCCCCGCCCTATTCCTCTGCCAAGGACCCGGTCAACATGGCCGGCTTCACGGCGCAGAACATACTGGACGGCCTGGTGGAAAACACCACCTGGGATGCCGTGCAGCACACCGGAGCCGCGCAGCAGCTGCTGCTTGACGTGCGCACCCCCGAGGAGTTCGCCGCCGGCAGCATCGCGGGGGCACTCAACATACCGCTCGACAGCCTGAGGGAGCGCCTGAGCGAGATCCCCGCCGACCGCAAGGTCACTGTCTTTTGCAAGGTCGGATTGCGCGGCTACATCGCCTGCCGCATACTCACAGCCCATGGAATCAGTGACTGCGCCAATCTCTCCGGCGGTTATGAAACCTACCTGCTGGCAACGACTCCCCACCAAAACGATGTACAGATTTCCTCAGACAGTAAAGGAGCCGCACCAGACATGCCCAGTACCAGCAGGGAACTCAACAAGATCATCCAGGTGGACGCCTGCGGGTTGCAGTGCCCCGGCCCGATACTGAGACTCAAGCAGGAGATGGACCGGCTTTCCAGTGGCGAGCGGCTTTCAATCAGGGCGAGCGACCCCGGCTTCTATGCCGACGCACCTTCTTGGGCGAGATCAACGGGGAATGTACTGAAGGAAATCAGCATCGACAAGGGGATCGTGACTGCGGTCATAGAGAAAGGCGGGGAGCTGCAGGTGTTGGCGCCCAATTGCGGCAACGACAAGACGATGGTGGTTTTCTCCGGAGACCTGGACAAGACCATGGCAAGCTTCATCATCGCCAACGGCGCTCTGGCCATGGGGCGCAAGGTGACCATGTTTTTCACCTTCTGGGGGCTCAACGCCCTGCGCAAGCCGCAGAAGGTTTCCGGTCTCGGCAAGAACCTGATCGAAGCCGCCTTCGGCATGATGATGCCGCGAGGCAGCCGGAAGATGGCCCTGTCGCGCATGAGCATGGGCGGCATCGGAGGGATGCTGATCCGCGGCATCATGAAAAGCAAGAATGTTCCGAGTCTCGAAGAGATGATGGAGAGCGCCATCCAGGCCGGCGCCAAGATCGTGGCGTGCCAGATGTCCATGGAGCTCATGGGCATTCGCCGTGAGGAGCTGATCGACGGCATAGAGGTGGGCGGTGTGGCTACTTACCTGGAAGCTTCGGAACAGGCGGACAACAACCTTTTTATCTAAGTTAAGGGCCGCCGCCTTCGGTTGCCGCTCTTAAGTAACTTCAGGCTTTGTCGCCCTTCGACTCCGCTCAGGGAGCGGGTGTTCGCTAAGCGTCGTATCATAAGAAGTCACGCCCGACGATATCCCTTCGACTCCGCTCAGGGAGCGGGTGTTCGCTAAGCGTCGTATCATAAGAAGTCACGCCCGGCGATATCCTTTCGACTCCGCTCAGGGAGCGGTTGTTCGCTGAGCGGAGTCGAAGCGTAATGCAAGTTACATTCTGATACAGGGGCGCCTCCGGCGGCGGCGTCCTCAAGCCCTCGCCAGCACCGCTTCGGCGACCGAGCGACCCAGCGCCTCGCACTGCAAAAGCGTCGAAGCCTCGGGAGCGAAGGTCGTGCGGACAGCCTCGCTCACCATCTTGAAACCCATCCCCTGCAGCCGCTCGGTGGCCAGCCGGCTCGCCTCGCCGCTCCAGCCGTAGCTCCCGAACACGCCCACCAGGTTGCTCCTGAGCTTCACCGTGCTGAGGTAGGCCATGACGTCCCACATCGGCTTCGGGATGTCGCGGTTGATGGTCGGTATCCCGAAGACCAGCGCCTCCGCCTCCTCCATCAGGTTACGCACCTCGTCCGGGCCCAGGTGGCTTATGTGGTAGCTGATGACTTCCACGCCGTCGGTGCGCGCCCCCTCCGCCACGGACTGGGCCATCCGCTCCGTGTTGCCGTGGGGCGAGAGGTAAAGGATGAAGATCTTCTTGGAACAGGCCGGCGTCGGCTGGCTCCAGGCCTCGAACTGGCGGATCACCTTCCAGGGGTCCGTCCTGATGATCGGTCCGTGGCTCGGGCAGATCATGTCGAGGGTGTCGTGGCGGATCTTCTCGACGGCGCTCAACACCTTGTCCTTGAAGGGACGGAAGATGCAGTCGAAGTAGAAATGGCGGGCCGAGGTGAAGTCGTCCACCTCGTCGTTGAAGATTTTGCCGGGCGAGCAGTAATGGGCACCGAAGGCGTCGCAGGTGAAGAGGACGTTATCCTGCTCCAACCGGGTGAACATGGTGTCGGGCCAGTGCAGGAAGGGGGCCGTGATGAAGCGCAGGGTGCGGCCGCCCAGGTCGATACTGTCGCCGTCCTTGACGACGCGGGAGTTGAAGGGCTTGCGCATCAGGTTCCCCAGGAAGATCTTGGCCGAGTTGGTGGAAACCACCGTGGCCTGGGGGCACTGCTCCAGCAGGTAGGAGAGCGAACCGGAGTGGTCCGGTTCCGCGTGGTTCACGACGATGTAGTCGACGCTTTTCAGGTCCACCAGCGCCTTGATCTTGTCCAGGAACAGGTCGGAGAGCTTCCCCTTCACCGTGTCGACGATGGCGACTTTATCGTTGCCCTTGATGAGGTAGGCGTTGTAGGTGGTGCCGTGTTCAGTGGGGAAAAGATCGTCGAAGGTCCTAAGCTCGGGATCCTCCGAACCGATCCAGTACACGCCGGGCTTGATTTGGATGGATGTGGACATAGGCTGATGCCTCCTTTATTGCAAAGCTAAAAACGCCAGGGCCCTCGAAAGAGCCGTGGCGTCGCTTCCCGTGTCAGTAGTAGGTTCCCGCGGATGCTTCCTGTGCCAGAAACTAGCAACAACTATGCCTTGCCAGCCAGGGGCCGGCTCAAAGCTGAGTCACACCGCCAACTGCAGGGGTGCACTGACAAGAGCATCAGTTTGGGATCGCGGGTGAAAGGTAAATCCAGGATCAATACGCTTCATATCCAGCAGGGTGCCTGCATCTTATGCAGATGCCGGCGCAGGAAGCTACCGGTACACGATCACTCCGCTGATGGAGGCGACCAGGATGACGTAGGCCGGGTTGATCTTGGTCAGGGTAAGGACGGCAAAGGTGACGATGACGATGAGAAGCTTGTCCCAGCCGACCGTCATGGCGCCGCCCCAGCTTAGTTTGCTGACGCCGAAGACGGCATAGGCCATGTCATAGGCGGTCCAAAGCAGCAGCGCCACCACAACCGGCCGCACGACCTTCAGTGCGTTGGCGATGTGCGGGCTCTCCTTGACACGGAAAAAGTAAATGACCATGATCAGCATGAGGAGCGTCGTGGGGAGTACGGTCCCCGCTGCCGCTGCCGCCGCGCCGGGAATTCCGGCCAGTTTGTACCCGACGAAGGCCGATACCTGGGGCGCAATGGGGCCGGGCAGCGCGTTACCTACGGCAACGGCATCGGCAAACTCCTCCGGCGTGGTCCAGGGGAGCGCCGCCGTGGCGCCGGGCGGCACCCACAGGGCGCTGGTAGCCTCGCGTTGCATGAGCGCCAGCGAGGCGGGTCCCCCGCCCCACGAGAAGATGGCGACGCGGGTGAAGAGCCAGAAAATCTTCCAAAGCAGCATCATTGACATAGTGCCTTACCTCTTCTTGAATTTTGCTCAGCCGTCGCAGGGGCGCATCATCATTCGCCCGGGCTTTCTGGGCCGAAATTTTGCGTGCACCAACTATTGAGTATAGGTCGGAGAACTCACGCATAATAGCCGCAACACCATCCAAAAAACACCAAAAACTGTCCGACACCTGGCTTCAGTCGGCCGTCCCCTCCCCTCCCCCCTTCGCTGTCCCGCGCCCTCCCGCCAAGCCATCATATTTAACGGAATACGTCAAACCCGGCAGGCTTACTCAATGGGCGGCAGTTCCGGCGGTCTCCTGTCGGCAGGCTTTGCCAAGCAAATTCATTGGATTACTTTTGCGAGCATTCCACGCAAGTCTTTGGCTCGCAGATTGCTTATAATACCTTAAAGACAAAGAAAAACCATCTCACAGGGTTTCCCGCCAGGACCATCCAGTAAACGATACGCGGTACCGGGGATGAGTGAAAGCGGCGAGGCACAACCCTCGCCCATTAACTGCCAGGTATTTTACCTGCCCAGAGGAATCCATGAAAACATTCGATCTAGACGACCGGCTGGTCTATTACACCGAAGCTGAAGAACTGGTAAACCGTTGCACCCACGGGCTTGGCGCGCTGGTTAGCATCATCGGAGTCGTGGCCCTCATTATTTTGGCCGCAGGCCAGCACGATGGCTACCGCATCGTGAGCGCCTGCATCTACGGCGCTTCCATGATCACCTTCTATTGCCTCTCCACGGCCTATCACAGCGTGCGCAAGCCCTATGTCCGCTATGTGTTCCGTATCCTGGACCACGCCAGCATCTATCTGATGATCGCGGGGAGTTACACGCCCTTTGCTCTGGTTACCTTGCGGGGACCTTGGGGCTGGTCGCTGCTTGGCACGGTCTGGGGACTGGGCGCTTTCGGCGCGGGCATGAAAATCAGCACGACTCATCGCCTCCCCTACATCGGGCCGCTGCTCTATATCGCCCTGGGCTGGATCGTGGTGATCGCCTTCAAGCCGCTATGCGCGGCCCTCGCGTTAAACGGCATCTATCTGCTCTTCGCCGGCGGAGTTGCCTACACCCTTGGCGTGGTCTTCTACCTTTGGGACCGCCTCCCCTACAATCATGCCATCTGGCATCTCTTCGTACTCACCGGCAGCGCGTGCCATTTCTTCGCCATATACTATTACGTGACTCCGCGCTCCGTATGAGCGCCCTCCACGTGCGGGAACCTCGGCACGAGCGCCACTGCCACTGACGCTTTTTGGCTTCGGGCCGTTATCCCTCACCCCTGCCCACTCCCGGAGAGCGAGGGGGACATCGATGGTACACAAAAAGCCGCGGCAAGGGGGTTGATCACCCCTGCCGCGGCTTTGCTGTTCAGGACAGACTCCTGCTGCTCGTGCCGGTACCCTAGACGCTCTTCACAGCACGACGGGGCTCCAGCACCCGCAGCACAGGGCCATCGGAGGGAGCCACAAGCCCTAGTAGGGCACCATCTCTGGCGCTTCTCCTTACCGGGTCAATCCCTGGTGTCACCCAACCGGAACTGCGTTGGAACTTGATCACTTCCTGCGAGTCGATCAGTGAATCCAGCATGAAGTCTTTGACATAATCGTAATGGTTGTTGCTGCGGATGACATGTATTAACAAATTACCCCCCTTGTCGCCTTTAAGCTGACGCACAAACTTTGCCCGCGCGTCAGTTACGCTGCTGCGGAGTTGGCTGATTACGCAGTAGTGTGGCTGCCTGTGGAGTACGTTACAACTAACATGCCAAGGCTTTACTAACACGGCGAGAAACATAACCACCTGATTATTCGAAGTAAGTCCGGCGAAGGGGCACGGGTGAATGAACAGCGCCACAGGCAGAATCCGCCAGGTTTGGTGTAACTGCCAAATACGGCGGAGCATCTAGATTAAGTCTCACTCTTGAGTGCCGCCCAGGCGGGTAAGCCCCCAACCGATCGGATACGGATTCCAACTACCCAACCTACCGGCCTCTTTAGGTAGTTAACGTAAACGTTCTATGAATCCCTGGTGGTATTTTCACATCCGCTTTGAGCTATGCACCTTTTCCCCATGTAACAATGACAACAGACAGTGAAAGAATCTTCTCTGAATAGCTTGTTGTTTTTAATGACATATAATAAATACTACATCAAACTAACACTATTCTATACTGCATATAACAATATATTACTGTTTAGTTGATAGTTTGATTTTTAATTACTGTATTTATAAAACATCGTCACACTATTACGTTGACATTATTCGGCATAGAGAGTACGGTTACACCAGATTTATTTATTTTTTTTAATTCATTTTACGGATATACCGTATCGAGTCGCTCCAAACACCTAGCAGCATGCAGGACAATAACCTACACGACATTCTCTGATATAGACAAGCGAGAACCGAAAATGAGTGTTAGCAAGGGCAAGTTGGCGGCGGATAGGTTGCGCCTCAGCGCAGAGACTCAGCTGAGAGAGAACGCGTCCAGGGCGGGTTTGAGTGTAACGGCCGACATTGCGCCACAGCCCCATGAGCTGCAAATACTTCAGATAGAGCTGGAAATGCAGCACCTCGAACTGATCAAGGCCAGGGATGACATGGAGAAATCCCTGGAAAAATATACCGAGCTCTACGATCTTGCGCCGGTCGGTTACTTCAGCCTCGACCGTGAAGGTACGTTCCTTTCCGCCAATCTTACCGGTGCCGACATCCTCGGGGTCAGACGCTCCTGCCTGGCCGGCCGCCATTTCAGCGAGTTCCTTGCAGCCGCAGACCGGCAGGCTTTTCGTGATTTCCTGGGCCTGGTCTTCGCCGGCCCCGGCGAGGAGGCGTGCGAGATGTCCCTCCTCGTGGAAGAAAACACCGAACTTAAGGTGCAGATCGAAGCCAGGTCCGCCGCCTCGGGGCAAGAATGCCGCATCGTCCTCATCGACATGACCGAGCGCAGAAAGTCCGAAGCTGCCGTGCGGGACAGTGAGGAGCGGGTTTACGGGCTGGCGGAAATGGCAGCCGACGCCATCATCATGCTGGACGACACCGGGGCGGTGACTTTTTGCAATGCTGCCGCGCAAAGGATGTTCGGCCGCGCCGACGCCGGGGACCCCGGCCAGGTTAGCCAGACCGTCCCGATACCCGAAGAGATTCTCGCCGCGGTAAAACTCGCCTTCGACCGTTTCCGTGCCCCTGACAGCCTGCCGCCCGCCGGCATGATGACGGAAGTCGTGGCGCTACGCAAAGACGGCAGCAAATGCCTTCTGGAGCTTTCCGTCTCCGTGCGGAAGTTGCAGGGGGCCTGCCATGCCATCGGGATCTTGCGGGACCTGACGGAGCGTAAGATTCTGGAAGCTCGACGCCTGCAAAAGCAGAAGATGGAATCGGTCGGTCTTCTGGCGGGGGGGATCGCACACGACATCAACAATATCCTCTGCGTGATCGGAGGCTACGCCACCCTGGCGGAAATGAACCTGCCCATGGACGATCCCCTGGGGGACCACCTGAAGCAGATCGCAGCCGCAGCTGACAGGGGTGGCACACTGACCAGAAGCCTGCTCGATTTCAGCCGGGCACAGCCGGTCAGCCTGCAACAGGTCGATGTCGGGGAAACCATGGAAAGCCTGAGGGGCTTTCTGGGAAAGATGCTCGGCGCCGACATCTTGCTGCAGACCATCTGCTGCGAAGCTGCTCTGACGGTGACCGCCGGCCCTGGCCAGATCGAGCAGATCCTGACCAACCTGGCATCTAACGCCGGGCACGCCATGCCCCGGGGTGGCGCCATTTCGATAACCGCCCAGTTGGCGCACATCGATAGCGGCTTCATCAAGAGCCACGGATTCAGCAAGCCCGGGGCGTTTGTCCTGATCTCGGTAACGGACACCGGCATAGGAATGGACAGTGAAACTGCGGCCAGGATTTTCGAGCCGTTCTATACCACCAGGCCACCAGGGGAAGGCACCGGGCTCGGCCTGGCATTGGTGTACAGCATCCTCCGGCAGATCGACGGCTATATAGAGGTGAGCAGCCGGCCGGGTGAAGGGACCACGTTCACGGTGTATCTGCCGCTAGCCAAAGCAGGCGACGCCGAGGATCGGGAGGCCAGCGCCTTTCCTGCTCAAGGTGGGACGGAAACCATCCTGCTCGCCGAGGACGACGAGTCGGTGCGGCTGCTCACCTCGAAGGTGCTGACCAAGTTCGGCTATAAAGTCATCACCGCGACGGACGGCGAGGACGCCATAGACAAGTTCCGGGACCACAAGGATTCGATCAAACTCCTGCTCCTCGACGTGGTCATGCCGGGCAGAAACGGCAAGGACACCCTGGACGAAATCAGGAAAATCCGTCCCGAAATGCCGGGGGTCTTCATGTCCAGTTACAACTCCTCCGCGCTGGAGCGCATGGGCTTCGAGGCGGGCACGGAATTCATCAAAAAACCCTTTGCACCCCTCCTTTTAAAGAGAAGGGTTCGCGAGATGCTCAACCAGGAGTTGAGCCGGCCCGGGGTCGCCGATCCGGAGCTATCCCCCGAGGCCGCCTAAGTCCGGTCCCCCTGAAGCGCCGGAAAAGGAAAGGCGCGGCAAACAGCTACCATAAGGCGAACCGAAAATGTCACGTTTGATCAAAAGACTGCGTGGGATGGAAACTGAAATCCAGGATGCCCGGGAGTATGCCGAGAACATCGTGGAGACCGTTCGCAAACCGCTGGTGGTGCTGAACTCGGACCTGAAGATACTGACCGCCAATCAGAGTTTCTACGACACTTTCCAGGTGAAGCCGAAGGAAACCATCGGCAAGTTCATCTATGACCTCGGCAACCGCCAATGGGACATCCCCAAGCTGCGGGTGCTGTTCGAGGACATCCTGCCCCACGATACGGTGTTCAACGGTTATGAGGTCGAGCACGACTTCCTCGACATCGGCCACAAGATCATCCTGCTCAATGCCCGGGAAATCTTCCGGAAAAAGATCGGCTCGCACATCATCCTTTTGGCCATGGAGGACATCACCGAAAGAAAACTCGCCGAGAAGGTGCTGCGGGACTCGGAGGAGCGCTTCAGAAGCATGGCGAACTCGGCCCCGGTGCTGATCTGGATCGCGGGCACAGACAAGGGGTGCACCTGGTTCAACCAGGTCTGGCTCGATTTCACCGGCAGGACCATGGAGCAGGAAATCGGCTTCGGCTGGACACAGGGAATCCACCCGGACGATGCCGACCGCTGCGCCCGGACCTGCTCGGAGGCCTTTGACCTGCGCCAGCAGTTCTCCATGGAATACCGCCTGGCCAGGGCGGACGGCAGCTACCGCTGGATCATGAACAACGGCGTCCCGATCTACGAGCACGGCGATTTCAAGGGGTACATCGGCTCCTGCACCGACATCAATGCGCGCAAGATGATGGAGAACGAGCTGCTCACCGCGCGCGAGCAGGCTGAATCGGCCAACCGCTCCAAGAGCGAGTTCCTGGCCAACATGAGCCACGAAATCCGCACCCCCATGAACGGCATCATCGGCATGGCACAGCTGCTCGCCATGACCGGCCTGGACAAGGAGCAGCAGGGGTACGTGGAGGTCCTCAAGGTTTCGGGCCTCAACCTGCTGTCGCTGATCAACGACATTCTCGACCTCTCCAAGATCGAGGCCGGCAAGCTGAAGCTGGAAATAATGGATTTCGACCTGCGGGCGGAGACCCTGGGCACCGTCAACCTCCTGGCCCTGCGGGCCAAGGAGAAGGGGCTGGAGCTCTTGCCGCGCATCGCCCACGATGTCCCGCTCGGCCTCAAGGGAGACGCCAGGCGGCTGCGCCAGATCCTCACCAACCTGATCGGCAACGCCATCAAGTTCACCTCCCGGGGCTCGGTGGCCCTGACCATCATGAAGGACCAGGAGGACCAGGATAGCGTCACCCTGAGGTTCCTGGTCCGCGACACCGGCATCGGCATCGCGACCGACAAGCTGTCGGTGATTTTTGACCCGTTCACCCAGGCGGACGGCTCCACCACCCGCTCCTACGGCGGCACCGGCCTGGGGCTGACCGTATCGCGCCAGCTTGCCGAGTCGATGGGCGGCAGCGTCGGGGTGGAGAGTGCCAAGGGGATCGGCTCGACCTTCTGGTTCACCGCAGTGCTGGAAAAGCAGCCGGCTTTCCCGCTTCGGGCGGAGGTGACGCAATCTCTCCCTCCGGAGAGCCAGGGGCTGAAAAACGTCAGCTTTTGCGCCAACGGGATCCGCCTGCTGCTGGCCGAGGACGACTCCATCAACCAGATGGTGATAAAATCCATCCTGACCAAATTCGGTTACCTGGTGGATGTGGCGGGAAATGGCCGCGAGGCCCTGGAGGCCCTGGAGCAGAAGGACTATGCGCTGGTGCTGATGGACTGCATGATGCCGAGGATGAACGGCTACGAGGCGACCGCCGTCATCCGGGACCGGGGTTCGGCGGTCAGGAACCACAGCATTCCGGTCATCGCGCTCACGGCCAACGCCTTCAAAGAGGACCGGGATAAATGCCGGGCGGCCGGCATGGACGATTACCTCAGCAAACCGCTCGATGCCGGTGATTTGTACGCAGTACTGGAAAAGTGGGTGGCCATCGACCCCGCCTGCTGCTCCCGACTTCCCGGGGATTTGGGGACGGCATCGGGGACAAAAACTGCCCCTCAGCTGCACCCCCGGGTCACCGGTACCGGTGGCATAATCCAGACGGATGTATTCAACAAGGCCGACTTTGTCCGGCGCAACCTGGGAGACCTCAAGCTCTCACGCACGGTGGCCGCCATGTTCATGCGCGGCATCCCGGAATACACCGCGGAAATCAGCACAGCGCTGACGGAGCAGGATTGTCGGGCCGTCAGCCTGTCGGCGCACAAGCTCAAGGGGGCGGCGGCGAACCTCTCGTTGCCGCTGCTCGCCGAGGCGGCCCGGAGCATCGAATCCCTTGCCGAGGCTGGAGAGATGGGACAGGCACAGCGGCTGCTGCCGGAACTGGTGTCGCGCTTCGAGCAGGCTGCCGAGGCGCTCAGGTTCCTGGTCAGCCAGGAAGGGAGCCCCTGATGAGAGTTCTGATAGCCGAGGACGATGCTCCGTCGCGCCGTATTTTGCAGGCCCTGCTGACCAGGTGGGGCTATGAGGTCATTTCCGCTGCGGACGGAAGCGAAGCGTGGCGGCTACTGTGCCAGCCGGACCACCCGCACCTGGTGGTACTCGATTGGATGATGCCCGGGATGGAGGGGCCGGAGATTGCGCGGCGGCTGCGCCTGAGAGGGCCTGAAAAGCCGTACTACACCATCATCATGACCGCCCGCAACTCCGGGGATTCCGCATCGAGCGCGCTCGACACGGGAGCCGATGACTTTATCGGCAAACCGTTCGACCATGACGAACTGCGGGCGCGGGTGGCAGTCGGCTTCCGCATGAACGGGTTGCAGAAGAGGCTGCTGGTCACCATTCAGAACCTGCAGCAGAGTCTGGACCGTGTGAAACAGTTGGAGGGGATCATCCCGATCTGCATGTATTGCAAAAAAATCAGGGACGACGACGACAGCTGGAACCAGCTGGAACAGTACATAACGAACCATTCCGAAGCGCAGTTCACCCACGGCGTCTGCCCCAAGTGTTCCGCCGAACAGATCGAACTGCTCGAAAAGTATCTGCCCTGACGCTGACGGTAGCTCGATGACCCGTTTGCTGCCGCGCCCCCCCTACCCCATCCCTTACTACCATGCAGTTGTTGTTTTCCCTCGGGGCACCGAAGGCGGGCGAATACAAGATTCGCCCCTACCACCGCGTGTAGGGGCGAACCTCGTGTTCGCCCGTGAACTGGGTACGCATTCACCACTGGAAAACAGCCTGCCCTCATGGCACCCCCGCCAGATATGGTAGTTACGTTACTGATGACGGATTCTTCCGACAGCTATTTCCCCTCCTCGGCGGACTACTTCCCACATAATCCCGTTCAATCAGACCGTTACGCTCCAAACTCTTATACTGACAGGCTGGCACGTTAGTTGAAATGTATCGTATCAGCGACACATTTGAACTGACATGTTTTTTGTCCTATGAGAACAAGAAACATAAAAAAAAGGAGAGCAACCATGGAAAGTCTGAGAGAGTCACAGGAGTCGGCAGCATCGAGCAACACAGAGATGTATCAACCCTTTAGAGGCGGCAGGATTAAAACTGCAATGTCCCTGTTCCTGCTTGCCAGCGTCGCCCTGGTCGGCATGTCCACCAGGGCCCACGCGGCGGACGAGAACCCCGCCAACTACGTGCTGCTCAAAGGCGGCGTCTACTCGCCGAGCCTGTCCCACAACCTCAACGACTTCAACGCCGGCAACCGGGAGCATCTGGACTCCAAGACCGGGTTTGCCGGCGAGGTCGCGGTAGGCCATTACTTCCTCCCCATGCTGGCCGTTGAACTGGGCGGCGGTTACTTCGAGAGTAAGGGTTCCCCCGCGACAGCTCCGGGCGAAACCAGACTGAAAGTCGTGCCGCTGGTTGCCACCGGCAAGCTGCTGCTGCCGCTCGGACCGTTCGAGCCGTACGGACTGTTCGGCATCGGGGCCTACATCACGAAACTGGACGTGGACGGCAATACGGGTGGCTTCCACGGCTCCACCGATGTCACCTACGGGCTGCACGCCGGCGCCGGTTTCAACATCAATTTCAGCAAGGCCGTGTTCGTGGGTGCCGAGGGGAAATACCTCTGGGCCGACCCCTCCTTCGGCGGCCAGCATGTCAAGCTGGACGGGTTCGTAGCGACGGCGGACCTCGGATTCAGGTTCTAGGATATCCCATTGGGGTGGCTGAAGTCGCCAAGCAGTGCACCGGCGCCTGCTTCCACCCCGATCTACTCTGCTCCCTTGGGGGCATAAAAAAGGAGAACATCATGAAACTCAGAAATTACTCGCTGGCCTGCTGCACCCTGCTGCTGCTCAGCTCCACCGCATTCATGGGCGGCTGCGCCACCACCGGCATGGACCGCTCCCAGAGAGCCTCCAACTCGATGCAGAACGAGGACAAGGAGATCCGGAAGCTGATCGTGCAGATCGATGTTACGGGCAACTCCCTTGACGCCCTCATGCGCGCCGGAGCACCCGACCTGAAGAAGCCGTTTGACCACTACTCGAAAAATCTTTCCCAGCTCGACAGCGAGGGGAAACGCACCATCAAGCGCATGGATGACATGAAGGCGAGCAGCAGGGATTATTTCAGCGAGTGGGAAAAGCAGGGTGACACCTATACCAACCCGCAGATCCGCGAGCTGAGCGACGAGCGTCGCGCCAGGCTGGCCTCCATCTACGCCCAGGTGCCCGAGGCGGGCATGGGAATCAAGGGCGCCTACCACGCCTACCTCACCGACCTGAAGGAGATCCAGCTCTACCTGTCCAACGACCTGACCCCTAAGGGGCTGGACGCCATGGCACCGGTAGCCAATAAAACCATCCAGGACCGCGAGGCCTTGAAGACCTCCCTGGTACCGCTCATGGCCGCGCTGGACGCCATCAATGCGGAGCTTTACAGCGGCAAGAAATAAACGCCCGGCCTAAAGGCTTGCCTCGCCGCGCATAAGGGCGACAACGCAGCTTACGGAAAAGGAGCATCATCATGGTAACAATGCAACGCGTTTTAAGATCACTGGTCCTCGTCGGCATGTTGAGCGCGTCATTTAGCTACGCGGCTTCGACGACAACCGAGAGCACCGGGCAGTATGTCGACGACTCCGTCATCACGACCAAGGTGAAGGCCGCCATCTTCAACGACGATCTGCTGAAGACCTTGCAGATCAACGTCAAGACCTACAAAGGTGTCGTCCAGTTAAGCGGCTTCGTCAATTCGGCACAGAGCGTGTCCAGAGCAGGCGATCTTGCGCGGGGCGTTCCCAATGTCGGAACGGTGCAAAACGACCTGATTGTAAAATAACTTCTGATATTTCGGATACCGTACCAAAGCCAACCCGCCGCTCGCGGGTTGGCTTACTGGCAAAGGTCTGAGGTCGCCCGCATTCTACGGGCATTTTTCGCTTTAAAAGGTGGCCTTGTGCTCGAATTAGTCAACGTGGTCAAGGGATTTGACGGCAAGGCAGTCATAGACGGTCTGAGCCTGGTGGTCCCGCAGGGGAAGATCACCGCCATCATCGGCCTGAGCGGCGAAGGGAAGAGCGTTCTCCTCAAGCTGCTGATAGGGCTGTTGCATCCGGACAGCGGGAAGATCCTGGTGGACGGCGAGGATATCGCGGAGATGAAGGAGCACGACCTGATCCGGGTCCGCAGACAGTTCGGCATGCTGTTCCAGGGTGCCGCGCTGCTCGACTCCCTGACGGTTTTCGACAACCTCGCGCTTCCCCTCGAGGAAAAGCACGACCTCCCCTCGGAGGCCATTGCGGAGCGCGTGCATCTGGTCCTTGCCGAGGTGGGACTTACAGGGGTCGACGAGCAATTCCCCGACGAGCTCTCCGGCGGGATGAAAAAAAGGGTGGGCCTCGCGCGAGCGCTCATCCTGGAGCCGAGCATCATCCTCTTCGATGAACCGACCACGGGGCTTGACCCGATCACCGACACGGCAATCCATAAGCTCATCCAGGACACCCAGCACCAGTTCGGCTACACGGCTGTTATCGTGTCCCATGACATACCGGCGATCTTTTCCATAGCCGACCACGTGGCCATGATCTACCAGGGCCGCATCGTTGAGAAAGGCACTCCGAAAGAGATCCAGGAATCCCTGAGCCCGGTCGTCCAGCAGTTCATCACCGGGAACCTGGAAGGTCCCATCCACATCGTTTGAGACAGGAGCCGGGCCTGCACGGCACCCGGCTCCCCAACGGACGTGACCCGCGGTCAGACCTCGACCCTGAACCTCGCCCCGCCTCCTACATTGCACGCCGTAAGCTTCCCACCCATGTTTTTCTCGATGATGCTCTTCGACATGAACAAGCCGATGCCCGTCCCCTTGTCCGGCCCCTTGGTGGTAAAGTACGGGTCGAAGATCCGGTCCATGACCTCTTCGGGGATGCCGCCTGCGTTATCGGCCACCGTGACGACCGAGGTGCCCCCTTCCGCAAACGAGTGGATCGAGATCAGGGCGTCCTCAACCTTCTGCGCGACCAGCGCGTCACGCGCGTTCATCAGGATATTCAGCAGCACCTGGGAGTATTCGTTGGGGTAACCGTCGGCCATCGGGTCTCCTTCAGGTAGCAGTTCGATACGAATGTTCTGTTCCTTGAAGCTCTTTTCCACCAGGTGCAGCGTGCGCGTGATCAACTGGTTAACGCTGAAGGGGACCGTTTTCTTGTCAGGCCGGAAGGAGTTCCTGAAGTCTTCGATGGTAGTCGACATGTTCTGGATCAGCTCCATGGCCTTGGCGGCGTTTTCTTTGAAGAACTCCCTGAATTCGCCCGAGTCGTAATAAAGCGGCACCTGCTGAACGAGGGTCTCCAGCGAGTTGAGCGGTTCACTCCACTGGCGGGCCATGTTGTCGATCATCTCACCGATGATGCCCAGGCGGTCATGCAGGATGAGCATTTTGTCCTTCTGGCGCAGTTCGTCCACGGCATTGACGATGCGTATCTCGAGAGATTCGTTGAGCTGGTCGATCTCCCTGTTTTTGTCGATCAGTTTGTCTTCGGCGCGCCTGCGCTCGGTGATGTCTTCCATGCCAAGCAGAATGATGTGCGAACCGATTTTGCCACGGAAAATCTGCCGTGCGTTGAGTAGTATGATTTTGCGACCAATGCCGGGGAAATCGTGCTCGACTTCATAGCCGTTGAACACAGTCTGTTTGGGGAGGATATCCTCGAAGAGCACCCGAAGCTTCGGGATGTCCCATTGGCCGTCGCCCAGAGCATAGATGAAATGGCCGACCGTGTCCCCGGGGGTCACCTTGAAGGTGTCATAGAAGCTTTGGTTGGCGGTGAGGATTTCCAGTTCGCAGTTGAGGACGACCAGCGGCGAACGCACGGTTTCCACGATGTTCTCGGCGTATTCCCGGGCGTTTTGGACTTCCGTTTCCAGCCGCTTGGCATCCGTGCAATCGACGACGGAGCAAAGGAGAAAGCTGTCCTTGCTATCGGCCGCATGCACTGAAATGCTTTGCATTTGACCACAGATGATCGTGCCGTCTTTTACGGTCAGGTTCAATTCGCAGGTCTGCGCGCCCTTCCCTTGCACGACGGTTTGCAGGTGATCCGTGAATATCTTCCGTGCGCCCGCATCGGCTATGAACGTGCTGAATGGTTCACCAACCAGCGACTTTCGGACCGTTCCCAGCAGCCGAGCGCCCGTGAGATTCACCTCCCGAATCACTCCCTGCCTGTCGAAGGTGAAATACCCGACGGGTGCCAGTTCATAGAGCTCGGCATACTTGTTTCGGGAATGCTCGAACTCCTCCCTGGTACGCAGCAGCTCAGCGTTCTGCATCTCCATCTCGATCTGGTGGACCTGCAGTTCGTGCAGCAGGCGGCGCGTCTCGTCCCCGTTCTGGGGCGCGCGTCTTTCCTGCGCCTGGGTTTCCGGATGCTCTTCCGCGCGCTGGCGCAGAGCTGCACTTTCTGGGGACGGGCTCTTGTCGTTTTTCATCGCGTGACCTCGGCTTGGGTGCCGCAGGGTCCTTCGGGACCTCCCCTAGGGAGCCCTGCACCAAGATAAATCGCAACTAACATGCCAGTGAGCACATACAGTGTCGCCGGGCATAACTACCTATTATTACTATTATAAAAAGTTGAAAGTGGCGAAAACCCAAGGTGGCGGGCATCTAGGAATCCACCGATCCCAACAGAACCGTCAGGTATGACGGATCGCGCTGAGGGGAACCTCGTGGCTCCAGGCGGACAGCGGCATTCCCCACCAATGGCAAGCCTCCGCGCGTTCCGCCATATATGGCAGTTGCGCCTGGCGTGACGGATTCCGGTGGCGGGCATCCCGGATACCGTGGGTCGCAGCTACTCATTTACTCCGTATAATTGAACCTTTACCCCGCAGCGAGGCCTCTGGCACGCTAGTTGTAAGGCAGGTAGATAGCTAAAGGGATCAGCTCCCTGGTATGCTTGGGAGCAAGGAATAAAACGCAGCTCCACCGGGAACGGCCGACCTCATACCGGCAGACGCAGTCAACGATGAAAAGCTAAAGGAGAAACATCATGAAAGCCAGCACGAAAGACCAGGCGGAAGGCACATTTCACGAATTGAAGGGCGCAGTAAAGGAAGCCGCCGGAAAACTGACTGATAACCCGAAGCTGGAAGGTGAAGGACGTGGAGAAAAGATAGCAGGCAAAGTCCAGAAAAAGATCGGTCAGGTCGAGAAGGTAGTGGAACAGTAACCGATAGCCTTTGTAGTAGCGGCCTATACTGGTGATCGAGGCAAACGGCGGAAACCGGCAGTATCGGAGATGTTTACCGACAAGCCTTGTTTGCCCGCGACGCCTGGCAAAAAAAAAGCCGCGTCCGAGGACGCGGCTTTTTTCAGTGCTATGGTTAATTTGTGAAGCAACTGAAGGAGGTAGTGCATGTTCCATTGGATTCGTGACCATCAACGAGCCGAGCTGCGCAAGCAACCGTTTCCGCCCCAGTGGGAGGCCTTCGTGCGCGCGAACCTGGCCCACTATAGCATGCTTAGCGAGGCCGAGCGCAGCGAACTGAACGCGATGATCCTGGTCTTTATGGAGGAGAAACAGTGGGAGGGGTGCGGCGGCCTGCTGCTTACGGACGAGATCCGCGTCACCATCGCGGCCCAGGCTTGCCTGCTGCAGCTGGGGCTCCCCCATGACTACTATCACAACGTGGAATCGATCCTGGTGTATCCGTCCACCGTGGTCCTCCCGGAGCACGCTCCCGGCGTTTTCGAGCGCGTGGATGCCCCGGTGCAGGCGCCGAGCGCCATCCTGGGCCAGGCCTTCGCCCGTGGTCCGGTCATCCTGGTCTGGGACGCCGTGCTCCACGGGGCGCGCCACCCCGAGCAGGGGCACAATGTGGTCTATCACGAGTTCGCACACCAGCTCGACATGCTGGACGGGAGCGCCGACGGCACCCCTCCCCTTCCCGACTGCGGGCAATTCGCCCAATGGGTGGAGGTCTGCTCCCGGGAGTTCCAGAGGCTGCGCGGACTCGCCGAGCAGGGGCACAAAACGTTTCTCGACTCCTACGGAGCGCAGAACGAGGCGGAGTTCTTCGCCGTGGCCACCGAGGAGTTCTTCGATCGCCCGCTCGCCCTGCTGCAGCACGCCCCCGACCTTTACGGCGTCCTCAAGGACTACTACCGGCAAGACCCGGCAGGGCGCGTGCACCAGCGCGCGGAGGGTACCGGCTGAGCGACGCGCCCAACAAAGACGGGCGAATACAAGACTCGCCCCTACCGCACGAATTAGTTTGGTAGGGGCGAACCTCGTGTTCGCCCGTGAACTGCGTCCGCATTCATCTTGCCTGGGCAAGGGGTGCCACCCCCAAAGTGCTCCGGGAGAAGCTCAGGAACCCTTCGGCGCCTACTCTGACCAATACCCGGGGCGCTGGTAATGCTGGTGCAACTTGTCCTCGTAATCGCGGGTAAGCAGCGCCTCCTCGGTGTATTCAGGCGACTGCCTGATGGCATCCAGGGAAAGGTTCACAAAGACCTTCGACTCGCTCCAGCTGACCCCGTCGACCCAGCGCGTGGAGACCAGCACCTTTTTCCCCGGCCACCAGTTTCTGGTATCGATGACCAGATATCGGATGGTCCAGGTGGCGTCGTCGATGACAAAATCGGCAACGTGACCGATCTCGCCGTCCGCACCCTGGATGTGATAGCCGGTAACCTCGCCGGTGTTGCGCAGATGGGAATCCCACCTCTTTTCACCTTGGGCGCGCTCACGCCATTGCTCGCTGTCGTGCACGAAGTTCGGATAGACGCCCCAGACATACGGGCCGTCCCAGTACGCCGGCCACCGATAATAACCGTAGTAGGCCTCCTCGAACTGGCGCGAGACCGGCTTGTCGCTGTCCAGCGAAGGGCTGTTCTCGATCTGCATTTTGGTCAAGTTGACTTCGACATGCTGTTCTTCCTTGGCCGCTTCAACAAGCGCGTAGGGAGAAATCAGCACCAGCCTGCCCGGAAGCCAGTTCCCGGTGTCGGCGACCAGGTAGCGGATGGTCCAGTGCCGGTCGTCGAAGTAGAATTCGTTGACCTTGCCTATTTCGCCATCGAGGCTGTCCAGGGTGTAGCCCGTTATGGTTTTAACGTTGATTAGCATAATGCTCCTTTAGCCCGGTGTTGTCCGGATAGATCTTGCAGTGCCTCTGCAACCTCCCTCGGGGGAATCTGCCACGTAGTGTCTGCGTCAGTCGACAACAACTGTCCGACACGGTTATTTTGCTTCGAAGCGCGCCCAGTACGCCTGGCTGTGTCTGGATTCCTCATCGTCAGGTCCCCAGCTCAAGAACCCCAGGCCGATGGCAAAAAATACCCACATAAGAACAATCCCGGCTATGCTCATGATGTACTCCTTTGTTGAAGCAGATTTTTTTTACTGTAAAAGCTGTTAGTAAACGCTTCTTGTCAACCTTTGCTACCTGGCCGCATGGCCACGAAGTATATTCCTGAACTCATCTTGTCAGCCTGTCTGCTACCCGGAAGCGGGAAGTGCCAGCCCCTCGATTGCTATCCTGATCAGCGCCGCGCTGGCGTGGAGTGCCTCTTCTTCCTCATAGCTGAGCTGCGGCGGGAAGCTGGCCAGTACCCCGTGGCCGCCCACCAGATGCGGCAGCGAAACCGTCACGTTGGCTCCCCCCCACTCTTCGGGGATGGCGCTGCAGACGGTAAGAATGGCCCGTTGATCGGTCAGGATCACCTCGATGATGCGCGCCAGCGCGCTGCCGATTCCGTAATAGGTGGCACCCTTCCCCTCGATGATGGAGTAACCGGCCCGGCGCACCTCGAGGTCGATGCTCTCCCGTTGGGCGGCACCGAACTGGACGCCACGCAGGCGGCAGAACTCTTCCAGCGCCAGACCGCCCACCGTCACGGCCGACCAGGTCAGCACCTCGGAATCGCCGTGCTCCCCGAGCACGTAGCCGTGCAGGTGTTGCGGGTCGACTCCGAGCTGGCTTCCCAACAGCGTGCGGAAGCGCGCGGTGTCGAGCATGGTGCCGGACCCGAGCACGCGGCCGGATGCAACCCCGCGTAGGCCCGCGTAGTGCGCCGCCAGGTGCGTCATCACGTCCACCGGGTTGGTGGCGACCACCAATATGGCATCGGGCGCGTTGTCGAGGACCTGCGGCACGACCTCCCGAAACACGGCGGCGTTTCTTTGCAAAAGCTCAAGCCGCCCCTCGCCCGGCTTCTGGTTGACGCCGGCGGCTATGATGACGGCCCGGCTCCCCTTCAGGTCGGCGTAACTGCCGGCGCTGATCTTCAGCGGGTGGGCAAAGGGGACGGCGTGATATAGGTCGTTGGCCTCGGCGCGGCTGCGTGCCTCGTTCTGGTCAACCAGGACAATTTCGCGTCCGATCCCCGCCATCACCATGGCGTAGGCCGCCGTCGAACCGACAAAACCGCTGCCGACAATGCCGACTTTCATATGTCTCTCACGATTCACCCCGTAATGGTCGAACAGCCTCATGGCTGCTTCAGGCTCGCCATATCGATGACGAAGCGGTAATGCACGTCGCTCTTCAGGACCCGCTGGTAGGCCTCGTTGATCTTCTGGATGCCGATCACCTCCACGTCGGAAAACACCCCGTGCTGAGCGCAGAAATCAAGCATCTGCTGGGTCTCGCGGATGCCGCCGATCAGCGAACCCGCAAGAGTGCGGCGCTGCATGATGAGCGAGCCGGCTGCAAGCGGAGTCGGATCGGGGATGCCGATCAGCACCATGGTGCCGCCGCGGCGTAGCAGCTCGAGATAGTCGTTGTAGTCGTGCTGCGCCGAGACCGTGTCGAGAATGAGGTCGAAACGCCGTGCATTCTCCTTGAAGGCGTCCTTTGCGCCCGTCGCGACGAAATCGTCCGCGCCCAGGGCCAGGGCGTCGGCGCGTTTCCCCGGCGAATGACTGAGCACGGTGACCTTAGCGCCCATCGCCTTGGCGATCTTCACCCCAATGTGCCCGAGGCCGCCCAATCCCAAGATGGCGACGTCGTCGCCGGCCTTGACGCGGTAGCGCTTCAGGGGCGAATAGGTGGTGATGCCCGCGCAGAGCAGCGGCGCTACCCGCTCCAGTGGCATGCCTTTCGGGATGCGCAGCACGTAATCCTGGTCCACCGTGATGCGGGAGGAGTAGCCGCCGTAGGTGGCCGTCTCCCCGTCGCGCTCGTAGCTGTTGTAAGTAGCGGTCATCCCCTTCTCGCAGAACTGCTCCTCGCCCTCCAGGCAGGCGTCGCAGGTGCGGCAGGAATCGACGAAACAGCCGACGCCGACGCTGTCGCCCACCTGCCATGCGGTTACCTGCGCGCCGACCTTGGCAACCGTCCCGACGATCTCGTGGCCGGGGACCATGGGAAAGATGGAACCGCCCCACTCGTCGCGCACCTGATGGATATCGGAATGGCACACCCCGCAGTAGAGGATGTCGATCAGGACTTCCCGGGGGCCCGGTTCGCGCCGCTCTATGGTGTGGGGCACCAGGGGCGTTTTGGCGGACAAGGCGGCATAAGCGGCGGTCGTCATCATGGTGAACCTCCCAGGTTCTCTATGGATCGTTAGTGGCAGTTGACAGCCGGTTCAGCACCCACGGTCTGCAACCGGAAAAGATTGCGACTAACGTGCCAAGGAGGATTTACGGATGGGGCAGACAGAAGGCTCTGAAATCACACGAAAAAAAAGAGGCGGGTACTCCGGGTGGAGCGGGAGACCGTCAAGCGAATCCGTCATGCTTAGCGAAACTGCACTATATGGCGGATTGGACTTGCCGTGTTTCCAGCGCATCCGGCACTGGTCATGGATTCATTCAGGCACTTCAATAGCTTGCACCCACAGCAACAGACGAACCACTTTGGCATGCTACTCGCAAACTCGATTGTACAACCCGCTCGCCTGAACCGCTTAATCAGTGGCCAATGTCATAAGCTTTGCGGCAAGAAAGCACGCTGGTAACTTTGGCGGTCGTCCTTCGGGGAAATGTTTGGGAGATCTAAATGGCAATGAAAGCTTTTTCTCGCATAATGCCGGTTATTATATGCTTGTTTCTGGGCACAGCCGCACCGGTTTACGCACAGGAACCGGCAACCGATAAAGCCCGACAGGTTATGGCAACAGCCGATCTATCGACCGCACCCGGAGCGCAGGAATTACCGCCACTGGAGAACCGGAAAAGTACCGGCCGGGAGTCCAGCCGAGGGGGCACCGAATGGGGCTGGAGAAGGGCAAGCGTGACGGACTATGCCGGCTCGGCAGTCGCGCTAGCGGGGACCCTGTATTCCGAATCCGTCTACGGCAACCCGAAGAGCACCGGATGGAGCGCACATAACGGATTCGACGAGAGCATCCGTGGCGCACTGCGTCTTAAAAGCGCTTCCGGCCGGGACGCGGCCGACACTGCCAGCGACGTCCTCATGGGGGTAATGATAGCGGCGCCGGTGCTGGATTCCTTCGCGATCCTGGGAGTCAGGGAGGGGCGCTGGGACGCGGCCTGGCAGACCGAGATGATCAACCTGGAATCGCTCACCTTTACGGGGCTTGCCTGCAGCGTCATGGGCACGACGGTCAAGCGGGCGCGCCCCTTTGTCAGGAACTGCCCGAACGGGACCTGCTCGGACGAGGAGGCGCCGAACCGGAGCATGCCGAGCGGCCACGAAGCCTTCGCCTTCACCGGAGCGGGGCTACTCTGTACCAACCATGCCTACCAGTCCGCGGACCCGGAGGGCCAGCGGGCCGCCTGCGCCCTCTCCCTGGGGTTGGCGACAACCACCGGGATCTTGCGCATCATGGCGGACCGCCATTACGCCACCGACGTGGCGGCGGGCACCTTGATCGGCCTTTTCTCAGGTTTCGTCCTGCCCCGCCTGCTGCACTACTCGTGGCTGGATCCGGCCGGCCAGGAGCCCGGCACCCCGAGACAGGGAGAAGCCGGGCTGGTCAAGCAGGTGATCGTGGCCCCGCAGGTTTTAAGCGGCGGGGCCGGTGTGAAGTGCGACCTGAAGTTTTGAATTCGGTGGCAGGTTCCTGCAGCAGCCTGCAGCGCTAATCCGTCGAGTTTGACATAACCGTCACATATGAAAGGCATCCGCATTGGGCAGCCGTACTTGTCAGACTGGACTCTTCCAGTATTACCCTGATTAATCAATGTTCTGGGACACTAAAGCCACGGGTTTCACCGCGGCACGTTAATTGCTCATATCTTGTATATGCAATAAAACTACGGTGTGTCTATTTTCAAGGGGGTTTACCATGAAGAAAACAGGATTATTCGTAATGGCGGTTCTGGTGATGTCCTGCAGCATTCCGGTGTTCGCGTCGGAAAAGGATGATTGCGTTCTTGCTTCGATGAACTGCAAGGACCAGGTTGATAGTATCCAGCAAAAAATTGCCAAGCTCAATACAGAGATCAAAAAAGGCCATAAGGTCTACACGACCGCAGAACTCAACAAGCTCAACGCCAAGCTGAAGGAAGTTAACGCTATGCTCGACGATCTGCAGAAACCCCACTAACGGCCAGTGACGCGGGGCCGGATGGTAGCGAGATAGACGGCAGTCTGCGGTGCCCGGGAAGGAGTCCCCTTCCCTTAAGGCACGGCGGGCTGCAGTCGCCGAAGCTGCCGGAAACTAGCGCCCGGGCGGGTATCACCCGGAAAAAGGAGAAGCACCATGTTAGGAACCATCTTGATTGTCGTCGTTGTTCTGATGTTGCTAGGGGCACTCCCCACCTGGCCTCACAGCCGGGGCTGGGGTTACTACCCGAGCGGCGGACTGGGTCTGGTCCTGCTTATTTTCATCATCCTCCTGTTGATGGGCCGGATTTAGTCAGCAATAAGGCGTCGCCGCACAAAAAGGTTTACGCGGCGCTCTACAAGGAGAAAGTCATGAAAAAACACGTGAATGAAGTTCAGGAACTTAAAGGGATCGGCAAGGTACTGTCGCAGCGCTTGTGCGAGTCGAGCTATGACACTATCGCCAAGGTTGCCTCGGCAAGCGAGAAGGGCCTGGAAAGGGTGGCGGGACTGCATCCGCACAAGGCGCACGAGATCTCCCTTCAGGCGCGCCAGCTGACCGGGGCCGCCGAGAAAAACCACCACAGCTGGTCTGAGCAAAAGGATGCCACGGAACAGCAGGTGGCGCAAGATGCGATGATCACCAACCGGGACCGGTTCAAAGGGCAGTAACGAAAGGAGACCGGGGCCGCGCGAAATGCCGGTCCCTGGTGCAGACGGGAGCCTGTTTTCAGGTATTGACCGAGGCACGAATCAGGTCATAATTGAAGCAGTAACCCCGGAAAGGAGCCGCCCTTTTTGAACCTAACCAGCTATCCGAAAGATTTCCCCGTGGTGTGCGTCGGTGGCTCGGCAGGCGGCCTCGACGCCTATATCCGGCTGCTGAAACACCTGCCGGCCGACCTGGGCGTAGCCATCGTCATCGTCAACCACTTGCGGGAGGTGGCCACCCTGCTCCACAAGATCCTGCCGGGCTACACAACGATGCCGGTGGAACTCATCACGGAGAAACTGCTCATCGAACCCAACCACGTGTTCATCATCCCGGAGAAACGCGACCTGCACGTGCTTGGGGGGGAGTTCCGACTCAAACCGATCTCAAAGCCCAGGGGATGGCCCGATGTTATCACCGTTTTCCTGCGTTCCCTGACCAAGCACTGGGACGGCAAGCTGATCGCGGTCATCGTTTCGGGCTACGACGGCGACGGCGCCGCCGCGCTCTGCGGCATAAAGGAAGTTGGAGGCATTACCATCGCGCAGAAGCTCGACACGGCCGGACACCCGGACATGCCGAAGAGCGCGATCGCCAGCGGGTGCATCGATTTCATTCTTTCTCCCGAGGATATTGCTCAGAAGATCAGGGACATCGCGCGACGCGAACAATAATAAATGCCTCCCCATGCCGGGGATTGTCCGACCGGCATCTCTCACCGGTGCAGCCGGTAGCCTCAGTCCTCAAAGCTCCTCCGCCCAATCTGCCCGGCTCCCGGGTCCCATCCGGCTACTTCAGGTTGTGCAGCACTCCGATTGGCTGGGCGCTGTAGCGTGGCGCAAAGGACCCCAGGCGCCACACTGCAGAACTATTTAACACAGTAAAAGGGGACAGTGCGATGAGAAGACAGACCGTCATGATGGAGTTGATACTGTGCCTGTGGGCGTCCGCGCCCGCGACGGCGGCGATGTATGTCATCGAAAATCCGGCCAGCAACATCAGTAACCCCGCGGACAAGATGAACAACCCCGCCGCGCAGACCAACAATCCGGCCTCCAACATCTACAACCCGGGGACCCGGCTGGACAGCCGCAACCCGTTGTCCCCGCCGACCCAACCCGCCGCTCCGGCGCCGGCAGCGACGTCATCGGCTGCAGCGGCTTCCGCCCAAACGGCCAAAACTCAGCAACGGCACCGGCCGGAGATCCCCCAGAAGAAATATTATTACAAAACGGTCGGCGCCTATGTCAGTGCCGCCAAGAAATCCTTCAGTAACGATGACTACGTGGAATTTCTCTCCCTCACTGAGGATGCCCTGAGGAGGATCAACGCGGGGACACTCAAAGCCTCCGCCAATATTAGGCATAAGCTGCAGCAGTACAAGACCTTCGGATACGGCCTGCTGGAATAGCAGAGACTCCGTCTTTAAACCTTCCCGACAGCCCCCTCTCTTGCCGCCGCTTTGGCAGAGAGATAACACAAGCCTCGCCCTTTCGGACCTCGTTGTAGTTCCGGCAGGGCGAGCCTTTTATGCGCCCCCTTCCCTACCCCAAATGACCAGCAGCTGTCCACAGCAGTACCTTCTGTCTATCTTCCCTGCGGCTCGCTGCCGTTGCCACACCATCTCCTTACGGCCTCTTGGCAAGGGTAATGCGGGTGTATTTGAGCCCAGAAAGCCCGGGCGAATGATGATTCGCCCCTACGAAAGCCGGGCTGAAGCCGGCCGCACCCCTCACAACACTCCCCAGAGCGTCTCTTTATTGGATAGCCGTAGGGTGGGCACCCCTTGCCCACGCGGCATCCGCGCTGGGATCCCGGTGGGCACGGGTACCCACCCCACGCACTGCCTCTTGGCGAAGGGTGACACAAGGTTGATTCGAGCCCAGAGAGCCCGGGCGAATGATGATTCGCCCCTACGAAAGCTGGGCTGAATCACCACGTAGCAACTTCGCCTGGGGAGCCTACTTACTGGATATGAGTCAACAAAAAACCCCGCCTCTTGCGAGGCGGGGCGGGGACTTCTGCTGCTTGGGAAAGCTACTGCACCCTGGAGTTAGGGACGTTCCCTGAGGGCCGGGGTCCAGGAGCCGGTAGTGCGGTCAAAACCGATGAGGAAGGTCATGCTCGCGGTGGTGCCAGGATCGAGTGGGCCGTTGGTGTCGGTGACGAACGCCTTGGTCCCCTTCTTGAACGCGCCGAACACGCGGTTCGTGGTGGCATTGCCCACCAGCGACTGGGCGACCGCGGTCGTCCCGACAGACTGGTTCATCAGGCCATCGTCCAGGAAGTCGATGGAGTCGTAGATGAGCCTGCGGGTGAGGCTCCTGGCATGCAGGAAGGACGCGTTATCTTTGTAACTGGTCACTATGTTGAACATCGCGCCTTTCAGTTTGTAGACCTGCAGCGCGGTGAAGGAAGGGTGAGCCGCCAGATAGGCGGTCCAGTTGGCAGTCGTCAAGGCAAGCCCGGTGCTCTTCTGGAGGAAGGAGACTTCCTGCGGCGACTCGAGCGCTTCGTCGTCGCTCAGGTTGATGGTTATGTCGTAGTTGTTCTCCAGCAGGGACACCGAAAGTGCCAGGGCGTCGAACATCTGGGTGCGGTTCTCTTCAACGAAGGCTGTCATGAAGTTGCCCGCGTTCAGCGCCACGCCGCGCTCGGAGGTGTGGCAGTTGACGCACACCTTGTTGTAGGTGTTGCCGGCGAAGGTCGGGTCGTCGAAGGCCAGGGTGTGGCCGGCCGTCATGTGGCAGACGACGCAGGGGCCGTTGGCATCGAGGTTGCCCGGGACGAAGAAGGCCGGGTTGTGGCTGTCGCCGTTGATCGCCGTCGTGCCGAGCTTACGGTGCGTGCTGGTGACGCCGCCGCTCAGGTCCTCGGAGGTGATCAGGGACTTGCCGTAGGTGGTGGCCGTGATTGCGGTGGTAGGGGTGCTGCCGGTGGTGACTGCCGCAACGGAAACCAGGGGCGCGCTCTGCGAGGTGAAGCTGATGAAGCCGATCTTGCCGTACATGACCGCGGCAGCCGGGAAGTAGTGAGAGTCGAAGGGCGCGGTATTGCCCGAGGCGGGCACCACCGGCTGCAGCAGGATCGCCGCGCCGACCCGGGCGCCGGTCCGGCCCGCATGGCACGGTATGCAGAGCTTGGAGTCGCCGATGCTGGGGGTCGGGGAGTTGCTGCCCGGGATCCGCTTGGTGACGTTGGCGTATTTCGGGTACGGCGTGGAGAAGTTGATGAAAGTGGTCACGGCCGGGTCGCTGGAGATCCTTCTCCAGCTGTAGTTGGTGTGGCAGGCGTAGCAGCCGATGACTTCCTTGGCGGAGCTGTAACGGCCAAGCTGTGCCGTGGTGATGGCCCCCTGGCTGTTGGTCGCGAAGTAGCGGAAGCCGGTCGCGGTGTGGCAGCGGTTGCAGGTCGTGTTCTTGATGAAGGCCTGCTCCGCGAAGGCGTCGTCGTTGGTGGCGGCATGGGCGGAAGCGGCCCACTGGCGGTTCACCGATAAAAGCGACGTCATGTCGTGGGGGTTATGGCAGCCGTTGCAGCTGGAGGACTGGGGGCTTCCCGTCGCCGGGTTGAGCAGGGTGTCGCCCAGCCTTGCCAGCGGCATGCCGGTGTAGGAAGCGCCGGTGCCGGAGAAGTGGGCCGACTGGGTGCTCATGGTGACGGTCTTGGTGTGGCAGGTGATGCAGACCGTGTCGGAGGGAAGGTTGGGGAAGCTGCCGTCACCGGGGTGACCGCCCACCTGGTGGCAATCGTTGCACCCCGCGCCGCCGGGGGCCCTGCTGTGTGCCGACGCCAGCCATTCCTGGACCACCGAGTTGCCGGTGACAGGAGACACCGGAGTCCCGCTGTGGCAGGCGATGCAGGCCTGGGAGGCGACGACCTGCGCCGGAGAGGAGCCTTCCCGCTTGTCGGAGCCGCAGCCCGAGAGAAAGGTGAAAAGTGCAACGCCCAGCAGGGGAGCCAAGATTCTCAGTTGTTTCATTTTAATCCTCCATGTTCAGTGCGATGTTAGTGACAGAGCCGACAGGTCTTGTTGGTCCGCGAACTGATATTGCCGCCCTGGAAGTTCCTCGGGTGCGGGTTGATCCTGGCGCCGGCCTTGGAGCTGTGGCAGCGCAGGCAGACTTCGCCGTCCGGGTGGCAGGTCTGGCAGGACTGCAGGTTGCGCCGGGCCTCGGAGCTGTGCTCGCTGGTCCAGGTGAAGGTCTGGCTGGTGCCGTTGGTGAGATGCGACTTGATCCGGAAGCTCCCCCTCGGGAAGCGGTCGTGGCAGGCGGTGCAGAACTTCTGGTCATGGCAGTGGTAGCAGCTCTGCGGGTTGTCCAGCGCCTTTATCGGATGGAGCTGGACGAAGTCGGAGCGGTGGCTCTTGGGGACGAAGTCGCGGCCGAAATTGGCCGTGGAGAGGTCCGCATTGATGCCGCCGCCCTGGTGGCAGTCCAGGCAAAACGACTGGGTGTGGCACTGACTGCAGTTGGAGCCGGCCTTCCCTGCGATGGAGCGGTGGCTCCTGACCCAGTCGCTGTCATGGTTCAGGGCGATACCTTCGCCCTTGTGGCAGTCGTTGCACTCGGAAAGCTTCAGTTCGGCGTATTCTTTATGCGGTTGTTTCTCGGCCGTCGCCTGGGACACGTACATGGCGGACAGCAGCAGAAGCGTGCAGATAAACAACATTTTCTTCACGGAGGCACCCCCTTTCTAAAAATCGTAATCGAAGACGAATCGGCCCGAGATGTTTTTGGTATAGGTCACGTTGACATCGTCCTCGAGGCGTCCCGAGACGGCCATGTTCTTGGCAAGCTTGTACTTGCCGGCCACCCAGTATCTGCGCGCGATCTCGTCGCCGGTCATGGCGTCGCGCTGGTACACGTCGTAGTCGAGTCCAGCCGACACCTGTGATTTCTTGTCTATGTCGAAGGTCAGGTCGGCAAGTATCCCGTTGGTCTTGCCGTAATAACCGTTGCGGTCATCGAACTCGAAGTTGAACTTGAGCGGTTCGATGATTCGAAGCCCCGTGCCGACACGCCAGACAAAGGCGTTGGCGCCCTCACCGAAGTTCTCGTGCGAAAGCCCGGCATTGAAGGAGATCTTGTCGTTGTAGTTGTAATCCACCCTGAGCACGCCTTCCTGGTAGCGGTCCACCGCAAACACGGAGTAGATGGAGGTGGTGTCGAACTGGGGATAGCTCTGGAAGAACTCTCCGGTGAAGATGAGCCCCGAGGTCGGGAAGTACTTCATACCCGCCTGGAACTCCTGGAAGGTTTCGCTGACCAGGTCATACCTGCCGTTGGCGTAGACGTTCAGGCAGTTGAGCAGTTGCTGTTTGAAGGAGCCGCCCAGGATGTCCCGGGAGACGTCGGTTCGGTCGTACTTGCGAAACCAACTCACCTCGGCGTCGGTCTTCTTGAAGCCGGTCAGGTAGGCGGCCGCGCCCATGGCGGTGTTGCCTGCGGGGCCGATCTCGCCGTTTAGCCCGAAGAGCACGTCGCGCCCTCCCAGGATGCTGAAGGCGACCGGGCCGACGTTCTTCAGGTCGACCTGGATGCCGTCGATGATGGCGCTCCCGGCGGCCAGGTTGACGAATTGGCGGCCGATCTTGAAATCGACCTTGTTGTAGAGGTCGCGGTAGTCGCCATAGAGGTAGTAAAGCCTGCCGTTGAGCCCTTCCCCGTTGGAGAAATCCTGTCCGGCCCTGCCGTAGCCGTAGAGGGAGAATTTACCCGCCTTGTCGATGTCGGTGATGGAAAAGCGCAGATACTCATTGAGCTCGCTCTGGCGCTGGCCACCTGTCATGTCATTGATGAACGATTCAAACTGGGTGGAACTTCTGCCGTGAATCTCCGCCGCCCAGCCTGAAGTAGCGGTCAGCAGGGACATGCAGAGAAGCGATAAAGATACCCCTTTGATCCCCATTAATTTAACCTCCTTTACAAACATAATTGCATCTCACAATCCCGGACGGCACCATTCCGGAATCGCGTCACCTCCCTATCAAAAACTGGACTCAGGGTGAGTTTCATCTTCTTCAGGACACGAGGTTTTGCCATGGTGAAAACTTCAGATGTGGAACAGAACTATTCCCTTGCCTATTACATTCACCTCCTTTTGCAAGGTACTGACAAAGCTGCATGTAACTACTGGCATAAGGAAATTCATTGACAGTTGACAGGCGTAGCTTTGACAGTGATTGCAAAGGAACAGCCAGAATAAGGAAATAAGAAGGATTATTTATTTGTCTGCAATAACAGTGGATTGGTTAACTAAAGAGAACTTTGTGTGGGCTCGGAGCGGCCTGGCCGCCCGCAGCATTTGGCAGAACCTCAACATCCTGCGGGGGATGCTGAGGGGTGGGGGGGCGGGGGCATTGAATTGTAATGCAAAAATGAGACGGGGATCGGACTATCCCCCCTGCGAAGTAGGGGGGAAGGCTCGCGCAACGAGACAGGGGGGTCTTTCACTCAGATCTCGATCCGCAACCCCAGCTCGACGACCCGCTCGGGCGGAATCCGGTAAAAATCGGTCGGTGGCAGGGCGTTTCGGGTCATGAAGGCGAACAGCTTCTCGCGCCAAAGCATCATGCCGGAGGGCTTCGGGGAGGGGAGCAGGGTCTCGCGGGCCAGGTAGAAGGTCGTGCTCTCCGGATCCACCAGCAGGCCGAACGCACCGCACTCCCTGAGGGCAACCGGGATGTTGGGGTTCTGCATGAAGCCGTAATTGACCGTCACCTGGGAGAAGCCCTGCTCCAGGGTCTGCACCTCGAGCCGCTTATCCGCCGTCACCCGCGGGATTCCCTTGGTGACGACGCTGAGCAGCACGACCTGATCGTGCAGGGCCTGGTTGTGGGCCAGGTGATGCAGCAGCTGGGGCGGGGTCCCAGGGATGGGCTCCACCACGAAGACCGCAGTCCCGGGCACGCGCAGCGGGGGCTTGGCGGCGATCCGCGCCAGGAAACCCTGGAGCGGCTCGCGCGCCTTCTTGAAGTGCGCGGCGAGGATTTCCCGCCCCTGGTGCCAGGTGGCCATCATGGTGAAGACGACGGCGCCCGCCGCCAGGGGGAACCAGCCGCCGGAGGCGATCTTCAGCAGGTTCGCGGAGAAAAACGCCAGGTCCACCGTCAGGAAGAGCACCAGGGCCAGGCCGGCGACCAGCGGGTGCCAGTGCCAGCGGCGCAGCGCCACCAGAAAAGCGAGCACTCCCGTGATGACCATGGTCGTGGTGACCGCGACCCCGTAGGCGCCGGCGAGCTTACTGGAGGAGCCGAAGCCGAGCACCAGGGAAATGGTGACGATCATGAGCAGCCAGTTGACGCTCGGAATGTAGATCTGCCCGATCTCCTCGGGGGAGGTCTGGACGATATGGACGTGCGGGCACTGGTCGAGCTGCACGGCCTGCCGGGTCAGGGAGAAGGCGCCGGAGATGACCGCCTGGGAGGCGATGACGGTCGCCACGGTGGCGAGCAGCACCAGCGGGAGCAGCGCCCAGCCTGGCGCCAGTGCGAAAAAGGGCTGCCGCGCCTGCTCGGGGTGCAGCAGCATCAGGGCAGCCTGGCCGAAGTAGTTGAGCAGCAGCGCCGGGAGCACCAGGACGAACCAGGTGAGCCTGATGGGGAAGCGGCCGAAATGGCCCATGTCGGCGTAGAGGGCCTCGCCTCCGGTCACCACGAGGAAAACGGCGCCCAGGACTGCGAAGCCGCGCCAGCCGTTATGCAGGAAGAAGTCGGCCCCGTAGGCCGGGTTGACGGCGGCAAGCACCTGCGGCGCGCGGGCGATCCCGACGGCGCCGAGCAGCGCGAGCGCTGCGAACCAAAGGAGCATGACCGGGCCGAAAACGGCCCCGATCAGGGAGGTGCCGCGCTTTTGGAAGCGAAAGAGCAGCACCAGGACCCCGAGGGTGATGGGCAGCACGAAGCGGGAAAGCCCGGGGGCCGCCAGCTCCAGCCCCTCCACGGCGGAGAGCACCGAGATGGCCGGGGTGATCGCCCCGTCGCCGTAAAGGAGCGCCGCCCCGAACAGCCCGAGGAAGAGCAGCACACGGCTCTGGGCGCTTTTGTCGTGCCAGGGGGCGAGCAGGGCCAAAAGCGCCAGGATGCCCCCCTCACCGTGGTTGTCAGCCCGCATGACGAACACCAGGTACTTGAGGGAGATGATGATCATGAGCGACCAGAAGACCAGCGACATGACGCCCAGGACGTTGGGCTGGGTCACCGCGAAGGGGTGCGAGCCGTGGAAGCACTCGCGCAGGGCGTAGATCGGACTGGTCCCGATGTCGCCGTAGACCACCCCGAGGGCAGCGAGGCTGAGCGCCAGGAAAGGCTTGTCGGGCACTTGGCGAGCGTCGCCGTCCGCCGGCGTGTCAGCGCTATTTCTCTGAGAATTAATTTTCATCGGCTCACCGCGTGAGGGTTCCTGCAGGCTAAGTATACCCAGGTTCCCCGGGATCGTCCCGGATTGGGATAGGCCCTCCCGGAACTTTCCGCTGGGCGCCAGCCGCGCTCAAATCCGTGGCGCGGCTAGCGCCTCCGCCGCTTGCCCATTCCGGGCCGTCCAACATGCGAGCCGGGGGGAGTGCTACCCAAAAACGGGGCTACAGCAAGATCTCGCCGGTTGGCCCGGGATGGATGTCGACCCGCGCAGCGCCGGCGGTCTGCAGGATGCTCTGGGCGTTGGCCACCTCTGCCGCTGTCGCGTGGGCGATGACCAGGAACCCGTCCGACTTGAGTGCCGTCTCGTACTCGATGGAGCTGTCGTTGGGAACGCCGATGCTGTAGAGCGCAGCGGCCAGAGCGCTCACGCCGCCGACCGCGACAGCGCCTTCCAACGCGCCGACCAGCCAGCCGATGACCGGACCGAACATGACCAGAGGCCCGACGCCGGGGATGATGAAGACGGCCGAGCCGAACAGCAGACCCCAGAAGCCTCCCCAATACGCCCCCTGCTTGCCCCAGAACTTCATGCGGTCACCGACGTTGTAGTAGCCGACGACCTGCTCCTCGGTGTGGTAGTCCTTGCCGACGATGGAGAGCTTCTTCATGTCGAACCCCGCCCTCTGCAGCTCCTTGATGCTCGTTTCCGCCTCGGTGTGGGTCTTGAAGATTCCTACCACTGCATTCTGATCAGCCATGTGCGTCTCCTTTGGGGTTAATTATTCATGAGGTACCGTGTCCGTCCTGCACTCGCCGCATCAACCGGCGGTTTTCCATCAGATGAATCATTCTCTGTGGGGCCTCGGAGTTCAGCAGCAGGCCATTTTGCTGCCGCGCGACTCCAGGAGCACCCGCAGTTTCTGCAGCGAAACGGACTCGATCTGGCGAATCCTTTCGCGGGAGAGGCCGAAGCTGCGCCCGATACTTTCCAGGGTCTGCGGATCGTGGTTGTCCAGGCCAAAGCGCAGCGCCAGGATCTTTTTTTCGTTCTCCGAGAAGGTCTCCATCATGGTGGAAACCAGCTTGAAGGCATCGAGCCCCTCGATCCGGTCCACGGGGGAAACGGCCGAGAGGTCCTCAAGGGTGTCGGACAGGGAGTAATCGCTGAACTCGCCCATCGGCTGGTCGATGGAGTAGGTCCTCATCGTGAGCAACTTCAGCTTGCTGACCTGGTTCTCGTCGACCTGCAGGCTGTCCGCGACCTCCGCCAGGGTCGGGTCGCGGTTCATGGCATCGCGGAACCGGTGCGTCACACGGTACAGCTTGCTGATGTTTTCCGCCACGTGTACCGGAATCCGGATGGTGTGCGCCTGGTTCATCACGGCCCGCTCCACGTACTGCCTGATCCACCAGGTGGCATAGGTCGAGAAGCGGAACCCTTTGGAAATGTCGAAGCGGCCCACCGCCTTGATGAGTCCGAGATTACCCTCCTCGATCAGGTCGAGAAAGGGGAGGCCGCGGTTCAGGTAGCGCTTGGAAAGCTTCACCACCAGACGCAGGTTGGCGGTGATCATCAGGTCGCGGGCAGCCTTGTCACCCTTGGCGACTCTGAGGGCCAGACTTCTCTCTTCATCGGCGCTCAATAGCTTGGTCTTCTGAATATCGCGCAGGTAGAGCTTCACGGCGTCGTTGGTCTGACCGGCAGCCTCTGCCTCATTCGCTTCATTCGCATCAATGGCCTCGTCATCCTCGCCAACCCCGTCAGCTACCCGGGCCTCCGTGGTTTCCGGAGCGTCAGGCTCGAAACGGTCCTGCCGGAACTGGCTGGAGCTCCCGGGGGAGGACATCTGATAATTTTCCATGAAAAACTCCTTTGAGCCGATGGCATCTGAAAGGTCCCTGGGGACGGGAAAGCCCTCTGAAACGGAAAGGGGAAGGCTGGGGATGGGCACCTGGAACGGCAGGAGGGTGCTTTAAGCGGGCAAGGACATTGCGTGCAGCAGGCTGCCCGACCTGACAGGGCGGCCGTTCAAAGGTAGACGGCCAGTGCCGGCAGGCGTGAATCTCACGCCTCTTCCCGGACGTAATGCCGCAGGATGCCGTATTTCCGCATCCGGGCCCGGAGGGTGCTGGGGTTGAGACCGAGCAGTACCGCCGCGCCATGCTCGCCCTCGATGCGCCACCCGGTCTTTTGCAGGACCTGCAGGATATAGTCGTGCTCCAGCTCGGCAAGGGCTTTGATCTCAGGGACCTCGGGGCTCGCGTCGATGCTTTCCCCGAGGTTCCCCGCAGTCGTGGGCAGTTCGTCAGAGCGATCGGACACCTGCAGCTCGCTACCCGGGCTGGTCAGTAGGGCCCGCTCGACGACGCTCTCCAGCTCCCGCACGTTGCCGGGCCAATCGTAAGCCTGCAAGGCGAACAGGGTCGCGCCGGTCACGGTCGCCGGCTTCTTGCCGAAGTTCTTGCAGTATTTAGTGATGAAATAAGCGACCAGCGCTGGGATGTCGTCCTTTCTCTGCCGAAGCGGCGGGACCGTGGTGGAGAATACCTTAAGCCGGTAATAGAGGTCCTCCCGGAACCTGCCGCAGCGAACCTCCTCTTCCAGGTCGCGGCTGCTGGTCGCGATGACACGCACGTCGGCCTTCACGACCCGGGGACTCCCCAGCCGCTCCAGTTCGCCGTCCCGGATCAGGCGCAGCAGCTTGCCCTGCGAGCCCAGCGGCAGTTCGGCGATCTCGTCCAGGAAGACCGTGCCCGCGTCAGCCAGCTCCAGGTAGCCGATCTGCCGGACCTCGGCCCCGGTGCATTCGCCCCGCTCCCATCCGAAGAGCTCGCTTTCCACCAGGTCCGCCGGCAGTGCCGCCAGGTTGACCGTGATCAACGGCTGGTTCCTGCGGGCGCTTCTGTCGTGGATGGAACGCGCCAGCACCCCCTTGCCGGAGCCGGCTTCGCCGCGCAGCAGTACTGTCGCACTGAGCACCGCCACCTGATCGACCCACTGCAAGACCTGCTGTAAGGGGGCGCTTTGGCCGACAACCGCGCCGAAATCGTGTTCCTGCGCGAGTGCCCGCTGCAGGTAGAGGTTCTCGGCCTGGAGCCGCTCCTTCAAGTGTTTTATTTCCGCGTAGGCACCCTGGAGCGAACCTTCCGCGCGCTTATGCTCGGCTATCTCCTGGCTGAGCTGCAGGTTGGTCCGGGCCAGGGCGCTGATCCGCTCCTTCAGGGCAGCCTCCGGGGACTCCTGCGCCAGGCGCGACTCCTCGCCGGCAGCGTCGCGGCGCCGGGCCAGCGCTGGAGTGGATCGATTTTTGTCGTGATGAAATACCATGGAGCACTCTCTCGTTGATTGGGACGGTAGCCAGAAATACGGCCCTCGGTGAAAAAAGAAATCGCAACATGCGTGCCATCGGTAGAAACCTACAGATCCGATCGCAACAGCCTGAAAATAGGCGGCCTTTCTCTATTGACGGGCACTCGGCAGGATACTTGCCCGTCAAGCAAAACCGTCAGGTTTGACGTAACTGCGAAATCTGACGGAGCGACTGGGAGCAGCGCTCCCCGATCATGGCGACATTCCGGCGGCAACTTCCGGCCCGCTCCCCTCCCCGGTGGACTCGGGGGTGCCGTCCCCGAAGTTCAAGGTCCGCATCCTCGGCAGGCTCTCGGGATAGTTTTGCTGCAGCCAGGCGACCAGCTTTTCCCGCACCTCGCAGCGCAGATCCCAGGCGGTCGGCGCATCGACGGCACTCATGAGGGCACGAAGTTCCATGACCTGCTCGCCGGCCTTGGTCACCTGCAGGCCCCAGACCTCCCGGTCCCAAAGCGGCGAGAGCTGCAGGAGCTCCAGGAGTTTCACCCGGATCTCCGGAACCGGAGCGCTGTAATCGACGCTGAGCATGACCGTCCCCAGGATGTTGCTGGTGGAGCGGGTCCAGCTCTGGAAGGTTTTTTCCAGGAAAAAGGTGACCGGGACGATCAGCCTTCTCAGGTCCCAGATCTTCACCACCACGTAGGTGAGCGTGATCTCCTCGATGGTCCCCCACTCCCCTTCCACGATCACCACGTCGTTGATCCGGATCGGCTGGGTGATCGCTATCTGCAGGCCGGCCAAGAGCGTGGAGAGGCTGCGCTGGGCGGCAAAACCGACGATGATCCCCATGATCCCCGCCGAGGCGAGGATGCTCACGCCGAAGGCCCGTATCTTGGCGAACGACATCAGCATGGAGGCGAGAGCTATGATGACGACGATCACCAGGATGACCTTGACCAGCAGGGTCAATTGGGTATAGACGGCGCGGGCCTTGTAGCTCTCCCTGGCCTCGATGTCGTAGCGGCTGATGATGATGTCGCGGCCGGCGAGGGTGGAGTTGATGAAGAGCCAGGTGACGAGCCCGATGAAGCAGAGGCTGAACATATGCTGCACGATCGCCAGCAGGTTGGCCGGCAGGGAGAGCGACGGCGCGGCGAGCATCAGCGCGAAGAGCGGCAACAGCAGGCGGGCGGGGGCACGCTGGTGGGACACCAGGATCGCGCTGAGAGGGAAGTCGGCCCGCGCGGCAAGCCTCCCCAGCAGGGAGAAGAGCACCAGGTACAGCAGCACCCCGGCCAGCAGTGCGACGAGCGCCACCCCGCAGTCAAGGGTAATCCCATCCCACGCATCCGGCAGCAGGGCCATTAATTTGTTCATTTGTCACTCCTCTAAAATGCATCAACATCATTTTATCTGCCGTGCACGGCGATTGCTCAATTGAATGAAGGTAACCGCTACCTGGCGCGATCCTTCATATATGACGGTTATGTTAAACGTGACGGTTTTCACGAACTGTCTCAGTCTTATCGGATATTCTCTGGTGCCACTTTCCAAGCACAATCAGCGTCTTGCATCTCCCGTATTGACAGACCTTCACTGGCACGTTAGTTGCGAATTACGTGCCTATTAAAGTGCAGGTTTCCAGTTAACAGCAAGGCACGGAGCTAAAGGTGGTTTATGAGTAGAGCAGGCTGGCAGAACAATCATGGTGCGAACGTCGAGGGCGACGGCGCAACACGTTTCAGGGTCTGGGCACCCAAGGCGCAGGCGGTGCTGGTCCACCTGGTCTCGGCGAGCGCGGCAAGCACGGTCCCCCTGCTGGAGGAGGAGGATGGCTACTTCAGTTGCTCCATCCCCGGGGTCGGGGATGGGGACCGCTACTTCTACCAACTCGACGACGGGCCGCCGCGCCCGGACCCCGTGTCGCGCTTCCAGCCCGACGGCGTGCACGGGGCCTCGCAGGTGGTCGACCCCCGCCTCTTCGACTGGCAGGACCGCGGCTGGGGCGGTATCCCGCTGGAGCGCTACGTGATCTACGAACTCCACGTCGGCACCTTCAGCCCGGAGGGCACCTTCGAGGGAGCCATCCCCCACCTTGAGTACCTGCTGGAACTGGGGATCAGCGCCATCGAACTGATGCCCGTGGCGCAGTTCCCGGGGAGCCGCAACTGGGGCTACGACGGGGTCAGCCTCTTCGCCCCGCAAAATAGCTACGGCGGCCCGGGCGAGTTGAAGCGGCTGGTGAGCGCCTGCCACCGCCTGGGGCTCGCGGTGATCCTCGACGTGGTCTACAATCATTTCGGACCGGAAGGCAATCATATCGGTGAGTTCGGCGGATATTTCACCGACAAGTATCACACGCCCTGGGGGAAGGCCATGAACTTCGACGGGCCCGACAGCGACCGGGTGCGGGAATTTTTCATCGGCAACGCGCTCTACTGGATCGAGGAGTTCCACCTGGACGCCCTGCGGCTGGACGCCGTCGACTGGATCCTGGATCAAAGCGCCCGGCACTTCCTGCGGGAACTCGCCGAGGCGGTGCATGGCGCCCAGGCCACCTTGGGCAGGCAGCTCCAGCTCTTCGCGGAAAACGACACCAACGACGTGCGCCTGATCGAGCCGCAGGAAAAGGGGGGCTACGCCCTCGACGCCCAGTGGGACGACAACTTCCACCATGCCCTGCGGGCCCTATTGACCGGCGAGACCACGGGATACTACGAGGATTTCGGACAGTTCTCCCAGCTGGTCAAGGCCTACTCCGAGGGGTTCGTCTACACCGGGCAATACTCCACCTTCCGCAGACGCCACCACGGCGGCCCCTCCCGGGGTCGTCCCACCTCCCAGTTCGTCGTCTTCTCGCAAAACCACGACCAGATCGGCAACCGCAAGGCCGGGGACCGCCTGTGCGCGACCCAGCCGCTGGAGAAGCTCCTCTTGGCGGCCGGCGTCGTGCTGCTTTCGCCCTACCTGCCGCTGTTGTTCATGGGCGAGGAGTACGGTGAACAGGCGCCCTTTCATTATTTCGTGAGTCATTCCGACGCCGACCTGATTGAGGCGGTGCGCCAAGGGAAGCGCGAAGAGCACGCCTGTGGGGTCTGCGAGGGGGAGCTACCCGATCCAGCGGCCGAGTCGACCTTCCTGGCGTCCAAGATAAACCCGGGTCTGGCACGGGAGGGGGAGCAGGCGGTCATCCTCAAGTTTTACCGGCGCCTCCTGGGGCTGCGCCGCGAGCTACCCGCCCTGCGGGTGTTCCACAGGGACCATATAGAGGTGACCGGCCTGCCGGGGCAAAAGGTTCTGACGGTGCGCAGGTCCCAGGGAGAGGGCGCGGTCCTCTGCATCTTCAGCTTTTCCAACCTGCAGCAGATCATCACGCTCGATTTCACGCCTGGTAACTGGAGCAAGGCGCTCGACTCCTCCGCGCAAGCCTGGAGAGGACCGGGAGAGGTCGCGCCGGCAACCGTAACCGTGGCGCTGCAGCACGAAAGCCACCTGATCCCCGTCAACCCGTTCAGCCTGCTGGTGTATGTCAGCGGCAGCTAAGATAAGGAGCAGTACCATGAAAGATTCAAGCCAGCGCTACGTATGTGTACACGGACATTTCTATCAACCGCCGCGGGAGAACCCCTGGCTGGAAGCGGTGGAGATTCAGGACTCAGCGGCGCCCTACCACGACTGGAACGAGCGCATCACCGCCGAGTCGTACGCCTCCAATGCGGCCTCGCGCGTATTGAACGGGGACGGGCGCGTCAAGGACATCGTCAGCAACTACGCGCGGATGAGCTTCAACTTCGGCCCCACCCTGCTCTCCTGGATGGAGCGCTGCGCCCCCGAGGTGTACCAGGCCATCCTGAACGCCGACCGGCAGAGCCTTTTGTGGCGCTCGGGTCACGGCGCGGCGCTGGCCCAGGTCTACAACCACATGATCATGCCGCTCGCCTCCCCGCGTGACCAGCGCACCCAGGTGATCTGGGGGATCAAGGACTTCGAGAGCCGCTTCCAGCGCTTCCCGGAGGGTATGTGGCTCGCCGAGACGGCGGTGGACTTGGCAACGCTGGAGGCGCTCGCCGAGCAGGGGATCAAGTTCACGGTCCTGGCCCCGCACCAGGCCGCGCGTTTCAGGAAAATCGGGGAGAGCGCCTGGACCGAAGAGGCGATCGACCCGTCCCGGGCCTATCTCTGCACGCTCGCCTCTGGGCGCAGCATCACGCTTTTTTTCTATGACGGACCGATCTCGCAGGCGCTTGCCTTCGAAAACCTGCTCTCCAACGGAGACATCCTGGCCGAGCGGCTGATGGGCGGGTTCTCCGGGGAGCGCGACGGGGCGCAGCTGGTGCACATCGCAACCGACGGCGAGACCTACGGCCATCACCAGAGGTTCGGCGACATGGCTCTGGCCGCCGCCCTGAACCACATCGAAGTCAACAACCTGGCGCGGGTCACCAATTACGGCGAGTTCCTGGAGCTGCAGCCGCCGGCCTTCGAGGTTGAGATAGCTGAGCGCACCGCCTGGAGCTGCTCCCACGGTGTGGAGCGCTGGCGAAGTAACTGCGGCTGCAATTCGGGCGGGCACCAGGACTGGAATCAGAACTGGCGCGCCCCGCTGCGTGCGGCGCTGGACTTTCTCAGGGACACCCTGGCCGACTGCTTCGATAAAAAGGGGAAGGAATTCTTCCAGGACCCCTGGGTCGCCCGGGATGCCTACATCGAGGTGGTGCTGAACCGGGAGATGGAGCAGGCCGAAACATTCCTGGCGCAACACGCCCTCGGGGAACTGAGCACGACCCAGAAGATAACCGCGCTGAAACTCCTGGAGATGCAGCGCCACGCCATGCTGATGTACACGAGCTGCGGCTGGTTCTTCGACGAGATTTCGGGGATCGAGACGGTGCAGGTCATCGAGTACGCCGCACGCGCGCTGCAGCTCGCCGACGGTCTGGTGCCGGCCGAAACCGAGCAGAGCTTCCTGAAACTTTTGCAGGAGGCCAAGAGCAACCTCCCGGAGCACGAGGACGGCGCCCACATCTACCGGACCCTGGTACTGCCGACCCGGCTCGACCTAGTCAAGGTCGGCGCCCACTTCGCCTTCAGCTCGCTCTTCGAGGAGTACGAAGACCACTCCCGGATCTTCTGCTATGCGGTCGCCAAGGAAGACTTCACCAAGATCGCGACCCAGGAGGCATCCATCGCCATGGGGCGCATCCACGTCGCCTCCGAGGTCACCGAGGAAGCCGAGCGCCTGATTTTTTGCGTGGTGCGCTTCGGCAGCCATGACTTCAAGGGAGGCATCTCGACCCTGAGCGACGCCGCGACCTACGCCTCCATGAAGGAGGAGCTGAGTGCGGCCTTCGACAAGGGGCTCTACACCGAGCTGATAAGTCTGATGGACAAGTATTTCGGCAGCCACAGTTACTCGCTTTCCAACCTGTTCAGGGACGAGCAGAGAAAGATTCTCAACCTGATCATCGAGAACAGCATGCTGGAGAGTGTCGCGTCCTATCAGAACATCTTCGAGCGCGGTCGCGCCCTGATGGAATTCATCCGGCAAAACGGGATGCCCGTGCCCAAGGCATTCCTGATTGCCGCGCAGCCGGCCCTGAACGCCGCGCTGAAGAGCGCCCTCACCCGGGAGGAGATCGACGGCGACGAGCTGCAGCGGGTCGTCGACCAGATCGGGAATTGGCAGGTGGCGATGGACCAGCCCGACACCGAGTTCTTCCTGAGAGGCCACCTGCAGGACCTCATGCGCGGGTTGGCGCGGGAGCCCTCCGATCTGAAGCTCATGACCAGGATCGACAAGTTTCTGGAGTGCCTGAAGACGACCCCGCTGGAGCTGGAGCTCTGGCAGATTCAAAACGACTACTACCTGATGGCGAAAACAGTGTACCGCGACTATCTGGCACGGGAGAAAAGCGGCGAGGACGGTGCAAGCACCTGGCTTGCTAGTTTCCGTAAACTCGGCGAACAGTTTCACTTCGATCTGGATGCAGTGCTGCAGGAGCAGTAAACTTGTCTCATGACAGTTAGCAAAGACACGGAGCAGACGATGAACCAGGAAGCCATCCCAATCGCAAAAATACCGACGGCGACCTACCGGCTGCAGTTCAACGCCGGGTTCGGCTTCGAGGATGCCCGGAGCATCGTCGCCTACCTGTCAGAGCTAGGCATCAGCGACCTGTACGCCTCCTCCTACCTGAAAGCCAAGGCGGGGAGCCTGCACGGCTACGATATCGTGAACCAGGGCATGCTGAACCCGGAGGTGGGCAACGAGGCCGAATTCGAGGCGATGGTGAGCGAACTGCAGCGCCTCGGCATGGGGCAGATCCTCGATTTCATCCCGAACCACATGTGCATCGAGAGCGCCGAGAACCTCTGGTGGATGGACGTCCTGGAAAACGGGCCGAGTTCAGCCTACGCGCACTTCTTCGACATCGACTGGCAGCCGGTGAAAAAGGAGCTGACCGGGAAGGTGCTGCTCCCCTTCCTCGGCGACCAGTACGGACGCGTGCTGGAAAAGGGAGAACTGCGGCTCACCTTTGCCGAGGGGTGCTTCAGCGTCGACTGCTCGGGGGTCCCGATACCGCTGGAGCCCAAGAGCTCCCTGCGCGTCCTCGGGCACCGCCCGGAGCGGTTGCAGGAGCTTTTTGCAGCCGACGCCCCGCCGCTTTTGGAGCTGTTGAGCATCCTCACCTCGCTGGAGCACCTGCCCGGCCCGAACGAACGGGACCCGGAGAAGCAGGGCGAGCGCCAGCGCGAGAAGGAGATCGTCAAGAAGCGCCTGTGCCAGCTCTGCCTGGAGAGCCCGGAAATTGCCGGTTTCATAGGGGAAAACGTCGCCATCTTCAACGGTTCCAAGGGGGATGCGCGCAGCTTCGACCTGCTCGACGCCCTGCTCCGGGAACAGGTCTACCGCCTTTCCTACTGGAGGGTGGCGACCGAGGAGATCAACTACCGGAGATTTTTTGACATCAACGGGCTTGCCGCCATCAGGATGGAGAACCCGGCCGTCTTTCAGCAGACCCACGCGCTGCTGTTCCGGCTGATTGCGGAGAGGAAGGTGACCGGGGTGCGACTGGACCACGTGGACGGCCTCTATGATCCGCTTTCCTACCTGTGCCAGTTGCAGCAGGGGTGCTGCCGGCAGCTCATGCCCCCCTCCCCCGTCCCCAATCCGGCCCCTGTCAACTCTCACCGCTCCCTTGCGGGAGAGGGTCAGGGGGAGGGGGAAGTTGCTGCCCAGCTTCGAAGAGCCGGCGACCTAACCCACCCTGCCCCCACTACCAGTACGTCAACTATACCGTCTGGCTCCAGCTCCCCCTCCCCCCTGGCGGGGGAGGGTCGGGGTGAGGGGGAAGCCGCCACATTTCGAGCAGTTGGCGACGTCACCCACCCCCCCGGGGGCCTCCCTCCCTTTTACGCCGTGTGCGAAAAGATCCTGATGAAAGGCGAGCAATTCCCCCAGGAATGGCCGGTCTTTGGCAGCACCGGCTACGACTTTGCGAACCTGGTGAACGGCGCCCTGGTGGAGACGGAAAATGCCAATGCCTTCGACCGCATCTACAGCAAGTTCGTTGGTTTCGACACCGATTTCGCCGAACTGGTATATCAGAAGAAGAAGCTCGTGATGCAGGTATCCCTGTCCGGGGAGCTCAACATGCTGGGGCACCACCTGAACACCATCTCCGAGCGGGACCGCCTGACCCGGGACTTCACCCTGAACAGCCTGACCCGGGTCATCAGCGAGGTGGTAGCACTCTTTCCGGTGTACCGGACTTACGTGAACTCGGCCGCGGTGCGGGAGAAGGACATCCAGTACATCGAGGCCACGGTCGCCCGTGCCAAGCGGAGAAATCCCGCCATGAACGCCAGCATCTTCGACTTCCTGCGCGACGTGCTGCTGCTCCGGCTCCCGGAACAGGCGGCGGGGAGCGACCAGACCGCCTGGCTCAATTTCGCCATGCGCTTCCAGCAGATTACCGGCCCCGTCATGGCGAAGGGGCTGGAGGACACGGCCTTCTACATCTACAACCGCCTGGTTTCCTTAAACGACGTAGGGGGGACGCCGGGGCGCTTCGGTACGCCGCTGGATTTATTCCACGGCCAGAACCTGGAGCGGTTCAAGAGCTTCCCCCACGCCATGATCGCCACGGCGACCCACGACTCCAAGCGCGGCGAGGACCTGCGGGCGCGGATAAACGCCCTCTCCGAGATCCCCGAGCGCTGGCAGAAGGCGCTCCTCAAATGGAGCCGCCTCAACAAGAAAAAAGGTGTGACCCTAGAGGGGCAGAGCGTGCCGGACCGAAACGAGGAGTACCTACTGTACCAAACCCTGCTGGGCGCCTGGCCCTTCGGCGTGCTGGACGCGGCAGCCGACGAGATTTTCCGGACCAGGATCAAGGAGTACCTGACCAAAGCGGTCCGTGAGGCCAAGGTGAACACCAGCTGGAACAGCCCGAACGCCGGGTACGAGGCAGCGCTCAGCGCCTTCGTGGACGCGATTTTAGCACGGGGCCCCGGCAACGCGTTCCTCGCCGACTTCGTCCCGTTTCAGAAGTCCATCGCCCACCTCGGGGTCTTCAACTCACTATCCCAGACCCTGCTGAAGATGGTCTCGCCAGGCGTGCCCGACTTCTACCAGGGGACCGAACTGTGGGACTTCTCCCTGGTCGACCCGGATAACCGCGGGCAGGTGGATTACCGGATCAGGAGCGAGTCGCTCGCCGGACTCAAGGCGCGCGAGGCGGAGCTCGGCCCGGCCAAGCTTTTCGGGGAACTCCTGGAGCAGATCGAGGACGGCCGGATTAAACAGTACCTGATCTGCCGGGTGCTGAACTATCGCAGGGAAAACCGGGATCTCTTTGACCACGGTGAGTATCTGCCGCTGGAGGCGCCGGGCGTCAGGGCCAGGAACATCTGTGCCTTCGCCCGCCGGGCGGGGGGCAGGAGCGTCATCGCGGTCGTGCCGAGATTGATCGCGAGTCTCGCGCCCGAGTTGGATCAGGCTCCCCTGGGCGAGCGCTGTTGGCTCGGCACCTTCCTGAGACTGCCGGAGGGCGGCGCGGGCAGCTACCGCAACGTCCTCACGGGTGAGTCGCTGGAGAGCGTTGAGCAGGAGGGAGGGCCGATGCTATCCCTGGCGCAGATCTTCGCCAGCGCACCGGTTGCCTTGCTGGAGAACATATAGTCACTGTTACATCATAGGAGCTGTTATGGAAAGCAGAGAGCGCATCGTCATCGGATCGGTCACCCCGCAGATAGAGGGGGGCCGGTTCCCGGTGCAGCGGGTGACCGGCGAAGAGCTGGTGGTCCAGGCCGACATTTTCAGCGATGGCCACGACGAGGTCGCCGCCCTGCTGCTTTACCGCAAACAGACCGAGCAGCTCTGGCAGGAAGTACCGATGCAGCGCCTGGAAGAGGATCGCTGGCAGGCCGCCTTCACCCTGGGCGAGCCTGGGGTCTACCTTTACACGGTCGCCGGCTGGCTGGACCATTTCGCCACCTGGCAAAAGGACCTGGCTAAAAAACACGCCGCAGGCCAGGACCTCAGCGTCGACATCCTGGTCGGCGTGGCGCTCTTGGAAAAAGCGGCCCAGGACGAGCCGGGCCCGGGCGCCGCGACGCTCATCCAGGCGGCCGCCGCGCTCGGGAAGGCTGCCAGCCCGGGACGCGCGGTGGCGGTCGGCTGCGCCCCGGGGCTGGCTGAGCTCTTCAAGGGAGCGGACAGCGAACTCGCCACCCGCTATCACCAGGAGCTCTGCGTGAGCGTGGACCGCAAGAAGGCGCTCTTCAGCAGCTGGTACGAGCTCTTCCCGCGCTCCTGCGGGCCCGCCGGGAGGCACGGCACCTTCAAGGATTGCCTGGCGCTATTGCCGGAAATTTCCCAAATGGGTTTCGACGTGCTCTACCTGCCGCCGATCCACCCGATCGGGACAGCAAGCCGCAAGGGGAAGGGAAACGCGACCCGGGCCACACCTGCAGACCCTGGCAGTCCCTGGGCGATCGGCTCGCATGAGGGCGGCCACAAGGCTGTGCATCCGGAGCTCGGGAGCCTCCAGGATTTCCGGACCCTGGTTAAGGCCGCGGGCAAAATGGGAATCGAGATCGCCCTGGACCTCGCCTTCCAGTGCTCCCCCGACCACCCCTATCTCAAGGAGCACCCCGAATGGTTTCTCTGGAGACCGGACGGCACGGTCCAGTACGCCGAGAATCCCCCGAAAAAATACCAGGACATCATCCCCTTCAACTTCGAGACCGACAGCTTCCGCGAGCTCTGGGAGGAGCTGAAAAGCGTCGTATTCTACTGGATGGACCAGGGGGTCCTGATCTTCAGGGTGGACAACCCCCACACCAAGCCGTTCGCCTTCTGGCAGTGGCTCATCGGGGAGGCGAAGCAAAAGTCGCCCGAAGTCATCTTCCTCGCCGAGGCCTTCACCAGACCCAAAGTCATGAGCTGGCTTGCCAAGCTCGGCTTCGACCAGTCCTACAGCTACTTCGCCTGGCGCAACAGCAAGCAGGAACTGATCGACTACCTTGAGGAGATCACCGGGGCCGAGGCGCGCGAGTACCTGCGTCCCAACTTCTGGCCCAACACCCCGGACATCCTGACCCAGTTCCTCCAGGTCGGAGGGAGGCCCGCCTTCCTGATCCGTCTGGTGCTGGCCGCCACACTCTCCTCCAGCTACGGCATCTACGGTCCTCCCTTCGAGCTCTGCATAGCCGCAGCCGAGCCGGACAGCGAGGAGTACCTGCACTCCGAGAAGTATGAAATCCGCACCTGGGACCGGGATGCCCCGGGGAACCTGAGGCCGTTCATCGCCACCCTGAACCGGGTGAGGCGCGAGAATACCGCCCTGCAGAGCACCAGCAACCTGAAGTTCTACCAGGCCGAGAGCGACAGCGTCCTTTTTTACGGCAAGAGCTCGGCGGACCGCTCCAACCATGTCCTGGTCGCGGTCAATTTGGACCCCTTTCACGCCCGGAAAACCAGGCTGCAGGTGCCGATAGAGGAGCTGGGGATACAGCCGGGGGAGTCCTACCTAGTGCAGGACCTCTTAAGCGGGGAGAATTATATCTGGCAGGGAGCCTGGAACACACTGGAACTCAACCCGGCCCACACGCCGGCGCGGATCTTCCGGGTGCGCACCTGGCAGCGCCGGGAAGCGGATTTCGACTATTACCTGTGACTAAAAAGGCCAAAAACCATGCCGACAACATCCGATAAAAACACGCTCTGGTACAAGGACGCCATCATCTACGAGGTCCACATCAGGAGCTTTTGCGACTCCAACGCGGACGGCATCGGCGACTTCCGGGGCCTGACCAGCAAGCTCCCCTACCTGCGCGACCTGGGGGTCACCGCGATCTGGGTGCTCCCCTTCTATCCCTCGCCGCTGCGCGATGACGGCTACGACATCGCCGACTACCGCGGCATCCACCCGGATTACGGGACGCTGCGCGACTTCCAGGAATTCCTGCGCGAGGCCCACGCCCTGGGGATGCGCGTCATAACCGAATTGGTGCTGAACCACACCTCGGACCAGCACCCCTGGTTCCAGAAGGCGCGCCGTGCCAAGCCGGGATCCGCCGCCCGCAACTACTACGTCTGGAGCGACACACCGGACGAGTATCCCGACGCCCGGATCATCTTCAAGGACTTCGAGACCTCCAACTGGTCCCGCGACCCGGTCGCCAAGGCCTACTACTGGCACCGCTTCTACTCGCACCAGCCCGACCTCAACTTCGACAACCCGCACGTGCACCGGGAGATGTTCCGGGTCATCGACTTCTGGCTCGGCATGGGGGTGGACGGCCTCAGGCTCGACGCGGTCCCCTATCTATACGAGCGCGAGGGTACCAACTGCGAGAATCTGCCGGAAACCTACGAGTTTTTGAAGAAACTACGCGCCTACATCGACCAGAACTACCCGGACCGCATGCTCTTGGCGGAGGCGAATCAGTGGCCCGAGGACGCGGCGTCCTACTTCGGGGAGGGGGCCGCCTGCCAGATGGCGTTCCATTTCCCGCTCATGCCCCGCATGTTCATGGCCCTGCAGATGGAGGACTCCTTCCCGATCGTCAACATCCTGCAGCAGACCCCGGAGATCCCCAAAGAGTGCCAGTGGGCGCTTTTCCTCAGAAATCACGACGAACTGACCCTGGAGATGGTGACCGACGAGGAGCGCGACTACATGTACCGCATCTACGCCTCCGACCCGCGGGCCCGCATCAACCTGGGGATCCGGCGCCGGCTTGCGCCGCTCATGGGCAACGACCGGCGCAAGATCGAGCTCATGAACGTGCTGCTCTGCACCCTCCCCGGCACGCCGATCATCTACTACGGCGACGAGATCGGCATGGGGGACAACTTCTACCTGGGCGACCGCAACGGCGTGCGGACCCCCATGCAGTGGAGCCCGGACCGCAACGCCGGCTTCTCCTCCAGCAACCCGCAAAAGCTCTACCTCCCGGTCATCATCGACCCCGAGTACCACTTCGAGGCGCTGAACGTCGAGAACCAGGCCAAGAACCCTTCCTCGCTTTTGTGGTGGATGAAGCGGCTCATCGATCTGAGGAAGCGCTATCGGGCCTTCGGCTGGGGGAGCCTTGAGTTCCTCACCCTGGACAACCCGAGGATCCTGGCCTTCGTGCGCAGCTATCAGGGAGAGACCATCCTGGTGCTGGTGAACCTCTCCCGCACCGCCCAGTACGTGGAGGTCAACCACCCCCGCTTCATCGGGTGCTCTATGGAGGACATCGTCGGCCGCACCAGGTTTCCGGTCGTCAAGGACTCACCCTACCTGATCATCGTCGGCCCCTACGGCTACCACCTGATGCAGGTGAGCGACGGCAAGGCGGCCACTACTGATGCCGAGGGGAGCGCGGCTCCCGAACTCTTCGTCGCGGGCCCCTGGGAAAACGTCCTGAAGGGGAGCAACCTGCGCACGCTGGAGCAGGCCATACTCCCCGCCTACCTGCAAAAGTGCCGCTGGTTCCAGGGCAAGAGCCGCACCGTGGCGCGCCTGAACCTGGCCGAAACGGCCCCGGTCACCATTGACAGTTCCGCCGCGGTCATGGCCTTCATCGAGGTGAGCTACACCGAGGGGAGCACGGAAACCTATCTGCTGCCGCTGCACTTTCTCCCGCTGGATGCCGGCGGGGATGCGATCGGCAAGGGTTTCCCCTGGGCCGTGGTCTGCGCCCTGAACGTAGACGGCAAACCGGGGATACTCTACGACGGCCTCTTCAACGCCCAGTTTCGGGAGTTCCTCTTCGCCGCGATCACCAGGAGAAAGCGGGTACGCGCCGATTCGCTCGGACTGCAGGGCCGGCCCGTGGCGAGCTTCGCAGCCCTTTTGGGCAGCAAGACGCTCCCCCTTGCCTCGCAGGTCGGCAAGTCCGAGCAAAGTAACAGCGCGGTGGTTTTCGACAACACCTTTTTCCTCAAGATGTACCGGCGCCTGGAGGAGGGAGTCCACCCCGAGGCGGAGGTCGGCAAGTTCCTGGGCGAGCAGACCAATTTCAGTCAGGTGGCCCCGCTGGCGGGCACCCTGGAGTATAAGCGCGCGGGGGGCGAGCCGTTCACGCTCGCCCTACTGCAGGGCTTCGTGCCGAGCCAGGGGGATGCCTGGAGCTTCACCCTGAACGAGGTGACCCGGTTTTACGAGCGGGTGCTGGCGCTCCGGGAGGAGGCCAAAGCCGTCCCGCACCAGGAGGGGGCCGGGCTGCCGGCAGTTGCAATCCCGCCGCTGCCGGCGGACCTTTCTGCCATCATGCAGGGGTATTACGCGGAGATGGTGGCGCTACTGGGGAAGCGCACCGGAGAGTTCCACCTGGCTCTCTGCTCTGAGACGGAGGATGCCGCGTTCGCACCGGAGCCTTTCACCCTGCTGTATCAGCGCTCGGTGTACCAGTCCATGCGCAGCCGCGCCAAGAAGACCCTGCAGCTTCTGGGCAGGAACCTGGCCCAGCTACCGCAGGAGCTGCGCCCCGAAGCCGAAGCGCTGCTGGCGCACGAGGGAAATATCATGGCACTGCTGCACAAGTTCACGGTGACCAAATTTTCCGCCTGGAAAACGCGCATCCACGGCGACTACCATCTGGGCCAGGTGCTCTATACCGGTAATGATTTCATCCTGATAGATTTCGAGGGGGAACCGATAAAGTCCTTGAGCGAGCGGAGGATAAAGCAGTCGCCGCTTAGGGACGTGGCCGGCATGCTGCGCTCCTTTTACTACGCAGCGTATGCGGTGTTCATGCAGCACTCCCAAGTGCGCCAGGAGGACATCCCCTATCTGCAGCCCTGGGCGGAAGCGTGGTACCGCCACAATTCCGAGGCCTTCCTCGCCTCCTATAAAAGCAGCGTGGCCGGCGCAGGGATCCTGCCCAAACTGCCTGAGGAGGCGGAGGTCATGCTGCAGACCTACCTGCTCGACAAGGCGATCTACGAGTTGGGCTACGAGCTCAATAACCGCCCCGACTGGGTCTTCATCCCCCTGAGGGGTGTTTTGGAATTACTGAAGCCAAGCGAGGGGAGCGGCGCGCAGCCCTCTTAAGGACCGGCGCTTTTGTCCCCGTAGCCCGTCATCTCCAGATAACCCGAGCCGCCCTGGGGGGTGTTCACCATCCCCCGGAGCGCCACGGCCCCTTCCCAGTAGCTGAAGCTCCCCAAAAGCTCCTGACCCGCCAGGCGCGGTACGACCTCCAGATCGATCCCCGCGCCGGGCGCCGCCAGGCGCCAGCGCGCTGGGTAGCGCGTACCGCTCGCCGGGCTGGTCCACCACGCGCTCGTCGAGAGCCGCACTTCCCCTGCCCCAAGCGCCCTGGAACTGCCGTCCGCCGCCGTAAGCGTCCCCGCGCTGTAGGGGTCAGCCCCGCCGTCCTTTTGGCGCAATCGGTAGAACATGAGGTCGCGGCCGTCGTCCAGCTGGAGGGCGAACCAGTCCCAGCCGGCCTGGTTGCCGGAAAGCGCACTGGTGCTCCACTCCCGGTCCAGCCAGGAGAGGCCGCTCACCTGGAAGCGCTCGCCACCGACCGTAAGCGTGCCGCTGGTCGCCAGGCGCGGGATGGAGTAGTAGTACGAAGCGTTGCCCGGCTCCCTCCCCTTGCGGCTCAGCCCCCCCTCGCCGTTCAAAACGACCGGCTTGAGGCTCGCCAGGTTGAGATCGAGGGAGGCACCGCCGTCGGCGGCGACAAGTTTCATGCTCCAGGGGGAGACGGAGGTCTCCCGGGCGGACCAGTCCTCCAGCCAGACGGACAGGGGCTCCCCGCCGGCACCGGCCAGGCCGAGCGCACCCCGGCTGAAACGCTCGGCGGAGCTGAAGTGCTTCCCCGCCACGTCGGTCAGGGCGAAATGGGCCAGGTAGACCTGGTCGGCCCCCCAGCGGGAGAGCCGCGCCGGCGGGTGAGGAGCGAGCGCCCGGCGGAAGAAGGTGAGCTGGTAGCCGAAGCGCCGCCCGTCGCGGGTCTGCAGGTTCCCGGTGAAGTACCACCACTCGGTCTGGAACTCCGGATGGGGTCCGTGGTCCCGAGGAAAAGAAAAGACGCGCCGGGAGAGCGCCCTGGCGAACCCCGCATCGGGGATGCCCCCCAGCGCCTGGCTCACGCTGAGCCCGCCCGACACCGGGAGCGTAACCGGGCGGGCGCGCAGGGAGAGATAGCCGGCCCAAAGAAGCGCAAAGCAGAGCAGAAGAATTAACAGGCGGCGCATGTCACTCCTCCTCCTTGAGCGCCAGGGCCGGCTGCAGCCGGGCGATCCTGAGCGAGGGGTAGATGCCGGCCAGGAGCGCCGCCGCCAGTGAGAGCAGCACCGCCTGCACCATGAGTTCCGGGTTCAGGTAGGGCTCCATGGTCCAGCCGAAGGAGCGGCGGTTCACCACGAAGATCAGCACCAGCGCCTGCAAGACCCCAAGCGGCAGCGACAGGAGCCCCGCGGCAAGCCCGATGATGAAGGTCTCGCCTGTGATGACGCCCCAGACCTGCGCCGGGGTGAGGCCGAGCGCACGCAGCACGGCGAGCTCGCGGGCCCGCTCCACCTGCATCGCCATCAGCGCCGAGAGAATACCGACGAAGGCGACCACCATGGTCAGCAGCCGGAGTACCCCGGTGATGGCGAAGGTACGGTCGAAGACCGCGATGGTCGCCCGGCGCAGCTCGGCGTTGGAGACTAGCCGGACCCGGCTCTCGCCCGCCAGCGCCAGGATCCGGGCGGGGAGCCCGGCTGCGGCGCCACCGCCCAGAACGTAGAACCCCATGCCGTCGACGCTCGCGTCACCAAAGAATTCCAGGTATCCGGTGCGGCTCAGCATGACGATCCCCGCGTCGGAGCCGTAATCGTAGACGACCCCCGCCACCGGAAAGCTCCGGGGCCCGTACCGGGTCGGCAACACCACGGGCTCGCCCAGGTGGACCCGGTGCCGGTAGGCGTAGGGCTCCGATACCAGGACCGCACCCCCGCGGCTAAAGCCTTCCCAGGCACGCCCCGGGCTCCCCTCCTTGAACCGGTAGCTTCCGAAGGTCGACTGGGGGATATCGACGGCGAAGAGTTCCAGCGGTCCGCCGGGCGTGGCGAGCGAGACGCGGCGCGTCAGGCTCACGCGCGCGCCGGGGATTCCCGAGAGCCGCCGCACCAGCGCGGGGTCGAGCGGCGGGCGCCGGCGCGCCTCGCCCCCCTGCGCGCTGGTCAGGTAGTAGTCGGCCCTGAGCCAGCTCTCCAGCCAGTGCTGCACGGTGGTGCGGAAGCTCCCCACCATGATGCCGACGCCGATGGTCGCGGAGACCGCCACCACCAGGGCTGCGGTCGCCACCCCGGTCCGCGAAAGCGAGACCAGCACGCCGCGGCAGGCCATGCGGCCGATGACTCCGAACAGCCCGCCCAGGGCCGGGCGGAGCAGCCGCGCCAGCAGCACCACGCCCGCCGGCACCAGGAGCGCGTAACCGACGATGAGGGCGAACAGGCCGGCGAAGCTCCCCGGGATGCCCCAGGACTCGACGGTCAGCATCCCCCCCCCGCAAAGGAGCATCAGCAGGCCGCAGCCCAAGGCTACCGGCATGAGCCTCCTGCTGCGCGCCTCCAGGAAGGAGCGGGCCAGCACGGCGCGCGGAGGGGCACCCGTCGCCTCCAGCGCGGGCGGGAGTGCCGCGGCGAGCGTCGCCAGCACCCCGAGCAGCGCCCCCTTCACCAGGGTCCCGGGCAGTAGCGGCACGCGGCGCACCTCCAGGACGAAGTAGAGGTCGTTGATGGTTCGGGTCACCAGCCGGGTCAGCTCCTGCCCCAGCACGACACCCAGGGCGAGCCCCGCGGCGGTCCCCGCGATACCGACCAGCAGCGCCTCGCCCATGAGCTGGACCAGGATCTCGCGCCGGGTCACACCGACCGCGCGCAGCAGCCCGATCAGGCGGCGGCGCCGGACCACCGAAAAGACCATGGTGTTGTAGATGAGAAACATGCCGACCACCAGGGCCAGCAGGCTCAAGCTGGTGAGGTTGAGCCGGAAGGCGCGGGTCATCTGCTCCAGGGCGCCGGCATTGGCACCCGCCGGGACGATGGAGGCCTCCGGCGGAAGCAGGCCGCGCAGCTCGCGCAACAGACGCTCGCCGGCGTCCCCCTCGGGGAGCACCAGGTCGATGCGGGACAGGCGCCCGAGCCGGCCGGTGAGCTCCTGGGCCGTGGCGATGTCGGCCACCACGAGGGATTCCAGCCCGAGGCGCTCCAGCTCGTCCCCCGCCTCCAGCAGGCCGGCCAGGATCAAGCGACGCGGGCTCCCCGCCACCTCGGCCTGGAAACTGTCCCCCACCTTGAGCCCCAGGCGCCGCGCGTTTTGCGCTAGCAGCAGGACGCTCCCGGGCTGCGTCATGAGCGCCGCGAGGGCTCGGCCGTTTTGGAACTGCGAACTGAAGGCGCGGATGGGAGGCTCAGCGAAGGGGTCGACCCCGACCAGCTGCAGGGTCGCAGCGGCGCTACCGGCCAGGCGCAGTTCCGAGGTCAGTACCGGGGCGCAGCCCCGAAAGCCCAGGCCTACCCGGATCTGCCGGTAAAGCTCCTCCGGGAGCCCCTGCGGGCCGCCCAGGATCTGGTGGGTCGCCCGCCCCGCCACGGTCTGCGCGGCGACCTGGAAGGCACGGTGCGAGGTCTCGTTGGCAAGGTCCACGGCGGTCACCACGGCGACCCCCAGGGCGACGCCGAGCACCGCGAGGCAGGTCTGCCAGGGGTGGCGCAGCAGGTTGCGCAGGCCGGCGCGCATCAGGATCATACCAGCGCCCCGGAGCCCAGGGTCGTCGGCACCAGACGTCCCTCCCTGATAGAGACCAGCCGGTCGGCGAGTGCCGCCACCTCGCCGCTGTGGGTGACCAGCACCAGGGTCGCCCCGCTGGGACGCAGCAGACGCTGGAAGAGGTCGAGCACCTCGCGGCCGGTCTCGGCGTCCAGGTTGCCGGTCGGCTCGTCGGCCAGCACCAGGAGCGGGCGGTGCACCAGGGCGCGCACGATCGCCACGCGCTGCTGCTCGCCCCCCGAAAGCCGGTCCGGATAGCTCCCGGCCCGGTCGGCGAGGCCCACCTGATCCAGCAGTTCCAGCGCCTCCTGCTTCCGGGCGCGGCTCAGCGCGCTTATCAGTTCGAGCGGCAGCAGGAGATTCTCCGCCACCGTCAGGGTAGGGATGAGGTTGTAGGACTGGAAGATGAAGCCGATCTGGGTGCGGCGCAACATGGTCCGCTCCCGCTCGCCCAGACGGCTGACCGGTTTGCCGTTGATCAGGATCTCGCCTGAGTCCGGCAGGTCGATGCCGCTTAACAGGTTCAGCAGGGTCGATTTGCCGGAACCGCTCCTCCCCAGCAGGAAGAGCCATTCACCGCGCTTGATGGTGAGGGAGGCGTCTTTCAGGACGGCCCGTTCCCGCTCACCCTCGCGGTAGCTTTTGGTAATGCCCTGCAACTCAACTAGTGGTGCATCAGTCATTGGATGGGGAGTCCTGTCAGTAGAGGATGGTCTTTCTGCCAGCGGCAATGATACCATAGTGTAAGCTACGGCGCTGCACGAGCGCGACATTCAATAATCTGATTAGTGATGATCTTCCGCCCTAGTCACCCCTCCCCTTGCGGGAGGGGGTTGGGGGGAGGGGGAAGGTGCCCTGACTGCCCACAGGTAACCTCACTTCGTGGCTGCTTCCCCCCCACCCCGACCTTCCCCCGCAAGGGGGGAGGGAGAGTTTTTGGAAGCGGAAGCTTGTCGTTAATCGGGTTCAATAATGAGCGGGTCGCGTCGCGGCCGTGTGACGCTATGTCTGTTTCGGGGGGAGTCCGAGCCTGCTCCGCTTTCGCCCGGGTCACGTGATCACTATCGGGACTGACAGGGCCATGAGTAAAAAATTCCCGTAGGTATCCATATTTCCTCCTTATTGAGGTGGTACTGGATGGGTGGTGTTGGATGCTTGGCAGGATTTTTTATCTGTAGACCAGGACGAGGGAAGACTCAGAACGGTTCGAGCGTTGGTTCACACCAGGAAGGAACAGGACGTCATACTGTCCCCGTCCTGTTGGTTGCAAAAACAATTTAATCAGGTACATTCGAAGAGGATTATAGGGGTAAGTCATGCGGAGACGGCTGAACAGCTATAAGAAATTGCCGGTATGGCTGGCGATCATCATCGAAGTGTTGCTGGTCGCGGCCATAGGATACATCGATTACCTGACCGGAGACTACTCGATCCTTATCTTCTACGCCATTCCCATAGGGCTTGCGGCCTGGTCGCAGGGCGACTGGGGTGCCGTCACCCTGGCCGGGGTATCCGGTTATGCCAGGTATCTCTCGGACGTCAACAGCTACACCAGCGGCAAAATAAGGTACTGGAACTCGATTGAGGACATGTTGTTTCTTCTCATTCTGGGCCTACTGGTGTCGGCCGTAAAACGCCTCCTTGAGGATGAGAGGAAAGGAAAACACTGAGTTTCATCCGCGCGCAGCCGCCCGATAACTGTAACGACTCAATTGCGGAATCTAAATGATCAATGCCGGAAGTACGCATACCCTTCCCTGGTCTGCAGACGGATGATCTCGTTGACGGCCCCCGGTACCACGACAGCTTGAGGCACCACGGCGTCGGCACCCAGTTTACGCAGTTTCAACGTGTTGTTGCATGCCTTGAACTGGACCCCCTTGTCGGCTAAGGTCCGCACCTGGTCGGCATAGGGAACGCCGGCGGCGTCCTTGGCCCCTTTCAACATGAAATCGATCCCTCCCCCATAGCCGACAACCGCAACCTCGGCAGTGGGCTCGGCAATGAGGTAGTTGGTGACGAAGCGCAGGATGGTCGTGGCATCGGCCGCTTGATTGATCTGAAACACAACCTTAGGATGCGCGGTCGACAGAGGCAAGCCGACAGGCAAACCGACGGCATTCAGGACAGGCGTGGAGAAGTTGGGCGTGGCCGGTGTCTGGGGCGTCAGGTCGGGCCCGCAGCTGGTGGCCCCCGGAGTGGTACTGGGGCCACAATCCAAACTATCAGGATTGGCAAAGGCAGAGGCTCCCATGGTAAGGGCAAGCTGAAGTATGACAGCTACGAGTAGTTTGCAGTTCATTGTCAGTCTCCTTCGCTGTTTATGATTGGTCGGCATAGGAAACTATATATCGTAAAAAGTCGCCGAGCAATCCCTAACACTCCCACGTACTCTTCTACCTCCCTACCATATACCATATTAAACTTTTCTAAAACCAAGGTCAACCAGGACCAGGCGGGGCGCCTTCGGTGCCGCTTCCCTGGCCAGCGCAGCTCAGCTACCGCCTTGCTACAGATCGGGCACCCTGATGCCATCTGCATATCTTTACAGCACCCTTCAATTCCCCCTTAAAAAGGCCCGCCTCAATACCCTGATATAATTACGCATTATAATAACACCAACTTGGCACACACCATGTATCTAGCGTAGCGTCGACTGTCTTCGGGAGATTCCGAACTCGCTACCCGTCCATCGCGCTGGCCCCTGAAATGCCGGAGCGCCGGACGCCCGAAGAATTATCCCCCTCCATAAGGAACCGGATATGCCTGTTTCGCTGCTGGATCTGACTGTGCTCGAGGTATTGAAGCTGCATCCCGAAACGCTCCCGGTGTTCGTGGCCAACGGATTGGAGATGTTCGCCGACCCGGAGGTCCGCGATGGCTTCGGAGCCGCGGTCAGGCTGCGCACGGCCCTCAAGGCGGCCGGCAGCAATCCCGAGCTGTTCAGCGGCCTGCTGCTGGAGGCCATAGCGGCGGCCCGGCCGCGCGCCGGGCAGGAGTGCAGGTCCGGCCCCGGGCAGCAGAACCTGAACCTGCTCGCCCTGCTCCCCTGCCCTCTCAAGATCCCGCTGGAACAGGCCTTCCACGGCTTCCTGGCAGCGCTCCCCGCAAAAATGCGCGACGGGCTCACCTACTGTATCGAGGGGAACGCCAACAGCCAGCTCGACTACGCGGACTACGCCGACCATTTCGAGAGCCTGGCGGACATGCCCGACATCATCATCACACCCGGCTTCAACAGCTTCTTCCACCCCTATTTCGTGGAGCGCTTCATCAAGACCGGCCAGTTCGCCGGCGTGAACCTCTTTGCCGGCGACCGGCACCTGGCCCAGATGGGAGTGACGGACCCGGAAGGGCACTACAGCATGCTGGCGATGAACCTGCTGGTGCTGGTGGTGGATCACACCCGCCTGGGTACCAGAAGCGTGCCGCAAAACTGGTCCGACCTGCTGAAGCCGGAATACGCCAAGAGCATCGCCATCCGCGGCAACCGCGACGGCACCTTTTGCGAGACCCTGCTGCTCGCGCTCTTCAAGGACTTCGGGGCCGACGGGCTCGCGAGCCTGGGGCGCAACGTCGCCTGGGGCTGGCACCCCTCCCAGATGGTGAAGTGCGCCGGTTCCGGCCGTGAGGACACCCCGGCCGTCAGCGTCATGCCGCTCTTCTTTGCCAGGAACATAAAGAACCGCGACAAGGTCAGCATCGTCTGGCCCGGGGACGGCGCCCTGGTGAGCCCGGTCACCATGCTGGTCAAGGCCGACAAGCGCGAGGAACTGCGCCTCCTGATTGACTTCCTGATCGGGCCCGAGGTGGCCGGCATCTGCGCCGGGGCGGCCTTTCCGGCCCTGCACCCCGAGGTAGACAACGGGCTCCCCGAGCAGGCCAGCTTCAAGTGGATCGGCTGGGAATACATCAAGAGCCACGACCTGAAGGCGCTCATCGCCGACACCAACGCCGCCTTTTTGCGTTCCTTCAACGGTGAGACCCCATGAAGCTCGTCACCCTGGCCGGACCGCCCTCGGCTGGCAAGACCGCCGTCACCGTCAAGGCGATCGCCGCGCTAAAGCTCGCCGGGGTGCAGGTCGGCGTGGTCAAGTTCGACAGCCTCTCGACCCAGGACCAGGCCCTTTACGAGCGGCAGCAGATACCGGTCACCACCGGCCTCTCCGGCAACCTCTGTCCCGACCACTTCTTCGTCAGCAACGTGAGCGACTGCCTCTCCTGGGGACTCAGGCAGGGGTTCGACCTTTTGCTGATCGAGAGCGCCGGGCTTTGCAACCGCTGCGCCCCGCACATCCAGGGGGTGCTGGCGGTCTGCGTCATCGACAACCTAAGCGGCGTCGACACCCCGAAAAAGATCGGCCCGATGCTCAAGATGGCCGACGTGGTGGTCATCACCAAGGGCGACATCGTGTCCCAGGCCGAGCGCGAGGTCTTCGCCTACCGGGTGCGCCAGGTCAACAACAGCGCCACCATCATCCAGGTTAACGGCCTGACCGGCCAGGGGGGCCACGAGCTGGGGCGGCTGCTGCGCGAAGCCCCCGAGACCGCGGAGCTGGAGGGGATGCTGCTGCGCTTCTCCATGCCGGCGGCACTTTGCTCCTACTGCCTCGGGCAGCGCAAGATCGGCAGCGACTTCCAGATGGGGAACGTGAAGAAGATGGACTTCAGGGATACCGATGCCGACCGATGACAAGACAGAATTACTGCAGCTCCCGAGCGCCGAACTGCTGCGCCGGGCGCCCTTCATAAAGGACTTCTTCGGGACGCTCGGGCTGGAGCTCCCACCGCCGGAAATGAGCAGCGCGGGCTATTTCGCGGCACTCGACCCGGACCTCCTGGAGGACCTGGGACTGGAGCGGGGGGAGCTAAGCGAGCGCTTCGTCCGCTTCCTGGAGCTACTGGAGAACCTGAAGGCGGGCTCAAGCGGTTCCAGGATAACGTCCATCACGGTGCGGGGCGGGCACGACAAAAGCGGCCAGCCGGAGCAGGTGGAGCTGACCGTGCGTCCCGGCGAGGTGATCTGCATCGTCGGCCCGACCGGCTCCGGGAAAAGCCGCTTCCTGGCCGACATCGAATGGATGGCCCAGGGAGACACCCCCACCGGCCGCAGCGTGCTGATCAACGGGGAGGCGCCCGACCCGGGCCAGCGCTTCTCCATCGAGCACAAGCTGGTGGCCCAGCTATCCCAGAACATGAACTTCGTGATGGACTTAAGCGTCGAGGAGTTCGTCACCATGCACGCCGAAAGCCGCATGGTGGACGACGTGGCGGGCGTGAGCCGTACCATCATCGAGCTTGCCAACAGCCTGGCCGGCGAGGGTTTCACGCCGCAGACCCCGGTCACGGCGCTTTCCGGAGGCCAGTCGCGCGCCCTGATGATCGCCGACATCTCCTGCCTGAGCGCGTCACCCATCGTCCTGGTCGACGAGATCGAGAACGCCGGCATCGACCGCAAGCGTGCGGTGCACACCCTGGTGGACAAGCGCAAGATCGTGCTGATGGCAACGCACGACCCGATACTGGCACTGATGGGAGACCGGCGTCTGGTCTTCAAAAACGGGGGGATCAGCAAGATCATCGCGACAAGCCCCGCAGAGCGCGCCAACCTGGACCTGTTCGAGGCGATGGACGCCCGGTTGAGCGCGGTGCGTAACGCCCTGCGTAACGGGGAACTGATAGAGAGCGGAGTGTAGCGTGCCTAGCAACAGGGCCACGGGCGGAGCCGGCGGGGAGCAGGCTCACACGATCATGTAACGGTTCTTGCCCTCCTGCTTGGCCTGCTGCACACCTTTGTCCAGGCTGGCCAGGAATTCCTGAACGTCCTGGTCGGGACGGTACTCGCCGAGCGCCACACTGGCCGTCGTGCGCAGACCGGGGCGGTCGACCCGGAATTCCGTCATGGCAACCGCCTTGACGATCTTCTCCGCCACGGACAGCGCACCCTCAATCCCCGTCTCGGGAAGAATCAGCATGAACTCGTCACCCGCCCAGCGCCCGCAGATATCCTCGTTCCTGACGCACCCCTGCAGCAGGCAGGCAATTTCCACCAGCAGTTCGTCCCCGGCGTTGAAGCCATGGACCTCGTTTATCTGCGTGAAGTCATCAAGATTCACCATGATGAGCGAAAAGGTGCGCCAGTGCCGCTGGGAGCGGCTCTCCTCCCGGATCAGGCGCTCCGAGATGTCGCGCCGGTTGGCCAGGCGGGTGAGCGGATCGATGCGGGTCGCCTGCTTCAGGTAGCTGTTCAGGTCAGCGAATTCGCTCTCCATCTGCTGGTTTTTCCTGGCAAGCTTGTCGCAGCTGCTTTCCAGGTTGCGCGCCAGCACCAGGAGCCGTTGCGTGTGGGGGAGCAGCACATTGTCAGCAAGGGCCGGATCCAGCAGCACCCTTTCGAAGTGCAGCAGATCCTTCAGTGCAGACTCCAGTCCGTTCAACTCTTTCATAAAACAACTCCACTCCGGCAGCGGCAGCTGCTAGCCCGGCAAGGTTATTTCAAACAGCGCCCAATTAAACCATTCGCATCATATCTCATTCCGGTGCGACTACACAAGATTAACCTGGCTTTAACAGGCCGGATTTTTTATTACAGACTAAGAAAAACGAGGGAGGAATTGGGGGTGGGGAGTCAAGTCTGGAAATTGACGCAATCGGTAAGACCAAGACAACTCACCTCTTCAGGGAGGTGAGTTGGGCGCGGGTGGCAGACAGATCGTCGGCGGATACCTCGCCGGATGCGGAGGATAACCCGCTGCCATTCTATTTTTCACCATTTAAACCGCGAGCGTTTCGACCCAGCATTCCATTCAGTAATCCTTTCTGAACCTCGATTACCATTTCAAGAATTTGCTGATGCTCGCTGTGAACTTTAGCTTTGCTGGTAAGCTCCTGCAGGATTTTTCTGTTTGACTCTATTCCGTGCACCAGCCTGGTAAATTCGCGATAGGCATCTTCCTGCGTGCTGAGATTACTCATGTCGGGTGCCCTCCGTTTTGCTTCTTGTTAGGAGCCCGTTCTTCCCGAAGGGGCTCAGATTTCGTTGCAACGGCTCAGATATTTTTTATTTCGCCTTCCAAAAGATATTGCGCTGCAGACCGAGGATAGTGGCCGCGCTCCAGGCGGTACCTTGCCAGCATTACTGAACTGGGGATTCCCAAGCTTCTTTGGACCTGAGCAACGAAATCTTCGCCTGCTCGCAGGACCCGGCCATTAGGGGCGGGCATGACACAACACTCGCAAAATTCGTGCCGTCAAGGTCAGTCATGGCATTTTCCGTTACAATCAATAGTTTATCGGCCCAAGTGGTGTTTTATAGCCAACCTAAAGGGTGCAACAAATTGTCAATGTTGGATCATAACTGCAATTTTTTTGATATTTTTATGGATTTAAAATGTTTTTCGCAATATACAATTCAGTATTATATTTTTTAATACCATAATATGTAATTTTTTAAACCAGTATGCAAATTGCTTTTTACTTTACGTGTAATGTAATAACTGACGTACACATAATAATGATGTTATATTACACACGCAAAATTTGTTATTACACGATGTAAATAAATTACGCATACGAAGACGTGACCACTTAAGCTGACGCTTTGGACACGAGAGCACGGGTGGCGGATACCCTACTGTTCGTACTCGATCCCGGTAGCTGAGACTCTCCCGCCCGATTTTCGTTATCAGGGGAAATCCCAAGTGTCGATCGCAGGACGGCAGCACGCGCTCCCCGGGAAGTCGTGCAGCACTGCGCTGAGTCCACCCTTTCGAGTCGACAGGCTGGTTTGACCAAAATTTTGATCGGATGCGACACCCTGGTCCTGTTGAGCTTTAACTCAAGACTAAGCCCGTTTGAATTGCGGCTAAATAGATAAGAATTGACAAACTAATTGCTGTTGGTATAGGAATATTAGCACTAATTCGAGATATTTTTCATTACTTCAGTGCACAAAGACAGTGCCGCCTGTAGGTAATCTGCGCATGCAATATAATTAAATTATTACAGTCTGTAATTTTATTTACACAGAGGCTTCGCTACACGCAGCTTTCAGCATTCCCCCAGCCAGCACGAGTTACCTTCCTGGAGGAGGCGGACACTGCTCCGTCAATGTCTCATCCAGGTCGTACGCGGATTGGGCGTGTTGATGCGGACCGGACACCTGCTACGCCCATCTGCCGCGCAAATGAGGAACCGCACATGATCCTCACTTTGCTGTGCCAGATTTCTTTGGGGATACCGACATGAAAAACAACATTCAATCGAAATTGGTCTTCGGCTTTGGTATGTGCGTGTTGCTCATGGTGGTCCTCGCCGGGATAAACTTTGCAGCCTTGCGGAAGCTTGAGTCGCTTAATCATGAGACGTTGAAGCGCTCGCTCGATATGGAACTGGCAGTCGATGCTCAGCACATAGGCGAGGACCTGTATCTGATAATCGCCAACGCAGTCATCAATCGTCAGATGGCCAAGACGGAGAAGGACTGGGCCGCGGCAAAAGTCAATAACCGCGACAAACTGCGCCGGGTGGCCTTGGCTGCTGATTCAGAGGTGGAACATGCCGATGTTAAAGCAGCGGAGCAGGCTTTTGAAAAAATCATCCTCATCTTTGAGCGGGAGATGCTGCCTCTCATCAGAGGCGGGGCGAAAGTGCCCGGGCATCTTGCCGACATTGATGCCAATATCGACACCAAGATCGAAGATATCGACCACGCACTGCAACGGGTTGCAAGTTCCATGTCGGCTGACAATGCCAAGGCTTCCGGTGAGTTTCACTCCGTTTTGACGCATACCATCTCCGCGGGACTCCTTATCTCTTTGATCGGCGTGGTCGCCGCCTTCTCCATATCCGCATTGACCACCCGGTATATCAACCTTCCTTTGCAGCGGATTACCCAGGCAGCCAAGGAACTGGAGCAGGGCAATTACCGGTTCAAACTCATCCATCAATCCGGCGATGAATTCGGCGTTCTGGCAAACGCCTTTCGGGCCATGTCGGCCCAGGTCATGGCACACACCGAGGATCTTCAGACCTCCAACGAGCTCCTGAAACGAGAGGTATCCGACAGGATAGCCGCGGAAGCTAAGGTTGCCAAACTGAACTCCGAGCTGGAAGGTCAGGTCGAGCAGCGCACGGCAGAGCTCTCCAGGGCGAACCAGGAGCTCAAAAGGGTGAATGAGGAGAACCAAAAGGTCATCGTTTCGCAGCGGGAGGTGGAGGCTCAGCTAACTGCTTCGCATAAGGAACTGCGCAGCCTTTCTCAGCATCTCCAGGATGTCAGGGAAGAAGAGAGGACATCCATCGCCCGAGAGATCCACGACGAGCTGGGACAGCTTCTGACCGCCCTGAAGATCGATCTATCCTGGCTGGGAGGTAAACTGCCGGCGGAACTCAAGCACCTGCTGGACAAAACGGCGACGATGATGTCGCACATCGACATGACCATACGGACGGTACAAAGGATATCTGCTGAATTGCGACCCGGGATGCTCGACGACCTGGGCCTTGCGGCGGCCATCGAGTGGCAGACGAAGGAATTCCAGGAAAAGACGGGTATTACCTGCATTTTCGACAACAGGCTGGGCTCGGACTGCCTGGATAGCAACCACGCCACCGCGCTTTTTCGCATCTTCCAGGAGACGCTGACCAACATTTACCGGCACGCGAGGGCGACTCATGCCTGGGTTACCCTCTCCTCGGACGGCGATTCGGTGGTCGCCAGCGTTTCCGATGACGGTGTCGGGATCAGCGAGCAGGTACTCACGGACCCAAACTCGCTGGGTCTCATCGGGATGCGGGAGCGGGTCCGCTTCTTCGGTGGGACGGTGACCATCGGTAACCAGCCCGGAGGCGGTACGGAGGTCCTGGTGGTCATCCCGCTGGGCAAAACGCACAAGGAGGATGAATCGTGAAAAAGGTGCTTATAGTGGATGATCATTTCGTGGTCCGAAAGGGACTGGCGCAGATCCTTATGGAAGGACTGGAACTGATCGCCGTCGAAGAGGCCGGCAGCGGAGAGGAAGCACTCGAAATGGTGGGTGCACGCGGCGATTACGACCTGATCCTGCTGGACATCACCATGCCCGGTTCAAACGGCATGGCAGTGCTCAAGGAACTGAAAAGCCGCCATCCGCAGCTCCCGGTTCTCATGCTCAGCATGCACCCGGAGGAGCAGTACGCGGTCCAATGCATGCGCGCCGGTGCATCCGGGTACCTGATGAAAGGATGCGTGGCGGACGAGCTGGTCAGTGCCATAGAAAAGGTGCTCGCTGGGGGCAAGTTCATAAGCTCGCACCTTGCCGAGAAACTGGCCTACGAATTGATCGGCAACGAGGTGAAACCTCCTCATGAAGCCTTATCACCCCGGGAAAACGAGGTCATGCTTATGATTGCCTCTGGCAAGTCGATCCAGGAAATCGCGGAGGCGATGACCTTGAGCGAGAGGACGATAAATACCTTCAAATACCGGTTCATGCAAAAGCTGGGACTGAAAAACAACGTTGAATTGACCCATTACGTCTTGAAACACCGCCTTTCCGCGCCGACTCTGGATTGAGGCCCCTTAGAAACCGCGGCCCAGCATGGTCGTAAGCGATCAGGATCGCTGGTGGTCATCAAGAAGCCTCCGTTATTTCAATGGCAATCGAGGTCCCTTCGCCCAGGGCCGATTCCAGCCAGAATCTGCCTCCGATCAACTCGGCCCGCTCCCTCATGATGGTGAGGCCCCATCCTGATCCTGTCGGATTGGACCGGGTTCCCTTGAGCAAGAATCCCTTGCCGTCGTCTGTTATGGTGAGACGTATGGTTGCACCGTCGTCTAACAGGGATATCCGCACGTTGGATGCAAGGGCGTGTTTCGAAATATTGTTCAGGGCCTCCTGGGTGATGCGGAAAAGAGCTACTTCCTTCTTTGAGTTAAGCCTCGGGAATTGGGGAGCGACCTGGGCAACGACTGCAATGCCAGTCCGTTGCGAAAACTGGCTCCCATAAGAACGAATGGCTGAGGCCAGGCCGTATTCGTCCAATTGTGCAGGGCGTAATTCAGCCATGAGATTCCGGACACTACGGCTGATTTCCTTTGTCAGCATCCGAGAATCGTCCATGGTCGTTTGAAGTTTTTCCCTGGACTCGTCCGGCAGGTTTCTCGCAAGATGCGCCAGATTGAGAGCGAGCGCGGTGAGCTCCTGGCCGACGTCGTCGTGCAGCTCCCTTGAAATCCTTTTCCTCAGGTCCTCTTCCAGTGCAATGAGGCGCCGGGCATACAGCTTGAGAGACTCCTCGGCCTCCTTGCGGTCGGTGATGTCCTGGACCGTGCCTCTAAGCCCCTCTATCAGGCCGCTTGCATCACGTACCACTTCGCCCCTTGCTTGAACCCACCTTCTCGGCCCGGCACTGACCCGGCGCTCCAAATCGATTACGTACGGGTCCCCGGTTTGCATGGCCTTTTGCACCGCTGCGGTCAGCTGTGCCGCACTTTCGGGAGTGTAATTTTTCTGGTCTTCCTCGTACGACGGGAGCGGCGTTCCCGGTGTTGCCTCATAGACCCTGTAGAGCTCATCTGACCACCAGACTGCGTCGGCTGTGGCATCCCAGTGCCAACTCCCTATATGTGCGACTCGCTGCGCTTCCGTCAATGCGCTTTCGCTTCTGCGTAACGCCTCATCCGCCCGCCTACGTTCGGTTATGTCGCTGAATATGGTGGTAAACTCGCCGGGACCTGGGCTGTAGGTGTATATCGAGAGATATTGCTGGGTCTGCTCAAGAAATGACTCGTAACTGGCCTCGCCACCTTCAAGCGCAATTTTGCCCAAGATATTGATGTAATCGAACGAGTAATCCTCAACGCCCGGAAAAACTTCCCTGACGGTGCGGCCTTCGATATCCGCCTTCTTAATGCCAATGATCCGTTCGTAGGCTTCATTGACTTGCAGGATACGGTAATCGACCGGAAGGCCGTTTTCATTGGTGATTATTTTGCAGTGGGCAATCGCGCTGATCTTGTTTGCGAAGAGGGCCGAATACCGGTGCTCGCTTGCCCTTAGCCCCTCCTCCAGGGTTTTGGTGTCGGTTATGTCGCGCCCCACGGCCTGTATTTCAACCAGGGCTCCCTGTGCATCGAAGAAGCCACGGTTGACGAACTGCATCCAGCGGACTTCCCCGCGTCCTGAGACCACCCGGTTTTCGATGGCGACTACCGGGTTCGCAGGAGAGAGGAGCTTAAGCCTTTCCTGTATCAGTGGGAGGTCCTCGGCTACGGCTTTGGGCTGCCAGTTCTTCCCGAGCGCATCAGCTTCCGAGGTGCCGTAAAAGCGACAGAATACCTCGTTGACAAGGATGAGGCTGCCGTCAGGTCGAAAGCGGGCAATGAGCTCTGTCAGATCCTCCACGACCGAGCGATAACGTGCTTCGCTTTCCCGCAGAGACTGCTCGGCCAGTCTTTGCTCGGTGACATCCCTGCCGACCGCCTGGTATTCGGTGATGTTGCCTGCGTCATCGAATAACGCACGGTGCTCCCATTGCTGCCAGCGCACCCCATCCGACAGGAAGATCTGGTATTCTACCACAGCTATGGGGTTCTCCGCTGTAAGCGACTCTATCAGCCGGATCACCTGTTCGCGGTCACTCTCTGGAATAAAGGGGAAAAACGAAGTACCCAGAAGTTGCTGCGGCTCAACACCAGCCATAGAGGCACATGCGTTATTGACAAAGGTAAGTATCCCGCCAGTCAGGTACCTGTCGATAAAGACATCCTGATTTTCCACGATACCACGGTAACGCCGTTCACTGTCTTGCAGCGCCGTTTGAGCCTTTTGCCGCTCGACGGCCTCCAGGGCCATTTGGGCATTACGAATTTCCAGCTCTGAGGTGCGCCGCAGATACATTTCCGCCACCAGGCTCATCAGAACTCCCATTCCGGTAAAGAGGGCTACGGACACGAGGTCCCGGGGCGTGGTGCTGAAATACCCGACAGGTGGAAGAATCCAGCAGTCAGCGACCAGGGCCGCCAGCGCAGTGGCTGCGAGCCCCGGTCCCCCGCCCGAGAGGAGGGCCACCATCATTATGGCGGGATAGAAGGTGATAAAGGTAGGAAGATCGCCGTGAACCAGCCAACCGAGCCCCCGATACACAAGAAAGGCAAGGAGAATAGAACCAAGGGCAATGGCATAGCGGTTAACCAGGTTGCGGATTGAATTCATACCGGTTCCTCTTGGAGATAACGGCAAAGGTGACAGCTTCCAGCTACTTTCCCTTCATTTAGATCAGGGCTGTTTGGCCCACACATGAGTGCCAGGTTCCATTTAGGCATTAACGAAGGTCTTTATCAACACCAATTGACAAGGTTAAGCACACTTTAATGCAAATAGTTCGAGAGCCAAGGTGCCTTGGAGGAATGGCTATTCTCCTTTGACTTGAGTCTGAAGACGTAATATAGTGCACAATTATTGGGATATTTTTACCTCCAAGGCGCGTTGTCTTCCAGCTGGAGAGAAAAAATACCGTAGATCCATACTGGGCGAGAACATGAGTAAGACAGATGACATCACGTCCGACGACCTCTCCGAGTTGACAGGTCGTATCCAGGCAGGTTTGCGCTGTGATCATCCTGGCGTCTGGCTGTTCCTGCTGCGCGCGCTTGGGAAAGGGTAAACCCGTTTCCCCGGCTTGCCATGCGCGACCCATCGATTAAAGTGGAGCGAGGCCTCCTCGACCCGTTAATAAACCAAGCAGGGAGAATGAAATAATGACGAATAAAGATTCCGCTGAGCCTATCTATCCATGTCAATTTCCAGTAAAAGTCATCGGTGAGAACACTGAAAACCTGGAAAAGACCATCATAGAGGTGATGTCGTCGTTCGGGGAAGTGATTCGTCCTGACGAGATGTCGCCAAAACTGAGTAAAGACGGAAAATACTTATCAATAACATTCAAAATTGTCGCCAAGAATCGGGAACAGATCGAGCAAATATATTCGAAGTTAAATGCCCAAAAAGAAGTAAAGATGGTGTTGTAAAAGCCCCTCAACGTTACGTGAGTACGGAGCATCGCATGAGAGTGCTGCTGATTTCCGCAAACACCGAAACGATCAACATGGTGCCCCTCCCACTGGGCCTCAATTGCGTGGCCGTTGCCGCCCGCAATGCCGGCCACGACGTGCAATTACTTGACCTTATGGGCGATGGCGACAACGCCGAGATTATCCACCATGCCGTGCAGCGGCTGGCGCCCGAGGTGATCGGGATCTCGATCAGAAACGTCGACAACCAGCAGATGGCCCAGACAAGGTTTCTGTTGGAGCCGGTACACGATATTATCGAATTGTGCCGCAGCTGCTCCGACGCGACCATCGTCCTCGGCGGAGCCGGGTTCAGCATATTTCCGGAGGCGGTGCTGCGCTATCTGAAGGCGGACCTGGGGATTTGCGGCGAAGGCGAAGTGGCGTTCACGGCGCTTCTTAAGGCTCTGGAACGGGGAGACGACCTATCGGGAATCCCCGGCCTCTGCCTCCCCGGTGCTACGGTGCCGGTGGGGTCCGCGACGAGAGCGGACCTTGAAGCACTCCCCTTCCCGGATCCTTCGCTCTGGACGGTACCAGCCGACGCCGCAGCTGAGATCTGGGTTCCCTTTCAGACCAGACGCGGCTGCCCCATGAAGTGCAGCTATTGCTCCACCCCCGGACTGGAGGGAACTGCCATCAGGAAGCACCCGGTTGCCGCGGTGGTGAAGGGAATCGCCAGGCAGGTCGCCGCCGGCTTCAGGCAGTTCTACTTTGTGGACAACACCTTCAATTTCCCGCCGCGCTACGCCAAGGACCTCTGCACTGCGCTCGCCGCCGCCCGCTTGGGAATCCGCTGGCGCTGCATCCTCTATCCCGGCATGGTGGACCGGGAGCTGGCACGGGCTATGGCTGAAGCCGGTTGCGTCGAGGTTAGTCTCGGATTCGAGAGCGGCTGCCCCGACATGCTCGAAAACCTGAACAAGAAGTATAGCCTTGACCAGGTACGGTTGGCCTCGGAACTGCTCAGGGAGTTTGGCATCCGCAGGATGGGTTTCCTCCTGCTCGGGGGACCGGGAGAAACAAGGGAATCGGTGCAGGAAAGCCTTGCCTTCGCGGACTCCCTGGAACTGGATCTGCTCAAACTGACGCTGGGGATCAGGATCTACCCGGGGACGGCACTGGAGCAGGTTGCCCGGGAAGAAGGTGTCATTGCCAAAGGGGATGACCTTCTCATGCCTCGCTTCTATCTGTCCAAGGAGCTCGACGGATGGCTCAATCCGATGATTCGTGAGTGGATGGCCACTCGCCCTTATTGCACTACCTGACAGTGGACCCAAAATAGCAGAAGGGATATTAGATCAGGGATGTACTTAAGGGTTTTCCGATGAGGTTTCGGGTACGATGGCAAGTTTGAGGCCCATGCCATGCAGAATGTTGTAGAGGGTGCGCAGTTCGGGATTGCCGCCTTTTGAGAGGGTGCGATAAAGGTTTTCACGCTTAAGTTTGGAACGTTCGGCTACCGCAGCCATGCCCCCCCTAGCTTGCGCTACCCGACGCATTGAAAGGAGTAGTACATCACGGTCACCCTCTTCAATGGCCGCCGTCAAGTATTCCGCGGCATTATCCGGGTCTTTCAACCAATCGTGCAGGTCTTGTTCATAGTCGGTCATTGGTCGCATGTTTTGTTCTCCTGAAAGTGCCTCCAGTATGCTGCAGCAGTTGCAATATCCTGTGCCTGACTTGTTTTATCGCCGCCGAGCAGCAGCAGGACGATTTCATGACCGGAATACGCATAATATACACGGTATCCGGGGCCGTATAGGTATGCGAAGTTCAAAAACACCGGAACCAACATTTTTGTAGTCGCCTAAATTGCCAATTTCTACCCGAGCAAGCCGGGTGGTGATACGGGCAAAGGCTGCGCGATCACGTAAACCATAGAGCCATCTCTTGAAAGGTTTTTCACCGGCTTCGTCGGTGTAATAGGTCAATTGGTACGGTGTCGTGTGCATTGTTTATTTGTATCATATGCGATACTAGAGTGCAAGCGCAAGCGCTCCTTCGACATCAGTCACGCAAGTTGGCGCAAAGGAGCTTAGTACGGGAGCAGCCGGCAGAAGGTACCTAAGCTCTTCCCCCGCACCCGCACTTCAGAATAGGAGGTGACAGCTATGCCAGACAACCTTTACATCCCGTCCGTGGACCTGAGAATCGGGGCTCTCGAAGAGTACAACCGCAGGCAAAAGGAAAAAGCGGCTCAGCATCTTAAAAAGCCGGAACTCCGCCTCTGCATCACCTTGTCACGCGAGTATGGTTGTACCGGGTATCCGGCTGCCGAGGCGTTGCGCGAAACGATGGTTCAAAGGACCGGCGAGGAATGGGTCATGGTGGACACGGATGTCCTCGAGGAGGTCGCGCGGCGCCACAACCTCTCCAGTGAGATCCTGAAGACGCTGGGAGAGGACAATCGGGTCCTCGCCCAGGTTCTTTCGACCTTCTCGCCGCGCTGGAAAAGCAATCACGACTACTTCCTGCCGCTTGCCAAGCATATCGTGGCCCTCGCGGAACAGGGCAATGTCATCATCGTGGAAATGGGGGGAGCCGTCATCACCCGGCATATCGAAAATTCCTTCCACTTCAGGATTTACGGCTCCGCTCATTTCAAAAGCGCCAAGTTGGCCAAACGCCTGCACGTCGAGTCCGAGGAGGCTGAGAAGCTGATGCTGCGGCAGCAAAAAATTCGAAACAATTTCAGCAGGGATTTCCTGGATGCCGATTGCAATAATCCGGCTCTCTATCACCTGCTTTTCAACAATGACCGTTGCACGCATGAGAAGATAGCTGAGACAATCGCCGATTTCGTCAGGCCTTAAGGAACGTTCGCGACAAGGTAAACATCCCGTCGTGAACAGGAAAAGGAAAAGGCGACGCTAAAGTGGCGCCGCCTTTGTCAGTGTCGTTAATTTCTTCCTGACGCGAGGGACATGCTTACTTTGGGAAGCTAATCTTGTTGATCTCTTTTTGGACCAGATCGGCCAGCTTCTTGGGCAGCGGCGTGTAGAAAAGGGTCGAGGTCATCTTTTCCGCCTTGGTGAGCTCCCAGGTCAGGAACTCAACCAGCTTCTTTCCCTTCACCGCATCCTTTTGCTGCTGGTACACGAGCAGCCAGGTCAACCCGACGATCGGATAGGCATCTTTTCCCGGCTCGTTCACCAGTGATAAGCGGAAGTCGTGCTTCAGGAATTTCAAGCCGTTGACGGCTGCGGCGCGGGTGGAAAGCGCGCTCGGTCTGACGTAATTTCCACTTCTGTTTTGCAGCGCGGCGTCGCTTAGGTGGTTTTCCTGCACGTAGGCGATCTCCACATAACCGATGCTGAAAGGAGCGCCCGCGATCTGGCGGACCACCTCGCCGCTTCCTTTACCGCCGGCGCCGACCGGCCAGTTGACGGTGGTCCCCTTGCCGACTTTTGCCGCCCATTCCCGGCTTACGCTGGAGAGATAGTCGGTGAAGATGCTTGTGGTGCCGCTGCCGTCTGAACGGTGCACGACATGAATCGGAGCGTCCGGAAGATTTACTCCGGGATTGAGCCTCACGAGGAGTGGGTCGTCCCAGCGGGTCAGCTTGCCAAGGTAAATGTCGCTCAGAGCCTGCGGTGTGAACCTGAGCCCCGCACCGACACCGGGCAGGTTGTAGGCGACGGCCACGGCCCCAAGGACCGTCGGGATATGGAGCAGCTTTGCCGGCGCGGCCTTGAGTTCCTCGTCGCTCAGGAATTTATCGGAAGCTCCGAAATCGGCACTCCCCTCCAGGATCCGCTTGATACCCGCACCGCTGCCGGCGGCCTCGTAGTCGAACGCGACCTCCGGATCGACCGCTTGGTAGTCGTTGAACCACTTGCTGTAGAGCGGATACGGGAAGGTCGCCCCTACCCCCTGCAGTTGGACGCTTGCGGCAAAAGCTTGCCCGGCGCTGCCGCATGCTGCACAAAGGGTGAGGGCGATCAGGAAGGTGCGCATCTTGTTAAACATGTCTACTATCTCCTTTTTTGCTGTCGGTTACTGGCTACTATTTGCTGCTTTGTCAATGTACCGAAGAAATGTGTATATCAGGTGACCATTGGGTAAAACCTCGGCCCTGGGAGTCAGGCGACACAGTACCTGGCGTCCGGATTTTGATCGAAGCGCCCGGCACGCCCCTCAACGACGATGGAGGAGCCGTTTTTCATCTTCGCGGCCTTCTTCACCTCGGTGGACAACGATGCCAGCTTGGCGTACGAGCCGACCAGGGAAAGCGAGGTGTTGACGATGCCGACCGACAGGGAAATGAGCGGGAAGCTCTCCAGCTCTCCCTTGCGGTTGTAGGCCCGGTAACCGCCGCTGGCCAGGTCCCTCAGGCCGTGGAACCCCGGGCGATCCCGCTCAAAGGCGGCGATGATCTGGGCCGAGAAACGCTCAGCCTGCAGGGCCTCGGTGATCAGAATGAAATCGTCGCCGCCGATGTGACCGCAGAAGGAGGGCTCGGCGCCCGCTGAGGAGGCTGCGATCGCGGCGACCTTTTCAGCCAGGCTCTTGATGACTTCGTCTCCCTTCTGGAAGCCGTAGTGGTCGTTGAACGGCTTGAAATTGTCGATGTCCAGGTACGCGATGTCGAAGGGTACGCCCGACTCCAGGCGCCGGCAGATTTCCCGCTCGATGCTGGTATTGCCGGGGAGCCCCGTCAAGGGGTTCGCCCCCTTGGCCAGGAGGATCTGGATCTCCGTCATCGCCCGTATGAACCGGTTCACGTCGAGCACCCCCGCATACGCCCCGTTACTGGTGACGCAGATGTTGTCGATGCGCAGGGTGCTGATGCTCGGTTGCAGAATCTTGGCCGCCTCCTCCACGGGCGTTGCCGCCTCGAAGCTGAACTGCACCGGTTCCATGAGGTCCCGGATCTTCTTGGAGTGGTTGATGTGGGCACCGAAACCGTGCCTGCCGATGATGTGCTCTTCGAGAAAGGTGGACCGGTTCACGATCCCGACGATCGTCTCCCCGTCCACGACCGGGAGCACGTTCAACTCCCTCTCCAGCTGGAAACGGCTCAGGACGTTGATGATGCGGTCGTGGGGCGACACCGGCTTGATCAACTGCGCCACCTCCATCATCGGCTCGCTGGGGACTGCGGGCTCCCCCTTCCCTTCGACGAGGTAAAGCGACGGAGCGCGCGGCGCCGTTGCTTCGGGACGCGGCTGCAGCCTACGTAGTGCCGCCCCGCATCCTATCGGGTAACCCGCCGTCGATTCCCGCATCCTCAGCAGCTCCGCAAAATGCTCCGCGCCCAGCGGCTTCGAGAAGTAGTACCCCTGGAACTCGGTGCATTTCCTGCTGATCAGGAAGTCGAGCTGCCCCTTGCTCTCCACCCCCTCGGCGATGACGCAGAGGTTCAGGGCGTGCGCTATGGAGATGATGGCATCCACGATCGCCGCGTCATCGGGGTCGCTGACGATGTCCATGACGAAGGAGCGGTCGATCTTGATCTTGTCGACCGGCAGGTTCTTCAGATAGGAAAGGGACGAATAGCCGGTGCCGAAATCGTCGATGGAGATGCTGATCCCGAGCTCCCTCAGCCTCAAGAGCTTGAGGACGATGTCGTCCGAGATGCTCATGATGGCGCTTTCGGTGATCTCCAGTTCCAGCAGCGCCGGCGGCAGCCCGGTTTCCCTCAGGACGGCCTCGACCTTGTCGGCGAAGTCGTTGTCGCGCAGCTGGCGCGCCGAGATGTTGACCGACACCTGCAGCGGCGTGAGCCCCTCCTGCTGCCAGCTCTTGTTCTGACGGCAGGCCTCCCGAAGCACCCAGTCCCCCAGCCGCACGATCATGCCGTTTTCCTCGGCCACCGGGATGAACTTGTCCGGCGGGATGACCTCTCCGTTTCGCCTCCAGCGCAGCAGCGCCTCCATGCCGGTCATGTCCCTGCCGTTTTGGGCGTACTTCGGCTGGTAGCAGAGGAAGAATTCACCCCGCTCCAGGCTGCGCAGCATGCCGCTTTCAAAGCTCAAGCGCTCCATGGCCTTCACGTTCATGGAGGCGGAGTAGTACTGGAAACTGTCACCCCGCTCCCTGGCCTGGTTCATCGCGACGTGGGCGTGTTGCAGCAGGATTTCCGCGCTGAGGCCGTCGGAAGGGAAGCAGGCGATGCCGAGGCTCGCCGCAATGGTAATCTCGCCGGTCGGAATCCGGATCGGGCGGGCGAACACCTGTTCGATCTTGGCGATCACGATGTCGATATCGGCTTCCCGGAGGTCTCCTCCCAGCACGATGGCAAGCTCGTCGCGCTGCAGCCGGGCAACGGTATCGGTCTGGCGCAGGACCTCGGTGAGCCGCCGGGCCAGGTCCCGCACCACCTCGTTGCTCCCTGCGTGCCCCAGGGCGTCGACAATGCCCTTGAACCCATCCATTCCGACATAGATGACGGCGGTGGGCCTTTGCTGCCGGCTGTTGAGGGTGATGAGCTGCTTCAGCCGGTCCATCAGCAGGTTCTGGTTGGCAAGCCCGGTGTCGCCGTCGTAGTAGGAGAGCGTCTCGATGCGCTCCTGGGCTCGTTTCAGTTCCGAGGTATCGCGAATGATGGCCAGTATGCACGGTTGGGCGCCGAACTCGATCAGGCTGGCCGTGATCAACCCGGTTTTCAGCGCGCCCCGTTTCGCGACGAAGCTGAGCTCGGCATCGCGCACCGCGCCGCCCTTTTGCAGCTCACGCACCAGCGCCTGGTAGTGCGAGGGGTACTGGCACAGGCATAGTTCTGCCACCCCCTTGTCGAGCACCTCCGCCTCGTCATACCCGGTGAGCGCGGTGAACCCGGCGTTTATCTTCAGGAAGGTCCCGTCCTTGACGCGCACGATGCAGACCGCGTTGGAGGAAATGCTGAAGGCCTTGTGCAGGGCGTCGCGCGTGGCGGAGGCTTCCCGGGTTACGGGGCGCAGCAGCAGGTTGAGGACCGCGGTGACAACGATCGCGGTGAGTATCCCGCCGACGCTGCTCAGGTTCGGCGGATAGCCGGGATGGCTCTTGAGGAAACCGTCGGCGGCATTGGAAAGCAAGATCCAGACGGCTATGCCTGACGCGCCGGATAGCACAATGCTCCTGAAAGAGATGATCCCTGCCGTGTCACCTGGGGATGGGGCTTTTGAGGTAAACATTTGGTACTCCATAAAATCGGGTAGTGCCTGTGACAGTGCCGGGCTGACCTGAATCTCTCCTCTTTACAGAGAGAGCGTCCATCGTTCCCACGCGGGAGCGTGGGAATGCATCCGGGGACGCTCCCGCGTCCCGTTCAGCTGGGCAGTCGTAGCGTGGACACTCCGTGCCCACGCGGCACCCGCGCTGCCACCTCATATGGGCACGATGCCCACCCTAGCCTGGTCCTATCCACCCTGCGCAGCAGGGGGGAAGGCTCGCGCAAGCGAGACAGGGGGGTCCTGCTGCCCGGCGAAAACACCCCCCTGCTTCACTACGTTCAGCTTCCCCCCTATTGTCATAGGGGGGACTTGCAGTGGTGTTGCCTTTCCCAAATAGACAAGATTATTTCAGGCAGCTGAGCCTGCCAGCTCTCCTGGCAAGACCGACTCATGCCGCTTCTCCCCGGGGAGCTCAGACAGGCGCGCGTCCTGAACGGTGAAGGCGCTCACGATCCGCTGCAGCTCGCCTGCCATGAGGTGCATCTCCGCCGCGGCGCCGGCGAACTGCTGCGTGCCGGCCGCGCTGTCGTTGATGACCCGCGTCACCTGCTGGATGTTCCCGGTTATGCCGTGCACGGTGCAGCTCTGCTCCTCGGCCGCGGTGGCGATGTGGCTCACCTCGAGCGATATGGACTGGATGGTCGCCATGATCGCCTCCAGTGCCTCACCGGTGAGGACCGCCTTACGGGCGCCCTGGTCCGCCTCCCCTACCCCCTGCCCCATCGCGTCTATGGCGCGCCGTGTCTCGGCCTGGATCGATTTGATCATCCCCGATATTTCCCGGGTCGCGGCCGTGGTCCGCGAGGCGAGCTTGCGCACCTCGTCAGCCACGACGGCGAATCCCCTGCCGTGTTCGCCGGCCCGCGCCGCCTCGATAGCCGCGTTCAGGGCAAGCAGGTTGGTCTGGTCCGCTATGTCGTTGATGGTCTCGGTTATCTCGCCGATCTGCAGGGAGCGCTCGCCCAGTTGGGCGATGACGGCCGAGGTGACCCGGGCGTGCTCGCCGATGGCACGCATCGCGTCGGTCGTCTCCCCCATGAGCCGGCGCCCCTGGGCCACCGCATCGTTTGCCTGCAACACGTTGTCCGCGGCCGTCGTGCAGTTGCGTGCGATCTCGGCAGCGCTCTGGTTCAGCTCGTCGCTCGAACTCGCCACCGCGTAGATCTCACCGGAGGCAAGCTCCGCCCTGCGGCTCATGGCGTCGGAGGTGGAGTTCAGCTGGCTGGAGGCCGCGGACAGGTTGTGGGATTCCGAGGCGATTCGGGAAACCACCGAGTGCAGCGTGCCGGCCATCTGGTCGACGTTGCGCGACAGGACGTGCAGCTCGTTGCGGGACCCGGCGACCTCGGCCGTTTCGGCGCGAGGGGTGAGGTCTCCCCGGGCGATGGCGGCGAGCCTCCCCGCGATCTCCGCGAGCGGCGCCGTGATGCTCCGGGAAAGAAACCATCCGATGCCAAGGGCCGCCGCCACGCCGAGGGCGAGGCACAGCAGGCTGAGCGCCAGGGCGGAGCGGATTGCGAAGGCGTTGCTCGCGAACCTCCTGCCCGCCTGAGCCTTGTTGAGGGCGATGGTCTTGCCGATCCCCGCGTCGATGCGCTCGATCACGTCCGAGGCCTGGGTGCGCATGATGTTGACAGCCTCGTCGCGGCGCTCCGTCGTGGCGAGCTCGACGATCTTGTCCCGGAAGTAGAGGTAGAGCTTCAGATCCTCGTTCATGCTTTTTTGCAGCGCGACCGCCTCGCCGGAACGGTTCGCCGCGAAGTAGGAGGCAAGCCCCTTGGTGACCCGGGCCTCGGACTGCTTCAGCAGCTCCAGGTGGTCGTTTTGCTCCTGCGGGGATTTGTCTATGATGATGTCCCGCAAAAGGACCAGCGAGGTCTGGTATCCCTGCACCACGGAGGTCAGGTCGCTGATCGGGATCAGGTTTCCGGTGTACATCAGTTCGGCGCGCCGGCCGACCTCCCAGATACTTCCCGTGCCCAACATCCCGCTCAGCCCGGAAATGCCCGCGACCAGCAAGAAACCTGTCAGAATCTTCTTCCCCAGTGCCTGTCTTTGGTACCAGTTCATCATCGCTCCTTTTTAGGTGGCCCCGGCCACCGTCACCTTGTGGAACGGAACGATAAACTAGTAATGTTAAGATTCTGTATCTGATTGTCACAGCCTCGCAGCAATTTCGTTACAGCTGTGTGAAACAGCCATTATAAATAGTAAATTGGAGCCGGTTATCAGCCCTGAAAAGGCTGCAAGGCGCTCGCTGTCCGGCCCGGTTCGGCGCAAGGGGGGCGCCGGATGCCCCCGTCTGCTTGGCGTACCCTTCTTTGTGACGGTCTACTGTTTTTGCCGCCTACCATCATAGGCACCTGAGACAGGCGTTGCGGCCTCTAGTGAGGAACCGCCCGTTGTGCTAACATAAGCGCATGAAAGCAATCATTTTATCCTTTTTAAGATTGCTCTTCCCCGCCACCTGGATGCTCGTCAACGGATGCGCGACCCTGCCGAACGTCTCCCAAATAATAGACCGGGGGCCGCCGGCTGAGAAGCCTCCCCAGATCGCTTCGGGCAGGGGCCTGCTATCCCCGCAAAAGAGCAAGGCCATCCTGGACAAGCTGGGGCGCTCAGTCGACCCGACCGACCTGCTGGAGCGGCACAGCGCCATCCTTGAGACGGTCACCGACAGCCCTCTGACCAAGGGCAACAAGGTCACCCTGCTCGCCGACGGCCAGGCCACCTACCATGCCATGTTCCAGGCTATCCAGGGTGCCGGGAACCATATCAACCTGGAAAGTTATACCTTTGAAGACGATGAGACGGGGCGCAAGTTTGCCGCGCTGCTGCTGCATAAACGTGCCGAAGGCGTCCAGGTGCACCTCGTCTATGACAGTGTGGGAAGCATCAACACCCCTGCCGCCTTCTTCCAGGGCCTGCGCGACGCCGGGATCCAGGTAGTGGGATTCAATCCGTTAAACCCGCTTGAGGACCGAGCGGATGGGGGACTGAGGCACCGGGACCACCGAAAGATGCTGATAGTCGACGGCAAGCTGGCCATAATCGGCGGGGTCAACATCAGCAGGGTTTACTCGAGCAGCCCCCGCGGGCCGGAAAAGGGGGGCAAGCCGCCCATCCACTGGCGCGACACGGACATCCAGATCGAAGGGCCGGCCGTCGCCGAACTGCAGAAACTCTTCCTGGAGACCTGGTCCAGGCAAAAAGGTCCGGCGCTCTCCGGCGGCGACTTTTTCCCCAAGTTGCAGGACCAGGGCGCCGCGCTGGTGCGGGTGGTCGGCAGCACCCCGGGGGAGAGCAACCGGACGACCTTCATCGTCTACGTGTCGGCCATCTCCTTCGCCAGCACTTCCATCCACCTGACCAACTCCTATTTCATCCCGGACCACCAGATAGAGCAGGCGCTGGTGGAGGCGGCCCGGCGCGGGGTCGACGTCAGGATCATCCTCCCCGGCGTCAGCGATTCCAAGCTCGTGCTCTACGCCCAGAGGTACCACTACGCCAGACTCCTGAAGGCGGGTATTAAGCTGTACGAGCACGAAGGCTCCCTGCTGCACGCGAAGACCGCGGTGCTCGACGGGGTCTGGTCGACGGTCGGCTCGACCAACCTGGATTTCCTGAGCCTTTTGGACAACGACGAGGTGAACGCCATCATCCTGAGCCGGGAGTTTGCCGCCCAAATGGAGCAGATGTTCGCCAGGGACCTGGCCGAATCCAAACCGATTCTCTGGGAAGCCTGGCAAAAGAGAGCGCTGCTCCCCCGGTTCGGGGAGTGGTTCGTGCACCTGTTTTTCCGCTGGATGTAACCCGGCTGTCAGCTGACCGGAACCTAAGATCCCACTCTCCCGCCCTCCCCCCATAATGAATACACAATCGCCCCAGCGCAGCGTCGAAAAAAAATTGACAAAAAGTTCAAAACCGTTTAGGACTGAACGAAGATTCATTCACTACAAGGGAGTAGAACTCTATGTCTGTCACTGACAAGCGCGAGGAGATCATCCGGGCCTCACTCGAGCTCATCGCCGAGCACGGCTTCCACGGTTCCCCCATGTCGATGATCGCCGACCGGGCCGGGGTCGCGGCAGGGACCATCTACCGCTACTTCGAGAACAAGGACGCCCTGATCACCTCCCTATACCGGGAGATCGACGAGAGGATCGGCGCCGTCATCATGAAGGATTACGCTCAGGAGAAGCCCCTCAGGGAGCGTTTCCACCACATCTTCACCCAACTTTTGCGCTACTTCATCGCGAACCCCTCCGATTTCCGCTACTTGGAGCAGTTCCACAACTCCCCCTACGGCGTGGCGCTGCGGCGCGACATCATCCTGAGGAAGAGCGGAGACTGCTTCATCTACCGCGACCTCCTGGAGGAAGGGGTGGCGCAGCAGGTCATCAAGGACCTCCCGATGGCCGTCCTCTTCGACCTGGCCTTCGCCCCCCTGAAGGCGGTCGCCCGGGACCACATCCTCAATTTCATCACCCTGGACGACGCCATAATCGACCGGATCATGGAGGCCTGCTGGGACGGCATCAGAAGGTAGGCGCAGGCAGAGGCAATCATTTTGTTCATGGCTATCGAATGAACATACATTCATAAACAGATAAAGAGGTGTTGAATGCAGATCTGCACGAAATTCAAGCTCATTGGAACTGTGGGACTCATCGCCGGCAGCCTGCTGGCGACCGGTTGCGAGAAGAAGACAGCGGCCGCGCCGCCGCCCAGCACGCCTCCCGAGGTGGGTGTCATGACCATTCAGCCGCAGCGCGTGGCGCTCACCAGCGAGCTCTCCGGCCGCACCGCGCCGCAGCTCATCGCCGAGGTGCGCCCCCAGGTGAACGGGATCATCCAGAAGCGCGTTTTCACCGAGGGAAGCGACGTGAAGGCCGGCCAGCTGCTGTACCTGATCGATCCGGCCAGCTACCAGGCCGCCTACGACTCCGCCCGGGCCGCCCAGTCGCGGGCCGAGGCGAACCTCGGGGCGGTACGGCTCAAGGAGGGACGCTACCGTGACCTGGTGAAGATCAAGGCGGTGAGCCAGCAGGATTACGACGACGCCCACGCCATGATGCAGCAGGTGGAGGCCGACCTGGCGAGCAGCAAGGCCGCGGTGGAAACGGCCCGCATCAACCTGGCCTACACCAGGGTGGTCGCCCCGATCTCCGGGCGCATCGGCCGCTCCGCGGTCACCGACGGGGCGCTGGTCACCGCCAGCCAGCCGGCGGCCCTGGCCACCGTCCAGCAGCTGGGCTCCATGTACGTGGACGTGACCCAGACCATGGCGGATCTCTTGAAGCTGAAGCAGAACTTCGCCAACGGGATGCTGAGAAAGGACGGCGCGGCGCAGGCCCGGGTCAAGCTGCTGCTGGAGGACGGCTCCACCTACCCGCTCACCGGCACCCTCAAGTTTTCCGAGGTCACGGTGGACCAGAGCACCGGAAGCGTGACCCTGCGCGCCGTGTTCCCCAACCCCAAGCAGGCGCTGCTGCCCGGCATGTTCGTGCGCGCCGTCCTCGAGGAAGGTGTCAACGACGCGGCGATCCTGGTGCCGCAGCGCGGCGTGAGCCGTAACCCCAAGGGCGAAGCCGTGGTCATGACGGTCGGCCCCGGCGACAAGGCGCAGCCGCGCGTTATCAGAGTGGTCCGCACCGTCGGGGACAACTGGCTGGTCGCGGACGGCCTGAAACCTGGGGACCGCGTCATCATGGACAACCTGCAAAAGGTGCGGCCGGACTCCCCCGTCAAGCCGGTCCCCTTCGTAAGCGTTGCCGCGGCAGCTCCCGCTGCAGCTGCGAGCGCGGCGCCGCCCGCAGCCGGCAAGAAATAGGCAACTCAAAGCATAGAGCTCAAGGAGATTTACGATGCCTCGTTTTTTCATCGCCCGTCCGATCTTTGCCTGGGTGATTGCCCTCATGATCATGCTGGGGGGCCTTCTGTCCATCAAGATGCTGCCGGTCTCCCAGTACCCGGCGATCGCGCCGCCCCAGATCTCCATCAACGCCAACTATCCCGGCGCCAGCGCCCAGACGGTGCAGGATACGGTGACCCAGGTCATCGAGCAGAAGCTCAACGGTATCGACAACCTGATCTATATGGCCTCCACCTCCGACTCGGCCGGTGCGGTCTCCATCAGCCTTACCTTCCGGGCCGGCACCGATCCCAACATCGCCCAGGTGCAGGTGCAGAACAAGCTGCAGCTCGCGACCCCTTTGTTGCCCCAGATCGTGCAGAAACAGGGGGTCTCGGTGGTGAAGTCCACCAGGAACTACCTGATCTTCGTCGGCCTGGTCTCCGATGACGGCTCCCTGGACCGAAACGGCCTCACCGACTACCTGGTCTCCAACGTCCAGGACATCGTGAGCCGCCTGCAGGGCGTCGGCGAGATCCAGACCTTCGGTTCCCAGAACGCCATGCGCATCTGGCTCAACCCGGACAAGCTGAACAACTACCGCATGACCAGCGCCGACGTCACCGCCGCCCTGCAGGCGCAGGACGTCCAGGTCTCCGCAGGCCAGTTCGGCGGCACCCCGGCAGTTGCCGGGCAGCAGTTGAACGCGACCATCACGGCGCGCACCCTGCTGCAGACGCCGGAGCAGTTCGAAAAGATCATCCTGCGCACCAACCCGGACGGCTCCACGGTGAAACTGAGGGACGTCGCTACAGCCAAGGTCGGCACCGAGAACTACGACATCCAGTCCTTCTACCAGGGCAAACCGGTCGGGGGTATGGCGATCAGGCTGGCCGCCGGCGCCAACGCCCTGGAGACCGCCGACCGGATCAAGGCGAAGATGACGGAGCTCTCCCGCTACTTCCCCGCCGGCGTGCGGGTGGTGTATCCCTACGACACCACCCCCTTCGTCAAGATCTCCATCGAGGAGGTGGTGAAGACCCTGTTCGAGGCAGTCGGGCTCGTCTTCGTCATCATGTTCCTCTTCCTGCAGAACATCCGGGCCACCCTGATCCCGACCATCGCGGTGCCGGTGGTGCTGCTGGGCACCTTCGGGGTGCTGGCCGCCTGCGGCTTCTCCATCAACACCCTGACCATGTTCGCCCTGGTCATCGTCATCGGCCTTTTGGTCGACGACGCCATCGTCGTCGTGGAAAACGTGGAACGCATCATGAGCGAGGAGGGGCTGCCACCTCGAGAGGCGACCATCAAGTCGATGAGCCAGATCACCGGGGCGCTCTGGGGGATCGTCACGGTCCTCACGGCGGTCTTCGCCCCCATGGCCTTCTTCGGCGGATCGACCGGGGTCATCTACCGCCAGTTCTCCATCACCATCATCTCGGCGATGATCCTCTCCGTGCTGGTCGCCATGACACTCACCCCTGCCCTGTGCGCCACGCTGTTGAAGCCGGTCGCCAAGGGGCACAGCGCCGGGGAATCCGGGTGGTTCGCCGGGTTCTTCCGCTACTTCAACCGGGCCTTCGAGTTCTGCCGCTCCAACTACGAAGGGATCGTCGGCAGGTCCTTCCATCAGATCGGTCGTTACCTGGTGGTCTACGTGGCGATCGTCGCGGTCATGGCGTACTTCTTCCTGCACCTCCCCACCGCCTTCCTGCCGGACGAGGACCAGGGGATCCTGTACTGCCAGGTCCAGCTGCCGGCCGGTGCCAGCCAGGCGCGCACCCTCGTCGTCCTGAACCAGATCCAGGAGTACTTCGACAAGAACGAGAAGAACACGGTCGAGTGCGTCGTCACGGTGGCTGGCACCAGCTTCGCCGGCCGCGGCCAGAACATGGGCCTATGCTTCGTGAAGCTCAAGGACTGGAAACTGCGCCCGACCGCGGACATGAGGGCGCCGGCCATCGTCGCGCGGGCCATGAAGGGGTTCTCCGGGTTCCGGGACGGCCTCGCCTTCGCCATCGCCCCGCCGGCGGTGGTCGAGCTCGGGCAGGCCAACGGATTCGACTTCATGCTGCAGGACCGCGGCGGCCTGGGGCACGACGCGCTGATGGCGGCGCGCGGCCAGCTGCTGGGGATGGCGATGAAGGACCCCAAACTGGTCGCGGTGCGCCCCAACGGGCAGGACGACTCCCCCCAGTTCAAGCTGGACGTGGACGACGTGCGAGCGGGGGCGCAGGGGGTGTCGCTTGCCGACGTGAACGACGTGCTCTCCACCGCCTGGGGGAGCAGCTACGTGACCGACTTCATCGAAAACGGGCGCGTCAAGAAGGTGTACCTCCAGGGGGACGCCGAGCACCGCATGCTGCCGGAGGACATAGGCTCCTGGTACGTGCGCAACAAAAGCGGCAACATGGTTCCCTTCTCCTCCTTCGCCACGGCCAGGTGGCAGTACGGCTCGCCACGCCTGGAGCGCTACAACGGGATACCGTCGGTTGAGATCATGGGCGCGGCCGCGCCCGGGGTGAGCACCGGGGAGGCGATGGCCGACATGGAGAAGATGGCGGCCCAGCTGCCGCCGGGGATCGGCTTCGAGTGGACCGGCCTCTCCTACGAGGAGAAGAACGCCGGCGCGCAGGCGCCCGCACTGTACGCCATCTCGCTTTTGGTGGTGTTCCTTTCCGTCGCAGCGCTCTACGAGAGCTGGACCATACCGTTCGTGAACCTGCTGATGCTGCCGCTCGGCCTGGTCGGCGCAGTCACCGCGGTGAAGCTGCGGGTGCTCCCGAACGACGTCTACCTGCAGATCGGCCTCTTGACGACGGTGGGACTTTCCACCAAGAACGCGATCCTCATCATCCAGTTCATCAAGGACCAGCTGCACCACGGTCTCGGCCTCATGGAGGCGACCCTCCTGGCGGTGAAGATCAGGCTCAGGCCGGTCATCATGACCTCGCTCGCCTTCTTCTTCGGCACGCTTCCCCTGGCCCTCACCAAGGGGGCCGGCGCCGGGGCCCAGAACGCCATCGGGACGGCGGTCACCGGGGGGCTCCTCTCGGCGACCTTCATCGACCTGCTGTTCATCCCGTTCTTCTTCGTGCTGGTCTCCCGCACCTTCGACAAGAAGCACAAGTTCGCTGCGGAGATAAAGCCCGCCAGCGCCGAAATCCTGGGAGGCGAATCGCTATGAACCTGAAGCAAGCAACCACCCGCGCCCTGGGCGTCCCCTGCGCCGCGCTGCTCTTACTGAGCGGCTGCGCGACGACCATGGCGCCGAAATACAGCCGCCCCGCGGCACCGGTCCCGGCGGCCTGGCCCGCCGGCCCGGCCTACGGTGCGGATGCGGTCAAGAAGCCGCAAAAGCCGCTGGCCGACATCCCCTGGCAGGAGTTCTTCGTCGACCCGCAGCTCAGGAAGCTGATCGCCCTGGCGCTCGACAACAACCGCGACCTGCGCGTGGCGGTCCTCAACATCGAGCGGTCGCGGGCGCTCTACCAGATCCAGCGCTCCCAACTCTTTCCCGCGGTCAACGCGACCGCCGGCGCGAACTACCAGCGGGTTCCCGCGGATTTCACCACCACCGGCAATCACGCCACCCTCAAGCAGTACAGCGTGGGGCTTGGTGAGGTCTCCTACGAGCTCGACCTGTTCGGCCGGGTGAGGAGCCTCAAGGACCAGGCGCTGGAGGAATTCCTGGCCACCGAGCAGGCGCGGCGCAGCGTGCAGATCAGCCTGGTTTCCCAGGTCGCCGAATCCTACCTGACCCTGGCCGCCGACCAGGACCGGCTGCGCATCGCCCGGGACACCCAGGCGAGCCAGCAGGCTTCCTACGGGCTGACCCGCAGCCGCTTCAACGCGGGGGTCGCCTCCGCGCTCGATCTGACCCAGGCCCAGCAAAGCGTGGAAGCTGCGCGGGTAGACATCGCCCGGTTCACGACCCTGATCGCCCAGGACCAAAACGCCCTCAACCTGGTGGTCGGCTCGCCGGCCCCGCCCGAGTTCCTCCCGCTTCGGCTCAACGAGTCGCTCACCGCCCTGAAGGACGCCTCGCCGGGACTGCCGTCCGACGTCCTGCTGCGGCGCCCCGACATCCTGCAGGCCGAGGGGCAGCTCAGGGGGGCCAACGCCAACATCGGGGCGGCGCGGGCCGCGTTTTTCCCGAGGATCACCCTGCTGTCGAACGTGGGCTTTGGCTCCGACAGCCTGGCCGGGCTCTTCAAGGGGGGCTCCTTCGCCTGGCAGTTCGCCCCGCAGATCTCGCTCCCCATCTTCAACGCCGGCAGCAACACCGCCAACCTGAAGGTGGCCGAGGTCGACCGCGACATCCTGGTGGCCCAGTACGAGAAGGCGATCCAGGGGGCCTTTCGGGAGGTCGCCGACGCCCTGGCCGAGCGCGGCACCATAAACGAGCAGGTCGCCGCGCAGCAGGCCCTCACCGACGCCACGGGCGAGAGCTACCGCCTGTCGCAGGCCCGCTACGACAAGGGGATCGACAGCTACCTGAACGTCCTGTTCTCGCAGCGCTCGCTCTACGACGCCCAGCAGTCCCTGATAACGGTACAGCTCGCCCGTCTGGCCAACATGGTGACCTTTTACAAGGTGCTGGGCGGCGGCGGGGACACTAAGTAGCCGAGGTAGCGACCGAGGTGCAATGACAAAAGTCCCCCTCCGTACAGGGGGACTTTTTTTTCGCCGGTTCGCTCCGATGCAGTTTTTTCAGATGGAATGTTTTTAAGCACAACCAGGAGGGATTCAGAATGCTTTATGACGTATTCATCGCGCTTTTTGCCTTGGTCTGGGGAGTAATAGCCCTGGTAGCCATCTTCGGAGGGAAAAAGAAATAGCTCCCCTCCAGCAACCCTACCTGCCGGCCTCGACCGCTTGATACGAGCCGGGCTCGGCACGAAAGGCGATGCCCAGGCGATTCCAGCCGTTGATGGCAACCACGGCGAGCGTCAGGTTTACCAGCTCCGCCTCGGAGAACACCTCCCGCACCTCCTTATACACCTCGTCGGGCACATGTCCGTTGGCGACCAGCGTCACGGCCTCGGTCCAGGCGAGCGCCGCCCGCTCCCGCCCCGAATAATACCCGGTCTCCCGCCAGGCATCGAGCTCGTAAAGCCGCTGTTCGGTCTCCCCCTGCGCCCGGGCATCCTTGGAGTGCATGTCGATGCAGTAGGCACAGCCATTGATCTGAGACGCCCGGAGCTTCACCAGATTGAGGAGCGGCTGTTCCAGGCCGCTTTTTAGTACCTGCTGCTCCAGGCCCATCATTGCCCTGAGGACTTCGGGCGCTGCCTTGCTATAGTTTATACGCATGTGCCGGCCTCCTTTAGGTTTCGCTGCCGCCCGTGCCGAGTGTGAGCGTTACCTAATTCTAGGGCGAAAACAGCGTACCCAGGGATCGGCAGTCCGAAAGGACCTCATCGACCCTGGTTCAACCTGGCGGGCAGATCCGGACCCCGGCTAGGACCAGCGCCAGAGGGCGAGGACCAGCACGACCAGGAAGACGATGCTGAGGTTCATGTATGCCATGAAGAAGAAAACCCGTTCGTGCAGGGGCGCACGCCTGGCCCCGTCCGCGACCAGGGCGCCCACCTGGGGGAGCGCCGCGACTTTCTCGGAGCCGTGCGGGGCGAGTTTCAGCGCCTCGGTCAGGTCCATGCCGGCGTTATGGCGCCCCATGTGCACGCCCTGTTTCCAGAGTTTACTCGCCGAAGCATCGTAGAGCTTCCCCTCGAAGCCGAAAAAGGCGGGCCGCCCCTCCTTGCCGTCGTAGGAGGCCAGCTGGTCGCCGGTCAGGTCGCCCCCGACCGCCAGCGCTCCCGCCTCCCCGCGTTTTTTCGCCTTGAGCTTGGGCCCGATGACAGTTATGACGTAGAGCGCCGAGACGACCATGACCAGGTAGAGGGAGACCTTCACGATCAGCAGGATGCCGAACTTGGTATGCAGCAGCATGTCGAGCGAGCTGACGCGGTAATGGGTGAGGATGGCGCCGGTCACCCCCATGACCGCCATGGAGAACATGCCGACCCGCACCTCGCCGCGCGGCAATCCGCCCGCGGCGTAGGCGGGCTTCAGCACCAGGTGCACGTAGAGGATGGTGCCGAACCAGAGGATGGCGGTGATCAGGTGCAGATAGCCCGCCAGGAAGCGGATCCCCTTGTTCAGCAGGGCCACGTTGTGGCTTTGGGTGTGGGTGGCGAGGGTGGCGGCGAACTCCTTGCCGGCCGGCGTCAGCTCCCCTCCCCCACCGGGATCCAGGTGGCAACTGGAGCAGGCGCGTCCCGTCTGAGTGGCGAAGAGTTCGGTGGCGTTGCATGCCAGAGGCTGGCAGCACAGCAGGATCAGGAAGAGGCAGGTGCATAATGATTTCATGCCGGTAGATATACCGTCAATGAGAATAAATGTCAAACTGGCAGCAGTTATTCCATCTGCGCGCAGCTCATTCATTGTCCGGACTGAGGATTCATCGTGCGGAAAGAGTCGATCCGGACACTATCCGTAAATTCAAACAGGTAGTTGTCGGTTCGATAACCAAAAAGGGCGCTCCGCATACCCACGGAGCGCCCCGTTTTTCACCTCGATATAGTGCCAAATTTACTGCGGCGTAACCTTCCACCCTTTCTGCACCAGCCGGGCGCGTGCCGCGGCGCTCGCCGGGCTGGCAGCCGCGGCGGGATAGTCAAGCGTCCCGCCGTAACCGCCCAGCGAGTCCAGGTCGGCAAACACCTTGTCGAGCGCGGCGGAGGTGAATGCCGGGTTTCCCGCCAGGTGCAGGTCACGCACGGGGAAGCACCCGGCGATGTCCAGGCCGGTCAGGCTTTCCCCTAAGAGATTGATCACGCTCAGGTTCGGGTAGCCGCAGAGGCCGGAAACGGAGGAAATCCCCTGTTGACTGATGCCGTACGGCACACCGAAATAAAACAGCGCCGAAATCGGCTCGACCGTCAGGTAATGCACCCGGTGCCCGGCTTGGGGGAAATGATGCTCCACCGAGATCCCCGTGTCGCTGGTCCCGTCCGACCAGTGCCAGGTGACGGCGGGGTTGCCGATGATTTGCAGACCCATGATGACGTTGTCGTTTTCGGTGGTGAATATGATGCTCCCGGCAGGCGGCTGGGACGGCTGGTCCGTGGCGAGGATGACGTTCCAGGTCCTTTGCCGGAGATGGTCGGCGTGCTGGAGCCCGGACGCCGAGGGGGGAGCGTTTCCTTGCAGGTCAAGATAGCCGGCGAAGCGCCCCAGGGAGTCCAGGGTCTCCAGCACGGAGTCCACGGCGTCCGCAGACAGGTTGTTGTTCCCGGCGAAAACGTCCACCAGCCCGGAGCAACCGGTAAGTTTCAGGGAACTGAGCTGGTTGTCGCTCACGTCCAGCCAGCCGTTACCTGCGCTGAAACCGCCGGAGAAATCGGCCGAGGTGTAGCGGTTATGGGAGGCGAGGACCGCGGTGAGCTGTGACGAGGAGGTGGTCAGCGCGCCTGTTTGGTTGTCGTTCCAGATCAAGAGCTCCCGCAGCTGGGGAAACTGGGTCATGGGAGGGAGGCTGCGGGCGAATTGGTTGTCCCTGATGCAGAGGTGCCAGGTCCGGGCGCCTGTGGCCCCGAAATCGATGCCCGGGTACGGGTTGGAGGCGCCCCGCAGGTCGGCGAGGGCAGGGCTTTCCGAGAGGTCCAGAGCGCCCAGCTGGCACTCCTCGAAACAGGCGCGGGAGAGCTTGGGAGTGTTGTGCAGGCTCACCTGAACCAGCGCGGAGCCGCGAAAAAATTCGATGGTGTCGAGGTTCACGAAGTTGTCGAAGTTAAGCGAGGCGATTTGGGTGCGCGACGAGCACCACTTCTGGAGGTACGGAGCCACCAGTTCCAGGCCGGAAACTGCAATGACCGGCTGGGCCGGGACCCGTTCAATCGCCCCGTCGCCGCCGTCGTCCGCGTCAAAGCCCAGGTTGATCCGTTTCAGGGCGCTCCAGGGTGTGACCGTGAGCCCGTTCAGCCGCACGCCAGGCGACCCGAAGTTCTTGGTGGGTGCCGGCGAGCTCGAGGTGGTTCCGTCCCCCCAGTTCCAGAGCACCTGTGCCCCGGCATCCACGGTGAGCACCGGGCTGAAGGAGTCGCCGTCAGTGACGAACCCGACCTCGCCGGTCCGGTCGGTCACCACCAGGCTTGCCGGCCGCGCGGTGTCGCCCAGGCCATTGGTCAGGTTCGAGAAGCGCAGCGTGTCGGTGTAGTAGCCGGCTCCCAGACCGCCCGCGGCACCGGTCAGGGAGACCGCCAGCGTGGTACCCGAACCCGGCGGCAGGCTGCCGCCGCTGGCTGAAAGCGCCAGCCAGGAAGCGGTCAGGGAGGCGCCCCACTGGATCGTGGAGGACCCCGTGTTGCGCAGGGTGTAGGTGAGGAATGCCGGTGTGAACGGACCGCCGAGCGCCCCCGCAGCGGCCAGGAGTCCCGGGGTGACCACGAGGGTTCCGGGAAGCGAGCTATCCTCCTGCAGCGGGGTGAAATTGGCGGTCAGGGTGAGGGATATTTGGGCATCGCCCCCGGTCGCGCCGCCGCTCCAGCCGGTGAAACCGCTGAAAAGGTAGCCTTGCGAAGGGGTTGCGGTTAGCATCACTTGCTCGGTGCCGGACTGGCTCAGTGACAGGGTGCCCGCCCCGGAAGGCGCCACGGTCACTTGGAGCGGGGCTGCAATGGCTGCCGACGCCAGTGCCCCGCAGAGGATACTGAGAGCTATCAGCAGAGTTTTTAATGTTTTCATTGCGTTGGCCTCCTTAGGTACTTCGTTTTGCCCTATCTGTGATCATCTTTGATCTCCTTGTGTTTGTCGGTTGTTTTCACTGTTCCTCCCCAGTCCTCCCCACGCCTGGGGAGGTCGCTTGATTAGCTCATTTCTATGACCGATTCTTGAATCACCTCCTCTTGATCATCGTTACTTTCCCTCCCCACCCCCCGCCATCCGGGAGCAAGCGCATGATCACCTCCTTCTGATCGCCGGCGTGAATTAACACACACTAAGCAGCAAACATGCCACGGGAGATGGGTGCGATTTCAGTTTGTTAACTCTAAAGATCCAGGGTACTGTCCACGATGTGCACAGATGTGCCAAATCCGACGGTGGTCAGATCGTTAGGGCCCTGCTGTCAGTGCGATGGTTTCGACGTGAAAGAAGGAAAGCTTGAGGCTGGGCAACATTGACGGGACGATCGGGGTGGGAATACCGGAGGTTCAGAAATCCTTCACCGTGCTTTTCCCGGACGGCGGGGGTGCCGGAGGTGCCGGAGGTGCTTGATGGCGTGTAGGGCGGCTTCGAGGCGCGGGGATGCTCAGTGCACGCCCGGCGCCGGCCCTTTCGCCTTGACCTTCTTGAGCAGGAAGACGCCGGCCAGGCAGCAGAAGCAGAGGCCGGCCAGCAGGCGGAAGTTCTCCACGTAGGCGAGCAGGGAGGCCTGGCGCTGCAGCTCGGCGTAAATCTGCCCCTGGGCCAGGTGCTCTGAGTAAGGCTGGTCGAAGTGCTGCCGCAAGAGCCGCTGCAGGGACTGGCTCTGCGCCCCGAACACGAGATCGCCCGGCACCAGGTGGGCGACCATCTCGGTCTGGTGCGCTTGCGCCTTGCGGGCCAAAAGTGTCGTGACCAGGGAGATCCCGACGCTCCCGCCGACGTTGCGCATCAGATTAAAAATGCCGCTGGCGTTGCCAATCTCCTCCTGGCTCAAGGTCCCCATGCTTCCGGTGGAAAGCGGCACGAACAGCATGCTGAGCCCCACACCGGTCAGAAAGCTGGGCCAGATGATGCTCCATACGGAGATCTCCAGGTTTATCCCGGAGAACTGCCACAGGGAAATTCCGACGATGGAGAAGCCGATCCCGATCAGCTTGCGGGCGTCCACCTTGCCGGTGAGGTACCCCACCAGCGGCATGGTCAGGAAGGCGCCCAGGCCGCGCGGGCTCACCGCGATACCGCTTTGCAGGGCCGGATAACCCATGAGCGTCTGCAGATAGAGCGGCAGCATCGTTATGGCACTGTAGAGCGCCAGCCCCACCATGAAGATCAGCAGGGTACCCACCAGAAAATTGCGGTCGCGGAACACGCGCAGGTTGACGATGGGCTCGGGGATGCGGGTCTCGCGGACCCCGAAGGCGATCAGGGCCGAGAGACTGATCAGGAGAAACCAGCCCACCCAGGGAGCGGCAAACCAGTCCACCTCCTGCCCCCGGTCCAGCACAACCTGCAGAGCCGCAAGCGAGAGCGCCATCAGGCCAAACCCCACCGCATCGATCTTGCCGGGGCGGGCGTCGCGGATATAGGGCGGGTCCTCCAGGAACATGTTGATCATGAAGACGGCCAGGACGCCGATGGGGATGTTGATGTAAAAGGCCCAGCGCCAGGAATAGTGGTCGGTGAAAAAGCCGCCCATGGTGGGGCCCAGGATCGGCGCGACCACCACCCCGATCGCGAAGGCAGCCATAGCCATGCCCCGTTTTTCCGGCGGGAAGCTCTCCATAATGATCGCCTGGGAAAGCGGCTGCAGGGCGCCGCCGCCCGCTCCCTGGATGATGCGGGCGATGATCAGCATGCCGAGGTTGCTCGCGATGCCGCAGGCGAACGAGGAAACGGTGAACAGGATGACGCAGGTTATCAGGAAGCGCTTGCGGCCGAAGTACCTGGCGAACCAGCCGCTGGCGGGGAGCACGATGGCGTTGGAGACCAGGTAGCTGGTGAGCACCCAGGTGGCCTCGTCCGTCGTCGCCGAAAGGCTGCCGGCTATATGCGGCAGGGCGACCGAGACAATGGTGGTGTCGAGCACCTCCATGAAGGTTGCCAGCATGACGGAAGCGGTGATGATCCAGGGGTTGACCTTGGGCCGCCACTGGGCGGCCTCCTTGGGAGCACCGGTCTGAGGACCGCTCCCCTTGGAGTCAGTTTCCTTGCGACTGTCTCCCTTGCGACTGTCTCCCTTGCGACTGTCTCCCTTGGGACTATTTCCCTTGGGACCGCCTTCCTTGGGGTCGCTATTTTGAGCGCCGGCGCTCATTGCACCCGCACCTTCGGCACGACGGACATGCCCGGGCGCAACAGGTGGCCGGGGTCTTGTCCCGCCTTGAAGCGGATGCGCACCGGGATGCGCTGCACGACCTTGACGTAGTTTCCCGTGGCGTTTTCCGGGGGAAACAGGCTGAAGCGCGCCCCGCTGGCTGCTCCCATGTTCTCCACGAACCCGTCATACTTCCTGCCGTAGGCGTCCACCGAGATGGTCACCCGTTGCCCCGGACGAATCTTGCGCAGCTGATTCTCCTTGAAATTGGCGGTGACCCAGATGTCCTCGACCGGGACCAGATAGGCCATGACCTGCCCCGGGAGCACGTTCTGCCCGATCTCCACAGTCTTTTTCCCGGTGATGCCGTCAACCGGGGCGAGCACCCTGGTGTACTGCAGGTTCAGCCTGGCCTGCTGCAGGGCGGAGTCCGCCCGCTTCAGCGCTGCCTGGGCCGATGCGAACCGGGAGCGGGCGACACGCACCTGCTGCGGGGCGGTGCTTGCCGTGCGCAGTTCCGCCAGCATCTGGGCCAGTAGGCCGCGCGCCTGGCTTACCTGCTGGCCGGCGGCGCGCATCGCCGCGTCGGCGGCCTCGACGCTCGCGGCAGCGGCCTGCGCCGCCGCCAGCACCTGGTCGTACTGTTGGCGCGAGATGATGTCCTTGGCGACCAGCGGCGTATAACGGCGCAGGTCGCTTTGGTACTTGGCGTTGTACGCCCGGGCTTCCTCCAGGCGCGCACGGGCGGCCTCGTGCTGCTTGGCGGCCGCTAGTATGCCGGCCTTGGCGTTGTCGACACGGGCTCGGGCCGTCGCCACCTGGCTCGAGGTGTCGACCGAAGTGATCGGCACCCCGACCTGCGCCGCGGCGGCGGCGGCGCTGGCTTCAGCCTGCTCCGCCAGCGCCCGGTCATAAGCCACCCGATAGTCGGTCTGGTCGATTTCCACCAGCACCGTCCCCGCCTTGACAAACTGGTTGTCTTCAAAGTTCACCTTCAGCACCTGCCCGCTGATTCGGGCGCTGATCTGGTTCAGGTGACCGTCGACCTGAGCGTCGTCGGTGCTTTCGAACAGCGAGGTATACCACCAGACCAGTAAGGCGATCACGAGCACCACGACCGCCAGTGTCACCTGGACCTTTCTGGAGCGCAGCAGCCTCTTCACCCGTGACTTGGGGCCGCTCCCCTCTTCCTCCTTCTTTTGACGGCCATCATCCTGCTGACCCTTATTGTCTTTCTGACCGTCTTCATTCTTCTGAGAGTCTGCATTGCGAACCACCTGGTTGTCCTGGTCCTGGTCCTGGTCTGGCATGCTCACTTTCCTCCGGAAAAACCAGTTGCGCCCTGTCCCGCCACGCCCATAGCCCTTGCCAGGAGCAGCTTGGACAGGTTGTGCTGGTACTGGCTGGAGACGAGCCCTTCGTGGGCCGCAGCTACCGACTGTTGCGCCTGAACCACCTCCAGATTGTCGTTGATGCCCGCGGCGAAGCGCTCCTGCGCCTGCGTGAGTGAAAGTTCCGCCAGCTCCACGGTCTGGCGTGCCACCTCAACTTCTCTGGCAGCGGCCCCGACGTCCAAAAGCGCGCTACGCACCTCGTACTCGATGCGCGTGCGCAGGTCACCGAGCTCCTCTGCTCGCCGGCTGAGCTCTGCCTTGGCGCGCAGCACGTCGCCATGGATCTTGCCACCTTCGAAGATCGGCATCCTGATGCTCCCTACAATATGGTAGGTAGTGTTCATGGTGGACAGGCTGATTCCGGTAGCTCCGTAATCGGCATCCAGAACCAGCGCCGGCAGATGCTGGGCCCAGGCTGCCTGCTGCGAGACCTGCGCCGCTTCCAGCAGTCTCTGGGCCGCCCGGTAATCCTCGCGTGCGGCAAGCGCCCGTGAGACGTCGTCCTCGACCGCCCCGGCGATGAGCGGCTGGAAAGGGGCCTGGTCGGTCAGCGCGAACTCCTGGCCGACCGGAAGCCCGATCAGGCGGAGCAGGCTCAGTTTCTGCTTGGCCAGTTCGTTTTCCACCACGATCAGCTGCTGGCTCCTGGTGAGCCATTCGATCCGTGCCCGCAATTCGTCGATACCGGGAGTGACTCCCGCCTTGTGCATTTCCACCGCCCGGTCGAGGATGGTGCTGGCCGTGGCGACCTGGCTGGTGACCGTTTCCACGCGCGCGTAGCCCGCAAGGGCCTGCAGGTAGGCGGCGCCCACAGCTACGACGACAAGTTCGCGGGCGTCCTTTTCGGACAGCTCGGCCGCGGAGACTTCGAGCGAGGCGGCCCTTGTGCGCTTGATCGCCTCCAGGTCGAAGATCCGCTGGCTCAGAAAGATACGGGCATCATAAAAGTTGAAAGGGCCCACCACCGCGGGGACGTTGGGAAGCGAGATGCCGGTTATGGCGAGGCTTTCCTTGAGGTGATGGGCGCTGGCCGAGGTGGAGAGATTGGGCAGCAGTCTGCTGAACTCGACCCAGCGCTGGCCCCGGGCCGAGAGGGTCCCCTCCTTGCTGAGCAGAAGGCCCAGGTTATTGGCGAGCCCCAGTTCGATGGCCCGCTGCAGGGATAGGGGAAGAATTCCGGGGGTCCCCTTTTCCGCCGGGACGCTCCCCTGGAAGTTCGCGCTGGAGAGAGCAGTTGCCGAGCCGGCCGTGCCACTCCCATAGCTGTTGTGCTCCTGGGCCGATAGCGTGGCAGCCAGAAAAACACACGTCAGGGCTGGCGCCAGCGCCAGCAGAAAACGCTGCATAGACATGATCTTGGTACCCTTTGTACGCGAACGCCTCAAAAGTACGGAGGATGGGCAACCCGCGGCCCAGCCGAAACGAGCGGTTGCGCACCCACCGGGCTAAGAGAAGTTTAATTTCATTGTCACACAAAGCAACCTTCTTGCATATTCCCCAGCCTAAATTATAATACATTAGCTTTTACCAACTACGCTGACAGGGTAGCAGTCAGCAGCACCGGGCGATGGATCTTAAGACGCAAGCGCAATTTAAGGTGCCGGTCGACCGCTTGGGGCCCACATGGTTATCCATAACCTGAGGGTGCGTCGCTGCCGGCAAAGGGGGAAATCATGACAAAGAGCGGAATAGATGAGGTCCACATCCTGTGGATCTCGGAGGGTATGAGTTGCGACGGCGACTCTGTATCAGTAACCGCGGCGACCCTGCCATCCATCGAACAGATCGTGCTCGGATTGATACCGGGACTCCCCAAAGTGCACCTGCACAGTAAGACCTTGGCCAAGGAGGCCGGCGACGATTTCGTGGCCCCCTTCCATGCCGCGGCCCGGGGCGAACTGGGACCCTATGTCTTCGTCGTGGAGGGCTCCATCCCGAACGAGGAGATCCACACCGAGGGGGGCTACTTCACCTCCTTTGGCAACGATCCCTTCACGGGCGAGCCGATCACGCTCAACACCTGGATCGATCGCCTGGCGGCCAAGGCGCTGGCGGTGGTGACGGCCGGCACCTGCGCCGCCTACGGTGGGATCCACGCCATGGCGGGCAACGCGACCGGCTGCATGGGGCTCGCCGATTACCTGGGCTGGGACTTCAGGAGCGCGGCCGGGATACCGATCGTCAACGTGCCGGGCTGCCCGGTGCAGCCCGACAACTTCACCGAGACGCTCCTTTGGCTCTTAAATCAGGTCGCCGGGGTGAACCCGATGATCCCCCTGGACGACAAGCTGCGCCCCACCTGGCTCTTCGGCAAGACCGCGCACGAGGGGTGCGACCGCGGCGGCTATTACGAGCAGGGTGACTTCGCCCTGGATTACAACTCCCCCAAGTGCCAGGTCAAGGTCGGCTGCTGGGGACCCGTGGTCAACTGCAACGTCCCCAAACGCGGCTGGATGGACGGCGTCGGGGGCTGCCCCAACGTGGGCGGCATCTGCATCGGATGCACCATGCCCGGCTTCCCGGACAAGTTCATGCCCTTCATGGACGCGCCGCCGGGAGGAACCCTCTCCTCAGACTTCACCCACAACATCTACGGCCCGACCATTCGCAAGCTGCGCTCCATCACCAATATCAGCGTGAACAAGGAGCCCAAGTGGCGCCACCGCTGCAGCGCGCTGAACACCGGCTACAACCCCCGACTGGGAGCCAAAGGCAAAAAAGGAGGGACGCGTGGAAAAGATTAAAGTAGGCAATGGCGACCTGGTGCAGATGAACTGGGATCCGATCTCCCGGATCGTCGGCAACCTCGGGGTCTACACCAAGATCGATTTCGCGAACCGGCAGGTGGCGGAATGCCAGCTCACCTCCTCCCTGTTCCGGGGCTACAGCGTCTTTTTGCGGGGGAAGGACCCCCGGGACGCCCACTTCATCACAAGCCGCATCTGCGGCATCTGCGGGGACAACCACGCCACCTGCTCAGTCTACGCCCAGAACATGGCCTACGGCGTGCAACCGCCGCCCCTGGCCGAGTGGATGGTGAACCTCGGCGAGGCGGCCGAGTTCATGTTCGACCACACCCTGTTCCAGGACAACCTGGTGTTCGTCGACTTCTGCGAGCAGATGGTCAGGGAGACCAACCCCTCCCTTTTAGCCAAGGCCGAGCAGAGCGCCGCTCCGCACGCCGAGGTGCACGGTTTCCGCACGATCGCCGACATCATGCGCGCCTTCAATCCCTTCGAGGGCTCCATGTACAAGGAAGCCCTGCAGATGGGGCGCCTGACCCGCGAGATGTGCTGCCTGATGGAGGGGCGCCACGTGCATCCGTCCACCCTCTACCCCGGCGGGGTCGGCACCGTCGCGACGCCGCAGGTCTTCACCGACTACCAGGTGAGGCTCTTGAACCTGCTGGACTTCGTGAAGAAGGCGGTCCCCTTGAACGACGACCTGTTCAACTTCTTCTACGAGGCGCTCCCCGGCTACGAGGAGGTCGGCAGGCGCCGGATACAGCTCGCCTGCTGGGGAGCCTTCAACGACCCCGCGGTCTGCGACTACCGCTACGCCACCATGAAGGATTGGGGCCGCGCCATGTTCGTGACGCCCGGCATCGTGGTGGACGGCAAGCTGGTCACCACGGACCTGGTCGACATCAACCTCGGCATGCGCATCCTTCTGGGGAGCTCGTTCTACGACGACTGGACCAATGAGGAGACCCTGGTCCCCTTTGATCCGCTGGGCAACCCGGTGGACCAGCGCCATCCCTGGAACCAGACCACCTTGCCGCGGCCGCAGAAACGCGACTTCGAGGGTGGCAACTACAGCTGGGTGATGAGCCCGCGCTGGCAGGTGCCGGGCGGGGAACTTTTGGCGATGGAGACCGGCGGCGGCCCGCTGGCGAGGCTCTGGGCCACCGCCCTCGCGGGGCTGGTCAACACCCCCTACGTGCAGGCGACGGGCGGGGGCGTGCGCATCCAGCTCCCCAGGAGCCTGAACCACCCGGAGACCGAGTTCGAGTGGAAGATTCCGCAGTGGTGCAACACCATCGAGCGCGACCGCGCCCGCATCTACTTCGTGGCCTATGCCGCGGCGATGGCGCTCCACTTTCTGGAGAAGGCGCAGGAGGAGATCCGCGCCGGGAACACCAGGACCTTCAGCGACTTCAGCGTGCCGCAGGAAGCGGTGGGTGTCGGTTTCCACGAGGCGGTGCGCGGGGTCCTGTCGCACCACCTGGTGATCCGCGACGGCAAGATCGCCAACTACCACCCCTACCCCCCCACCTGCTGGAACGCGAGCCCGACCGACAGCTCGGGCCGGCAGGGACCGATGGAGGAGGCGGTGAAGAACACCCCGATCTTCGAGGAGAACGGCCAGGACGGCTTCAAGGGGATCGACATCATGCGCACCGTGCGCTCCTTCGACCCCTGCCTCCCTTGCGGAGTGCACATGTACCTGGGCGGCGGGAAGGTCATCAACGAGTCGCACATACCCTCCCTGGGGATGGCCGGCAGGGTGAAAAAGAGCTGTGTCCCCCCTGCGAAGTAGGGGGGAAGGCTCGCGCAGCGAGACAGGGGGGTCTCTCTGCCGGCGAAAACACCCCCCTGCGGCTACGTTCAGCTTCCCCCCTATTCCATAGGGGGGACAGAACCAGAGACTGCCAGGGATGCCCCTGGGCTGGCGGGCAGGGGCTGCCCATCCTACAGTCCGTGAGGGAGGGAGGTTTTAAGGAAGCGGAAGACTGTCGCTAATCGTTACGCAGAAAAGCATAAGGAGGCCGCAGATGAACAAAAAAGACCAAGGGAGCATCAGGACGGGAACACCCAAGGTGCATGCGACGGCGCTGACCCACGTCTGCGGAGTGCGCTCCGGCAACACCCCGGGACACTATGAAAAGGAGCCCGGGCACCTGCCCGACGGCCACTCAACCGCCCGCCGCTCCACTGGGATCAATGCGGAGGCGCGCAACCCGATCCTGCCCGAAATGCCCAACCTCTCGCCGGCATGAAGCAGCCGGCGCAGGGAACCAGATCGCAGAGCGCAGGGGAGCACCCGGGCCCCGACTCCCTGCAACTTGCGCTTGTCAGGGAGAAGGCCTGGATGACGGACCCCGACCGTTTCCTGCGGGAGATGGCTCTGGTCGGCCTCCAGGAGGTTGAGGTGGCAGGCAGGATCCTGCGACCCGGCAGCAGGGTGCGCCTGAACCCGCGGCCCGGCGGCGACCTGATCGATTGCGCCCTGGCCGGACGCGCGGCGACCATCGAGGCCATCGACGAGGACGATACCGGCGCCCCCCATGTCGCCGTCATCATGGAGGACGATCCGGGCCGTGGCATGGGCGGGGCGCGCCACCCGGCCCACCGCTTCTTCTTCGCACCGGGGGAGCTGGAACCGCTGGAGGAGAGCTGCGGGCCGGCGCGCCGCGTGCTGGTGGCCGGGATCGGCAACATCTTCCTGGGCGATGACGGCTTCGGTGTCGCCGTGGCGCAGCGGCTTTTGGGACGCAGCCTGCCGGCAAGGGTCGACATAATCGACTTCGGCATCCGGGGCATGGACCTGGCTTACGCTTTGGGCCAGGGCTACCACGCGGCGGTCCTGGTGGACAGCGCTCCCTGCGCCGGGCTTCCCGGCGCGCTGGCCGTGATGGAAGCGCAGCCGGACGACGCAGAGGCGGCCCCCCTCGACGGGCACCGCATGGACCCGCAGGCCGTCCTGAGGCTCGCGCGCCGGCTGGGACCGCTGCCCGAACGGGTCCTTATCGTCGGTTGCCGGCCCGAGACAATCAGCGAGGAGTGGAGCCCAGAGTCGCTGCTCAGCCTCAGTACACCGGTCGCCGCAGCCGTGAAGAAAGCGGCGGACCTCGTGGAGGAACTTGCGGCACAGCTTGTTGCCGTCCCTACTCCAAATGTGACAGACCTGGAAGCTACCAAAGGAGTTTAGCCATGAAGAAAAAATCTCTGCTGTTGCTGGCTGCCGGCGCCGCTGCCGCAGCCGTGCTGGTCGTATTAGAGCTCCCGGAAATGATCAGGTACTACAAGATGACTCGGCTGTAAGGCCAGGGGGTTCGCAGACCCGACCGGCAGGCTATCCACATGACAAAAGATCCCCGGAACCTGCAGAAATAAAGCTTTACTGCGGTTCGGGGATTTTTTAGTAACGTTGCCCGCTCGGGGCGGCGGCAGGTAAGGGCTTGGGAGGCACACCATGAAACTCGTGATTTTCGGGCTCTCCATCACCTCCTCCTGGGGCAACCGGCACGCCACCATCTACCGCAGCCTGGTGCGCGAGCTGGCGAGGCTCGGCCACCGTGTCACCTTTTTCGAGCGGGATACCCCCTGGTTCACGGCCTACCGCGACCTGCCGCACCCCCCGTACTGCCGGACCATTCTTTACTCCTCTTTGGAGCAGTGTTTCGGCTATCACGGCGGCGAAATCGGCATTGCCGACTGGGTGATGGTCGGCTCCCACGTGCCGGACGGGATCAAGATCGGGGAACGCGTGACACGCCGGGGGAGCGTGCCGGCCGCCTTTTACGACCTCGACACTCCGGTCACCCTGGCGAAACTCGCCGCCGGCAGCTGCAGCTACCTGCGCCCAAGTCTGGTGTCACGCTACAAGCTCTACCTCTCCTGCGCCGGTGGCGCGCCACTGGGCGAGATCAAATACCGCTTCGGCGCCAACGCGGCGTTCCCCCTGTACTGCTGCGTCGACCCGGAACTGCACTATCCGGAAGCCGGCCTCAGCCCGGTCTGGGACTTGGGATATCTCGGCACTTACAGTCCGGACCGCCAGCCGCAGTTGGAGCGGCTGCTCTGCTTGCCGGCGGCGCGCTGGGACGAGGGCCGCTTTGTCGTGGCGGGCCCCCAGTACCCGGTGACGCTCAGCTGGAGCTGCAACACGAAACGGATCGATCACGTCCCCCCGGAATACCATCGCAGCTTTTACGGTTCGCAGCGCTTTACCCTGAACCTGACCCGCTCCGAAATGACCAAGACGGGCTATGCGCCGGGCGTGCGACTGTTCGAGTCGGCCGCCTGCGCCGTGCCGGTCATCTCCGACCGCTGGAAGGGAATCGAGGAGTTCTTCGTGCCCGGGGAGGAGATCCTGCTCGCGGCTGATACGGAAGATGTGCTGCGCTACCTGCGGGAGTTTCCGGAGCAGGAGCGACTGGCGCTCGGTGAGCGGGCCCGTGCCAAGGTGCTTGCGGCTCACACCGCGGCTCACCGGGCGCAGGAACTTGTGGGTTTTCTCAATCTGGCGGGCCGCTAGCCCCGCCCCGGTATCCCTCCAGGGCCGCCCCTCGCCCGCCGACGCCGACCTAATTACCGATTGTAAATGTATTTTTATTATTTTAAACTAATTCAATGGGAGTCAGTAACATCCCAAGGAGGAGATACCATGGCAACCATATCCGAAAAAGGCCAGCCGTCAGTAAACGTCAGCCGGTTTCTGAAAGGGATAGATTTCCCGGCTCAAAAACAGGACCTGCTGCAACTAGCGCGAAAAAATCAGGCGGACAGCACTGTTATTGACCTGATCCAGCAGCTCGAGGACAGGGAATATGACAACATGGCGGAGGTCATGCAGGCTTTCGGCAGCCAGCAGTTCGGCGCCAAGAAACAGGTGCAACAGCCCCAAAGCCGCGTCCAGGAAAAACAGTCTCAACTGCACCGCAGATAAGATGGACTGGAACCCACATTTGCCGTGTCAAAGGGCTTAGACTTCAGGTTAAGCCCTTTTTTACGCTAATCGGTGTATCGGTTTCCCCATACTGGGATAGCACTGTAGCAGACCGCCTCCGGCACTGCCACGAAGAGGCACTAAGAGGGCCTAAAGAGAATTGAAACGAGGACGGCGGTTCCGGCTGACTGGATTCCAGCCGGCCGCTGCTTGATAGAAAGGAGTACTACAATGGAAGACGTACAAGAGCTACGCTTAACCAGCCCGGCATTTGGCGATCAAGAGAGAATTCCCGAGAAATACACCTGCGACGGAGAGGATGTCAGCCCTCCCCTGGCGATAGCGAACGTCCCCTCCGGCACCAAGTCCCTGGCGTTGGTGCTGGAAGACCCGGACGCACCGCACGGCCTCTTTATCCACTGGACGCTCTGGAACATCAACCCGCGCCTGGCCAGCATCGACGAGCACGCGGAACCGCGGGAGTCGGTGTGCGGTAAGAACAGCTGGGGGCATAACCGCTATGGTGGCCCCTGCCCCCCCTCGGGGACCCATCGCTACCAGTTCCGGCTCTACGCGCTCGACACGACCCTGGAACTCCCCGGTAGCGCAAGCAGGGAACAGCTGGGGGACGCGATGGACCAGCATATCCTCGCGGTCGCGCTGCTCACCGGGCTATATGAAAAAAAAGGCGGTCAATCCGGACCTAAGCCGCTACGTTAAGGCTCGGGCTCCCCGCAACCCTGCCTCGCCCCGCCGCGAGGTGCGTCCGGCGCGCCAGGCCGGGAGGGAGCCGGCCGGGAACCTCCGGGACGGCAGGTTCCTCACCACGTCCCGCACGACCTGGTTGGGCGCCGCGCTTTGGGTACGGCGCTAGGTAAGGGCGCCGACGTCAGACACGGCGGCGCCCTCACCTGTTGCTATCCTGCCCAATAAGCCTACTTTTTCTGCTTGGTGCCGCGCGCCGAGGTGACGCGCTCCTTCTCATCGACGCATTTCTCCCCGATGTCCTTGAGCAGCTGGGGGTTCATGTATTGGGTGCAGCCCGGGAAGATCTTCTTCTCCTCGTCCTGGACATGGTGCAGGATCCCCTGCCGCATTTCCGTGAAGGTCGAGAGCCACTCGTCGTCCTCAACGTCCAGGTCCTCCAGCTGCGACAGAAAGTTCTTCACCTTCTCGTGCTCTTCCACGGCGTCCACCGCCAGATCCTTCAATTGCTGGATCTTTTTCAACTGCGGATAAAAATGCTTCTCCTCCAGCTGCATGTGCTTTTCCAGGGCATCCTGCAGGGTAGTGAAGATTTCCTCCCGCACACTTGCGGCTCCGTCCTCGATCTGCGTCATCCACTTCTCAACCTGCCGATGATCTCTTTTCAGAAGTTCAAATAGTTTCTGTTCCATATTTCCTCCTTGGGTTTAGGCGGCATTTACTCCGGTTGGTCCGGGGTGCCGCTTGCTTGCCCGGGTTCCTGACGGCTAGAGGCAGCCGCTCTTGGTTCCCCAGCATCGATTAAAGATATTTAACATATATGACCTGGATTGCAACCAAGGGCAGGAATAAAGCGATCCGGTTTTTAGCACGAGCCCGCCAAACCTTGACAACACTTAACAATAAGAATCCATCATTTGTGACCCAGCGCACTTACTTACCCAAAAAAAACCTTTATTCTTCCGACAGTTTCAATAAAACCGGCTGGAATTGTCCCAACGGACATCAGGCAAAAGGAAGGTAGGGGGGATGGTGGCAAAGTGCGTTATCGGGGCCTGTATCGCTGTGTTGTGTGCAGCCCCCGTGCTGGGGGCAGAGGGGGTCGGGGCGCGCAGCATCCTGCTGAGCAAATACGTGGAGCAAAACAAGCCCCCGCAGGCCAAGGACGAGCTTCCGTCCCAGGTGCAGGTGAAGGAAAAGTTCGACTATTACGAAATCGACGGCAGCACGACGGATGAGCTGCGTGCCCAGATGAAGCGAAACGGGACCACCTGGAACGACGGCAAGGTCTACGCCGCACTGACCACTTGGGATATCCACTACCACTACGACATCGCCCCGACCAACGGCGGGTACGCGCTGAGCGCCATCACAACCTCAGTCGACGTCACCATCCACCTCCCCAAGCTGGTGCCCTCGGCCAGGACCCCGGTGCAGCTGATTTCTTCCTGGAACAGCTACCTGCAGCACCTGAAAACCCACGAGTTCGGACACCGCGACATCGCCATCGGCATCGGGAAGGAGATCTACCAGGCACTGGCGGCGCTGGGCAGTTCCTCCAGCAAAAGCGAGCTGGACCGCGAGGCGCAGAACCTGGTCAAGGCCAAGTTCCAGCGGCTCAAGGAGGACCAGATCGGCTATGACCAGGAGACCCGCCACGGCAAGGAGCAGGGTGCGGTGCTGCTGGACCCGATGGTCGCGTCCAGCGCCCCGGCCAATTGAAACCCGGCCCGCCGCCGGGAAACCCGACCATGTCCGAAAATGGCTGGTAGGACGGGCCGTTTTCCCGTATCCTGACCATCATGGAAACCATGGATACGGAAACGCTGTACAAGGCTTTGAGCTCCCGGGACGCCCGCTACGACGGCCGCTTCTACGTAGGAGTTACCACCACCGGCATCTACTGCCGTCCGATCTGCCCGGCGCGACCCAAGAAAGAACATCTGCGCTTCTTCAGGAGCAAGGCGGAGGCCGAGAAAGCCGGGTTCCGCCCCTGCCTTAGGTGCCGCCCGGACCTCTCGCCCACCAGCATCCAGTGGCGGGGGACCGCCGCCGTCGTCTCCCGGGCCTTCGGGATGATCTACCGCGGCGACGCCGACGGCCGCCCGATGTCCGGCCTCGCCGAGCGCCTCGGCATGACGGACCGCCACCTGCGCAGGCTTTTCCAGGAACAGCTCGGCGCCTCCCCCATGGAGGTCGCCATCTCGCGCCGGCTGCACCTGGCACGCCAGCTGCTGTCCCAGACGCGACTCAGCATCACCGACATCGCCCTCGCCTCCGGTTTCAATTCGCTCAGGCGCTTCAACGACGCCTTCCTGACCACCTACCAGAGAAACCCCAGCGACTTTCGCAAGGCCACGGAAGGCTCCGAGGCCGCCGCGGACACCATCACGCTGCGCATCCCCTATATCGACCGCTACGACTGGGACACCCTGATGCGCTATTTCACCAGGCACGAGGTGCACGGCGTCGATGCCGTCGAGGGGGGCTGCTACCTACGGCACCTGAAGACCGTTCGGGGCGAGAGCTGTCTCCGGGTCGAGCACCTGGCGAAGGGGCGCTGCCTGCAGGTCACGCTGGCGGTGGCCGATTTCAGCGAGGTCCGGCAACTCGTCGACACGGTACGGAGCGTGTTCGACGTAGACCACAACCCGCGCCAGATCGAGCCCCCCGAGGGGTGCCCGGAGGCGGTCCGGGAATTCCTGGCGGGGTACGCGGGGCTGCGGGTCCCCGGCGCGTTCGACCCCTTTGAAACCGCGGTCTCGATCATTCTCGGACAGCTGGTTTCCACCGCGCAGGGGCGGCTGAACCTGAGAAAACTCGTGGAGCGCTACGGCGAGCGGAGCGCGACGGCACACCACCCGAAACTGAGCCACTTCTTCCCCTCTCCGGCGGTGCTGGCGAGCGCGGACCTGACCTCCCTGGGTTTCACCCGGGCCCGCGCCAACGCCATCAGGGACCTTTCGGCCGCCTGCCTGGCGGGAACTCTCGACCTCTCGCGGACCTGCGACCTGGCCCGCACCAGAAAGGCCCTGCTGGCCATCAAGGGGATCGGTCCCTGGACCGTGGAATTGATCGCGCTCCGTTGCCTGGGCGACACCGACGCCTTTCCGACCTCCGATCTCGTTATCAAACGCGCGCTCGCCAGCTACCGGTTCCTTCCGGAGCAGTTCAGTCCCTGGAGAAGCTACCTTGCCCTGGCGCTCTGGAAGACCCAGACCAGCGCGGCGCCGGCGGCGCCGGCGCTTAACGCGCCTGTCAGCCGGAAAACGGCACAGCAGGTACCGGCGCAGCAGGCTCGGGCAACTAACGGAGCCGCGAGCAACTTAGCGGCAGGTACTGCGCCGGCGCTCAAGGGACCGACGGGAAAGAGAGTCGCGAGCGAAGCACTGGCGGGGGAGGAGGATTCGGCGCAGGTTGGCACAGGCGAGCACCTTGACAAGGGAAACGGAGGGAATCAATGAAAGCATACCAAGCGCAATGGAATAGTCCCATCGGGAAACTGCACTTCATCGCAAGCGATCAGGCACTGCTTTGCCTGGCCTTCGATCAGAACTGCGACGCCTGCCAGTGCCGGTTGGGAGTGGAAGAACTGACGGAGCAGGAGAACTCCGTGATTGTCCTGGCGAAGCGGGAGTTGAGTGAATACTTCGAGGGGAAGCGGAGGTCTTTCAGCGTCCCGATACGGCTGCAGGGGACCGAATTCCAGATAAAAGCCTGGGAGGCTCTCAGGAGCATTCCTTTCGGGGCGACGCTGAGCTATCGGCAACAGGCAAAGCAGCTGGGGCAGGAGGCGGCGGTACGGGCAACGGGCACGGCCAACGGGCGCAACCCGATCGCGATCATCGTGCCCTGTCACAGGGTCGTGAGGAGCGACGGCTCGCTCGGGGGATATGCCGGCGGGTTGGACATCAAGGCGAAGCTGCTGGCGCTGGAGACGCGCTGAAGGTGCCGGCGGCATGACTGCCGGCGCCGCTCCCGGCCGCTAGTGCGGTTGGTGGCCCGGCAGTTTGGGCGTGATCCTCAACTGGGGCTGGAACTCCCAGGGCGGTTGGGGGATGCCCTGGTTCCACAACCCGATCCGCTTGGCCCGGGCACGCTTTTGGGCCGCCTGGTACTCGGGCAGATCGGCCTTGCTGGCAAACTTCTTGAAAGCCCAGGCCCACCCGTCAGCCACCATTTCCAGATTGATGTTCCGGCCATCCAGATACACCACGGCCAGCGCCACCTGCTTTGCACTGTTTTTGTAGACGAACGTCCTGCGGATCTCCACCTTCACCTGCTGATGCAGTACCTTGATCGACAGGGCCCGGAAGGCCTCCTCAGCATAGGGCTGCCCTGCCTTGGACCAGCCGGTGAATTTATCCACCTTTGCGGTCTGGGGCGCCGCTATGCCATAAAGCTGGACGTTGATCTCCGTTCCGAAAGAATTAACCGTTATGTGATCGCCCTCGGATACACCGACGACCAGTCCTTCGAGAGTGCTGGCGGGGACTGGTTCTTTCTGGGCAGACTCGGACGAGGAGCAGAACAGGAACAGGCAGGACAGTAGAGTCATTACATAGCATCCAGCTTTCAATCTGCAACCTCGCGATACTTTCTTTAGTTGGGATACGACAGTTTATCGCATCAATAGAGCTCTTTCAATGCCATATTCGGTTCGGAGGCCGACCCGGGCAGATCGGGCAGTTCCGGAAGGATCTTGATCAGCAGCTGGTAGCCGAGCACCTCCAGCGCGACGATGCCGACCGAGATCATGACTTCGGCAAAGGAGGGGAAGTAGTGCCAGCCGGTTCCCGGATTGAAACCGATCAGGTACACGTTGAACCGGTACAGGCCGCCCCCCAGCAGCATCATGACGGCCGAGATGAAGAGCCCGCGGGGAGAGCGCCTCTGTTCGCCGCTGAAAAGCGGTGCGGAGCCGAAGGCCATCAAAAAGAACTCGGCCAGGAAGAATCCCGAGTAGAAGTCGCCGTGGAAGACGGCGGAGAGCTGGTCCCGATGCACCAGGTCTCCCACCCTGATGGCGATCCAGGCGATCGTCAGCCAGGGGATCAGGCGGGCCAGACCGGCCAGCTCGTCGCTTTCGTAGTCCCGCTCCAGCACCAGCGAGGAAACGATCGATTCGAGAATGACCATGGCATATCCCAGGTAGATGCAGTTGATCAGGAAGAGCATCGGCAGGAATGCGGTGTGCCAGAGCGGGTGCAGCTTGGTCGAGGCGATCAGCATCAGGGAGCCGAGAGCGGACTGGTGCATGGTGGGGAGGATGACGCCGACCACCACGAGCCCTATCAGCGCCTGGTTCAGCCTGGCGCGCAGCAGGGGCCGGGCCGGGAGGGGCGAGCGGGGCGCGTCAGCCTGCCGCGCCGGATCCCCGGTCGGGGGGAGCAGCAGCACGAGCCGGCGCAGCCGCTGCGGCCCGCCGCGCTGGAGGGCGCACACGATGGAGGGGAAAAACTCGATACCTTGCGCCACCAGGTACCCGATGATGCCCAGACCCAGCTCGAACATGGCCGAGGTCGGCTGCCAGTGCGTCGGAACGAAAAATCCGTAGGCGTTCCAGGGGCGGCCGATGTCCACGATGACGGAGCTTGCGGCCAGGCAGGAGCCGAAGAGACTGATCAGGATGGCCGACTTGATGAGGCGATGGTACTGCCAGCGGTTGCGGATGTAGATCAGCACGGCAACCGCGTAGCCGCCGCAGGCGATGGCGGTGCCGATGGCGACGTCGTAGGCGACCCAGATACCCCAGGGGTAGCCGTCACTTAAGTTGGAGACGGCCCCGATCCCCTTGGCGAACCTGACCACGATGAAGAAGAGTCCGACCAGCGACAGGGCCAAAAGGACGAAGAATGGCTTGGTGCAGATACGCCTCTTGACCCGGTGATACGTGGTGCCGCGTGCAGTCATGTACTCCTCCTCCCAAGCTGCGCAGTTTACCCGCAGAGCCAAGCCGCTGTCAACCCCCGTCGCGCTCCAGCGCTTCCGGCACCGACGGGACGCCACATCTGACGTAAAAAAAGCCCCGGGGAAAACCGGGGCTCTTTACGGTACTGGGTAACGAGTGGTGCAACGACCTCATCAGGCCTCGTCGAAGAGCGAGGTGGAGAGGTAGCGCTCCGCCAGGTCGGGGAGGATGACCACGATGGTCTTTCCGGCGTACTCGGGGAGGTTGGCGAGCCGTACCGCGGCTGCCACTGCGGCACCGCTGGATATGCCGACCAGGAGCCCCTCTTCCTGGATCAGGCGGCGGGCAAAATCGAGCGCCTCGTTGCTGTCCACCTGCTCCACGCGGTCGATCAGGGAGAGGTCGAGGTTTTCCGGGATGAAACCGGCGCCGATCCCCTGGATCTTGTGCGGGCCGGGCTTCAACTCCTGGCCGGCGAGCTTCTGGGTGATGACCGGGCTCTCCTTGGGCTCGACGGCGACGGAGACGATCTTTTTCCCCTGCGCCTTCAGGAAACGGGAGATGCCGGTAAGGGTGCCGCCGGTCCCCACCCCGGAGACGATGACGTCGACGGCGCCGTCCGTGTCGGCCCAGATCTCGGGGCCGGTGGTCTTCTCGTGGATCGCCGGGTTGGCGGGGTTGTTGAACTGCTGGGGCAGGAAGTAGCGCACCGGGTCGGAGGCGACCAGTTCCTCGGCCTTGGATACCGCCCCCTTCATCCCCGCGGAACCGGGAGTCAGGATCAGGTTGGCGCCCAGCGCGGCGAGCACCCGGCGGCGCTCTATGCTCATGGTCTCCGGCATGGTGAGGGTCAGCTTGTAGCCGCGCGCCGCAGCCACGTAGGCGAGCGCGATCCCGGTGTTGCCGCTGGTGGGCTCGACGATCTCGACCCCCGGCTTCAGCACGCCGCGCGCCTCGGCATCCCAGATCATGTTGGCGCCGATCCGGCACTTGACCGAATAGGCGGGGTTACGACCCTCGATCTTGGCAAGGACCGTCGCCTGGGCCCCCTTAGTAACGTGGTTCAGTCGCACCAGCGGGGTGTTGCCGATAGATTGGGAATTGTCTGCGTAGATGCGGGACATAGCTAACTCCTTTCAAAGTATGGTGATGAAGACTATAGCAGCAGGGCACAGAGAGTCAAAGGTGGCGCACAAAGGTCCTCACAGGTATTTTTATATTTATCCTGTAAAGCTGTCAAGTATTTTATGGCTATTGTTGATCAATGTAGTGTGTTATAGCCCGGCCCTAGATCTGGTAATCCTCGGTGAACACCCGCACCTTGCGCGGCCGGGCGTAGACCCTCTCGCCGACGCTCAGCTTGAGCCGGTCGGCGACCTCCCGGGGCAGGTCGACCTCGAGCGCCCCGCCCCCTTCGGCGAGCGCCAGGTCGACGCGCACCAGCGGCCCGACCGCCAGGATGTAGCGCACCTGCGCCGGGACGGAGCCCGCGTCCAAGGGACGCCGCTCGATCTCGATGTCGTGGGAGCGGACGTAGCCGACGGCCGGGGCGTCGCTGACGGCGGCGTGCTCCGGAGCGTCGAGCTGCATCCCCCCCATCTGGGCCGTCCCTTCGTTCACCCTCCCCTGGAACAGGTTCACGTTGCCCAGGAAGTCGAAGACGAACGGCGTCGCGGGCCGGTCGTACACCTCGGAGGGGGTCCCCTGCTGCTCGATGCGCCCCTGGTTCATGACGACGATGCGGTCGGCGACCTCGAGCGCCTCCTCCTGGTCGTGGGTGACGAAGACGCTCGTCACGTGGATTTCGTCGTGCAGGCGCCTGAGCCAGCGCCGCAGCTCCAGCCGGACCTTGGCGTCCAGGGCGCCGAACGGCTCGTCCAGCAGCAGCACCTGCGGCTCCACGGCGAGCGCGCGCGCCAGAGCCACCCGCTGGCGCTGCCCGCCGGAGAGCTGCCCCGGATAGCGGTCCGAGAGCTGCTCCAGCTGGATCAGCTTCAAAAGTGAGTACACCTTGTCGCGGATCGCCTCCTTGCCGGGGCGCGACTTCTTCGGCTTCACCGTGAGGCCGAAGGCGATGTTGTCGAACACGGTCATGTGCCGGAACAGGGCGTAGTGCTGGAACACGAAGCCGACCTTGCGCTCCTGCACGTGGCGCTGGGTCGCCTCCTCCCCGTTGAAGAGGATCCTGCCGCGGTCCGGGGTCTCCAGCCCGGCGATGATGCGCAAAAGCGAGGTCTTGCCGGACCCGGACGGCCCCAGCAGGGCGACCAGTTCCCCCGAGGGGACCTTCAGGCTGACGTCGCTCAGTGCTGCGAACACGCCGAAATTCTTGCTGACAGCTTCGATTTCAATGCTCATCTTTTCGTTTACCTCTCATAGCAAGGTTCAGGTCGGGTTTCAGGGGCCGCTTCGGTGACGGAGAGCACCTGCCGGATTTTCCACTCCGCGACCGTCTTGATGGCGAGGGTCACCAGGGCCAGCAGGGCGAGCAGCGAGGCGACGGCGAAGGCGGCCGCGTAGCTGTACTCGTTGTAGAGGATCTCCACCTGGAGCGGGACGGTGTTGGTCGAGCCGCGCACGTGCCCGGAAACGACCGAGACCGCGCCGAACTCCCCCATGGCCCTCGCGTTGCAGAGGATGACGCCGTAGAGGATGCCCCACTTGATGTTCGGGAAGGTGACCCGGAAGAAGGTCTGCAGGCCGCTGGCGCCCAGCGTGAGCGCAGCCTCCTCCTCGTCGCGCCCCTGGGATTCCATGAGCGGGATCAGCTCGCGCGCCACGAACGGGAAGGTGACGAAGACCGTGGCGAGGACGATCCCCGGCACGGCGAAGATGATCTTGATGTCGTGGGCCTGCAGCCAGGGGCCGAGCCACCCCTGCAGGCCGAAGATCAGCACGTAGATGAGTCCCGAGACGACCGGCGAGACCGAAAACGGGAGATCGATCAGGGTGATCAGCAGGCTTTTGCCGGGAAAGCTGAACTTCGCGATGGCCCAGGCGGCGACCACCCCGAAGAATAGGTTGGCCGGGACGCAGCAGACCGCGGTCAGCAGGGTGAGCCAGATGGCCGAGAGGGTATCCGGCTCGTGCAGCGCGGCGAGGTAGGCCTGCCACCCCTTGTCGAGTGCCTGGACGAACACGGCGGCCAGCGGCAGCAGCAGGAAGAGCGCCAGGAACCCGAGCGCGGTCGTGATCAGCAGGCAGCGCACCCAGGCGGGCTCGGAGACGCTCGACCCGTTACTATCCCCGTTCTTGTGAATAACCATGATTGACCCCGATGGACAAGCGCTGTCCGCTATTCGGCGCAGCGTCGGCTCCACTTCTGGAGCAGGTTGATGGAGAGCAGCAGTACGAAGGAGGCGATCAGCATGACGGTGGCGATGGCGGTGGCCCCGGCATAATCGTACTGCTCCAGCTTGGTGATGATGAGTAGCGGCGTGATCTCGGAGACCATCGGCATGTTGCCGGCGATGAAGATGATCGAGCCGTATTCGCCGACCGCGCGGGCGAAGGCGAGCGCAAAGCCGGTCAGCACCGCCGGAAGCATGGTCGGGAAGATCACCCGGCAAAAGGTCTGCCAGCGGTTGGCGCCAAGGCAGGAGGCGGCCTCCTCGATCTCGTGATCCAGCTCCTCCAAAACGGGCTGGACGGTCCGCACCACAAAGGGAAGACCGATGAAGATCATGGCCACCATGATGCCGAGCGGGGTGAAGGCGACCTTGACCCCACGGGGTTCCAGGTAGCGCCCCAGCCAGCCGTTGGGGGAATAGATGCTCGCCAGGGTGATGCCGGCCACGGCGGTCGGCAGGGCGAAAGGGAGGTCCACCAGCGCGTCGATCAGCTTCCTGCCGGGGAACCGGTAGCGCACCAGCACCCAGGCTACCAGCACTCCCAGGACCCCGTTGACGGCGGCCGCGAACAGCGCGGAGCCGAAGGTCACCCGGTAGGAGGCGAGCACCCGCGGCGCACTTACGGCGACCAGAAACTGGTCCCAGGAAAGGGTTGCAGTCTTGAAAAAAAGCGCCGACAGGGGGATCAGCACGATCAGGCTCAGGTAGCAGATGGTGTAGCCGAGCGTCGGACCGAAGCCGGGCAGGACGGTGTTTTTTTGGCCAAACGAGCCCATGGGCCCCTCCTCTCAATCTAAGTTCAACGTTCTACGTTCTACGTTCTACGTTCTACGTTCTACCTTCAGGTTCTAAGACCGGAACGCGCACTCAGAGAGCACAACAATTCAACTAACTCACTCACATACATTATAGATTCAAGCTCATTGTTAACAACTTGGAACTTGAGAGCCCGGCCGGCTGCACCGGCTGCAGTCAGCGCCCTGCGCCATAAATCTGATCGAAGACTCCGCCGTCCGAGAAGTGTGTCATCTGTGCCTTGGTCCAGCCTCCGAAGGTGTCGTCGATGGTGACCAGTTTAAGCTTCGGGAACTGTCCGGCATACTTGACGGCTACCTTTTTGTCGAAGGGACGATAATAGTGTTTCGCGGCAATCTCCTGACCTTCCGGGGAGTAGAGATACTTCAGGTACTCCTCGGCGAGTTTGCGGGTTCCCTTCCGGTCCACCACGCGGTCCACCACGGTCACCGGCGGCTCCGCCAGGATGCTGAGGGAGGGAACGACAATCTCGAAACGATCCTTGCCCATTTCGTTCACCGCCAGGAACGCCTCGTTCTCCCAGGCAACCAGGACGTCGCCCAGACCGCGCTGCACGAAGGTCGTGGTGGAGCCGCGCGCGCCGGAATCGAGGACCGGCACGTTACGGTACAACCTGGTGACGAAATCCTTCGCTTTCGCCTCGCTGCCACCCTGCCGCTTCAAGGCGAAAGCCCAGGCTGCCAGGTAATTCCAGCGGGCCCCCCCGGAGGTCTTGGGGTTGGGAGTGATGACCTTCACGCCCGGCTTCACCAGGTCATTCCAGTCCCTGATCTGCTTCGGGTTCCCTTTGCGCACCAAAAGGACGACCGTCGAGGTGTAGGGCGAACTGTTCCCGGGCAGCCTTTTCTGCCAGTTTTCCGGGATCAGCTTCGCCTTGCCGTGAATTTCGTTGATGTCGTAGGCGAGCGCCAGGGTCACGACATCCGCATCGAGGCCGTCGATGACCGCCCTCGCCTGCTTGCCGGAACCACCGTGGGACTGCTTAACGACCAGGTCCTGCCCGGTTTTCAGTTTCCATTGCCGGGCGAATGCCTTGTTGAAGTCCTGATACAGTTCGCGGGTCGGGTCGTACGACACGTTCAGCATCTCGACTTTGGCGAGCACCGCGGTGGGTGCCATCGCAGCCCCTAGCGCCAACAGGACTGCCATCATTAGATATCTTTTCACGCTCACCCTCCAATTTAGTCTATCTATTTAATAGTCTTCATCGGCAAAAAAAATAGCCGTAAAATTAGTATACCGTCATTTGTCCGTACGCGTAAGACCTGGCGGAAGTTTTTGGACCTCCGTTCGTCGTGCGCCAGAGCAGCAATCAGTCCGGCCAGATGAAATGAGGGGTCAGGTCCGTTACTACGCACCATCTCAACAGACCCTTTACCCCATCAACTTTGTAGACTGGTTTTTAGCATTACACAGACGGCTTGTCAAGTTTAATTTTAGCATTCCACACCGTTTTACCAAAGAAATGAAGATGGACAAGGCTTCGGCGCACGAAAGACGGGCAAAGGCAAGATCCGCCGGCGCGATGAGTTGGTAGGTGCGAAGCGCGTGTTCGCCGAGGACAGGAGGACTGCCATTAAGTTAACCATCTCGGCTAAGCTCTCCCCCTCCCCTGGCGGGAGGGGGGCGGGGGGCGGGGGAAAGTGCCACGTTTACCAGAGTCGGCAACTTCACCCTCCCCCCCAGCCCCCTCCCGTCAAGGGAGGGGGAGCCTTAACTTAACGGCAGTGCAGGCTGGGGGGATTTGCTCTTGCTTTTCGACTGACGCGGACACCACCTGGCGCTTTCCCGCAAGGGGCGGGGGGTAGCGGGAGCACCTCAGTCTCTACTGGCCAGCTTGGAGCTGAGCAGCTCATGGAAAAGCAGCACCAGCACGGAGATGGCTACCGCGACCAGGCAAAGGGAGAGAGCCGCCGCCTCGCTGGAGGGGGAACTGGCGTAGTCGTAGATGGCCAGGGGGATGGTCTGGGTCACACCCGGGATGTTACCGGCGGCGATGATGGTCGCGCCGAATTCACCCAAGCTGCGCGCCAGCATGAGGGAGGAGCCGGCACAAATCCCCCTGAGGGAGAGCGGCAGTATGACCGTGAACAGGGTGTCGATGCCGCGGGCGCCCAGGGTGCGCGAGGCCTGGATCAGATGGAGGTCGATCCCTTCCATGCCGATCCTGATGGAGCGCACCAAAAGCGGGAAGCCGACGACGGAGGAGGCGAGCACCGCGGCCTTCCAGGTGAAGATGAGCCGCACCCCGAGCGCGTCCAGAATGGGCGCGAAGCAGCCGTTCTTGCCCAGCGCGATCAAGAGCAGGTAGCCGATGACGACCGGCGGCAGGGTGAGCGGCAGATTGACCAGCACCTCGAGCAGCACCTTCCCCCTGAACTTGAAAAAGGTCATCACATAGGCGAAGAAAAAACCTAACGGCAGGCTGAGGGCCGTCGCGGCGAGGGCGACCTTGATGGAAAGCCTGATGGCGTCGAAGTCGGCAGGTGTCAATAAGAGCATGCGGTTGCACCTTTAGAAATAAGGGCGTTTTCCCCTGGGCAGGAAGACCTGCCGGCAGAGAGACTAGCTTCCATATATACCATTCCGGATCAAAAGACACGGAAAAGCTTCCCCGGGCTCGCCCAAGCCTGTGCCTTTCATTAGTTGGATCCGGCCGGCCGTCGCCCGGCGAGCTCCTACCCGGGCCGGAAAGCGGCGAAAGCGCTTGACAAGCCGGAGCATTAGAAGTATATGGAGATATTCTTCGTTAGCATGAGGCGTTTGCACAAACATAGGCTACTGCCCAGAAATGTCGAAAGACGCCAATGGGTAGACCAGGTATTGTCGGCATAAGGCTTTACTTAAGGTAGCTGGTTTCTTTCGAACCTACGTTGTGCACTGCTGAAAATCTACGAGTGGGGAATTTGCTTCGACCGCTATCAGGCCGTGGGTTCCCCGCGGCTTTTTTTCGTCCCGCTCCGGGACCTGCCATGGAGGTAGTTTAGCACTTTGGACAGTCCGAGTTGCAGCTCACATAACCATCCGCCGTCGACCCACGGTTAAGCCGCCCAAGCCCCCTCCCTTTTGTCCCGCTTGGGTCGCTTGCCGTGTTACCACGGCATAAACGACGCTATCAGCGGGGCACGCGGCCCTTCGGCCGCAATCCTCACAGAACTGATCAAGCAACAAACCTCACCAGCCCGGGGACCCGGGGCGGCGGACACCTGTCCGCGCCGTCCGCGTCCCTTCGCGCGCGGTGAGCGTGAGGTGAATACCATGACTCCACATCAGCTCTATCTAAGCTCGGTCCTGAAAAGGCCGCTCACCAACGCCGCCGGCGTGCTGCTTGGCAAGGTCTACGACCTGGCCATCACCCCGGGCGACGAGTTCCCCATCGTAAGCCAGGTACTGTTCCGGCGCGATGGCGAGACCTACGCCGTGGCCTGGGATCGGGTGGTGCTCTTTAACCCCGCGGTCATCTCGGTCGCCTCTTCCGTCGCCGAGTTGACCAGCTACCGGGAAACCGGCGGCGAGATCCACGTCAAGCGCGACATCCTCGACAAGCAGATCGTCGACGTGAACGGCGCCAAGGTGGTCCGGGTCAACGACCTGAAGCTCGGCCGCCACAAGAACGCGCTCTGCCTGATGTCCGTCGACGTCGGCTTCCGCGGGCTTTTGCGCCGCATGGGGTACGAGAAGTTCTGGGCCATGATCCAAAAGGACATCCCGGAGCGCGAGATCAGCTGGGAATTCGTCGGCCACCTGGAGGCCAACGCGGCGAGGCTCACCCTGACCATGGCGCGCGAGCAGATCGGCGAGATGCATCCGGCCGACCTGGCGCACATCATCTCCCGGGTGCCCCGCCAGAACATCAAGACCGTGCTCAACTCGCTGGACGACGAGACCGCCGGCGAGGCGATCCACGAACTGGAGCCGGAGCTCAGGAGCCGGGTCATCAGCGAACTGGACAGCGAGCGCGCCTCCGACATCCTCGAGGAGATGTCGCCGGACGAGGCGGCGGACGTGCTGGGGGACCTGACGCAGGAAAAGGCGGAGGAGCTGCTGGGGTTGATGGACGCGGAGGACGCCGAGGAGATCCAGGAGCTCCTGGAGCACGAGGAGGACTGCGCGGGCGGCATGATGAACAACAGCTTCATCGCCATCGCCGCGGAGCTCAGCGTCGTGGGCGCCCTGGATCAGGTGCGCGCCCAGGCCCCCGAGGTGGACACGGTGTACTATGCCTACGTGCTGGATGCCGACGAGCGGCTGCTGGGCGTGGTCTCACTGAAGGAGCTCCTGATTCAGGAGGGGTCGCTGCCGATCTCCGAGATCATGACCGAGAACCTGAAGAGCGTGCCGGTCGACGCGGACCCCAAGGAGATCCTGGAGATCATCGCGAAATACAACCTGATCGCCGTCCCGGTACTGGACGAGGAGCGGAAGATGGTTGGCATCGTGACGGTGGACGACATCCTGGAGCGCTTCCTGCCGCTCGCGCTCAAACACAAACGCCATCCCGCCTACTGATTAACTGGCATCAGGTGCGATGTAGATTTTACTAGGGACAGATCATGAAATTCAATAAGAAGAACATCCTGCTTTTCCTCTCCGTGCTCGGTCCGGGGATCATCACCGCCAATGTCGACAACGATGCGGGCGGCATCGCCACCTACTCCGTGGCGGGCGCCACCTTCGGCTACTCGCTGCTCTGGACCCTGCTCCCGATCACGGTGGCCCTGATCGTCGTGCAGGAGATGTGCGCCCGCATGGGGGTGGTCTCGGGCAAGTCGCTCGCCGACATGATCCGGGAAAACTTCGGGGTCAAGATCACCGCCTACCTCATGCTGTTCCTGCTTTTGACCGACCTTGGCAACACGGTCGCCGAATTCGCGGGCTGGGCCTCGGCCATGGAGGTCTTCGGCGTCAGCAAGTACATCTCGGTCCCCATCGGGGCCTTCCTGGTCTGGTGGCTCGTCGTGAAGGGAAGCTACAAGATGGTGGAAAAGATCTTCCTTTTCGCCTGCACGATTTACCTCACCTACATCATTTCGGCGGTGCTGGCCCATCCACCCTGGGGGGAGATCATGGTGGCCACCGTCACCCCCTCCTTTGACTTCAAGCCGAGCTACCTCATGATGCTGGTCGGCGTGGTCGGGACCACCATCGCGCCCTGGATGCAGTTCTACATCCAGTCCGCGGTCGTCGAGAAAGGGGTCGTGGTCGAGAACTACAAGGCCTGCCGACTGGACGTCATCGTCGGCTGCGTGCTGACCGACGTGGTGGCGTTCTTCATCATCGTCGCCTGCGGCGCGACCATGTTCCAGCAGGGAATCCACATCAACGACGCCAAGGACGCCGCGGTCTCCCTGGCGCCGCTGGCCGGAAAATACGCCTCGGCGCTCTTCGCCATCGGGCTTGCCAACGCCTCGCTCTTCGCCGCCTCCATCCTGCCGCTGGCGACCGCCTACTGCGTCTGCGAGGCGATGGGGTGGGAGTCCGGCGTGGACCACGACTTCAAGAGCGCGCCGCAGTTCATGTGGCTCTACACCGGCCTCATCGTGCTGGGAGCGGCCATCATCCTGATACCGAACGCGCCGCTCATCGCCATCATGCTGATCTCGCAGGTGGGTAATGGCGCGCTGCTTCCCTTCGTGCTTATTTTCATGCTGATTTTGATCAACAAGAAGGAACTCATGGGGGAGTACGTCAATTCGAAGTTCTTCAACATCATCGCCTGGCTCACCGTCGTCATCATGATCGTATTGACGCTGATACTCGTGGTGCAGACCATCATCTCCTAGCATTTACTTGCGGCCGTAGCCGACTGACATAAAAAAACCAGGGCTTTGAATTCATTCAAAGTCCTGGTTCAGGTTTATCCGCGTGGCTCTCGTTTTGCGATCTATGTTGTATGTTCCAGGTCCAGTATTTCCGCATCCCGTATCGGGTCAGAAGCTGTAGGCCAGCTTCAGTGACAGCAGGCTTGCCTGCGAATCGGGCTGGTAGGCCTGGCTGTTCTGCACCACGGCGCCCGGCGCACCGGCGAGCTTGCTGGTGGCGACCTTCTCGGACTGGCCGAACTTCATCCCTTCATACTCCACGCTGATGGCGAAGGCGCCCCGCTTAACCCCCGCCTCGGCGAACCCGGACACCCTGGACTTGGGCTCGGTGACGACGTCCGTGAACCCGGCACTGGAGAGGCTCACGTGGCTCCTCGTGTAGACCGGCACCAGGGCGCCTCCCTTGACGTAGAGCGTGCACGCCGATTTTTTCAGTTCCCCCGTCACCCCCGCCTTGGCGTAAATGCTGTTCCAATCCTCGCTGGAGCGGGTCCTGATCCAGAACCGGTGGCCGGCCCCGACGAAGGGCTCGAAGGAGAAGGATTTGCCCGCGGGGAACTTGAAACCTACGGCGACCTCCTCCTTGGTGCCGAGGTAGGAGGTGTCCGATTCGATTGCCGTGGAACCGGTCAGGTCGTGGCCGTCATAGTCCAGGTTGCCGCCCCAGACCTCGGCGGACTCGGCAACCGACAACCCCGAGAAGTCGTCAGCCCTGGTGATCCCGGCGCCATGCATGGCACCCCTCTCCTTCACGAAGGAACTGCCGTTGAGCTTCTCGTCCCAGGTAAACCAGCCGGTCTTCAAATAAACCGAGAGTTCCCCTGCACTGGCCACCCGGGCGCCGCTACCGGCACAAAAGACGGTGATTACCGCTAAGGCCTTTAAGCTGTTGACCAGTGTCGCAGTTCTCATGGTTACCCCCCGTAGGTTCTTTAATCGGGTAACTACAACTTTCACTCCAGGGGTATTTGTTTTATTATTTTTTTGTAAGTAGCTGCCACCAATCAGGCTTTTGCTCCACGATCCGGCGCAAACGGATGTCAGCTTCAAAATGCCCTGGCAAGCATTTGCACAACCGACCCCGTCTTATTTTGAACAATGATCCTTATTACGGGGCCTTAGCGTAGCGGCAGCCTCCGTACAGACGGGAGTAATTTTTGGACAGGAGAAATCCGGCGTCCCGGAAGCGGCCCGTCCCCCCTTCCCTCAGCCACCCAATCCTTGGCCCAAATCCCTTGACAAACTACCGGCCCGACCTGTATCTTCATTTCCTTTAATATGTTTCAACCTATCAACCACTGACATAGGGAGGGGTGAGCACCCGAAGTAACAGCATCGGGGCTACCCGACATCCCTTAGTTCATGCTCGCTCTGAGTAGACCCAGGTTCCCTCTGACTGCCCTCAAGGAACTTGCTTCGTTCAGGTGGCTATCACGCGCTGGCAGGACCAACTGAGATAGCCGGAGGGACGCCATGAGAAGCCAGCCGATGACCAGACTGCTCTCCCTGTCCATCAGGGCCCAGATGCTCCTGATGGCGCTCATCGTGGCCCTGCCGGCGGCCGGCCTCATCATTTTTTCCGGCGTGAAACTGCGGCAAGCCGCAATAACCGCCGCCATCCAGCAAACCAGGAAAATCAGCGACGGGCTCGCCAGCGAACAGCAGCATGCGGCAGCCTCTGCCGAACAGCTCATGAAAGCCCTGACGCAACTGCCGGAAATTAAGAACCACGACATCCTCAAGACCCGCAAAATCCTGGCTGACATCCTCAAAACCAACCCCATGTACCTGAACCTGTCGGTGGTCGACCCGAAGGGCGAGGTCTGGGCCTCGGCCATCACCAGTAAGGCGGTATCCCTCTCCGACCGGCGCTACTTCAGAAACGCCATGGCGACCGGACGGCTTTCCTCCGGGGAGTACATCGTCAGCCGCATGGCGTCAAAGCCCACCATAAATCTCTGTTATCCCTTTAAAGACGGTTCCGGGAAGATCGTGGGCGCCATGTCAGTCGCGTTTCATCTGGACTATCTGTGCCGGTCCCTCCCCTATATCGACACAGAGCTTTACCGTTACACGCTGCTCGACTATAAGGGGATCGTGCTCGCCAAAAGCACGAACGCCGTGGGAGGTACCGGGAGAATCGATCAGCCGGGCATGTTCCGCAACATGCAGGGCGCCTCCGACGAGGGGCTTTTCATCGGGTCGGGCGACGACTCCCAAGAGCGTTTCATAACCTATCGCAGGCTGCGGCTTCGGGGCGAGGCCACGCCCTACCTGTACATCCGCGCCAGCATTCCGGTAGCCACCGTCGTCGCCCAGGCCAACGCCCTTCTGGGGCGCAACCTGCTGATCTTCGCATCGAGCCTCGCCTGCGCCCTGCTGGTCGCCTGGCTGGTCGGCAAGCATTCCATCCTGGACCGGGTGGCGCTGCTGCGCGCCGCATCGCAGCGCCTGGCCCGGGGGGACCTCAAGGTGAGGGTCGCGGAGAGCATCGTCGGGGGGGACCTCGGCGAGCTCGGCACGGCTTTCGACGAGATGGCGCAGCAGCTCGAGGCGCGCGAGCGGGAGCGCGACAGCGCCGAACTGGCCCTGCGCAAGAGCGAGGCGCGCTACCGTTCCCTCTTCGACAACTCCCTGTTCGGGATCGTCGCGGTCGGGATCGACAACAGGTTCGAGCGGGTGAACCAGGCTTTTTGCGACCTGCTGGGCTACCGGGAGCAGGAACTGGTCGGGGGGCTCAATTTCGCCGACATCACCCATCCCGACGACGTGTTGACCAGCCTGGAAAAGCACCTGGAGATGAAGCGCGGCGAGCTGGAGCGCTACACCATCGAGAAGCGCTACCTCACCAAGGCGGGCAGCGTCGTGCGCGTCCTTTGCTTCGTGGAGGGGAGTTACAACGAACAAAGGCACTGCGAGGGGAACATCGCCTGCATCCTCGACATCACGAAGCTCAAGGAGAGCGAGGAACGGATGCGGCTTTATTTCGAGCGCCAGATCGTCGGGATGGCGATCACCTCGCCGGACAAGAGGTGGCTGCAGACCAATGCCAGGCTGCACCAGATGCTGGGCTACACGCGCGAGGAACTCGCCAGCCGGTCCTGGGAGGACCTGACGCACCCCGACGACCTGGCCAGGAGCCAGGCCCTGTTCAACCGGATGCTGAACGGCGAGATCGACGAGTACGTCATGGAGAAGCGCTACCTGCGCCGCGACGGCACCTGGCTCGACTCCTACCTCTCCATCGGCTGCGTCCGCAAACCCGACCGCCAAGTCGACTACGTGCTCGCGCTCTACGACGACATCACGGAACGCAAGCGCTCGGAGCAGGAGATCCAGAGCCTGCAATCGCGGCTGGAGCAGCGCGTGCTGGAGCGCACCGCGCAGCTCGAAGCGGCCATCCGCGAGCAGGAATCGTTCAGTTACTCAGTATCCCACGACCTCAGGAGCCCATTGCGCCACATCAACAGCTATCTGGCCATACTGCAGGAGGAGTTCGCGCAGGATCTCCCCGAGGAGGCGCAGTACTACCTGAAGCGCAGCCGCGCGGCCAGCAGCAAGATGGGCAAGCTGATCGACGACCTCTTGGAGCTCTCGCGAGTGGGGCGGTCCCGGCTGGTGAAGGAAAGCCTGGATTTAAGCGGCCTGGCCGCCGGGGTCATCACCATGCTGAAGGAGGGCGACCCCGGCCGGGAGGTGCAGGTGGAGATCACTCCCGGCCTGCGCGCCCAGGGGGACAAGATCCTCATGGGGCAGGTCCTGGAGAACCTGCTGGGAAACGCCTGGAAATACTCCGCGCGCAGGGAATGCGCACGGCTTATTTTCGGGGTAAAGGAGCTAGGCCGGAAGCAAGCGTTCTTCGTCAGGGACAACGGGGCGGGGTTCGACATGGCGTACCGGGACAAGCTTTTCGGCGCCTTCCAGCGGCTGCACGGCGAGGAATTCGAGGGAACCGGCATCGGTCTGGCGACTGTCAAACGCATCATGGAGCGCCATGGCGGCGCGGTCTGGGCTGAGGCGAAGCTGGACGAGGGCGCGACTTTTTATTTCACGCTGCCTTGAAAGTCCGTGATGTGTGATGTGTGATACGTGATGTGCAAGGTAAACATTAAACCAAGCCAACACTCAACAGATAAAGTATCCCCCCTTTACCTCAGGCTACATCTGACACAAAGAACCCGCTGACCTATTCTCTCTAAAGAATCCCTTCCTCGCGCCGATAGTTATCCTGTCTATAACTTCTTCTGCTCAACGGAGTGCGGGATCATGTCCACCAACGGAATCTCCAGGTTCAGTGTACAACAGCAAATAGCCTTCCTCGCCATGGTCTCCGTGGCAGGTCTCGTGGTGCTTTCGCTCGCCGCCTTCCTGGTGCTTGGCCAGGTCAAGGTGACCGGCCCGATCTACCGGCAGATCGTGCAGGGCAAGGACCTGGTCGCGGACATCCTGCCGCCTCCGGAGTACGTCATCGAGTCCTACCTGGTCGTGCTGCAGGCCGATCACGAGGCGGACGCCAGCAAAATGCCGACCTACCTGGAGCGCTTCAAGAAACTCAAGGGCGAGTTCGACGAGCGCCACGAGTATTGGAAAAAGGAACTGCCGGAGGGAGAGACCAGGCAGATCCTGGTGGAGACGGCCTACCAACCGGCGGTCGCCTTCTACGCCACCGCCCTGAACGAGTTGTTCCCCGCCCTGCAAAATGGCGAGCGCGCCAAGGCCGACGCCGCGATCGTCCAGCTGACCGCGCTGTATGAAACGCACCGCAAGCAGGTCGACCGGCTGGTCACGCTCACCGACAGCAAAAACGATCAGATCGAAAAGCAGACCGGGGTCATGCTGGGCAGGTACAGCGCCTTCATGCTCGCCCTGTGCCTTTTGACCGTCGCCGGCAGCCTGGTCCTGAGCGCATGCGTCTTCAAGAGCATACGCGGCACCTTCCTCACCTGCTCGGCGATCACCGACGCCATCGCCGCCGGCGACCTGTCGGTCCAGGTGCCGGTTGCCGGCAAGGGAAGCGTGCGGCTCCTTTTGACCAGCCTGAAGACCCTGGTGGAGAAGTTCCAGGGAGTCGTGAATCAGATGGGGAGCACCGCAGCGCTGCTGGTCAGCTCTTCCGGTCAATTATCCGTGGCCTCCGAGGAGATCGCAGTCAACGCGGAGAACGCGGCGGTCGAGTCGGCGACCATCGCCACTGCCGGCGAGCAGATGGCGGCCACCTCGCACGACATTTCCAGCAACTGCCAGAGCGCGGCCGGCAACTCCCAGGCAACCTCCGGCATCGCCCTGAACGGCGTGCAGGTGGTGGAGCGGACCATAAACGTCATGCGCCAGATCGCGGAACGCGTCAAGGGACTCGCCTCCACGGTCGAACTGCTGGGGCAGCGCAGCGACCAGATCGGGGAAATCATCGGCACCATAGAGGACATCGCCGACCAGACCAACCTGCTCGCCCTGAACGCCGCCATAGAGGCCGCACGGGCCGGAGAGCAGGGCCGGGGCTTTGCGGTCGTGGCCGACGAGGTGCGCGCGCTGGCCGAGAGGACCACCCGGGCCACCCGTGAGATCGGGGACATGATCAAGGCGATCCAGTCCGAGACCCGCGGGGTGGTCGGCGCCATGGAGCAGGGGGTGCTGGAGGTGGAAAGCGGCACCAGCGAGGCGACCAGGTCCAGCGACGCGCTCAAGGAGATTCTGGACCAGGTAAACGCCGTCTCCTCCCAGATCACCCAGATCGCCGGGGCCGCCGAGGAACAGACCGGGACGACCGGGTTGATCAGCGGCAAGATCCAGCAGATCACGACCATGGTGCAAAATGCCGCGTCAGGGTCGAACCAGTGCGCGCAGCAGGCGTCGCACCTGACCGTCTGCGCCCAGGACCTGGAGCGGATCATCCAGCAGTTCCGGCTCAGCTGACGACTTCTCGCAGGTGCACCGACTCCCCTCGCCCTTGGTAAAGGACCACATTATTTTTGGTCTCCCGGCAGTGGACAGCGGCCACTGGCTGCCAGCCGTCTCTAAGCCTGAAACCATTTTGATAATGCCTTTCAGCGTTCAACGACAACTCTCTGACTCTACAGCAACAATGGCATATCCAAAGCCCTACACTGGGGCCGGAAAACAACGAAGAATCAGGGCGCTTCACCCCTGACAGCGGATGAGGGCAAAAGGAAACACTGATCTACTCCGAAGAGTTCAGTGTATTTTTTTGCTTGATTTTATTTTTCGCGTCTGCAATATTGCCTACAACGAAGGCTCAACAAGCCCCAAGATAGACGACAAAACTAAACTATCCGCGAGGATAGGACGGAAAGCCTATGGGTCTCGCCAGAGACAGCCGGGACGCCGAAATATCGCTACCACGATACGAAGCCCCGGCTTTTTTGTATCCGGATTCCAGGAGGTGGCCCCGCCACGCGTCGTTGGTAGAAAATCAGCTGAGATACACGACAATACTAAACTATCCGCGAGGGTAGGACGGAAAGCCTAAGGGTCTCGCCAGAGACAGCCGGGTCGCCGAAATATCGCCACCACGATACGAAGCCCCGGCTTTTTTGTGCGCAAGACACGCCGACAGGAGGTGACCTATCATGAGTCAGCAGTAGCAACATCAAGGAGTGGTACACGATAATACTAAACCATCCGCGAGGATGGGGCGGAAAGCCTATAGGGTCTCACAGAGACAGCCGGGTTGCCGAAATATCGCGAGATTTCGGTGCTCCGGTTTTTTTATGCCCAGGGTCGGAACCCCACTGAAATCTGTGGTAGGCAAACAAGCTGCGCAGCACACCGTGACGGGCCACGGGGCTGCAGCGCAACGACATCGTCCGGCAGCAGGCAGGCTGGCTGCAGCCGGGCGATAAAGGAGAAAACATGAGTAACATCACCACAGGGAACTCTTGCGACAATCTCGACAGCGCGGCTTTTAAAGGAGGATGCCGGAAGCACATCGTGAAAAGGTGCTTTGCGGCCCTATCGGTTCTTTGCCTGATGACTCTGGGAACCATGCTTGCCGGCTGCGGCGGCGGCTCCGGCGGGGTCTCGTCGCAGGTCGTGAGCGGCAACGCCTCGGTCGGCGCCCCGCTCTCCGGACAGGTCAGCCTGAAGGACTCTTCGACCCCGGCGCAGCAGAAATCGAGCGTCATCGCTAGCGACGGCAGCTACGCCATCGACGTCACCGGCATGAAGGCCCCCTTTGTGCTGCAGGCGACGGGAACCGCGGCCGGTGCCAATTACAAACTGAACTCCTATTCCGACGGAACCGGCACGGCCAACGTCAATCCGCTCTCCGACGTCATCGTTGCGAGCGCCGCGGGGGTCGATGACCCGTCCGATGTCTTCGACAAGGCCGACGCCGAGCAGAACAACAAGATCGGCAGCAACATCGCCAACACGGTCTCCACCATTCTGGCCAAGCTGCAGCCCCTGCTCGCGCAGTACAGCGCCGACCACACCAACCCGATCACGGCCCGCTACATCTCCAACCACCTGGGCCTGGACGACATGTTCGACAACGTGAAGATCACCGTTTCCAGCGGCACCCTGTCGATAGTCATGACCAAGACCGGAGCGGTGGTCTTCACCGGCAAGGTGAGCGACATCGCCAACGGCGTCTTCAACGGCGGCAGCTTGCCCCCGACCCCGAGCGCCCCAGCGACCCCGGCAGGCTTGGCTGCCGTCGGCGCCAGCGGTCAGATCACCCTCTCCTGGAGCTCCGTCAGCAACGCGACCTCCTACAACCTGTACTACGCGACGGTCCCGGGCGTGACCACGACCAGCGGCACCAGGATCACCACCGCCGCCAGCCCCTATCTCCAGACCGGCCTTCCCGCCGGCACGTCCTACTACTACATCGTGACCGCGGTGAACAGCGCGGGCGAAAGCGCACCCTCGGCCCAGGTCTCGGCAGCCACCGCAGCAGCTCCGCCGGCACCGACCGTCCCCGCGGCGCCCGCCGGCCTGATCGCCACCGGCGGCACCAACCAGGTGACGCTTTCCTGGGGCAGCGTCGCGACGGCCACCTCGTACAACGTGTACTATGCAACGACCAGCGGCGTAACCACCGCCAACGGCACCAAGATCGCCAGCGCCACCAGCCCTGCAGTGCAGACCGGCCTGACTGCCGGCACCAGCTACTACTACATCGTGACGGCGCTGAACAGCGTCGGTGAGAGTGCAGCCTCGGTCCAGGTCGCGGCGACCACCCTCGCGGCCGTGCCGAGCCCGACGGCCCCCGCGGCTCCGACCGGCGTGACGGCAGCCGGCGGCGCCAACAAGGCAACCATCAGCTGGCCCGCGGTTTCCGGAGCGGCCTCCTACAACATCTACTGGTCCACCGCGAGCAGCGTGAGCAAAACCAGCGGCACCAAGATAGCGGGCGCCACCAGCCCGTACGTCCAGACCGGGCTCTCCGCCGGAACCGCCTACTACTACGTGGTAACCGCGCTCAACAGCGTCGGGGAGAGCGCGGCTTCGACCGTCTGCTCGGCCAGCACGACCCCGGCCGCACCCGCCCTCCCCGCCGCGCCGACCGGCGTGACCGCGACCGGCGGCGCCAACCAGGTGACCACCTCGTGGCCGGCAGTATCCGGCGCGACCTCCTACAACATCTACTGGTCCACCGCGTCCGGCGTCACCACGGCCTCCGGCACCAAGATCACCGGGGCGACCAGCCCCTACCTCCAGACCGGCCTCAACGCCGGCACCGCCTACTACTACATTGTCAGCGCGCTGAACGCGGCCGGCGAGGGCCCGGCCTCGGCCCAGGTCTCGGCGAGCACCTCCGCCCCCGCGCCGGTCCTCCCGGCGGCACCGGCCGGCGTGAGTGCTACGGGCGGCACCGCTCAGGCGACGCTCTCCTGGTCGGCTGTCAGCGGGGCCACCTCGTACAACCTCTATTACGCAACCGCGAGCGGCGTCACGACCGCCAGCGGCACCAAGATCACCGGGGCCGGCAGCCCGTATGTCCTGACCGGCCTCAACGCCGGCACGACCTACTACTTCATCGTCGCGGCGGTGAACGCAGCCGGTCAAGGCGCCGCCTCGGCCCAGGCCTCGGCGACCACGGCCTCTGCCGTGCCGGCCTTTGACGCCCTGTCCTATTACAACGTGACCTGCCTCGGCTGCCACGGCTCCCTCGGCGTAAGGAGCGCCTCCCAGATCAGCTCGGCCATTGCCGGCGTGGGAGCCATGAAGTCCCTGTCCACCCTGACCGCGGCGCAGATAGCCGCCATCGCCGCGGTCTCCTACTAGACCCGGCCACAAAAAAGGGCCCCGGTAAACGGGGCCCAGACACCAGCGGACCCCGCCTACCAAGGCGGGGTTCTTTTTTTTTGACGCACGGTTGCAATGACTATCGTTCCCACGCTCCCGCGTGGGAATGCATCCAGGGACGCTCCCGCGTCCCGTTCGGCTGCGTGGACTTCATCCAGCAAAGTTTCAGCGTCACCTCCGGTGCTGGACGCTGGAGCGTCCTGTGAGCCCGTTCCACGCGGGAGCGTGGCAACGATGGCTAACTCTCCGGGCTACCTCCCCCCGAACCTCCCAGGATGATTTTCCCAACCAGGCGGGTGAAAAAATCCGGAACACCGGTTTCAAAGCTTAAGCGCTTGCCGCTGACCGGATGGGTGAAACTGAGCGACCTGGCATGCAGCGCCAGGGTGCCGTAGGGATCGTTCCCCTTGCCGTATTTCTTGTCCCCGACGACCGGGTGCCCCTTTTCCGACAGGTGCACCCGAATCTGGTGCTTGCGCCCGGAGAGCAGATGAATCTCCAAAAGGCTGAGCCCCTTGGTCTCCTTGAGCACCGTGTACTCCGTGTGGGAGAGCTTTCCCTGCGCCGGATCGGGGGTGGAATAGACCGTGAAGGCGCTGTTCTCGGCCAGATAGCTGCTGATGGTCCCGGTCTTGGGCGACAGCGAACCGGAAACGATCGTCAGGTAGCGCTTGTCGGTCTCCTGCCAGTGCCCCTGCAGAAAGATTTTGGCCGGCTCGTTCTTGGCGAGGATCAGGATGCCGGAGGTGTCCCGGTCCAGGCGGTGCACGATGTAGACCCGGTTCCGTGAGCGGGGATTCCCCTTGCGGACATAATCGTTGAGGATGGCGTGGACCGTCCTCGACTTGTCCCGGTCCGTCCCCATGGTGAGCAGGCCGCAGGGCTTTTCCACCACGATGACATCGTCATCCTCGTAAAGGACGGTAAGCCCCCTGGGTTGATGTTTGGCGGCGGGGCGTTTGGGTGCAGGCATAGGTATCTACCTCAAAAATAAAAACCACAGGGGTGGTCCCTGTGGTTCGACGCCTAACCTGTATACCATGCCCCCGGCTGCGGCGGCAACGGCTTTCTTAACCTGCGGCTTTCGGGAGCGCCGCTCCCTCCCCCCCTACCCCGCCGCGACCCTGTCAAACACCTCTCTGTGTGGAAACTCAGGCACCACAAAAGCATGACTAAAGGCAAACAAAATTACTCTTAAAGTTCTCGCTCCATGAACCGAATAGTATCTACGGCATGGACCTATACTCAGTAAAATATACTTATGCCAGTAACAGCTACATTCACCGAGCGCGGGAATGGTCCCGCTCTCAAAAATACCCGGGGGTGCGTATGCGGTATCTGTTTCTAATCGTAAGTTTCCTGTTCGTTGCCACGAGCGCATTTGCTTCCGAGGCGCCGACCAAAGCCGACGCCAAGGCCATGGTGACGCAGGCAGTTGCCTATGCCAAGGCAAACGGCCGGGACAAGTTTTTTAACGAGGTGCGCAGCGGCAGCGGCAAGTTCCATTTCCAGGAAGGGACCAAGAAGGACCTGTACATCTTCGTCTATGACGAAAAAGGGACCGTGCTGGCCCACGGCGTGAGACTCGAGCTTACCGGCAAGAACCGCTGGAACGACAAGGACCCAAGCGGCAAGCAGTGGGTGCGCGACTGGACCGACCTGGTGCACAAAAGCGGCAGCGGGTGGATCAGCTACAAAGAGTTCAGCCCGGCGGACAAGAACAAGATCCTGGAAAAGCACTCCTTCGTGGAACTGGTGGACGGCATGATCATCGGATGCGGCGTGTACGCGAAGTAGCCGACCAGGGCGGACCGGTTGCCCCCGGTGACCGGGGGTTGCCGTTGCCGCGGCGGGTGCCAGCCCGCCTGCGGCTAAAAAATTGCTAATCCGGGTACCGATTCCAGGGAGGGATTACATGCGCGTGTGGCAAGGTCTGAAAATCAGCCGGAAGATCATAGTGGGTATCATAACCATATCGCTGGCACTCATCGTATTGCTGACCTGCAGCTCCATTTCGGCACTCCGTGCCATCGGCACCCACTCGCTGAAGGAAAAGGGGAGCAGCATTGCCATTATAACCGCCGAGACACTGAAGCCGGCGGTGCAATACAGTGTCCGTGAAGACGCGGAGAAAGTCCTCGACGCGCTGCTCTTGAGCGACCCGGATGTCAGCGCGGCGAGCGTCGTGGTACAGGGGCCCAAGGGCGATTTCACGGTGACGGCCCAGAAGACGGCCCAAGGGGTGGCGGCCGCCGACCTGGCCGAACCGCTCAAGAAGCTGCAGGCCGCCCCGCCCGCGAAAAAGGGGCAGGTTGCCCTGCTGGGAGGGACCAAGACAAGGTTCCTGGCCGTGAAAATCGACCTGACCTCCAACGAGACCCTGCAAAACGGCTACCTGCTGCTCGCGTTGAACACCGAGCGCATTTCCCGGGTCGTCGAAAGATCGACCTCCACCATGGCAGGGCTGGGGGCGCTGATGCTGCTCCTGGGCAGCCTGGGTGCGATCTTCCTGTCGCGGGCCATTACCAAGCCGCTGAAGGAAGCGGTCGCCGTCGCCAATGCCCTCGCCGACGGCGACCTGCGCATCGACGCCGTCATGAACTCGCATGACGAGATCGGGCAACTGATGGCTGCCATGCAGAACATGGTGCTGAACCTGCGGGACGTCATATCGAAGACGGTCCATATCTCAAACTCCATAGCCTCCGCCTCCAACCAGCTTGAGTCGACCTCGGCGCAGATGGCGGCCGGCGCAGAGAGGGTGTCGTCCCAGACCGAAGCGGTCGCGACCGCGAGCGAGGAGATGGCGGCGACCAGCTCGGAAATCGCCTGCAACTGCTCCCTGGCGGCGGACGCCTCCCGGAACTCCACCGATGCCGCGCAGACCGGAGCCAAGGTGGTAAAAGAGACCATTCACGGCATGGCCATCATCGCCGACCGGGTGCAGCAGTCCTCAACAACCATCCAGGCCCTGGGAGCGCGCTCCGAGCAGATCGGCGACATCGTCGGCACCATAGAGGAGATCGCCGACCAGACCAACCTGCTGGCGCTCAATGCGGCGATCGAGGCCGCCCGGGCCGGCGACCAGGGGCGCGGCTTCGCGGTCGTGGCCGACGAAGTGCGGGCTCTCGCCGAGCGCACCACGAAGGCGACCCGCGAGATCGGCGAAATGATCAAGGCGATCCAGCAGGAGACCGTCGCGGCGGTGAAAGCCATGGATGAGGGGGTGCGGGAAGTCGAGAAAGGTACCCAGTCGTCGCAAAAGTCCGGCCAGGCGCTGGAGGAGATCCTGAGTCGGATCAACGAAGTCGCGGTCCAGATCAACCAGATCGCCACGGCCGCCGAAGAGCAGACCGCCACCACCAACGAGGTGACCACCAAGGTGCAGCAGATCACCGACGTGGTAGCCAGGACCGCGACCGGGGCCGTATCCACAGCCGAGGCGGCCGCCCAGCTGGCGCAGCAGGCCCACGACCTGCAGGGGCTGGTGAATCGGTTCAGGTTGCCGTAAATAAGCAGGAAACAATAAAAGACATTGTGCGGGCGAATTTAATTTAGGCAGGTTTCAGAGGATGCCCCGACATCCACTCATGAAGTGCAGCATCAATTCGCGACTGCCATCCGGCGCCGGTTGCCTTGAAATACTCAACAACATCCGGAGACAGGCGGATGGCAATAGGAACCTTGGTCGTTTCTGCCTTGGGCCGTCCTGGTTTCCGGACCACCTTCGCCGAGGCAAAAAAGGCAGCCACCTGTGCAGGGTCGTTCGGGTTGTACAGGTCAGTTTCAGGATCGTAGCTTATCGGTGCCTCGGATGCTGCGTCTCGTCTTACTCGATCCCAATCAGTCTGTGAAGTCTTTTTCAAGCCAGGCATGATACGCCTCCCTTTCATACTTATGAGCTCTGCGAAAGCTGATTATTCGTTGTTTTTTGCCAGGCAACCAGATAACCGTCAGAACAGTCAACACCTCCGCGACATACGCAAAGGCCTGGCGCCGGACTTCTCCATTACGGACGGTTTCAAACTCCAAGCGATAACGATTGGACAAGACAAGTCCAGCATCGGCAAAGTCTAGCTGATGCTTTTCAAGGTTCACCCGTCGTTTGGTCTCATTCCACACCATAATTACTGTATATACGATTATACCCAGGTCGTCAATTGTAAACCGAAAAGGAAGAGGTCAGAGAGTGGGCCTTTCGGTATGCGTTTCCACTGTCGGTCAGGAAAGGTTGACTTGCCCGGCGATCAAGAGTTAAATGCCTCCCTATGACCAGAACGGCACACCCCGCGGTACCACCCGCCAAAGTCACCTGCTATCTCGTGCTCACCACCCTCCTTTGGGGAGGGAGCTTCGTATTCAACAAGATCGCCTTCCGCGAGATCCCGCCGCTTACTTTCATGTTTTTCCGCTTTGCCCTGGCGACCGGCATCATGGGCGTCTTCTGCCTGCGCCGGCTGCGGAGCTTGAACCGGGACATCGCCGTCAAGGGAGCCCAAGTCGGCCTGGCGCTCGCCTGCGCCAACATAAGCTTCGTCCTGGGCGTCGCCGGGACCAGCGTGTCCCGCGCCGGCTTCCTGAACAACCTGTTCGTGCTGCTGATTCCGCTGCTCTGCTTTTTGCGCTGGCGCGAGCGGGTCTCACGCTGGAGCGTCGCGGGCATCCTGATAGCCATGATCGGCCTTTGGCAGCTGGCCAGCGGCGGCGCGGCCGGGTTCAGCCGCGGGGATCTCCTTTCCACGACCTGCGCCCTCTTCATCTCGTTCCACATCATTTTGGTCTCCAAGGTACTGCACGACGAAGACGTGTACCTGGTGACCCTGGTCCAGTTCGCCACGGTGGCACTTGTGGGGGCGCTGCTCTACCTCTGCCTCCCCAGGCCCCAGCTCGCGATCGGGATGGTCTCGGCGGGGGCGCTTTGGTACTGCGCCGTATTCCCGACCGTGGTCTGCTTCACCCTGCAAAACACCTATCAGCGCTATTCGACCCCGACCCGCGCCGGACTCATCTACACCCTCGACCCGGTTTGGAGCATGCTGGGCGGCATGCTGGTCCTGGGCGAGCGGCTGAGCCCGCGCGAGTGGCTCGGCTGTTTGTGCATTTTCTGCGCAGTTATCCTCCCCCTGGTGATCCATCTGCTTCAGGAGAGGCGGGGCCCGGACTACCGGGGTGCGCTAGAAAAATAGCGAGGGGACGTGAGGTGATCGGGGCCAACCATGCGGGCGCCTGATGATGCGCCCCTACCCGAGTGGCGCTGTTGCCAAGCCCGTAGGGTTGGCACTCCCCGCCCGCACGGCCTCCGCGCTGCGACCACGCACGACAAGAATAGCCCTTCCGGAATCCGGAAGGGCTATTTTGCGAGACATGCTGCTCTTGCGCAGCGACTGCTATCGGGGCGCTAGAAGGTCACGCCGGTTCCGCCGGTGTTGCCACCGGTCGCGCCGGTCGTGCTGGTAACGGGCACGGTGATCGGCGTCACCACCGAAATCGGCGGCGGGTTGTACACGGCAGGAGTCTCGGTGACGGTGATTGCAGTGGCTGCAGTTGCCGAGGAGCTGGCAACGGCGTTGGTCAGGGTCTGGGCGACCGACGCGGTGATGGCAGTGGTTTCGCCGCCGACAATCGGCGTGCTGGTGGCAGTGGCGCCGACGCTCAGTGCGGTGGCGGTCGAGGTCACGGCGCGCGATGCGAGGCCGATTGCCGTCGCGCCGGAGATGGTGATGTTCGAGTTTTCTGTCTGGATGCTGTTGGCCGCCGCGGAAGCTGCAGTCTGCAGAGCATTCGACAGGGAAGCGGGTGCCGAGAGGGTTGCCGCAGTGACGGCAGGCTGGGCAAACTGCTGGGCAATGGCCTGCATGGTCTGGAACTGAACCTGAGCGGACTGGGCTGCGGAGATGGTGTTGCTCCCCGCCGCGGTGCTGATCGACTGGTTCAGGGCCTGCACCATGTTCTCCACGGACTTGACCACCAGCAGGACCGACTGGCTAGCGGAGGTCGAGATGTCGGAGTCGAAGCTGAAGCCCGGCATGAGCGCCTGCAGCTTCGCCTTCACGCTCCCCGTGGTGTCGAGCGCCACCAGGGTGGTCAGGGGGGTGACGTTGGCCGAACCGGCAGGAGCTAGCATCTGCAGCGCGGGCTGCCCGGTCAGCTTGTCGGTGCCGCCCTTGGAAACCAGGATGTAGTTGTAACCGGGGACCGAAGGAAGCGTGAAGTCGCCGGTAACGGCATCGGTCGTGGTGAATATTTCGCCTGAATCCAGGCTGAAGCGGGTTCCGGAGGCAACGTTGTCGGCGAAGATGACCGCGCCGAGAACCGGGCCCTGGACCGAGCGGCCGTTGGGACCCTGGGCGGTGCTGTCACCGCAGCCGCTGAGCGCGGCGGTCAAGACAACTAAGGACAAGGCGGATAAGATTTTGGATGAAGAATTCATGTAACCTCCTGAGTAAATGTTAAATCCAAACTACAGTCAATGGGAGAAAAAATCATGAGAGTTGAGACTCATATATAGCATTACTGAATTAAAGTCAATTAAATTCAAGGACATTTGGGCAACAGATTTGAGGCAATGACAAACCGGTTTCCAGACTGTCGGCCCTGACCAAACAGATACTCTTGGTTTGCACGTCGGATCTCAAAAAGTCGCGCCATTTCCATTCCAACATAGCTCGTTGATCCAGAGTTATCATCTCCTCATTTTGCCTGGTTCAATGGTGTTGAGCTAAACTGCCGGAAATGGCCGTTTCACGGCGTCCCGGCAGCTTAGGCGTCAGGGCGCGGCACCCTCCCCGACCCGATCCACCTCACCCGGGGCGCCCGAGGCAACCTCCCCGGGAGCTTCCGGTGTGCCGTACTTGAGCCAGGCCTCGCGCAGCCGGGACAGGTGCTGGCGCAGGTAGGCGGCGCTCAGCCGGTCCCGGTTGTAGAAGGTCCGGGCTAAGGCGGTGGCCGGCTGCGGGTTCAGGGCCAGCGGGTACGGGGCAAGATAGTTCAGACTGCCGCGAGGGTTGTTGTAGTTGTTGTTCTTCAGCGTCGTTTCCTGTGCATAGCTCCACTCCTCGGAACCGCGCACCTGGAGTTTGGCCAGCGGCCTCATGTCGCGTCGCGGGGTGAGCGGGAAGCTGAACTGGAGGCCGACCGCCTGCCATTTTTTGTCGTCGGGCCCCTTGGTGTTCTTGTAATAGAGCGACACCGCGGTGTCCTGCCAGAACCTCTTGAGCTCCAGGCTGCCGCCTTTGTCCTCGGCCCAGAACTTGCCGGCGGCGACTTCCAGTGACAGATCCAGCGGGCCGTAGAAGTAGCGATAGGTGCCGAGCATCAGGTTCGAATTCTTCTTGGTGCTGCTGTCACTGTCAAAGCCCTGCACCACCCGGAAGCGGTGCTGGCCGTCACCGGGACTCCAGAGTGCCTCGTTCAGCATCCCGTAGCGGTCGTGAACGATCATGCCGGCTCCCAGCTGCACCATGACGGTGGGCAGAGGCTTAAGTGCCTGAAACAGCATGAGCCGCTCCATCTGGGCCGGATGCCGGTTGCTGCGGTAGGTCCTGCCGTCATCAAGATTGGCGCTCCAGGCGATCGGCAGATCCCAGCGGGCATGCAGAGCGGCGCCATCCCACAAGGTGGTGGTCAGCTCGGGTTTCAAGGAGAGCAGGTAGTCGAAGACACCAACCTCCGTTCCGAGAAACGTCGTGAGACCTGGGGAGAGAACCAGCGAGGTGTTGAGAAAACTGGAATTCTCGGGTGGGCTGAGGAAAACGGTGCCCGCCGGCTCGCGGCTGTCGAAATCGAAACTGAGATGTTCGCGCAGCGTGGCTTCAGCTTCCGGGTGCTCCAGAAACGCCCTCAGGTCGCCCAGCGGAGCGCTGACGGTTGCCAGGCGGATGTCGCGCTTCTTAATGACCACGCGTACATTATCGAACGAGTCACCGGCCGCCCGGCAGGCCAGGCCGCTTACCACCCCGAGCGCGTCCAGCTCGTTGTGGTTGAAAACGGTATTTTCATACTCCACCACCAGGGTCCGGTCCAGGGCGCCGACCCGCACATTCAAAAAGCCCTGCGCCACCAGGCTGTCGCGCAGACCAGCCAGGTCCGCGCTGCCGGCTTTGGTTGCCGCAACTGTGTGAGCCGCGGCGCCGGAGGGGGCACCCGCTACCGGGACGGACTGCGGGGCTGGGCTCAGCGGGGGTGGAGTCGCGGCGTCCGGCGCCGGGCTCTTGGGGGGAGCGTTCCTGACCCTGAAATCAAGCGGCAGGGTGAAACCGACGGCGACATCGAAGTTGCCCGGCTTGTAATTGAGGGAGGTCTTCGCGGAGGCGGTGAAGCGGACCGGCACCTTCCAGAACTGCGGCAGGATGACCCTGACGCCGAGGTTGGTCTCCTTGGTATCGTAATCCCCCAGCAGATACACCCAGTCATGAGCCTTGAACTCGCCGCCGGCAAAAGCGCCCTTCATGCGGTCGGGGCCATGGCCATAGCCCGCCGACAGACGCAGCCGCCAGAAGTCCTCGGAGACCACGACATAGCTCGTTCTCAGGTGGGTATCGCCGCCTCCCAGGTCCTGAACCCCGATGCCGAGGACCGGGAGCAGCGGATAGTTACGGGTAAGAGCGGCGCTGGTAACCTTGACGTTGCCGGAAAGGTCCCGCCCGGCATGCGGCGCCTCGAAGAAGCGCCCACCCAGTTCGACGAAATTGAAAAAACCGATAGAGAACGTGTAATTGTCCTCAAAAGGCACCTTATTACGCCATTTACTCTCTCTCTGGTTGGAATAAAGGGCGTAAAGCCAGCCCTCTTCGGTGACAAATGCGTTGGGCGTGTTGAGAACACCGGTAAAACCTTCCAGCGAAAGGGCGCTGTGGAAGGGGACGGGTTCGGCGGCCACGACTTCGCCGGAAACAAGAAAACAAACACAGCAGGTGAAAAGAACACAACGAAGCAAAACTCTCACTAAATCCTCACTCTTAAAGACCGTGACGCGCGACAGGTGAGGTGTCAGATGCGCCAGAGCATTGACCACACCTCACACGTCACGCATGGCAGTTTGTATCACACATCACACATCACACATCGCACACCACGGATCCTGTCAGCAGGCGCCTTCCCTGAAGAACACCACCTTCAAGGTGCGCAGGATGAGCCGCAGATCAGTGGCAAGGCTCCAGGTATCGATGTACTGCAGGTCGAGCCGCACCACCTCGTCGAAGTCGGTGATGCTGTTCCTGCCGCTCACCTGCCAAAGCCCCGTGAGCCCGGGCTTCATGCAGATCCGCTTGCGCTGCCAGTTCTGGTACCCCTTCACCTCGGCCGGGGTCGGCGGACGGGTGCCGACCAGGCTCATCTCCCCCATAAGCACGTTCCAAAACTGCGGCAGCTCGTCCAGGCTCGCCTTCCGGAGAAAGGCGCCGACCTTGGTGACCCGCGGATCGTTCTTCATCTTGAAGATCGCGCCCTCCATCTCGTTTAGGTGCATGAGTTCCTGTTTGCGGGCCTCGGCGTCCTGGTACATGGAGCGGAACTTCCAGCAGGTGAAGGTCCTGCCGTTCTCCCTCACCCGGGTCTGGCCGAAGAGCAACGGCCCGGGGGACTCGAGCTTGATGGCGATGACGATGAACGGGAAGAGGCATGCGGTGATGGCCAGCCCGACGCAGGAGCCGGCGATATCCAGGCAGCGCTTGTAGAAGAGCTGGTTCGGGTCCACCGAGACGGAGCGGAAGGTCAAAAGCGGCACCTCGCCGTGCAGCATGCCGAGTTCCTTCCTCCCCTCGAAGCGGTAGAAGAGGTTCAAAACGGTCCGGGAAGTGATCCCCATCTCGTCGAGCTTGGCGATGTACCCGCCGATCTCGAAGCGGGACTCCTCCTTGGAGTCGCAAAAGATCACCTCGTCCACGGTGTGGGCCTTGCAGATGTCCACCATATCATGCAGCGAGCCGACGACAGGGTGCCCCATCAACGGCCGCAGGTCATGCTTGTGCTGGGTGTGTAGCAGGCCGACTACCTTAAATCCCCAGGCCCTGTTGCGGTCCAGTATGTCAATGATTCTCACGGCACTCTCGCCGGTTCCAACCAAAAGGATGTTACGAAAGTTGTACCCTTCCAGGCGCAGCAGCCGCAGTGCGAGGCGCACTAGGAGCTGCTCGGCCAGTAGCATGAGGAAGGAGAGCAACAGGAAGGCGCCGAAGAAGCTTCTGCTGAAGCCGTGCGGCTCGAAGAGGTAGATGATGGAGGTGGTCAGAATGCCCCCGATGGCGGTAACCTTGACAAGGGACATGAGGATGGACCAGGGCGAGTTAATACGCTGGGAATCATAGAACCCGAAGTAATCCAGCAAATAAAGCCAGACGGGAACCACGGCGAGCAACACCCAGGTGTACTGGTCAAGATCCCCGAGGCCGCCGAACTGCACCCTCAGGTTGAAGGAAGCCAGAAATGCCGCGACGACCAGCGCCGCATCCGAGACGATATTAGCCTTCCTTAAAACGCTCGCGCGCTGCTTTAACATGGATCCCCTCCTTCAAACCGCCAAATAGCGGCATAACAACCAGGGGCGAATTCAGCAGGTTCGCCAGAACCGCCCCGAAATTTAATATTGAAACTTATACACCATGCACTGCAAGGTTTCAATAGTTTTAAGACACATTCACTTAATTTTTTTTCGATAAAACGGACCTTTAGACTCAGGAAGACATCCATTATCTGAATGTGATCTGAGCTTATGACAGCACCTAGTGCCTTTATGCCAATCATTTCCGTAAGCTAACGCACTAGATGCACTGCAGATAAGGCGACTCGCTTATTAATGTTTTTTAAATATCCACTGCAAACATTCAGATTCCTTGCTGATTCAGACGCACGTCCCCAGAGTTCAACGAAACTCGCAGATTACCAGCACAATGACGTGAGAAAAAAAAACACGATGACCTCAACTATACCAGACAGAGTCATGCCAAATCGGACAGGAGATGGCTGGGGAGCGGGGCATTATCACCAGACGCGCACACGCCTAACACGCGAACCCACTGTTAGAAAAGGGGAACCTACCCGACAGTTACCACCATCCGGGTCTCCGACCAGTCTTTCGGACCAGAAGAGTGCCCGAATTTATGCATTTGATTAAAATCAAGACAAAACGGTTTTAATCCGTCATTTCGCGCAATTACTACGATATAAATCAGCTGGTGACTAAAATCATGGCACCCCCTCCCCGCGTGCCATGTCGCCTTGGTTTTCCACTTAATCGTCACGAAGCAGTCAGTTACAGTTGATTGTCCGCTTTGGCATTAGGTGTTACGACAATATTATGCACAAAAGGTGCCGCACCCATGATGAGTTCGCCACAGTCAAAGCGTTTAATTCAATCAGAGATCCAGTAGCAGCAATAAGGCATAGGGCAGAGGAAAACCCAGTCCGGCCCAATTTGCCTGGCATGATTTACGGCATCCGACAGTCTTTCCCCCCTCCTCGATACTTGACTAAGCAAACTGAACTGTATTTTTCATGTTCAAAGAAGTTCACCTGGAGAGCTAACCATAATTTTCCCCGTAGCCCAGCGACTGCCTCGCCCCACTCATGGATTCCAGTCTGTACGGCCAGTTTTGCGGTTCTGGCCCGTGTCCGACGGCCGTCCTTCTGGCCAGTGTATTTTATTTTAAACGGTCACAATACCCGTAAAAACAATATCTTGCACAGGATCGCAGTTGTTTTCTGGACGGTATTAAACTACGGCCACCTTCGCCACTCCTTTAATTTGTTATACTTAATTTGTACTTCCTAATTTTACCGGGAACCAAACATTACGGCCTGTTCCACGAAGTATGCCTCGCAGGCAGGTGCGCTGGTCGCCGGCAACGAAGAGCTTTCCAATCCGGGGCGAATAAACACAACCCGTTGTGGCATTACCGCAAACTATCGGCAATGCGAACCTCAGTTACTAAGAGAAGTACCTTGAGGAAAAGTTTCGAACTGAGGCTGAAATCGGATAAAGACACACTGATGCAGTAAGTTGAGACGTGGAACAATTTCTAAGCAAATTTGGTCCAATAAGTTGAGTTTGTAGAAACTGACAGATACAGCATGTCACACACAGCCACATGTGCAAAACTTGCTGGTTGTGCAAAGTTTGACAGGCTTAGTTAACACAACGAAAAACAAAGGGAATTTAAGAAGTCTATGCCGGAACACGGAGTAGCGGGTACAACGCCTAACGACTTTAAGAATCATTATCAGCACATGACAAATACTTTAACAGTGCATTTTTAGCTACTTATACAATTATTTCATAAAGTCAGTGCTTGGCATTATCGGTGTAACTCCTCCCATATATGAATTCCTAGGAGGGACGACAATGACACGCTCGATATCCAGTGAAATCAGGAATGCCGGGAAATCCTTAGTAGCCGTCACAACGATAGTCGCGATAGCTTTGCTCCCAGGTTGCGGCGGTGGCGGCGGCAGCTCCGCGGTCACGGCGGTATCCTCCAGCCAGGGCGCCACAACGACCGCCGGCGTCACTAGTGCCAAGGCACTGGCACTCTTCGCCAAGAGCGGTTCCGCGCTGAATGCGGTAACTTTTGGCAACGGCAGCTACGTCGCAGTCGGGGATCTCGGTAATATCGCAACCTCGCCTGACGGGGTAACCTGGACAGTCAGCGCACTGGAGAGCGACGATGCCCAGCTCGGCGTCGGCTTTGGCAATGGGACCTTTGTGGCAGTCGGCGCCAATGGCACGGTACACACCTCCCCCAATGGCAGCGCCTGGAGCGCAGCCGATTCAGGTTCATCCGAATACCTCAACAGCGTGGCGTATGGCAGCGGCCTCTTCGTCGCGGTCGGCGCCGACGGAACGATCCTGACTTCGGCCAATGGCACCTCCTGGTCAGCGGCCAACTCCGGCACAACCAACTGCCTGTGCAACATATCCTTTAGCAATAACAAGTTTGTCGTCGTTGGAGAGAGCGGGACCATCCTCACCTCAAGCGACGGCACCGTCTGGACTGCAAGCAACTCCGGCAGCGACGAGTGGCTCTTTGCAAGTACCTATGACCACGGCATTTATGTAGCCGTCGGAGCGGATAGCTCAGTGTTCACCTCCAGCGACGCCGTCAACTGGAAAGTCGGCTCCACGGGCAGCGGCCTGACCATGATGAGCGTCAGCTTCGACGGCGTCAGCTTCGTGGCAGTAGGAGAAGGCGGCGCCATGATGAAATCCACCGATGGCAACAGTTGGGTGAATTCGGGGGTGGTGGGAACAGACTCTCTCTACGGGATGGCACGCGGTGCGAACGAGATGGTTGCCATAGGCATATAGTAAATCCAGCCGGATTGTAGACGGCCTGGCTCCAAGGCCAGAAACAAAAAACCCCGCTTACCTTACAGTCGCAAGACCTGAAGGGAAGCGGGGTTTTTAGTTGCATCTCGACCGCGTAATGCCCTCAGCTCCGACCAGGTGGGGTGAGTTTGGTCGTTAATGAGTTTTAGCGGGAATAACTCGCCTGAATCAAGCGGCGGGTGTCAAGGTAGTTGTCGCCTCTGCTGAAATTATGCAGCATCAAGAAGTTTCGTTTCCACCTTTGATTCAGGGTTCAGATAAACCGTCTCCACGGGCTTCCAATTCCTGGTATTTTTG